>Ga0209093_1001821_pt1 | contig 12076 bp, 7 predicted proteins | sample SidtaG_4_FD_187450 | JGI IMG/M metagenome (GOLD analysis project Ga0209093, IMG submission 187450) | Marine algal microbial communities from Sidmouth, United Kingdom - Sidmouth_Male1 metaG (SPAdes) (version 2) | ecosystem: Host-associated > Algae > Red algae > Unclassified | place: Sidmouth...
GGGGGGGGGGGGGGGGGGGGGGGGGGGGGGGGGGGGGGGGGGGGGGGGGGGGGGGGGGGGGGGGGGGGGGGGGGGGGGGTTAGCGGTGCATGAAGCTGGGGCCGGGAAACGCGCCGCGCCGAGCAGGCGAGCAGCAGACGGGGGGAACCGACACGTCGGCGGCGGGTGGCCGCTGGGCAGTCGGTGAGCACGCACGAAAAAAAAAAGGGTCGAGCGCGGGACGACGCGGGCCACGGTTCTGCTGCCTCCCACAACAGCCGCCACCCGGCGGCGGCCCGCGGCCTCAGGGGCGGCAGCCCCCCAGCCCCCCCCGCCCCCCCAGCCCCACCCCTACCCCTGCGCTCACTTGTTGAGGCCGAGCAGCTCCACGTCAAAGTAGAGCGTCTCGTTGGGCCCAATGACCCCCCCCGCCCCGCGGGCGCCATAGCCGAGCTCTGGAGGGATGACCAGCGCGCGCCGCCCGCCAACACGCATGCCCGCCACGCCCTCGTCCCACCCCTTGATGACCTGCCCGCCGCCCAGGTTGAATCGGAAGGGCTTGCCGCGGCTGCGCGACGAGTCAAACACCTTCCCGCCAGCGTCGGGGGCGGCGCCCGTCGAGCCCGTGTAATGCACCTGGGGGGGGGTGGGGGGGGGGTGGTCGTCGATCAGCGTGTCGGCCGGGAGGTCGGCCGGGGGCACAGCCCCGGCGGGGCAGGGATGGTGGGAAAACGAATAGCAGCGTCAGCATCAGGTGAGATGCCACAGGGGGCGAGTAACGCAGCGCGTCGCCCCGCGTCGACAAGGAGCTCCCTACTCCCCGCCGCCGCCGCCGGCACTCCCCCAAATGGGGACCGCCGGCCAGCAGATGGCGGCGCCCCCCTCAACCCTCAAGCGCATTATCACGTACCTTAACAAGAATCTTAGGGATGGCTTCCTCGCCTTCCCCAACCTTGACTGGGGGTGGGCGTAGCGGCAGTGGTGCGGCAAACAAGAAGGCAGGGGTTCGCGCAGCCGGCACCAACCGTTGGACATAGTGCAAGCTTGGCACGTCGCAGTTAGTGCCTGGCCCGCACTACCGTCGACCCTTCCACACACTACACTGCCCACGCGGCTGGGATGCCCCCACAGGGCGCCACACACGTCCCCCGCCAGTGCACCACGCACCGTCCTTGTACTTGAGACCCGTGGCGGTCGTCACCCACTCGCCGGCCGCCTCGGCGGCCGCCGCCGGGCTGCCAGTATCGGTGGCGGCGACGCTCAGCGCTCCCGCCGCAAGTGCCGCCAGCACCGCCCGCCGGCCGACGGCGTCGCCCGCGGGCGCCGCCATCCGCACCGTCGGGCGGCTGGCAGTCGCCGCCGCCGCCGCTGTGCGCCGGGGCGCCGCCAATGGTAGAGCCGCCGTGCCAGGGACAAAAGCCGCCATGGTATTGGAGGAGGTTGAATGCGGGGCGCTCCTCAGCTATACGTTGCGTGGGGCGGAGCGGAGTGAAGCGGGGCGGAGCGGTGGGAGGGGCGGTAGGGACGAAGACTACTGTACCTGTCGGGATGGATCACATCGGGAAGGTGGAGGCCTCGTACTGTAGTCGATCCGGCGGAGATACTCAACCCAAGTCCTTCTTCTCGAGATCTGATCTGGTGAATGGATCGATACTGTAGCAACTTGTTTGAATTGTACTGGTTGCTCTGGACGAGTGCCGTGGACTTGATTCGTACATGTATGCGTCGGTTGACGGTGGTGCTGCTGACGGCCACCGTCATCGCCGTTCGTGCGAGCGGTTTGGTCATTTTCTTCCCTTTTGGGCTCTTCTGTCTGCCCCGAGTTGCTTCTAGTTCCCTTGTTGCTGTCGCAAACACCTGCGGTGCGGGGAATCTTGCGGCGATGGACCTCATTGGCCAAGAACGGTGTGAGCACGTCTTCCAAGGGGTGCTGCTGCTCAGCTTGGTGCGTTTCGCCGTGGTTGCACCGTGTGGCATGCTCCCTGTGGTCATTTTGCCCTGCCGGTCAGTTCTTTGTTTTTGTGAAGTGGCGGCTCTTCCTCAGCGCTAGTGCCGCGATTCTCCGGGTTGCGTCTCGTCTGGCTGCTGACACTTTTTTTGTGGTGGGGCGCTGGGCACATGCTCCTGCTGCCGGTCCGTATTGCTGTTTCATCTGGTTTTTTGCTGTGGCCCTCATGCACTGGGTCGTGTTCCATGCGCTATGTGTCAGGCTGGTGCGTTTGGCGCTGGCTGGATCCGAGAGTCCATCTCCGTAGCCTACATGGTGCTGGGCGCGGGCGTGGCGGTTGGCTTTATCATTTGCACGCCCAACTGGGGGGTGTTCAACCGAAATCCGCTGACCTTTGCGACTGCGTCCGAGTTAGCGGCGGATATGGCTGCGGGATCGACGGGCAAGGGCGCAGCGAGCGGCAAGGCGGTTGTTGGGAAGGCTGGTGCGTCGCGGTAGCCATGGGGTGTGCGCAGTCTCATCGCCTGGCGCTTGGCCCTTGTCCCGGTCCTGCTTGCATCGGTCTCATGAGAGCCCTTTTGTGGCTCGTGATGGGGATGTGACTGTGTGCTTGTGTATATACGTGGTTCAAGGCTCTCTCGCAGTGGGTGGGGCCCCTGCGTCGTCTTGTGTGTACTGGTGAGTGTCTCTGGCTTGGCCGGTGTGGTAGTGCCATATGTCTCGTGGCTCGATATCAACAGAGTGCGCTGGGTGTGGTGCCGTCAACATCAATGATTTTGCTGACGTGGTACCGGGGGTCGACCAGCCGAGCCGACCGGTACGGACCGTCCAGTACTGAAGAACACCAGTCCATTGGTATCTACACAACGTGAAAAGACGAACACATCCTAAAGCCCTGCTATGCATTTCAGACTTCAAACGCCTGGACAGCAGACGAGTGGGTGGGGCCGTGTTCTGGGCCTTAAACGCGGCGCACCAAGAGGATGCCCTCGCGGACGGTGAGCATGACCTGCTCCACCCTTGTGTCCGCCCGCACCTTCTGGGCAAACGCGTGCAATGCCAGGCGCACGGGATCGTCGTCCGCGTACACAAGCGAGCACAGAGCATTGTCAGCCATGATGAGGCCGCCCTCCGCAAGCATCTTGAGCCCCGCCTCGTAATAGTGCGCGTAGTTGACCTTGTCTGCGTCGAGGAAGACAATGTCAAACTTCTCGCCCGAGTCTGCCATCTCCGACACCACCTTCATCGCGTCGCCACGTACAAGCTTGATCTTGTTGCCGTCGGCAGAGGTGTTAAAGCACTTCTGCGCCACGTCTGCGCACTTTTCGTCCGCCTCGATGGTCACGACCTCGCCATCGGCAGGCACACCTCCGGCAAAGGCCAGAGCAGAGTAGCCGGTGAAGGTGCCAATGTCGAGCACCCGCTTAGACTTGGTCATGCCCGCGATCATCTTGAGGAACTGGCCCTCAATTGCGCCCACCATGCACGGCGCAAAGAGCTCTGCGGCCACCGTCTCCTTGGCAATATTGACGAAGTCGGCTGACGCGGCGGTGGTCATCGCTTGCGCATACTCCTCGCCACCCTCATGGAAGAGGGTGGTGTGAGGGAAGGCCGGCGGCGCCTCCGTGTCCTTCGCCTGAATCTGCACCATCGAAGCCATCAGAGACGACGACGTAGCCCCCTGATTGCGCGACACCTGCTGCTTGGCAATCCAGTCATTGTACACATTGCTGTTGCCGTTGCCGTTGACCGCTACCCCATTGGCCTCTGCTCCATTGCCATTGCCGTTCGCCTCTGGGGCCTCGTCCGACGCGGCAGGGCCAACCGTTGCGATGGCATGAACAGCATGGTCTGCATGCTGCTTGACCGTCGACGGGTCCTCCAGCCCGACATCGCGGCAGTGGGGCTCGATGCCCGCACCTCCGCGCGGGTAGGCCTTGCACAGCTCCTTGTAGTCAATGAGTGTCTCCTCCAGCCGGGCACGCGTCAAGTCATTGAGATAGCCGCACTTGCCAATGGACCCCCGGGGGAGAGGCGCGCACAAATTGCCGCCACGCTTCTCCGTCATCTTGACCTGCGACTGCCACAGGCTGTTGGGGTTGTCCAGGATAGGGTGCACCAGGGACAGTCCGACTGTCGAGATGACCTTCAGGATGCGGTGGAAGTCGGTCTCGGTAATCCAGCCCTCGAGGAACGACAGGTAGGCGCCGTAGCCCATGCCAATCGACACGGCGTGGCCGTGCAGGAGGCCTGCCTGCAGCTCGAAACCGGGTGACCATGTGTGGCCGTAAGCATGAGGCCGGCACTGGTGGGTCTCCCACAGGTTGCCGTACTCGGACCGCACATAGCCGTCCATGGCCTTGGCAATGATGCTCTCCGACAGTGTGTCAAAGCTCGACCCGGCTGTAACACCCTCGATGCCAAACTTGGTGTCGACCAGCTTCTCCCCGGCTTCCTCCAAGGCCTCAAAGAGGGTGTGGTCCTTCGTGACCGCCATCTTGATGATCTCGGCAATGCCGTGGCGGATCCAGCCCTTCTCCAGCGTGCGGAAGAAGTAGCGGTCCGTCAGTGTCAGCACCGGAGGGTGATAGGCGCCAAAGACGTTCTTGTAGCCCAGGCCGTCGCAGCAAGTGCGGGGCGATGGACCAGCGTCAATACCCGACACAATCGACGTGCACAGCATCACGTACGGGGTGTTGCGGTGGTACAGGGCACAGGCAAAGCCGCCCACGTCGGCCATGACGCCGCCCCCGACAATCAGCACCGGTTCATTGCGGGACACGCGGCGGCCCTTGAGGTCAACCAACATCTTCTCCACCGTCGAAATGTCCTTGTCGACTTCCATGCACCGGTAGCTCATCTTCTCGAAGGCAATGTCGTGCGCCAAAAAGTAGTCGCAGAGCTTCTGGCCGTACAGCTTGTCCAGACGCTCGTCCACGACGGCGACACAGCGCTTGAGTGGCTTGTACACGTCCCGGAGCTGGTGGTTCTTGGGGTTCAGCACGTCCCGCACAATCTCAATTGAGGTGGTGATGGTGGTGGACATGACGCCCTCAATGCGCGACGAGTCATCCGAGGACGTCACGTGGCCATTTCCCTGCCGGTAGATGGAGGTCGGATACAGCGCGTGCGGGTCGTTCTCGAGCAAATACTGCGCGTTGTCCTCATAAAGGGCCTTGAGCGACTCACTGGCCGTCTTGCCAATGATCAGGTGCTTGATGAGCATGGTGCACAGCTCCTCGTGCGCAAGCACACGCTCGGACAGGGCCGTCCATGCCTTGGCCGCAACCACATCTTCCGACGCGACAACACCAGAGAGCAGCTGCGTCAGCTGACCCGCCGGCAGGTTGTAGAAGTACTTGAGCTGCTTCAGCGACCTCAACATGCACAGGTCCTTGGTGTTGGACGAGAAGTCGGCCGCCACAGAGCCGTCGAAGACGTCCGCCCGAGAGCAGCGGAGCAGAAAGGTCGACAGCGCCGGCAGCGCCAGCACCGCCTCGAGGGCGGCCTTGGCGTCGCCATCAGGGACGACCGAGCCAGCCTCCTTGACGTCCGTCACAAAGGCGGCAAAGTGCTGCGGCTGCACCACCTGCACGCCCGCCGACTTGTCCAGCGTGATATGCATGATCGCGACGGCAGGCACTCGTCACTTGCAGCCGTGAAAACAGAGCCGCAGAGCGATAGTCAGCTAGGGCTCTCAACGGCGGTGACAGGGGCGCTATCAGACTGCCGCAGATGTGCCTCTCCTGGTTGCACGGAGAGAGCGAGCGGTGAACACCGCTGACGATCTGTCGCGGGAGCAGGGGGAGGGCGCGGGGTTCCCTTTGTCCCTTCTGACCGCGGCCCACAAACAGTCCAAAATGCACCCACACGGCACACAAAGGGCGCCCCGCGAGCGTCCAATGCACAGCCTGCAGGCCCCAATACCACGCTTGTGGTGCTGGAGTGGCTGGCTCGCGGCGCCTGCGGTGGCCACCGGCGGCTGCTCATGGCACCTCGCAGCTGGTGGCGGCAACCCGGGGCGTCCACCGGGGCGCCCTCAGCACGCTAGCGCCAGTGCGTGAGAATGCGGTCGCCCCACCCCATTCCCACGGGCGAGGGCTCACGAGGCCGAGCCGACCACAAGACGCTTGCTGCGGCCGCCGGGACGGCTGCGCTCCTGGCCCCTGCGTTCTAGGAAAGAATCTGTACGGCTGGAAGCATTCCGCCGCCACCCCAAGAGACCCCGTCTCTGGTCCGGCGTTGGCGGCTCCAACCTCCGTGCCTGCGATTCCGAGCCCTCCAGACAGCTTGTTGGGACATACGCGGCCGACGGCACCGCCGCCGTCGCCGGCGATCGTCGCCGGTGGGCGGACGGGAAGGGGTAGCCAGCTGCGACTTGGCCTCGAGCCCCCACCACCGCTCGATACCAGCCCCAACCACGGCGACGACGAAAATTGATATTCGGTTCTCTGGCTGGAACCATGTGAGCTGCAGCGTCACACCGGTGGCGGTGGCGGTGGGTGGTCCTTGCCGCTGGGTCGGATCCTCGCCCGCCTTGGGGAGCCACTCGCGAGGCCGCTACACTCCGCGTCAAGGGCTGCACGCAAACTTGGCGGCTGACCACCCCCCCCGTCCCCAAACCCCCGTGACGCCCGGGCAGCAACTGCTTTTCCAGGCAATGCGCGGCAACCACTCCCCATGCGACGGGTGGCACCGCGCGTGGCGTCGTCAAGATCCCTCCCTGCTGGCTACCGATGTCTCGGCGCTGTGATTGAGGCGTCGTCTGCCACATCGCCGGTGTCAGCCATTTTGCATCAGTTAAGGTCCCTCATGACGCCTTCGGAAACCCGGATGAGGGCTATCGTCGGCGGTGTGGCGTTGAGCGACGCCACAAACAGGCTTCTGACGTTGTGGCCGTCGACCCACAAGGGGACACCACGAAGACAACGGCGGATCTTGGGTGCGCAACAACGTTAGTGAGTGGGCCGATGCTCCTGCAGCCGGCACGGGTGATCACCTATACCACAGGATCAGCCAACCAAAACCATGTATGCACCGACCGATGGAGTGCGGAGCAGTGCGACTCCCACTGCGAGACCGAAGGCGGTGCAGCGCCCACCGACTATTGGAGCTTGACAAACTATTGTTCACAAGCCAAATGTAGTCCAATCCCCGGATGAAAAAACATTTGGATCACACCTACACACCTTTCTCACAATGATATAGTTCAGGCCACGGTGTAGTTCAAGAAGCCCGGCAATGAAAGAAACAAATATTCTTCTTGACGAAAGGGTGACAGTGGCTCGCAGTCAACAGGCCCACTGTATTCTATCTCAGTGACCCGATACACAAGCGCTGGAGTACATGTGCCACTCCTAGAAGGTGCTACGCACGAGTTGCTCGGGATAGCAGGCACGCTTGCTTTATTGTGTGCATGTGGGGTGCATTTGTGGCGGAAAAGCGCGCTCGTCTGCTTGTCGGATGAGCAAATATGAGGCCGTGTTGCAGTACGACAACGCAGGCTGTAGGTCCTTCCTGGCGGCTCTCACAGTAGCTGGTTTCTCTTCTGTGTCTAAACGGGAGTACCTAAATCTATCGGCTCTTGTCAGGACACGACGGGTGATGGACTCACTCACAGTGCATGTCCTTCAAGGTATCTGTTTATCACTTTTTTTGTTCCTGTTGAACCTGCAGTGGGAGGCACGACAGCTACTTGCAAGTGCGTTGTCGAGGTTATAGTCCACTGGTTCGGCACTCACTGTATTCGGGGCCAAGTGCACCACGTTCTCACACTGTTGCTGGTGTACAGCCATCCTCTCGACGGCTCATACGCCAGCTCGTGTAGAACAATTGTGCAGTAGTTGGCGCACTGGGATATCAGTTGTCATATCGGCTGAAAGGAGAGCTCCGGACCCAAACAGATTCAGTACATATCACTTAATAAAAAGATGTTGGATTGAAGTATGGCTGGCTCAATATAAGTTTCAGTGAAGGCACATTTGTAGTCTGCGACACTTCGGGCACGTGCCCGTTTAACCATCGCCTGTGTGGATCGGTGGCGTTGCGTGTGCTTGGAACCCACCGACACTCAACACATTATTGCATTGGCCAAGCACTCTCAGCCATCAGTTCTGTGCATGCAAGTGCTTCATCCGATTCCAGGGCGCTGTGGGCCATCCGCTCGGCCCGAGCCGCCACGCAGAGCTTCGATGCATGTTCGCGGCCAGTCCAGGTTGCACCGGCGATGCCGCTGGGGCACCGTGTTCGGCTGCCCCGTCTGAAGGTTCCGCCGCCGCCGTCCTCCCCCCCACCGTGGCGGCCATCTCGATTCGCATCTCGGCAGCCAGGCATTCCAAAACCTAGGCACGATCCCTCAGGTGGAGACCGGGTCGTCCCGGGAGTTGACCTCACCGGCGGCCGCTGTGCCGATGGCGTGTGCCGCCAACCCCGTCGGTCTGCAAATCGTGCGGCTGGTGGCGGTCGCCGACGGCGGTCGACGGTAGCGGCCGGCTGCCGCTGTCCACGCGCCACGCGCGCCGACTAACCAGCGGTTGAGCGCCGGGACGCGCTCTGAGCGGTTTCGGCCGCCCATTTTGCACCCGGCATCTGGAGCGGCCGCACGGCGGCTAGCGCGGGAGACGAGGCAGAGTGGGAACAGAGTCCATTGAGTCCTAGGCCTGACGCATGAGAACAGCTCTTTGTCGGCAGCACCCGCCGCGACACTTCATCCCAAACAGCTGATTTTGTCCCTCCCCTGCTTTCCCTCCTCCGACTCCCCCCACAGTTATCGCCGCCATCGCCGCCACCTCCTTGGTGGCACTCTCCACGCGGAGATGGCGTCCCCGGCGATCCCCCCCGCCAATCGCAACCTGGTGCAGATCGTGTTGCGGCTGCTCGATGCCTTCTTTTGGTCGCTCCTGGTCGCCCTGCGCGGCGCCTTGCGCATGGCTACGCGGCCGTTGGCCGGGGTTCCCCATGGTGTCGCTGCTGGCAAGACTGTCCTCGTTACCACCGGCAGGCAGGCCAAGACTGTCCACGTCATCCGGGCGCTGAAGGCGGTCGGCGCCACTGTTGTTGTCACAGACTATGACCACGTGAGCGCGTCGGCGGTCAGCACAGCGTGCGATCATTTCGTGGTGCTGCCGTCGCTAGATGTGAACGCCCTGGATGCCTGGGTGGACGCCTTTGGGAAGCTACTAGTCGAGTACGCCGTCGACATGGTCGTTCCCGTGAGCACTATCAACGAGGCCCTCTTCCTAGGCGTCGCCAAGGACCGTCTGTCGCCCAAGCTGCCACACGTCGAGTGGCTGTGCACCGGCCTGGACAACGTGCTGCGGCTCGATGACCGGGAGCGGTTCAGCGCCACGTGCCGGCAGTATGGGGTGCCCGCTCCAGCCAGTGGCCTGGTTACCCACCGCGAGCAGGTTCCGCACTCTGCATCGCAGCCGCACGGCATCATCGTCAAGCGCCTTGAGTCATCCGTCAACCGGAACGAGGAGATTGTGCCGGTGGCACCGAATGACCCGCTCCCCGACTTCGTCAAGCCGTCCCCGACCGACGCGTGGCAGTGGCAGCAAATGATCCGCGGAGCTGAGTACTCGGTGTGGTACGTGTGCGTCAATGGCAAAGTGACCTTCTCGGCCTGCTATCTGTCGCAGCCGGACCTGGTGCACTTTGACCATGTGCCGACCCCTGCAGACGTTGACAAGCCGCTCCGCGACCTCATCGCCGGAATGCACTTGTCGGGACAGTACGCGTTCGACTTCATCCGCGATCAGGACTCGGGCGTACCATACGTTATTGAGTGCAACCCGAGGGCGTCGTCCATTCTCGAGACGGTGTCGTGCACACCGCTGTGGGGGGAATCCTTCTTTGGCATCGATGTCAGCGCCCGTTGCCGCACCCAGGACGTGGGCTTCGTGTTCCATGGAAACTGCTGGCCGTGGACGGCCCGTACCGAGGGCTACCTGTGCTTGTCGGACCCGCTGCCTTTCTTTGCCGCGGAGATTGCGTGGCCGCTGCACGCCATCCAGACCAGCGGCATGAGCGAGGCCGGCTACCGCAAGATCGACGTCAACATTTGCAAGATCATCATCGACGGCCCGTCGGCGCCGCGTAGCATCGGGACCTTTGAGAATGCTTCGCAGGCGGCCAAGCTGGCGGTGCTCGACCGCGCCCTCCAGTACGTGGAGACGATTTACATTGACGCGGCCGTGCCCAATGTCGGTACCGTCGTGGCGGTCGCTCGCAAGGCGTCGTGCACACCGGTGTTGTTTGAGCTCGGTGCCCAGGCGGGGCTGCTGTCGGGCGTCACCAACTCGTTGTATGCGGACCTACCGCCCATTCAGTTTGTGGCCTCTCCTGAGGAGTTGAGTGGTCTCGTGGCAGCGTCGGAGGCCGTCGCGCCGACGAGGCTGCTATCCGGAGAGGCCGCGTCTGTGGCGCTCGGCTTTGACTCAGAGCTGACACTGCTGGCCCCACGCGCTCGAACCATCCCCTACACCTACTACCGCATCCCGTTGAGGAGGCTCAAGGTCCTCCACGTGATGGGCTCCTGTACAAGCAAGTACTACGAGACGGTGTCAAGTTATTATGGCTTTGACTGCATTTCGAGCGTCACGGATGACGTGCGCTACGAGCACGTTGTCGGGTACGTGCACTTGACGGGCGAGTGGAGTGTGGCTGTCGGCAAGGACGACGTCTACATGCGCGAAAAGGCGCCGCGGCTGTCGTTGGCGCAGGCACTGGCGGCCATTGAGTCGTTGGCCATCGACCTGATGATCCCCCACATGTTTGACTATGCCGGCCTCACCGCCTACCGCTCGGTTTTTTCGATGCTGGACGTGCCGACCATTGGATGCAGTGGCGAGGCGCTCGCACTATCGACCAACAAGGCGCGGACCAAGGCGTGTGCTGCCATGGACGGTGTGCAAGTACCCAAATCGCAGCTGCTGCGCCGCGGTGACACGCACTCGATGCCCTTCCCCTTTGTCATCAAGCCAACTGAGGAGGACAACTCGATGGGTGTGGAGGTGGTGCATAACGAGGCGCAGGTGGAGGCCGCCCTCGAGTCGGCTTTCCAGTTTGGCGACGAGGTGATGGTCGAGCAGTACATCCCTCTCGGCCGCGAGCTCCGCGTCGCGGTGATCGAGGCGCCCGACGGTGGCATGGAGATGCTCCCCGCCGTCGAGTACTTCCTCCCCGCGGAGAAGCCGATCCGCAAATCTGGCGACAAGATTGCAACCGACTCGTCCGGGCAGCCCAGCGGCTACGCGCCCGTCGACCGCAAGGTGCCTGCCGACATTGATCCGGTGCTTCATGACAAGCTGTACAAGCTGGCAGTGGTCAGCCACAGGGCCACTGACTGTGCCGACTACAGCATTTATGACGTGCGGGTGGATCCCGACGGCGAGCCGTACATGCTCGAGTCGTGCCTCTACTGCTCCTTCTCCTTCCGCAGTGTGCTCGTGCTTATGGCCGACGCGGCTGGTAAGAAGCACCCGCAGCTGTTTGTCGAGTTTAGCGAGCGCAGCGTCGGTCGCAAGAGCGCCGCCATTGCTGCGCAGGCGCACGGCAAGAAGGCGCCGCAAGAATTCGGCATGAAGGTACGGCGATAGGGGCAAGAACACTGCAGTAGGGACAAGAGCGCGGACACCTCGGCTGTACACCAGCAAGATTAAAAAAACATACAATGGAAGTAGAAACCGCACTCCTCCATCGCCTGCGTTGAGGCATTCCGTGTTCGGCTGGCTACAAGCCGCGGAGAAGGCTACAGAAGAAAGTAGGCGAGAGAAGGACGAAAGCTCCAGGAGTACAGTAAAAGACTTAACACAAATTGGTCCAATACAGTACAGTCATTGCGCACTTATATGTCTCGGGTACATGCAAACAGCATGCACATGCCAAGCGAGCTCGCTTCGGAGTTGGGCCGTGTCTTGCCGGATGCACTCGATCACTACTGTACAGGCATTATTCAGTTATATCCACTGCCATTTGTTTACACTGTCAGGAGCGACTTATGCGAGCATCTGCCGACTTGAGGATCCGCAGCAATCGTACGACTCCAGTACCCCAACATGGAGAAAAGAGTACGACTGGCAGGATTTACAAGGATCTCGGCGAGAAAAAAAGTCAATATTTGATTGACTTGGCACTAAACGTGATCAC
>Ga0209093_1001822_pt1 | contig 12074 bp, 14 predicted proteins | sample SidtaG_4_FD_187450 | JGI IMG/M metagenome (GOLD analysis project Ga0209093, IMG submission 187450) | Marine algal microbial communities from Sidmouth, United Kingdom - Sidmouth_Male1 metaG (SPAdes) (version 2) | ecosystem: Host-associated > Algae > Red algae > Unclassified | place: Sidmouth...
CACCGCCGCCGTCGCGTGCGCAGCCCACGCCGCCCCCCCGCTGTCCCACTTTGGTGCCGATCACCGCTGGGGCTGCCTTTTCGGAGTTATCTTTCGCCTTTCGTTTGCTGTGTTTTCGTCTATGGAATAAATAGGCTGGCGTTGTTGTTTGTGGCCGCTCCGTGCTAAATTCCATCTCATTTTATTAGTCTTCTGGAAAAACGGCTCTGGTTTCGGCGCATGTACACCAATCAACCCCAAACTTCGTAGAAGTGGCAGAGGGTGGCCCTCGGGTCCTCAGGGAAAAACACGGAGCACGAAGCGCAGCAGATCCCACTCGTTGGTGCCCACTTCCGCTTTCGTATCGATCAGGGACATCCGATCCGCCCGATTGTCTACAGCACCCGATTTATCACCGACCAAATCGGGAGGAACGCAATGACAAGAAGGATACTTTTCCAGCCTCGTGAGCTCAGTTTTAAGATCTCGTGATGCCGCACGGATGAAGAGCGGGGACGCTGACAGCTGACTAGTCGAAGAAATTTCCCGGAGGACAAGTATCTGAGAAGCGCAAGCCAAATCAACCACTGGCAGCGGCCTATGATTGGTGTGCAGCCCAATTGCGAAAACTCAATGACAAGCAGCAGTCCCTCGACAAACGTGGAAATCACACACCCCACCGCTACACGCACCTCCGCTCTAGCCAGAATCACTCCTCGTCCTCCTCCTTCTCTTCGTAGAAACCATTAACACCCTCCCCCTCAGCATCGTCCATCTCAATCTCCTGCGCGTCGCAACGCCCCTCCACCTCCGCCCTTATTGCGGCCACCTCCATATAATGATTCTCCATGCCAATGGCGTGGTCCTCATACCGCCCCCACGCCTCGGCCGAGATCCTAGCGAACTCGATACCCACGAGCTCCTGCAGGCGAGACGTCGTAAACGTCACGTTTGTATTTCGCAGGGCGACCTTGACGGTGGCCCACACCATCTTAATCGGGTTCACTTCGGGGTGGGCCACCGGGGGGAAGATGACGGACACGTCAAATCCTGCCGCCAAATCTCGCACCAGGTAGCGTGGCGTCGATCGGTGCTTCACCGCCTTCTCACGCAGCTCGGGGACAGTCTTTTTCTTCCGCCAGGTAGCAGAATAGTCCTCAGGCACAGCTTCAGGCTGCTCATGCCACGCTACGACCTCAGCCTTGCGCATCTTTGACGAGGCTTGTCGGGATTCCGCTGTCAGCTTCATGTGGTAGGGCGCTCGGTCCACGACGAGTACGCCTCCTAGAATATTGTCTAGCACCTTGTCCCCAAACCACTTCAGCCACAAGACCGAGTTCATTTCGCCATGGTAGTCGCCCGTCTTTTTCTTGCCCAGGAACACGAGACTGGCGTCTTGGACGAGCCCCGAGTCGCGCGACCCGACGTGGGCGACGATGATTCGCGCCCCTTTGCCCGACGGCACGTTGAGGCGCGCGCGCAAGGACCTTTCGGTCCACGTGCGACTGGGCGTCATATTCTTGTTGGCCCAAGTTTCATCGGTGTAGTAGATGGTGCGCGCCGCTGCAAGGTACTCGCGCATTTTCTTGATGAAGTTCTCCCGCTGCGCGATGATTGTTTTCTTCTCGCGTGCCACATCATAATGATGAGGCTCAACGGTAAACTTAAACCCCAGGTCCGTCATAGCCCGCTGGAGGGTAGCTCTAGACCACATGTACGTGGAAGGATTTCCACTCCAGCCAGCTACCAGGCTCGCGACCTTGAGTAATTCCAGAGTACTGTCCAAAGTGGGTACAGATTTCTCTTCATACTGCTTGTACACGGCCACGCGGGCCAACTCGGCCGCGGAGATGCGTCGCTTAGTCACACGGCGCTCGCGCTTCCCCGACCGCGGTGGAGTCGCCGCGTACCCCTCCTCGGCAATGCGCACCACAGTGCGCGCCGGAAACCCCGCCGCCCGCGCCGTGCGCTCCACAGGCAGCATAAGCAGTTCTGTGCGCCCGCTGTCGCGTTCGGCCTCAAAAGTGCCCCTCATGTGACGAACCATCTCTACCACCTCGACTGTAATACGCCGCATCGCACGCACGACGCTACGGGGCGATTGCGCGGCCGTATCTGCCGAAGACATTGCAACCCGCCGTGCGTGCGGATTGGTGCAGGGGAGAGTCGCAGTGGTACACACGCTGCCCCACGTCGGCTACCGCGGGGGGTGGGCGGGAGGCACGACGGCAACGGAGGGGGGGGGGTGGGGGGCAGGTGTGCCACGGCGCTTCAGCCACACGGGGCGCCCTTCGAGGACAGCCCTGGCTTTAATTTGGGCGTTCCCGTGCACGGGCGCTCATTGGCTGCTGACGAAGCGCTGCGCGCGCGCAAGCCGATTGACTGCCGGGTGTCGTGGAATCGGATCCAAAAAGGCGCGCAAGAGATCGCACTTTCGGATGGGCGAATTTTAAAGTAGCCTCCGACTGTCACGGGACCGCCGCAAGAAACTGTTACGCTTATTCTCGACATACTCTTTACGGTCGTCTACCGTCGGCCAGTGAAATTAAAGCGCTGCGCAGAATAGTGCAATCGAATGCACGAGGTATGTGAACATGGGCCAAATGCGAGAAACGGTGCTCTGACCTCGTGCGGCTCGCTCAGTGTGCCGGAAGGCCTGAAAACGAAGCGTCTTAGCCGTATCTTTCCGATATAGGTGTGCCGTTGAAAGGCTTCCTACTAGCGAATGCGTACCATCTCTTGCATTAAAGAGGTATAGGGGGTCTCTATCCTTCGTGAGAAGACCGCTTGTCATTTGCGGTCGTAGCGGCGGAGTTGTGCCCTCTCCAAAAGAATTGCGGTTCTCAGAGGACTAATAGAGTGAGACAGACTTTAGTCCGAGGGCGCATCCCCCTCTCGCTCTCAGCGAGGATGATATGTGCCTTGTGGAACGGGCCATGCGGAAATTTGTCGACAACGACGCGGTGCGCTATATTGCAGGGAATCCGCGTTGTGTCCGGCAGGAAAAGCTCCAAGACCAGGTGGCAAAGAATGAAATAACAGCGAGAGTACTTTATTTCTTCAGGCGACATAGGGACAGCCATGTGAACGAGCCAGAGGCCAAAAAGAAATGTGCAAAAGGTGGAGGACGCCAGACGAGAGCAGTAACAGCGGTGACAGGCCCATGAAGAATGGGGGGGCGGGCGGCGCCGGCCCCGGCCGCGACGGCGGCGGTGGGGGGGGGGGGCGGGGCGGGGGGGCGGGGGGGGTGGCACTGCGATATCATCGCGGATCGCAGCAAGATATGCTGCGATTCGCGATGATTTCGCAATGGACTTGCCATCGTCCCCAAATAGCGCGCACGAGGAGATCTGCTGGCTTTTGTCCACCTCGCAATGAGCCGTCAGCCAAAATGGCCGGCGGGCCCGCCTCCGCGCTCTGAACATTCAAACGGGACGTGTGACCCCTGGCACAACCCGCAGTGGGGGACCAGCCAGAATGGCCGATGGGCCCGGCTTCACGATATGGGGTGCCAGAAAGAGCCATGGAGCGCTCATTGATGACATGTGCTGCCTCGTGTGTCTGAGCAGCCCGCGTCTGATGAGCCCTTTCCCGAATCGGTGAAGGATTCCGGCGGCACGAACCCATTGAGTCGTGACCTTCCTCCACGCTGTCCGTGAGCTGGTGACAAGTGGGGTATCTATTGAAGGGCCCTTTCTCAATAGAGACGCTCTGGCGCTCTCTTACTGTTCTATCAGATCACCGAAAAAGTGGGAAGTGCCTGGTAGTCCCTCGCTCCAATGAGGACGCAGAGCCGTAGGAACTATCGAGACAACAATTTGCCGGCCTGCGCGATAGTGCCCACCACGTGTGAGCGCGGGCGACATTCTGGAGCCATGTCTGCAGTGGACCTGCCACGAATGCAGAAGTCGGGCGCGGCATCGGCTGTCCCGGAAAATTTGTTTCAGAAATCTCAAGTCCCTCACGAGAAGGTCCCCCGAGACCGCTGGGCGTCTCCTGGAATCGTGGATTGGTCACGTTTAAGGGATTTTCGAGAGCGCCTGTCCAAAATGGAGAGCTTTGCTTCGCAAAAGAGGCACATGTCAGATGTTGAGGGCACTATTGATCCTGCCGGAGTGCTAGGTTCTTCGTGAAACGATTGTACCGTATCACATGTGACTCCTATACTACACCCTGGCCTGCTGGAGTACCTCAAGACGTCCTACGACGGCATGCATGTGTCTTTATTGCTGATAGCTACAGTCCTATGACCGCAAGCACCGTTCTCTGCACCACTGTGAGTTCAACGCAGTGCCGACCGTGCTAAGTCTTCGTACGACCAGTAGTGCACTCGCACGGTAAAAGTACGTGCACAACGCCAGCAACAATATGCACATCAAGTGTTCACAATTTAGAATGCCGTGCGCATTATTTGTGTCAGACAGTATCCGAAATGGGTATTCAGTTGTCATTCTGGCGCAGAATGCCTTGTCGCGTGTCGTCTGCCCCCCCACGCCGCCGTAGAGGTGGGAGGGGGCGGCCTCCGCCACGGCCTGCGCCTCAAATGCGTGTGCATACGTACACTCAGGGAGGGATTCAATTTTTCTTCTGACCTCACTGTGCTTCACGAGAACCACCAAATGAACATGAGAAAGGGCTGTGTGCACCAAAGATGTGGCTGAACGGGTCGACTCCAGCCTTTTTGGCCCCTACATTTGGTGCCAGAAGGAACACGGTTTTGGATCCACTGTGCGGTCGCCGCCGGGAGCGGCTCGGTGGCTGGCCTCGGAGAGCGGACCACGCGTCTCCGCACCAAAATTTGGTACGTGATCGAGACTCTGGGATACTATTGCAGTCTCCCCTATTTTGGCCGATCCCGACGAGAACAACTGTGCTGAACAGATGCACGGCAGCCATCCATTGGGCTGGATACGTGCTCTCGGGCAATCAGCAGTTGTGCGGATTGCAGGTTGTTCTGGCTACGATCGGCCAGAATTGAGAAGACTGGAATACATGCACATGGACAACAACAGGGCCAGGCTCGCTCCCAGAGGCACCCTTAGTGGCCGGTCTGATCCCCGTCTGCGTGTGTGCCAAGCCAGCAGGTCGGCTGTATCGTCTAGAGGTACAATGCAGTATCATATGGTGCGTGTCCCGAAAATGAGACATGCGCGTTTTCTGAAAGACTGACACATCACTGCACGGTGGCATGCGGGGTGGGGTTCGAGAAAATTCTCGACTGGCCTCCATGGAAAGAGCCTCTCCCGAGACGTTCTTGGCTGACAACTGCTTGGTATCTGCCTGTGGGCCCTGTTCTGTGGACCTCTCAGATAACCCCGATCAAACGCAGAATAGCGCCTCTATGGGACGCCTGGACTCTCCACTTCTTGGTGCAACGACAATGCGGTGCGTGTCCCAAAAATGAGACATCGCAGTTCTTTATTTTTTTTTTGCCAGTGGGCCGAGCGCACTGTGTGGGTGTTTTGCCAGTGGGCCGAGAAAAAAATAAAGAACCGCGATGTCTCATTTTTGGGACACGCACCGCATTGTCGTTGCGCCAAGAAGTGGAGAGTCCAGGCCTACCATAGAGGAGTTATTCTGCGTTTGATTGGCCCAGACAGCGATTGGCTTAACTGGGGGCTTTTGACGGAACGACCATACACTATGAAATGAGGGGCAGACGGTGTCGGCAAAGATCGACTACGGCTGAGACAACCAGTCCAGCTGCCCGCCACGACGTACTCAATTGAAGTAGTCACGGCAAGTTAAGCTAGAACACGTGGCAGGCTGTCGACCATTATGATTGCTCTCGGCCATGGTTTCGACGATTTCGCAATAACCATCGTGATAAGTATCAGGCGATAATTTTACACCCCTCATTCCTGCAGCCAGCCGCGAAGGTGTCGCTCGGTCTGCTAGTCTCTGAGCTCTCGGACAGTCTGTCACTGTCAATCTGTGAACTAGCGGACTATCAAATACGGGAGTGGAGTCTTTTCCTTGGATATCAAGGAGTTTGGTTGCTGCTTCCTTCGAATCAGATATGATTTCCCCGCAGGCGGAATGATCAACGAAGATGAACTTCTGCTCCGTGCCTACCGTAGTCAACTTCTCGGGAAGTCGGGCACCACAAATGCTCTTATCGAATTTCTCTTGGCTTGCACATGTTGCCGGAAGTGTGTTTTTTCGTATTCAGCGAGTAGCTTTTTTTTCCTTTTTTTCTCATGAGTGCGTGCCACTCTGGCAGATTTGGTTCCTGCTTCAACCCTGTTGTGTTTGAATCATCCAGTGTTATTATTTATACAAACTGATTGGAACAGCGAGACAGTCGGATCGGTTTGCGACACCAGCAGTGTCAGTTCGGTCCGCCGGTCAACAACCTTCTGCCACGCGCGACCGCCTTCTGGGGGGTGTTGAGTGCCAGCCTTTCTTGCAATAATCGTCACTTGTCGTGTTGCAGAGATGGGCTCACACGGCCTCGGGTCGACGTCCTCCCACCACGGCGGGCTGTCTCACGCCGCCGGCTGTCGCGAGCCAGGTGTGGTGTCTCGGCCTCGCACCTTCGGCAGTGGCGTGCTGTCCGCGGGCTTGGCACGTACCCCTGGGACGACCATACAGACGCCGGGTCCTCCAGCGAACCTGCTAATCCGCGTCGTTGACGTTCAGCGCCCTCGGCCACGAAAATCGCGTCTCGGATCGATCGCAGTCATATGATAACCAAATCTGTGAGATCGGAGCCTGACAGGGGTGTGCTGGGCTGACATGGGAGAAGCCACCGAATCGCCGCGTGCTTGCCGTGTGTGATGCCAAGAGGAGCGCCCAATGGGCCCCGCTCATCAGACGCTGGTGACCAGGGTGGGCGGGCTCAAAAACCGCACGCGTTTGTTGAACAGCCAGGCAGTGGTGCGCGCCTCGATGTGCAGCCAATTGTCATCTGACGCGCGGTGTGTCTCAGACTTCCCCGCTGACCCGTTCTGCAGCGCAGCGGACCCACACGGCGCAACTTCGCTGCAGCGCCAGCAGGGCAGGTGCCGACGTCGAGCCGTGCTCGTTTGCAGGCGCGGTAGCCGCGGCTGCTGTGGTTCGGCCGAGCGGGTGAGCCAACGGCAGGGTGGGAGCACCTCCACCTCCATCCTGTTCTGTGTGATTTTTGGTTGCGGGTGTTCCACGCCCGTCCCCTTGTCGGTCGCTGCCTCACTTTCGCGTTGTCTGTTTGCCTCTTGTCATTTGTACGCGCCCTCGCCAGCACCCGCCTGTCGTACCGCTCCTCCCGCTCGGATTGGGCCTGGTCCGAGCCTGTCCGGGAGCCCAGAGGCGACCGTGTCTTGTTCTCAATCACGCTGCGTCCCTGCCGTGTAGCGCACTCTCCGCGGTGCCCATGGCCAACACCGTCCCCCTGTCGATGGGTCTGCCCTCGGCTGGTGCCCAGCCCGCGTACTTGCCCTTTGTTATGAGCAGCGGGACCGGGACGGGCACGCCCCTGACTGACGGCCGAGACGCGATGGCGTACTCTGGCGGCTATGAGCATACGCGCTCGATGGGCACGGAAGTTGGGAATGGCAACACTGGGGCGGGAGCCGACGTCGCCATCCGAGGCGGCGTTGCCGGTGGTACCGGCGGTGCTGGTGGCGGCGGAGGTGGCGGCGGCGGTGGCGGCGGCGGCGGGGCCATGAGTCTCCCGCCCCTGATGTACGAAGCAGGGGCGTATGGGGAGTACGGGGGAGGGAGTGGAATGGGATTGGGACTCTCAGGGGGGGGGTTTAGCACAGGCCTTGCTGGCGGTCCGGGTGGGGGGGCGGACGGCCTGGGCTTCCGCGGCGGCGGGATGGTTGGAGGAGGCGGGGGTGGCATGGTTGGGGCTGGTGGGTTGGGTGGTGGTGGTCTTGGTGGTGGGGGGATGAGCGGTGCTGCCGCTATGATGGGCGCAGGCGCCTTGAGTGGGGGTCCCCTTGGCGGCGCGGGAGCCATGACCTTGGGGACAAGCACTCTCGGGGCGAATGGGGGTTTAAGCGGTGGAACCCCGATGGATACGAGCGGCATCGGAGCGCTCGGCGGTGCGTACGGCAGCGGCGCGTTTGGCGGCGCGTTTGGGCAAGCCCTGGGCTCAGGCGGCGGCAGCGGCGGCTTGGGGGGTGGCGGGGGCGGTGTTAGCGGCGGCGTCGGCGGAATGGCCGGCCAAGGTGCGGCATCCCTGCACATTCCCGCACCTATGGGCAGCTCGCTCACTGGGTATGGGCAGCAGCTACCTCTCGGCGCTGGGGGCGGGGGCTATGGTGCGCCCACGCAGCCGCCGCCTTCTGCGCTCGACTCGCCGCAGGTGAGCGATGCGATGCGGTGTTTGGCATCGGACGGGTCACCAAATGTATGTGGGGAGCAGTGGGCATGGGGCAGTTGAGGTATCGGAAGTGAGGAACATGGAGGAGGGCGCAAGTGGATGAGAGTGCTGGTCAACCTACCAGTTGGACATTGCTAGGAGAAGGTACTCACATTCCCTTCCTCACGTGGACGCTGGCTGTTGGTGCTTGTTGCGGCATTTCCCGCGACCTGTCCACGGCGCTCTTTCTTTCTTACGACGTCGGGTCCTTTGCGTTCCAGGACGCGTCTAAGATGGCCTTCGTTAGCAGCTACATGCAGCTCATGGACGTCTACGAAGCGCGCTGCGAGGCCCTGCACGCGTCTGTCGACGCCGCCTGCGAGGCGCTCGTGGCTCAATCCCGCATCCCCGAGCTGACTGACGACGGCCTGAGTGGCTGGGCGGCTCGCGAAAAAGGCGTGGCGGATGAAGACGGCATCGGCGCCGGTGCCGGCCCGGCGTCCCACAGTGGAGATGGTGACGCGGTTGGCGGTGACGACGGCAGGGGCTCAGGAGACGACGACACGGAGGAGGATTTAGAGGTCCTCCAGCGACGTGTGCGGCGCAAGTTTGTCGCTGCTATGGAGCAGCTACAGTCGTCTCAGCTGCCGAAACGTCGGCGGGGCAACTTGCCCAAGGAGGCCACGGCAGTGTTCCGCTCCTGGTTTGCTGCGAACCTCGACCACCCTTACCCTTCGGATGCCGTCAAGGCGGATCTTTCGCGGGCGACCGGGACGGGCGTTGCGCAGGTCTCCAACTGGTTGATCAACTACCGGTACGTTCAGGGGGAGTGTAAGACGGACCGAAGAGTGCCGACGAGAGCCGCAGGGATGTTTGCTGGCTCAGCAAGGGCCACGGCGCTTTTTAGTGTGCTGGTGGGCTGCCTCATGACCGGCGCTGACGTCCGCCAATCATGGAGTTGCTTGCGTTGATTGTGCCGCATGCGCCTTTTGATGTTGCCTTACATAGGAAGCGGGTGTGGAAGCCGGCGCTCCAGGAACATGCGGCCGACAAGAGTGGCACAAAGGACGTCGAAGCCTCCGTCGCCGACGCGCCATCTGATGCCGACCCTAAGGAACCTGCGGGTGGGGTGACTGACGAGCAAACGCGGCCTGCTGGCGCCCGTGCGCCGTCCGCACCGCGAGGAGGTTCTTCAGGCACCTCCAAGCGCCGTCGCTGACATTCATGACGACCGGCCTCGGCTCCAGCTGACCCGTGGCCGCACGGCTCGCTCCCAATGCATTGGGCTCATATGAGTTCCACCGCTCTCGCTCTCTTGTCAAGCCCCTCTCCGCTCTTCGTTTGAGGTGTACCCTTCTCCCGTTGCGGACTTCCCATAGCATCTGAACTTGCGCTTGCTCCCATAGCCACTGTGTGCGTAGGTGTTGACGTCAGTCGTGGGTCTATGCGCGGCCCTGGCAGATCTGCAAGTGCAACGCCAACAACGTCCGCATCGAGCCTTTTCCGAACCACTTCTGAGTGCCACATATGCGCTCGTACAGTCGGTCCTCGGTTCTGTTCGTGGGTCCAACAGTAGGTAGCATGCAGAGGTGTGATTTAAATCGTTTGTGGCGCCGGGTAAAGGTGATTTAAATCAACCCTTGATTTTTATACGTATGACGTGATTTTTAATGATTTAAATCATCGGGCATGATTGAAATCATTTAGGCTCGTTATGCATGAATATAAGTACATATACCACGTGATAAGGCCTGATAAGGACCACTAACGCTGGTGTTTTCCTTCGTGTCGCGTGCGGTGGGCGTCACCGACTGGGCGGCCGTCGACTAATTTAGTCGGGGGGGGGGGCGAGCGGCAGGGGATGGAGATGGCGACGGGGTGCCGGGGGGGGGTCCGCCGCCGCCCTACCCGGCGGTCACCGCCGTGGCGGAGGTGACCGCTGCCACCGCCGCCGCCGCCGCCGCCGCGGCGAACCTGTCGGGGCCGCCCGTGACGGCGGTGTGGGTCGCCCTCGGCACCACGATGACGAGGGAGCGCGCGTGAGTTTCCGAGGCTGCCGCCATCGACGGCGGCGCCATGGCCGCGTTGCTCTCCGCTCTCGCGGCCGCCGTGGCGGGCGGCGCGTCGACGGCGGTGGTCGACGCCGGCGACCTCCTCGCTACCCTCACCGCTGTCGCGTCTGCCATTGGCGCGCATGCCGCCGCCAACCCGTGGGTGCGGGTCGAAATGAGCGCCCGAGGGAGGTGCTGGCACTCACCGCCGTGCTCGTCGCCCTGCCCCTGCCGCCGCCCGCCGACGGCGCGGCGTCGCGCCCGCCGCCGCAGCCGCCGCCGTCGCCGCCGGTGCTCGCTGCGCCGGCAGCGGTGGCGGCCACCCTTCGCGTCGCCACCCGTGGCAGTGAAGCCACCAAATTCGCCGTCGACGCGCCACTCCCCGCCGACGGCGGAGGGCGGTCCGGGTTGGACGTGGTACGGGGTACGCCGGTGGCGGCCACCGTGGCCGCGGCGGCGGCGGGCGGCGCCGCGGCGGGCGTCCGCCCCGCCGCGATCGCCGCCACCGCGATGGTGTGGTCCCTCCTCACCGCCGACAACGCGTAGACGGCCGTGGCGGGCGTGTTTTCCCGCGCCCGCTGCTTGGCGTGCGTCGCCTCCGCGGGCCCTCCCCCCATCGCCGTCGGTGGCGGCGGCGGCGGGGGTGAGAGCGGGAACCCTCCCCCCCTGCCCCCCCTCCTTCCCCTCCCCGCCCCGCTCGTCGCTCTCCTGCCGCCCGCGGCGACCCCCGCCGCGGATCCGCACCTGGTCACGGCGGCGCTCGCTACGCTCCGCACGGTCGCCGTCGTTGACGCGGCGTGCGCGGCGCTCATGCCTCCCATCCCCACCGTCGCGGCGTTGCGCACCCCACCCCGCTCTGTCACCGTCACGCCGGCGGTCGGTGAGAGTTCAACGATGACCATGAATCCCGCTGGTCGGAGCACACCTGCAGTGTCAGGACGCATCAGTGTAAGCAGCACAAGGCCCATGTGATTTAAATCATGAGACACTGCGAGTAAACTTTTTAAATCATTAAAATCAGCATGATTTAAACCAGTGAAAGCCCCTCCCTGCGTGCTGGGCTGAGAGCGAAGCTTCGGGAACGTTCGATGCTAAATAGTAAATATCGAGTTACCCAGGCAACGTTTGCTGGGACTAAGGTAGGACCTGACCTGTGAGGTCTTAGTCTGACACTGATTGTATGTACTGACCTGCGTACGCAAACGTGTGCAATTTCAGGCATGATGGGCTGCTCTCCGCTGTCTTCTCCAACGTGCTTGGTATCCATGTGCGCCCGTGAAACGGTGCTTTCACGGCGCAGACAACGGTGGCTACCGGCGTGTGATACAAGGTGTGGGATGCCTCGCTAGCGTCATGAGTTTGGCGGGCATATCGCCATTTCCGTTGGCGCCCACATGTGCGCCTTTCTTTCCCTGGCTTTTTTCCGTTTGCTTGTCTTCTATTGCATGTCATCGAGTCGATCAAGGCCCACGAACTGGAATGACATGCGTCCCCGACGTCGCCGGAGTGGGCTGGCAACTAAAACCGCGAAAACCGCAGTAGGTTGTGTACAAGGTGGTGCAGGGAAACGAAAAAGCGAAAGACGCTGTCGCATTACGCGTCCCAGCCCACGCCCCTTGGCTGGCCCGGAGGTCGTTGGTACACCGGGTGACGCGAATGACGTGTCACGCCCCGGTTCGGACAGGTGGCGCTGTCGGTGCTGGGTGGGATCTTGATTGATTGTGGGTCGTTTGCATTTGGTTGTCAATTGTTTG
>Ga0209093_1001823_pt1 | contig 12073 bp, 17 predicted proteins | sample SidtaG_4_FD_187450 | JGI IMG/M metagenome (GOLD analysis project Ga0209093, IMG submission 187450) | Marine algal microbial communities from Sidmouth, United Kingdom - Sidmouth_Male1 metaG (SPAdes) (version 2) | ecosystem: Host-associated > Algae > Red algae > Unclassified | place: Sidmouth...
GGTGTTTTCCTAGGTGACCGTGTCACCGGGCGAGAGTAGAGCAAGGGTGTGCGGGTGGGTTCCCTCAGCTGCGCAGGTGGCCCTATCTGTTTCTGTGGGCTGGGGTGACACGACGTTTTATGCGACATCCACAGCGGAAGGCGCATGGAATCCAGCGAAGCCGCAGGACGCCGTTTGACAACGTTTTGGGGGCCATAGAGGGTATTGCAGTCCAGAAAGAGCAGCCGCTGGCGTCGGACGCACCCTGTGTGGCAGACTACTACTCTCGGAAGGGTCTCTACGCGCTCAACACCCAGGCGATATGCAACGCCCAGTACGAGTTCACCTGGATGAGCTGCCAGAGCCCGGGATCCTGCCATGACTCGACGGCATTCATGTCAACAGACTTGCGGACGATGCTGATGAACCCCCGCAACTCCGTAACGGCACAGCTGATTGCAGCGGGATACTGCATTGTGGGCGATGAGGCGTACGCGGCTGGGAAGGTGATGGCGGTGCCATGGCCGGGGGGTGGTGGCAGTGATCGCTGGCGGGACAGTTAAAACTACTACCAGTCATCCTGTCGCGTCCATATTAGCAAGCATTTGGCATGCTGGTTTGGCGGTAGGGCGAGTTTTGGCGACCGTTGCGGGTACCATTTACTAAGAGGCCAATTCTGGTCCGGGCGTGCTTCAAGCTGCCAATTTTTCTCCGCCGCTACTCCTGCTCGGCGGAAGAGCTGGCGCCGTTTGAGAGAGATAGCGTTGGGGGCTGCGTCTTTTTCCGCGGTAACGATACTGCTCACCCTAGCCAGCGCGGGCGTCGTAGCGATTTGGATCACTCTTGCCTTAGGGCGAGGATGACGGAGAGAGTGCGGGAGCTTGGTGTCTTGCGCCCAGGTGCGGCCCCCATGTACTAGCATGCCACATCAGTTCAAGTTACTTTGCGCAACGGACGAACACGAAGGAGAAAACGTTGGTCCCTCGTGCACACCCTATCCGAGGTTTCTGGACCTACTACGGCAGCAGTCAAGCCAGTTGGGCACCATTCCCATCCAGAGGACGCACGACCGGGCCGCCCTTCCCGCACCCAACTAGAGTAATCATGTGTGATAACGTTTTCTCCAGTCAGCTACTGCTGGTTGTGTGCCCCCCCGACGCATGTACTCCTCTCCGGCCAGGCATGACATGGCACTCTGAATACAACGGAATATTGAGGCGTGGAACAGCATGGCCCTTGTCCGTGATCGCAAATTATCTTTCACCCCAAGGTATCGAAAGGCACGCACCACGCACACAGAAATAACAAAAAAAACAATCACATATTTTCCACAAGAAAAACCGATCAGAGTCAAGACAGCCGACACGAGGTTTCACTGAAACAAATCAACAGGACGAGCACAGAATGTCTTTTGCAGCTCAAAGGGCTCACCCGTCCACAGATCCCCGGTTCATGAGCGCTTCACACCCACCATCGCCTCTCTGCACGCCCACCATGCCGCACTGACATGGCCGCACTCACCCCAGCCCACTCCTCCGCCCCCACGCTCCACCCGCACTCACCCACTTTCACCATGGGGCTGCTCCTCCGCTGCAAATGACCCACTCACCCCCTCCGGCGTAGCCTGTCAGTCCACGCCGACTCGGCCGTCGCCGTCCGCAAAGAGGGCAGCACCTGTGGGACGGGGGGCATGGCCCGCCCCCAAAACCAACCGCAAGCGCTCCTCGACAGTGCTAATTGTGCCAGGATCGGCGCAGGCAATGTTAAGGTTCTTCAATGTGGCAGAGAGGGAGGCCAGATCCGACGCGTCGGCGTGCTTCTTGGCGGCGGCGGCCATCTCCGACGAGTTGTGCACGAGGGCATCAAACGCCGGGTCGGCCACTCGTGGCTTCTTGCGGGTGGACGGGGTGTGGCGCGTGCCCTTCTGCAGGCCAGGGGTGTGGTATTAATGACGTTTGTTAACTAACTAGTAAATGGCGACCGACCGTAGACGCACGATAAAGCGAACACTATCGCCCAAAGGGCGAGGAAGAGGAACCTTCGTTCGTACAACATCCGATGGGGAGCCGGGGGTGCTAACGACGGCGAGCCCCGATCCCATGGTGCTTTTATTGCCAGACGGTAAAGGGGCGGGGTCGATCGACCGAGCGATCGTTAGGATCGAATAACCACTAAAGTAGAGACGACAAAAGAAAATACAGATATCCAGGTCATAAAGAAGCTCCCAAAGAGCGAGCCACATGTCAGTTCAAGCCTCCACTTGAGTACTGACCAGTCAGGGGGGCTACCGGGCCAAAAATCCCAATATTAAAGAGATATTCTACATATCCCTGTATCGAGATCGGAGCCGGCCCGGCGAGTGGGCGCAGATGGGCCGATCCGCCACCGCGAACGCTGCAAGTGGCACCCAACCAGCACGTCGCGTAATGACGCGCGAACGGGCGTGAGGGCGTTACGCCTTGGTCTGCGCCTGCAAAGGCGGCCGGGGAGACCACTGACACTCTCGTGCGAGGCGGGGTGATGAAGCCCGCCGCGTGAACGGTCGCGGGCGGTCCGAAGTGGCCGCAGCGGCCCGAAAGTCCGACTGGCGAGAGTGCAGGGGGCGAGCATGGGCAGCCGCTGGTCACCGGGGGGGGAGGCAGCTGCCGTGCAGGCGCCCGATCTGTGCCATTCGGGGGGGGCCATGCGTTCCGCTTGCCGCAGGGTGCATGGAGGGGCGACCCGGCGGGCCGCTCGGCTCGCCGCGCGGGGCGGCGGGCACGGAGAGGGCTCGTCCGGTTCCTCATGCCATTCGGCGTCTGGGTTGAGTAGCCCAGCTGGGCAGGCAGCGGTGGCCTGCGCTTGCGCAGTTGTTGACCTTTGGGTCCTCCTCTGGCCGTTCCCCGTCCGTAGCGAGGCGAGGCTGTCGCGGCCTTGTCCTCGGCGGGTGGGGGTCGCTGCGTTTGACGCACACGGCGGGTGGGGGAACAGGGTAGGTCTTATGGCCACTGAGGAGGTGGGAGCGCGGCTTGTAACCCAGCCGGTTGACCCTAGGTCGTGAGGGAGGCGGGGAGAATAGCGGTGTGCTTGCGGGTGTTGGAGCGTGGTGCTGGCCCGGGGCTACCCCTTGACGCGACGCTCCGACGGAAAGAACAAGGCCAAGATGGCGGGCGGCCGCGGCAGAGACGTCCAGATGGCCGACGCGGCCGGCGCGGCAGGTCCGGCCGGCAACGCTGCCAATGGCGCGCGGAGCCTATCTGGGCGGGCCGGTTCGGTGGCGCGTGGAGACTCGGGGTCGCGTCGGGACGGGTCTTCGGCCGACAATGGCCGCGACGTGCGCGGCGGCGGCGCCCATACGGGGTATCCCGACGAGGCGGAGGACCAAGACGCCGACCGTCCACTCCTCGAGGGGGCGGAGCCTTCGCCCATCCGGCGGGCGTACTTTAGGCCGCCGTCTCTTGGGACCCGAGACGCCGTCCCCGTCATGAGCGACGATGGCCTGATGAACGCGGCGACTAACAGCCGCCGCGTGGCTTTGGTTCGTATCGAGAAAGGCCATCGGGGCACCCCGCCGGGATTTTCAGACATCCTTTCCAATGCGCCGGACGACCACGTCGACGCCGTCGTGGCGAAAGTGCACGGGGACGTCAAATATGGCAACCAAGGCGAGGCGCGTCAAACCTACGAAGTCCTGGCCTATGCCAACGAGCTGGTCCTCTACGGACGGCCGATACATGACTTCCACACGTGTCTTTACTCTTGGGCGCTTCTGTTTCCTGTCCACCAGATCGGGACGGTCGAAGTGGCGGCCAACAACTTTGGGCGTTTGCGTCGGGCTTGGCCAGGGGCCGTGGTCCTATCGCGCCGTACGGCCAAAGAGTTGTCGGTCCCCGTCGCCGAAGAGGCTAGGAAGGAGGAGTACCTCGAGGAGCTTATCGAGGTTCCTCATGAGGCGGAACACGCCTTAGGGGAGCAGTTAGACGCTCGGACCGTGGCGTTGACCTCCGCGTTTCCGGCGCCGAGTTACGTTCCTGCCCATCGGCGTGCTCAAAACGCGGCGCGCATCACCAGCCGCGGGCTTCTCCCCACCGCTTGGTGCTACGGCGTTATCCGGGCGCCTCGTCATTTTGACTTGTCGCGGTGGTTCCCGCGGTACCCCCGGTGGTGGCTTAACCACGGGGTATGTATGGAGATGCCTCACGCATTGTCGTACATGGCTCATGAGCTCGTTGATGAGTTCAGCGCCGTTTGGCACGTCGTCAACGCGGAGGAGTGATACTTCTTCGCGGCCGGGTGGGTGCACATCCTCATGACCGACCAGGTTTTCGCCTGGCTCGACGCCAAGGCCATTCGGCGTATGATCAAGTTGGACCTGCATCACATGGCCAGTGGGCCGGGCGGTCAAGCGATGTTGGACATGTTCCATAACATGAACAGGGCCACGGAGGTCCTCCCGTGGACCTTTGTAGTCAAGGACGTCATCCGACGGGACACGCAGACGCGTACGGCGCGTCAAGTGCACATCCACATAGACCCGAAGGCCAAGGATGGCTTTACGCTGAACTACCCGTGTCAGGGTTTCGCGTCGCGTTCCGCCTGGGGCGCCGGCACGGGTGACGAGAACGAATCGCCTGCCGCGGCGGCACAAGGCAACGGCGGGTTTGTCCGTCGCGGGACGCGTCCGGCCGGTGGGCCTTCCCGTCGAGCCGCTTCGCCTAGCCGTCGTGGCTCGCTGTCTCCTGTGCGTGAGAAGCGCGTCGCCTCTTCGTCCCGCGGAAATGAGCGTTCTCAGCTCGAGGACATGTGGACGTCGGTCGAGGCCCTTCAGGCTGCGACCGCGCTGTTTGTCGAAGCGCCCAGCCGTCGTAGAGACGGGCAGCGAGTGCCTCGTGGCGTCGGAACTGCCGCTCTTGCCTTGGCGTGGTATCGCCAGACAGAGGCTGTGCGCCGAGCGGTCCGGGAGCCCATGGCTATACCTTCAAGGACTCCATGCCGGTTTTTGCTCGTGCCATGAGCGTGGCGGCGGACTCGGCGGCTGCCTTTGACCTGTTCCGTCAGGAAGTCGAGCGTCTTCGCCAAATGGCGGTGGTGCCTCCCTCGCCAGTGCATTTCGACGCCGACGACATCCTCGGCCGGCGGGCCAGCCGTGATGGCGAGGATGAGGACGAGCCACCGCGCAATATGCGTCTTCGCAGTTCGTCTGTGGACGCCGATGGCCGTAGGCCTGCCCATGGCTAAGGAGGGGTGGTCGGGGACCTGTGTGTGCGTGTCTTGTGTCTTTCTTTTAGAATTGATACTGCCGGCGCCCGTCGGTAGGTGATGCTGTGGCGGTGCTTTACACACCTTTCTCGCTCATGGGCTGCTGTCATTTGGATAGAGAGGGATTTTCTTATGTAACACTGCTTGTATTCCTTTCAAAGTGAAAGGCGAATAGTGCCCAAGTGGTTGCACTGCTGTGGTCGTTTGACGCGTGGGGCAGCACTTCGTGCGATGCACAAGCTGTCCTAGCGTCGATGTACCGGGGGGCGCTTTCCCACCTAGGGTCAATAAGCGTCGATTCTGTACTTTAGTACATCAGGTCCTCGACAGTGGTCGTTAGGTCATGGAACGGGGGCAGTAGTAGCCCGTTTGGCTCATATACGAATCCTTGGGAAACGAGTGCTGGGGGCGCGTCGGCGTCCCGTAAGGGCGGGGGACAGGGCCATATGTATGTATACGGCCCGTGCCACTCAGCGAGCTCGGCGAAACGCCCAAGGGCTAACCAAGGGTCGTGGGGGATAGAACGCGTTCGTTCCGGCAGCGTCAATCGAACCCAACAAATTGGTAAAGTCTCCTGAACTGAATTCGATTGGTTCATCTTGATCTAGTTCAGTGTGATTAGAATTTCGCCTTGGAAATTCGAGAACACTCCACGAATGGTCGGGGAACAATTCGGGTCCGGGCGTTGGGGGGTTACTACCAACGCGGTTGCGGCTTGACTAAGCCTTGGAGATCGGCGGGTACCCCGAGAAGACGGGGTGGGGATACTCCAGGAGTACCCCGCAATTTCATCTTCCTCCGTCGGAGGTAACGGATCACCAGGCTCCGTGGAACGTTTGCCAAGGGTTCCCAGGAGTCGTCCTTCGTACCAAAGTCGAACCATCGGACATTGGCACTGTAGATGCCATTGGTCCGACGGATGCCTAATAGGCGGTCAATGACGTATTCTTCGGGTACTGCTGGGATGCTTTCGGGCTTATCGAGTCCGTCCAGCAATGGGTGTGGAGTTTCTTCCGGTGTCGATGGCCGTGGGGCAGGGGTAAAATGGTCACTATTGACTCTTCGTTCTTCGCTGCTCACGTCTACGACGTAGGTGGAGCGATCCGCGCCGAGTACGACGAACGGGCCGATGGTCCTGCTTTGCAGCTTGTTTTTTGTTCGTGGTTATTCGTATAGACATAGTCACCGATGCGAATTCATTTGTTACGTGTGTCCACGTTCGAGTCGAAGTTACGCTTGTAGCGTTGTTGGGTCTTTTGCAAGGCCTCTACGACGGCGGGAATTTGCTGTCTTAGCTTGGCCATGAACTCACGCTTGCGCGCTAGGGGTGACCCATCGTTGAGGGTACCCTTGTTTTTCAACGGGGTCCCGGGCGGGAGGTTACTTAGCGACAAGCTCTAGATTCGCCGTGGAATAACGAGCTCGAATGGCGCAATGCTTTTCTACCGGTGCAGTTGACTGTTATAGGCCATGGTCAAGACGGGGAGTAGCTCGTCCCAGCGGCGGGGGTCGTCTGTGACCTAACGTCGGAGTTGCATAGCCATGCTAAGATTGTACCTCTCTACTTGACCATTGAGACGACGTCGGAAAATTGCGGATCTGGTCACAAATTTTCGAGCTCGGATGGCGGTTCCGCCTCCCGTATCTCCTCGTAGCCTGCGCTTCTTACCCCCCCCCACCCGCAGTGACCTCAACGGACTCAGTTTTTCAACTTGGACGCACTCCTGGTGAGTCTGCTCGGACTTTGTGCCAGGTTTGTTGAGCTATCCCCCTCTACCAGTGCGTCCCCACCGGCCTCCCGAGCACCCGACACCGGCGAGCTATGGAGTCTACGTCCGACCACGGCAACCGCCGTCTGACCGTTGAACAAGAGGATGTGGTAGTGCGGGTGGTACAGGACTTCTCTATAAACAACCTGCCGCTGTCTAAGCTGCAAATTCGGGAGATGGTGAGCCGCCGCTGGGCTCTGGACATTTCCGAGTCGTGGGTGCGTCGCTTCTCCGCCGCCACCATCTTCACCTACGCGCTCGCTCATGCAAAGCGCTTGCTGACAAGCGTGTGGGGGTGCAAATGATTGAGAACGTCAAGGGCTTCCCCAAGCTGACGGAGCTCCTCAGCACGCACCACTTCACGCCCGCGTCAGTGATGAACTTCGACGAGACGGGGATCGTGGTCAAGGGCGGGAACCTCACCACCCAGCGCTTCATCCACGCTTCCAAGGAGCGCGCCAACGCTTCATCGACGCGCGCTAGCACTGCCGCCTCCCTCCTGCCATTTGCGGCGCCCAATGGGTCTATCTTCATGAGCATTTACGTGCTGAAAGAACAGTTTGACGAGGACGGGCAATCAGACGTCAACTTTACGCTTCAACCAGCTGCCAGGGTCTCCCCTCGGTCGTGATCGCGCTACTTGTATTGGACAGAGACCGGCTTCTTGAACGCCGAGCTGTTTGGGCGCGTCATGGACCTGGTAGCCGACGAGTGGGAGGTGCGCAATCCTGGGCTTCCCCTGCTCCTGTTTGGCGACCAGTGCTCGGCTCATATGAGCACCGAAACACTTTAGCAGATCCTGAAGCGGCGGGTGTACCTCTTCTTCCTTGTAGCCAACGCCTCCCACTTCCTGCAGCCGCTCGACGCCGAGCCCTTTGCGGCATTTCATCGATTTTTGCGCAGGACAAACGAGGCGTACATGTTAGACGCCATCATGGTCGGCAAGAGCACCCGTGATGCGCTTCTAGCGGCTGCCTACCACTCCAAAAGACGCACTTTCACCCCCCGAGTCGTCACCAAGTCATTCAAGACGACGGGGCTGTGGCCGCTCAACATCCCGGTGGTACTCGCCCGGGCGCACGACAACCTGGGGGTGGCGCCCAGTGGAGAGACCGCATTCGACGAGGAGCGCGTGATGGCCTCCGAAATCATTGCCGCGGCTCGGGAGAGGTCGGCGAAGGTCAGTGCGGGGGTCAGCAGCGGCACTGTCTCGGTGCAGCGGGACGCTCTTCACTCGCCGTACTCCCTGCTTGCTGCCGCCCACAAGCGCACCGCCGAGCAGGAGGAGGAGGCTGCCCAGCGCCGTGCACGCAAAATGGAAAGGATAGAGAACAAGGCTGCCAAGGTCAAGAATGTCCAGGAGGCCGCAGCGGCACGGTTGATTCTGACGTGTCGTGCTTGCGCCGTCAGCGGTCACCGGGGCGGGGCGGGGTGGAAGGTGTGTCTTTGCGGCAACTGGCGCGCGTGTCCCAAGTGCAAGGACGAGTTTTCGAAGTTTGGTTTGATAGCAACGGACATGGAGAACTGCTCTGCTGGTTTTGGCGGGTCGTCCGAATAGGTATAGTGTGTAGTGCCCGTTTTGTTTATTTCTGTCTTGTGTTCTTGGTCGGTATCCCGTTCGGCAATTGAGATTTCATGACCAGATCCGCAATTTTCCGACGACGTCTCATTGGTGTGTGGATAGTACGCCGTGGTGCGCTCCGTTTCGGTGGCCAGAACTTTGATTGCGGCGATGAAGAAGTTCAACATGAACTGGGGTCCTTAATCCGATAGGATTCGGTCCGGTGGACCGTAACAGGCGACCCATGCGTCAATAATGGCTGATGCCACGGAGATTGCGGTGATGCGCCGCAAGGCGACGCACTTAGTCATCTGGGAGAAGCGGTCAGTAATGACCAAGATGAAGCGGTTACCAGCTTTGGCAGCGGGGATTGGCCCGAAGATATCGACCGATAGGTCCGTCAATGGTTCCGTAGCTGGGAACAGGATCAGTGGCGACGTGTGTCGTCGAAGTGACATCCGATTCTGGGCGCAGGTGGTACACTTTGTAATAGTGTTATAGATGTCCGTGACCATGGATGGCCAAAAACACCGACGCCGCATGGCATAGTACATCCGGTTCATGTCCGGGTGGGCTGATACTGTAGCGTGATGTTCCAGCGTAATTATACGCTCGTGTAGGCTTTCCGGGATGACCAATTGGTCGCCATAAGGCGCCCGCCTGCAGAAGCCATAGCTTTCATTTTGAAAGAAGGCCTTCGCGGTTTCGTGAGCCACGCGTTTGGCCAACTCGACGCAGAAATCGTGGGTTTTTTGGGCCTCCACAATCTCGTCGTATTCGACGGGGGCCGGCATGTTGGCACCCGTGTACCGCCCCGTCAGCAAGCCGTTGGCCGTCTCGTCCAATGCAAGGAATGGGATATCATCGTTAATATCTTCAACGGCGGCGTCGTTGTCCGTTCGGGACAAGAAGCCTGGGTTATGGTGAGATGTACCGAGTTTGTACTGCATGTCGAATGTTTATTCGGACAGCCGTAGGCGCCATCGCATCAGTACACAACTAAAGGTGTATCTCACGCAATAAAACCTCTCTCGGTTTTGCCCTGGAAGTGTGGGAAATGACGCCAGAGACTCCAAACTCTCACAGAAGGGGGATAGGAGGCATCCGGGTACCTCTAGAAAGAATGACTCTTCGACTCGGAGGAGCGCTTGAGTTATGCTTTTTCGCGCGTGACGGGTGAAGCGTTGTTTCGGATTTCTGGCCGCGGATCACGCGTTGCAGCTTCGTGACGGCCAATTCAAATCGTCATAGTATTCCAGACGGGTGCTACCTCTCAAGAATTGTCTTGGAAGGGTATTTTGCCTTTGGATCGCGATACCGATGCATCGGAAGAAGTATGATCCAGGAGATCGCAGAGTCGGTCGTCTACCCAGCACAAGCCCCAGTCCACAAAAGACGAAAAACAAGGCCCTCGCTTCCACATTTGGGCTCCAGTGATTGATATACGCGCCTACTCAGACATGGCATCCTCTTCCGTGTCACTCGCCGCACCCAACTCACCCCCCTCGACATCGTCATCGTCCCGGTCGCCATTGAAGGCGGCCTCTACATCAGTGCATGCGTGATGTGGTGGACGGAGAGACATACAGGCTGCTCGTCGCAATGGATGAGGGGGGGCGCGGGAGGCGGGTGCGCACAGCGATGCTGGATATGTCCACGAGGTGAGCCCGCACAGCGGGGGGGGGGTGGGGGGATGACACGCGCCGCCCGGTCCCCACAGTGGGGAATGGGGAAGGGGCGCGCAAGGATCTCCCGCGAGGGGAGCGGGGCGGGGGCGACGGCGTGTGCAGGTCTATGCCCAGTAGGCGAAGCAGTGCGCTGCACGCGACGCGTGGAGGGGGTTGCTACTCTGACCACTGTCGCGCACAGCCTATTCCCTATTGAGCGGATTACGGAGGAAGAGGCGGGCAAATGACACGGATCAAGTCTGATCCGATGAGGCTGCCCAAAAAAAAGGCAGGCACGCTCATTCGAACGATAGCCCCCCTCATCAAATTTGACCAAGTTCCTGGAATCGGACCGGCATACAGAGCCGGCGCTTCACTTCTCTCGCTGTCCGACAAGGCTTCAATATCGCTCCTTTCTTGCAAACTGTTGACCGAAAGGCTCGTCAAGGCCCAATCGACAGTTGCGCAGGGGTCGCCACGTCACCCAACACCATACCCTCGTCAGTACAGCCTCGAGTGCACCCAAAAACTTCATAAATCAGCACGTTACTTTTTTTTACGGCCATCAAAACACATACCTGGTGCCCAATGCGCAACACGGAGCACATTTTCTTGAAGCTGATGAGTCGCTATATCTTTCTATGCCAAGAAGTTATTCTTTTTGTCTGTCTGACTCCTCTATTGGTACGGTAGAACATGGGTCAAGGCGACAGGCATTAATGCGTGAGATACACCCTTAGAGCACGTCTATCGCATCGCCAAATGGGATCGCCAGATCGCCATTTTTTTTTGCCGATGGCGATGAGCATGTCTATCCGTGAATTCCAGACTAGTCTAGATAGTGGCCCGGGTGCCATGCACCACCAAGGTTTTTTTTTTTTGAATACACATGAGAGGGCGAAATGAAAAGAAGACACGTGCACAGTATCCGGCCACATCCGGCCAAATAAATCAAAACGACCCGAAACATTTCGGAACGTCTTCATCAGAAGGCACTGAACATCGCCCGTGGACCGAAGAAGAATCCCCATACTCCGGGATAGCTGTGGCACCATAATCTCTGACCCACACGGTCTACCCTGAGTCGTTCAATGGGTGCTCTGGGCGATCCAGTCGGTTCCGCATCTCATCGTGGTCGTTCTGTCAACACCCCCTTGGCTTTCTTTCTGCCTGCCGCAAAGTGATGAACCGCGAGTTGATGGGCATTGTGTCGTCATCATCGTGGAGCGCTGTGAGCCGCCATCATGAACCATCCAGGCATTTTGATCTGTTGTCTCTCGCGCGGACCTCCGATTTGAGTTCTGGTCCTCGGTCGTCAGTGGCGTCGCTTCATCGAAGCGGCTTAGTCGTCGGTGCGGCTAATAAAACTGTAGAGCATGGGGGGCTACCACGAAAAAGAGAAAAACACTTTGTTGTAAAAAGGGAAAGTAGTTGTGAACTTGAAATGACAAGAGAAAACTGAGATCAATACCGTTCAGCGTGACGTCGGACACCGCCGACGGCCAGCGCCGGGGACGCGCTATGTACCCTCTTGAATGAGCACGGCGCAGTGCAAAGGCGCGTAGCACACAGGAAGCCACGCGCAGCCAAATGGGCGGCCACATGCGGCGCCAGCGGGGCGCGCGGGCACTGTCCCGCGCCGCCGCCGCGGCGCGAGGCGCGGCGCTGCGCGGCGCGCGCGCACGGCGCGGTGGCGGCGCCGTGCGGCCCCCCACCGCGACCGCGGGCGTCGCGGGGCTGTCGCGGTGGCGCCGCGTATCGCGCCACACGGCGCGGCGCAGGGGCACCCCAGACGGGACCGCCGCGGGCACTCGGCGTTGCGGTGGCACAGTCGCGCGGCGCGCGTCCCCGCCCCCCCG
>Ga0209093_1001826_pt1 | contig 12066 bp, 15 predicted proteins | sample SidtaG_4_FD_187450 | JGI IMG/M metagenome (GOLD analysis project Ga0209093, IMG submission 187450) | Marine algal microbial communities from Sidmouth, United Kingdom - Sidmouth_Male1 metaG (SPAdes) (version 2) | ecosystem: Host-associated > Algae > Red algae > Unclassified | place: Sidmouth...
GAGGAGGCAGGGCGGCGGGGGGGGGAGGAGGCAGGGCGGGGGACGAGGAGGGGGGCCACGGCATGCAGACTCAGGCCCGTTCCGAGTCTGCTTCCATCTTTGTGGCGCGCCACACGCCACATGTGCCGGGCTTGGAAAGCCCTGCGGGGGGCACAACAGATGCACATTCGCGAAAACGACTTTTATCGGCACGTTTTTCAAATACAGTACCACTTATTCAGTGGATACCACTAACGCGACGTAAGCCGGAAGCACCATCGGCGGTGGAACCCGATCCGATGGGATCGTTGTGCCAGCGCGTCGACGGCTGAACCATGACATTCTTTATGTACCAGCAGGCGGCTTTCACCAGCACTGTTGCGGCTGCTGTGCGTTTGCGACGGGGTGTACTGTCGAGATCATTGGTAATCGACTATTACGCCACCCCCGTCTCATTTCTCGCGGTCCGTGCCCGTTATGTACTCTTCTTTGAGCGCGCTGTGCGCATTCCAGAGCAAAGATTTATTGGCCTGGTAGGGGCGCTCCGCCCGGGCGAGGTGATGGGAGCCGGCGTGGCCGTGGGAGCGGGCGAGGTGGTGGGCGCCGGTGTGGCGGTGGGAGCGGGAGATGTGGTGGTCGTGCGTGCCCTGTGCGAGACAGCGGCGCGGCGTCGACCGCCGCTCTGTCTGTCGCCGATTCGAGTACTCAACTCTTGAACGCTGAGTGTTAAGTCGCCCGGGGGTGACTAAGTCTCCTAGTCGACCATACATCGGCGTACATCGTGCACGCAAAGTCAAGGTGGCTCTTTTGGGTCGCACCTTTACAGACACTGTCCGAAAGAACAGTTGCCACGTGCAAGATTATGAGTGGCCCAAACGCAATTGTGTGGCGACACAATTCTGTGTCGCACCACACGACCTCTCCGAGGTGGGTGCGTGACCACCTTGTGGTGGTTCAACACGAAAGTGCCTTGCACAGTGGGTGGTGAACCAGTTGCGTATGCTCAGGCGCGCCCGCTGTGCTCCTGCTCTGCAACCCTCTCCTTGCCGAAGGTCCCGACATGCTGCTCCAGGCGCACGTGAGACGCACGTTGTTCCTATGATCATTTGATGTGATAGGCGTGTGTGCAGCCACGCAGCTTTCCTTTTGTCACAGTGGGACTAGTAACTGTGAACGCCGCAAGGGACCTGGTCTGACTCTGATGGTTGGCACACCTAGCATCTTCCTCTCATTTTCTTTGCGCTCATCTTGAGGATGATTCCTTCGTTTCTTAACCAGTATTACTGAGGCGGACCTGGCGCTCATACTTCCCGGCCACGTCCAGCATGCTCATAAGTGTGTTTCTTGCACAGGGTTCTTCCTCAAACCGACTGGCGGCATGGAGATGTGGCGAGCCGAGGCTTTGGGTAGTCCGCCCGGCTCCATCGCGCGACGCGTCGCGGCTCTCCCTTCGGCTCGGTGCCGAAACAACACCTGTGAGCCCTTCTACTCGCGGCTGCGGCGAGCGTCCCACCGCAAGATGGCCTCGCCAGTCGCCGCCACTCAACCACCGCCGTTTCCCCGCCTACTTTTCGCATCCACGGGCACGCCGGTCTCGCTCTTCCGACCCCATCACTCTTCCGGGCTGCCGTGGAAGCCTCCCGCGCCTCCCAAGCCGGAGCTAAGTCGGTTCGTTGCGTTTGATTACGTGTCTTGTGCGACTTTGAGACCCAGTGAGGCTCGTTCTCGGCGAGCGGAAGCTGATGCGGCGGCCCGTGTAATTCTCCTCGAGAAGGAGGTGCAGGGCTTGCGGCCGCCCAACCCCCAACTACCTCTCGTGGCTCCCGATGGAAACACGACCGTCGAAGCTGAACACTCCGACCCAGCTCCCAGCTGTCAGGAATTTCTCGATTGTTTGATCTCCGAGCTGTTTGACGAGGCGGGGGACCAGGACACGTTGTGGCGCATCGCTTCCATAATCCTGCTGCCGCACGACAAGGACCAAATCTGCGTGCGGCAAAAAACTTCCAGAGTCGGGTGTACGAGCGACAAACCTCGCCCCGTAAGCAGGTGGTCAAGACAAGCTCAAAGAACAAGCGGCGGGAGGCGGCACGGCGGCAGCTCGTCGCGGCTTGCATCATAGATGTCAATAGGGGGAGCTACCAGCGGGGCGGCGCCGCCGAGTCAGGAGCTGCTGCAGGCCTGTCTGTCAAGGAGCAGGTCGGGCTGGTGTTTGAGCTCGGACTAAGCTGGTCTTGCTTTAGCCAGCTGCGGCATGCCCTGGGCGGTGGAAAGAGCGGGCTTGCTAGCCGCCACGTGCTACGTAGCACCAAGAGAGAGCTTGCTGCCGCGACCTCAAAGCAGGTGTTGGTGACCAGCACAGGGGCGCACATCGCCAATCTAGCACTCGCGGTGCAAGAGCGAGTCACTGCTCCGTGCGACGCAGACCAATTTGTGGAGCGGTTTGTCTACGGCACAGACCATGAGTCGCTGAGGGCGGCGGACGCTGTAGTACCAGATGGCTTTGACCCGGGGGCCTGGGGCGGCCGTCCCCCTCCGAGAGTGCCCGATGTTCACGTCAGCATTGGCCTGGACAAGGGTGGGGACCCGGGCTCGTAGAAGATCGTTGTCAGATTTGTCAACCAAGAGCGTCCGAATAATCCAAGCAACACCATCCTAGCGGCGGTCTGCCCGTGTAAAAAGGACAACTACGGAGAGTTCTCGTCCATGATGGCCACCCACTCGCCGCGCATCGACGAGTTGCTGTCGCGAGGACTGGATGTCCATGGTGAGCGGCGGCCTGTGCGCTTGCTGCTGTCCGGAGACTATGAGTCCCAGAAAACGGTAATAGGGCACAAAGGCCCTAACGCGACCATGCCGTTCATATGTTGCAAGAGCACCAAGGCGCCGAGCATCACGCACGCGACGCTCGACGCAAAGTATGGGACGCTGCAGGACGTGTCGGGTCCTTGGCATCTGCGCGCCGACGACCAATACGCAAATTGTTCGGACGAGGCCGCCAATGGCGGAAAAGAAGCTCATCTGTCGGTGACGCGACCGGCACTGGTGTCTCCTCACCCGCGGCGAACTGTTCCAATTACAGTCTTCGTCACACTTGGGGTCTATTCCAGGGTGTTGCGATTGAGCGTGGAAGTGGTGATCCGTTGTTGCGGTCGAGCCGCAGGGTCCGCTTTTGCATACGAGCTTGCCGGGGTGCTGTAAGATGAGGCACGCGTGCAGCCCGTGCCTTATCATGGTGGACTGTTCATTGGGAGGGACTGCCACGCAATCGACGAGCACAGTGTCGCCGTGTGCGCGGCTCTCGAGACCAAAATCTGTGGGCTCAAGGGGGAGCCCACCAAGATGTCCGCGCAGTACCTCCAGGCATACAAAGACGTATGGGGAGCGTGGAACCGCATCCGTAAGGTCCTCAACCGCGCGACAATCGCTACAGCCGCCGAGGCTGTCGCGTTTCGATCTGACGCTACGACCTTTGTCGCTGGCTTGAAGCGTAAATTTGCGTGGCGGAACGTGTCCCCGAAGCTGCACATTTTGCTTGCGCACGCGCCCTACTTTTTGGATGAGTTTGGGAGCATTGGGCTTTACGGCGAGCAGGGCTTGGAGGCCTGGCATGGCCGGTACAGCCAAACGGCTCGACTGTACCCCGGGGAGACAGACCTCGCGTCCGCAGCCGCCTTTGTGCGCGCCATGGCACTCGCGGGCGAAGCAAGCCCCGCTGTGCTGGACCGGCTGGCCCCCAAGCGGGCCTCCTCCAAGGAGGCGGCGCACAAGGCCGTTCAGCCCGGAGACAAGCGCCTACAAGCCAAAAAGTCCCCTGTGCCAGTTTTTTAGCAGACGAGGGAGAAGGTTAAGCGTGAGTGGGAGTTGTGGGCAGAGAAGGTGTTCGAGGTAGCAGCCGAGACGATTGCTACCTATGAGGGTAGTGCTGCAATCATTCTTGATGGTGAACAATCGTTGCTCATGCAAGTTTCTGAGGATAGTGCGGGTGGCCACCACGGTGCCGGCGGCACGGTGGCAATGTAAAGTTTTCTGAGTGGTCGAGCTGCGTAGCTCCATGCTACCCGCCGCAGCGAGGAAAACATGGCGGGTCGGTTCCGATCTCAACGGTAGCGGTCGCTGAAAGGACAGTCCCCCCCCTTCCTGAGGCATCGCTGGGGCGGTTACCCTGCAGCACGTTGCGATTCTGGTGCAGTCAAGGACCCTGTTACGCAGGATTGTAGGAAAGATTGACAGCGTCCCGATGGACCAATAGCGTACCGCATTTGGCACGAGAACCCAATGGGGCGTTGTAACTGCAGTCAAAACCCAGAAGAGCAGATACACTGGGTCTTGACTAGGCGTGTGTGGCGCAACCTCCCAGTCCTCGCTTCGGAAGTCAGCGCCAAATGTGGCGCCCCCCACATCGTTCCACCAATGGGAGCGACGCCACATCTGATGTGGCGCGCACCGAAGCAAACTTGGAACGGGCCTCAACGGGGAGAGGGGAGGGGGCCGGTACAGAACAGTGGTCCTTCAATTGAATTTCCGGAGTCAGAAAGTTGTTCTGTGATATGTGGGCTGCTTCGCCGAACTGGCCACTTGCACAAGTCGCCAGTTTGGAAATCGCGTGGGCAATCGATGTGTTCTGGTTCTCTGCTTACAAGGGGGGCTATTTTGAAACCCATTGAGTGGTGCTCTCCTTGACACAGGCACCAGGTCACCCAGGGAAGCGACGCCATCCACAAATAGACGAATCATAGCAAAGTACGATGCAACGTACACACCCGGTACAGTGTTTCTCCATTTCTGTAGGTTCCTTTTCTAGGCAGGTTCACGAACGCAAATTTTCGGCAGGCGCAACCAGCCACGGCAACTGTTAACCGCGTCATTCTGTCAGACCTGTCGCAAATGGCTACGTAGGCAGTCGATGGGAAGCCATGAAAATGCAGTCGTGTCAGCAACGAGAAATTACGATGGATCAACAGCATTGGACCCGTCTGTGATTCGCCTTCTCTGATTTGATCAATCGAGGAGACGCGTTCAAAGTTGACGACCGTGCCTTCCAAGCCAATGCCAGCGCATGGGCCCGCTGCTCAGAGGTGGTGCGTGGCGGCAGCGAGTGCCTCCGTGCGAGCCGCCTTCCATCGGTGGCCCGTTCTGGATCCCCCCCTCCGCAACGTATGGCCGCTGCCATCACCCTGCGCATGCTTGCCGTCGCACGCATGGGCCGCGTCAACCGCTCCTGCGCAGCGTCTGCGCAGCGTCTGCGCAGCGTCTGCGCAGCGTTCAGCGCTCGCCTCGGTGGGCAGACCGGGCGCTTCGCCTCCCTCGGCGCCGCCGGAGCCTGCCGCCGGCCGGCGTGGGCTCACCAGCCAGCGCGCGCCACCCTGCCCATTTCTGTCGCGGCAGGTACCGCCGACCACCGTCTCACGGCCGCAGACGCTATTCAGAGCGACGAGCTGGGCTGCCGTCCTCTTGCGACGCGCTCGACACACACGTCGACACCACCACGCGCGCTGCCCCCCACCGTCCAGCCATACATATCGAGGTGAGTACGGCCCCGTTGTGCTTTCTGGGCGGCTTGGTTGCTCTGCTCCGCCCCCCCCCCCCCCCCCCCCCCCGCCACGATTTCTTGTGCTTTGCACACGTGCGGGCTTTGCTGCTGCTTACCTTGTTTTCTGGTGGCGAGACTCGGTGGTGATTGCGGCTGTGTGAGACTGCTGCTGACCCTTTCTGCTGGATTTGTGGTTGGAGCGCTTTGTCCTGGCGTTTGCGCTCCCTATTATTTCCTGCTCTCGTTCCCCACTTAACCAGCCACAGACCAGACGCCGCAGGCACGATGGACGGTGGTCCCCCGCAACGGCTCCCTTGCATATCCTGCCTCCTTTCCGCCTGTCCGCCACCGGCGCTACGCTTCTCCACGCTCCCTCGTGGCGAGACCCCGCCCGACGTGTGCGGTGCACCCAGCGCCACCCCCATTCACTCCCCCTCTCCCTACGACCTCGATGGTCCCCCACCTCCCAGTCTACAGGGGCGTGGCGGACGGGGTAGGGCGGTCGCTCCATCAGGTGGGCAGCACCCAGGGGTTTTCTTGTGGCGCCCGCACAGTCCATCAGGCTGCGGTTCATGTGGCAGGTGGGCCGGTGGGCTTCCCCTCTGGTGACCTGTTGCGCCGCCGACTTCCTGGCGCCAACGAGCGCGGGGAGCGCCGAAATACGGACATGCACCACCCATATTCGGCTCCCATGACTGGGCAATCGCCACTCGCGGATGCGTTTGGGGGTCGACTCTCGGGCGGGGCTTATGTGTGCCGGGACGCTGACGGTGGTGGGTCGGCGGATGATGGCGACGGCGACACGAGTTCGCGACGCGGACCTGACGCGCCGAGCCGCCTTGTTGGCTCGGCGGACCAATCCGATGGGTCTGCGACTCGGAGTCGCTCGTCCGCCACCAGGGAGGATGTAATTCCAGTCTCCTCGGGGGAAACCGGTGCCAACCTCGACGGCCAAACGGCGCGCAAGCGCGGTCGGCGTCGCCGCAGCGGCACCCAACACAAGCGCGACAAGGCGGGCACCAAGAAGCAGCAGAAGAAGAAAATAAAGGCGACGCGGGTCGGGGGGCCACCCTTCAAGGAAGACGACAAGGACGACGGCAAGGACGGTGGAAGATTTACGGCGTTCGTGCGGCTCTTCCTCGTCCAACGGTGGGCGGCCTTTGTGCGCAAGCAGCTGAGTAGGGAGGGTGTCAACCTGCAGCTCTCCGTAAAAACCGCGGCGAAGTACATCCAGCTGCGTCATGCCAACAAGAATGGGATCCCGCACAAGATCCAGGCCATCCAGGGCGTCCTCGACCAGGTGCTTAAGTTCATGCAGGCGCGGCAGGACGCCGAACCTACCGGTTCGGGGACCGTGGACGTGGACGAGCTGCGCTCACGGATGGACGATGAGAAGGCTCGGGCGTGGCGCATGACGGACGACGACATGGCGTCTCTCGTCGAGACGGGCGAGTACCGGCTGTCGGTAACACGTCTGACGAAGAAGACACCAGTCGTCACAGTCGGGTCGGCTCGAGATTCCGACAAGTCCGACAGCAGCGACCAAGTCGACGAATCAGGTACGAGCAGCGCAACGTCCTCGGACACAGACGATAGCCACGTGGGAGTCCTACCCTCACGTGTAAAGCCGACTGTACCACCAACTGCCCGTTGGGGCTCCTCTGTAACTAAAACTGTTGCTCGCTCGTCGCCAGGGACGACCGCGTCCGCTGCTCGCTCTTCGCGCGGTGCCTCTGCCGGTCAGGACAACCCAGTCGTTGCGACTGCGTCGGGTCGTCGAGGGACGTCTGGACACGCGGCTTCTGGACGCTCGTCTCGAGCGCCACCGGGCGGGAGTGCTGACGGCGCTGGGGACCCGTTTATCAAGCAGCTGGTGAGCATGGTGGACGCTGCGCCGGACAAGGAGCGCGAACAGTTGTCGGTGGCTCTGGCGGCGGTGCAGATGCAGGCGCACGCGGCGGCGCGGCGCGACGATGCCGCCGCCACCGACGCCGTCAAGAAGGCTTAGGCTTTCGCGCGGCAGGATGCCGCTACCGCCGCCGAGGCTGCTCGGCAGCACGAGAAGGAGGTCCTGCGCCTGCAGTATGAGTTGGAAAAAGAGCGAAATGCGGTCATGGTGGCGCAGCTGCAGTTGTGTGGTCAGCTGTTTAAGGAGACCAGGGACCCCGCCGTGTTGGAGGTAATGAAGAGTGTCCGCGAGGCGTCCATGGCGGCGAGCCACCGCGCTGCGCGTGGGTCGGCGGTTGAGTCGGGGGCTGCAAGTGGGGTGGGTGGCATGGCTACTGGACGGGGAGGAGGTGCGGCAAGTGGGGGGGGGGGTGCGGAATGTGCCGAGGGGGGGGTGAGTGTGGGTGGGGACGCGGCAAGTGCCTGTGGGGATGCGGCCTATGGCGACGGGGCTACAGCCAGTGGGGGTGCTGGCTCTGGTGGCGCGTAACAGCGAGAGCTTTGTGAGAGCAATGGATAGAAGTTAGTGGAGCTCGGAGAACGTGCATTTATTTCTGTGTCGGCGTGCGCGTGGGCAGTCAGTACTGATGCGGGCAGCCGTACTGGTCATGCATGGAACAGACGACCAGAAGCTTTGTGAGTGATGAGTAGTCCGTTGTGAATTCATGCCGGGGGTGGGTGAGGGGATTGTCAAATGGGCTTGTCATCATGAAACAGGCCGCTGGCGGGGGGGCGGCTCACACGACGTCTGAAAAAACGTGAGGAGCTATATCTGTTGTGCCGGCTGTATCTGACGCCACGCGGCACAGAAAAAAGAGGCGACTCGCGCTCAGTATTTATACAGGCCCGTTGCCTTCATGAACGTCAAGACATCTTGCTTCACCCGCATGCGGCTCTGATCGGCCCCCTCCTCCGCCGGCTGCGGGTCGGCGGGGTCACCAGTCGTGTCAGCGGGGACGCTCTCGGGAATATCTCCATCCCCCATGGAGTTGCACACGTTTTGAAACACGCAGCACGCCAACACCCAATCCATAGCCCACAAGAAGTCACGCTCGCAACCAATGGGAAGCCGTAGCTCATGTAGACTGGCCCAGCGCCCTTTCAACATTACAAAAACATGCTCAGAAACAACACGCAAACGAGCCAGCTGCCAATTAAAGATCTTTTTGGCCTGCGTCTCGGCCTCGTAGCCTTTGTACGGGCCCATCACCCACACCGTCAAGTGCATACCCTTGTCGCCCAGGAGGTGCTCCAAGTGGGAAAAGTGCTCGCCCGGGCTCGGGGACCAGTCGGCGTAGTGCTGGACCAGCGCGTCGCCGGCGGCTCCCGTGAAGCCGAGCGTGACAGATATAATGTTCCGCATGTGCTCGCACACCATCAGCATGTGGACACTGTACCTGTCGTGCCTGTCCCAAAAGGTCCACGGCTGCGCGCGCGGAGCGTAGGTCAACGGCACCTGCAAGCCGTCGACAGAGCCGACGCACCCGCGAAAGCCAAACGTCTCCCACGCGTAGGCCGCCAGCTCCCGGCGCCTCTGGGCGGACGGCCACACTACGTAGTCCTTTGTCAGCTTCTTGACGGCTCGTACAAATCGCTTCGTGCAGTTGACGACGGATCCAGGGCTGATGCCAAAGACATTGGCGATCACCACGACGCCTAGATAACACCAAGGGAGAAAACTCGTAAAGAAAACAACCAAAAACAAATGCGAGAGTCAGATATTGCAGTGGGGGCACAAAAAAAAGAAAGAAAACGGGAACAGGCTTTAAAAGCAGGGGGGGTGGATGAGCTGCACCCCGAATACGTACTTGAGGAGTTGCCGTAGTGGCCGAGTCGGTACAGGCCAACCTTCTGGACCATGTCTAAGGACAAGGCGCGCGACGTACGGCACCCGGGAATGTGCAGATGCGGCTCGAGCAGCGTAGCAAGGTGGGCATACGTCGCGCGATCCATGCGCATGAACAAACGCCAAATGTGTTCAGGCAAGGCATCCAGGACAAGGAGAGCCCAGTTGACACTCTTAGGAACAAAATCCCTGCCCATGTGCAGGTATCGGTTCTGCAACAGCGTACAGAGACGATTGCGCTCACGCGCTAGTAGAAGCAAGGACGAGGGCGTCCGCAGCAACCCAAGGCGCACCATGGTGCGCAAGCGCACACGCCCCGTCATTTCCAGCAGAGCCAGCGCCGTCAGAAACCGCACGCGTCGCTCGCTCTGGCCGATGGCGACTTGCCTGCGCGAGACACGCACCATCGTAGTGCGGGTTGGCCCTGGGGTACGCTCACGGACTCGTGGGGGGTGAGGCGCTGTCTGGCCGGCGGACGGAGGCGTCGGGCGCGGTGGCGATGTCCACTATCAGATATTCGTCGACAAGACGCCACGTGAGTCTCCGTGACCCTTTCAAGAATTAATAATAACTGCTTGTCCTGATGGACATCTGACATGTATGGCTGTGACTGAATTCTCGCGGGCCCTCCTGACAACAGTAAAAATGGCTGACAGTGTGGCTGGCTGGCTGGCTTGCATTTTCGCAGTTGCGTTCGTGAACCCCCCTACTATCCACCCTGGATCAGAACGAGACAGCTTTGCACTGCCGAGAAGGGCGATTCTTCCGTCTTCTGCACGAATAAAGAGGGCTACTTCGGAGTCCGTCAGGCGACACATAGGGTGGACAGCACTGGAGAAAGACTGTACAGTCTTGGTAGCCCTTGGGCCAGAAACCTACTACGTAACAGACGCGCCTCGCAGAAAAGAAACGCTCCGCCTCGCACGGGTGCTGCCGGCGCGGCACGCGCAGCAGGCATGGCCATCATCCATCCCCTCATACAAAACGGTCCTCAGCCATCATCAGCCCTGACCAAGTTTCTGACAAGTGAACCACGCGCCAATCCATGGGCACCTCATCGGGTATCCGCGCAGCCTACGCTGCACACGCTGTCTGCCATGATCATCGCTGAAGCTGCAATCCCCATCGAAACCCAGATTCCGTCAGGGATTGATGACCGCATGAAGGATGGGTTTTGAGAGACACTGTAGCATACGGCACGGTTCAGTGAAACCCGACATGCCATGACTATCAACCAATGAACAACCTGGAAATCAGCGAGGTCTCCATGGTAGTTGACACTCTTTGCGTAACTTTATTCTGGAACCTTGAACTTCACTCTTCCTCGAAAATCGAGCGGACTGACATGAGGTCCCCGTCCGGTGACTTTGTGTCTTGTCGATGTATACTCCCTCTCAGTCAATCGCTGCATGCTACGGGGAGCGCGGTGTTACATGAGATGAGTACAGCGCCTTGTCTTTCGAGACGAAGTCAAGATGGGTCGACATCCGTCCACGTCAAGAAGACGACGGCACCACTGGTTGTGACGTCGATGAGAATGAACTAACTGCACTGACTTCTCAAGAGGCTCACCAGTCAGAAAAAAGTACTCACGCCAACTCCCTGATGTGAGATGGACATTGACGTGGACCAATTGGATGATCTGATTTGTGTCTGTCACTGGGACGACAGAACCCATGAAGAATCAGATTCGTTACGTGTTCGGATGCGTGACGGATATCCTACAGCCGCTCTCCCAAAAATCCCACACTCCAACTGTCCCAAAAGAGTTCAATATCGGCCTCCACGACCCCGCAGAGGCCGACTTGGAACACTTTTGGAACTGTTGCAGTGCGGGATTTTTGGGAGAACGGCTGTATCGAAGGGGTTTTTCAAAGGGGCTGGTGGCTACCCGAAAGACAGTCGATGGAGAAAAGTTCTTTAGAGCCAATGCGCTGGCTGTCACTGTTGACAGAACACGTAAGGGTCGCTAGGCAGCGCAGACCCCGCGAACGTATCGTAGCGCCGATCCGTCTGGCGCAGGTGACGTGCAATGGGTTCCAACATGGGGCCCTGATACTGTAGTGTTTCTCCATTCCTGTAGGTTCCTTTTCTATGAGAAACACTGTACTGTATGATTTTAGCGCGAGCCTCGTTGTCAGGGTCACCATAGGGCTGACGCGTGCATGCGGGCCACGGCACGCTCCACAGGTGTCGGAGCGTCGTACGCCCACCTACCCTGTGTGCCGGGCTGCGCCGCGCGCCGGTGGGCCGTTTCTACGGCCCGCCTCGGTCGGTTCCGCGGCGCCAGTGAGGCCGACGTAGCGGCGAGTTGGACGGGGCGATTGCCGGGCATGACCGCGTGATCAGCGGTCCAGTCACTGTGCCCGATACGCATCTATCTACGCATCGGGTCTGGGGAAGGAGTCAGGGGGCTGTCTGGAACTACGGTATTGGGCGTCAGTGAGCAGCCGTCTCGAGGCGGTGACCGTGGCCTGCGCTCCCCGCCCTCTGGGCGTGCGGCCGAAGGCACAATGGTCGGTCGGCCGCCAGCCGAGCGCGGCCCGCGCACGCGCGATTCTGTGGCCTGCCCCCACGGCTGGTGCATACAATAGGCAGTAGGTGGACTGCCGTGGGAGCCGCCCCGCCTCCGGCAACCTCCCAGCACCGGTGCCCGCCAGCTGCCTCGACGGCTCTTGCTTTGCCCCGCCCGCACTGCGCGGCAACCCCCCGCCCCCCCGACCCCCGCACTCACCCCTGCGGTTCGCGATGGCGCGCATCG
>Ga0209093_1001827_pt1 | contig 12060 bp, 14 predicted proteins | sample SidtaG_4_FD_187450 | JGI IMG/M metagenome (GOLD analysis project Ga0209093, IMG submission 187450) | Marine algal microbial communities from Sidmouth, United Kingdom - Sidmouth_Male1 metaG (SPAdes) (version 2) | ecosystem: Host-associated > Algae > Red algae > Unclassified | place: Sidmouth...
GCCTTCCCCCTCCCATCGGCTCCCACAAGCTCATCTTGGAGTGCTTCCTGGTGCTTCCCGCCGCGTCTGTCACCTGCCCGCCCGCCCACGGCCCACTCGCCCGCCGCCCGCCCTCTCGCCCGCAGCCCGGCTTCCCTCCCTCGCCCATACCTACGTGAGTAGAAAAAGCGCATCCTAGCACAAGAGCAACAACGAAGTGCCCAGTCAGTACTTGGTTGTGACATGCACACAACCACTTCTGCCAGTACAGTAGCAGCAGTACGAAACACACACAAGGGAAAGATAGAAAACAGAGGGTAGAGAAAGAAAGACAGCCGTACAGTTGGTAAGAAGCCCGCATCTCCCGCGTGACGAGCGGCGCCCGTGTTGATCGCGGCACAAGCGCCTGTACTGGCGGCGGTGTCAAAGCTGGCACCTGTACTGGCCACCGACGGGCGCCACCGTGCTGGTGGTGATGGAGACCGTACGGACGGCCACCACCGTGTTGTCATCTGCGACCGTGCGGACGGCGGGGGTCGCCGAGTTGGCGGCGGCGGCGACCGTACTGGCGCGAGAGAGACCTTGGGGCCGATCCCTCTCTGGAGGCCGCGGGGACCATCGTGTTGGCTGCGCGGACAACCTTACTCCGTGCGGATACATAGGGGTGATGGCGTCCTTGGGGGCCGCGAGAGCCACCGTGTAGGCTGCGCCGGATACCGTACTGGCGGAGCAGACGTTGGGGGAGGCGGTGTCCTTCGGGGCGGAGAGGTCCACCGTGCTAGTGGTGCGGGCCACCGTGCAATAGGAGGACACCTTGGGGGCGGTAGCGTCCGCATGGGCTGTGGCGACGTGATGGGTGGGGAGGTGGGCCGGGTGGGCTGTGGCGCGCGCGTTGTTGAAGCCCATAAAGCACGCGGCGGTGGTCGTGTTGGCACTGGATCCCGTAGTAGGTCACCGGAGCCGTCAATTTAGCTGTGACAGCCGGACCACCAACAGGGGGGATTGCTGACAAGCCGTCGGTCGCACAGTCACTGTGTCTCATTCGCTGCGGCCAATGAGTGCCTCGCAGCCTCAAGAAAAGGCGACCACCGTCGTCCAACAGAGTCATGCTGCCTGGCGGTTGGGAACGTGGAGGGGGTGTGCGTGGAAGGGCTGTGGGGGGGGGGGGCGGTACCGGCGGACGGAGCCAGTCTTGAGTTCCGTGGTCTCAGCAAAGGTCATGTGTGACCTCCCGGACTGTCGCTTCTACAATTTGAACGATGGTGGCTTTTGACAGGCCAGGGAGGCCCGAACAGGTTGATGTGCGACAACCCGTCCTGACGGGCCCTGACACGCCCCGAAACCCCAGATTTCCTTGAAGGCTCGTCACTTTTAGCCTACTTCAGCACGGGCTACAAACCCGCACATTTGGCCAGATTAACCTGGTACAGCCCACCGGGAACAAAACGGGGGACTTGTAGCGCACGTTCCGGACCCCACCCCCGCCACATGACGTGCGTTGCCTTCCCCCCCCCATGACCTCGGCTCCTGTCTACTTCCGTCCGCATTGATGCCAGTACGGAAATCGGGCGCTTAGTACACGAAAACTGCTCTACTACGATTCGTAGTACACGTGTAGTACGTGCCCCACTTTTCCGACGATACTGGGTCCGTGGCACCCGAAAAGGCGTTATAAATGCGGTTCTGTCCTAATAGGGCTGGCGCCGCGGCGGCCCAAGGATCCATGGGCTGAGCCACGCGTGCCAAACACGCAGCGCAGTGGGTCTTAAACATGTACCTTTCGGATCTGTTGATTCCGTGTTGCAGGCTGTTGCAGGATCTCCACAGTCTGTTCAGTGGCTGCCGAACGGGCCATTTCTTGCTGCCAGCCTGCTGGTTCAGCAGATATCTGGCAGATCAGCACGCACGTTCTGTGCTACCTCGCTGTTTGTCTGCAGTATCCAAATGCAGAAAACTGCGCAGCTCGTGCTGTTCTTCTACAGAACGCTCCTTTAAGTTCTACAACGCACATGATTTAGCGTTTCCACGAATAAGAAGCCGTTTTCGTCATTTGCAGCAGATGTGACGCAGAAAACATGCTCTGCAACTGTAGCCAGGTGAGTCACGGGTAGTAATTCGCATTCCCGGGTAGAAATTCGTAAACGTGTCGGCTGCGAAATCGCCAGTCTGTCTCTGTGTCATTGCTTCATCGCCAACATGGAGCCCGCGCCAACGTCATCCTAGCTGGTGCGGGACATGGTGGCAGCCGTGGCCGATGGCGGGCCCGTCCTTCATGTGTTTGCTCGCTTTTCCGCATCGACGGGCTTTCCGACTTCAAAGGTGCGGTCCATTTACTACAACGGACGCGGCGAGCGCAACAAGCACAAGGCCAACTCTCTCATCTCTGCAACTGAGGACAAGGCGCTGCTATACGCGGTGCAAAGGTTTATCTATGCCAACTTCGTTCTTAGTCGGTCCCAGTTGGGCAGCTTGGTGCGGTCTTTGTGCGGCAAGACGGTCGGCACGACGTGGGCTCGGGCTTGGATGGATGGCCACCGCAGCGATGTGTCGGCGCGCACCTCTAAGGCGGCTTCAATGTTTGGTGACGTCAAGGAGCGGGGGTGTCCGAGTTGGGGGAGCTTCTACAAGAAAAGCGGCTGCCCCCTTGGGCGATTTTCAACTATGATGAGTGCCGGCTCGTGACGCAGGGAAGCCGCCTCGCGGTCAAGCGCGTCCATGCCGCTGATCGGGAGCGAGCCAATGTGGCCTCTTCCAGAGGTACCACGGTCGCCAGCCTGCAGTCAATTGTCGCTGGCGACGGTGCTCCATTCCTGAGTGTGTACATCTTTCGCGCGCGCTTCACCGGGGACGACTTAGGGGCGGCGGATTTCGTCCTGTATCGCTGTCAAAGCCGCACGATGTCTAGTTGGCCACGCTTCTACGGGCGGACAGACACTGGATTTCTGAACGCCGCCACATTCGGCGCGGTGATGGACCTCTCTTGTCACCAGGGGGAGGTCCGTACTCCCGGGCGGGAGTGACTCCTTCTGGGGGACCAGCTACGAGAGCATCGGCAAGTGGAGGTGGCGCGGTCGGCGCTTAAGCACCGGGTTACCTGCTGGTGGCTCGTTGAAAACACCTCCCACTTTTGGCAGGTGCTAGATGATAAGTGTTTAGCGTGCGTCAAGAAGAACCTGCCGGTTCTGTCCGACCAGAACATCGCTGACGCCCTCCTCACCAACAAATCGGCGCGTGACTGCGTTTTTCAGGCGGCCTACGTGGCCGAGAGATTGATTTTCACACACACCACCATCCGGGCATCATTTAGGTCGGTTTGTTTGTCCCGTGGGACCCGACGCGCGTGCTGCATCTCGCCCTTGTCAACCTCTATATGAACCTACCTTCGTACGGCGTGGCGGATGCGGCGTAAGCGGCGGCCGCGGCGGTGGTTCGTCGCTCGCACGACCAACGCGTGGCTGGCAAGAAAACGTTCGTTTCCGGTCGTGCAGCGGTAGAGAAGGGGCGCATATACAGCGCGGCGGACCTGGTGGCGGCTGACCGCGCTCGGGTGGCCGCTAAAGTGGCTGCAGAGAAATCCAAGCCAGCAAAAGATGCGGAGAAGGAGGCCACGAAGCTACGGGTGGCTCGCGACAAGGTCGAGCAGGAGCGGCAACGCGTGTTGACCACGTGCCGTTTGTGCACGTCACGTGTCCATCGTGGCGGCAAGCTATGGTCCGTTTGTGGTTGTGGTAGATTCCGTGTTTGTCCAATGCGTATGAACCAGAGTGTGTGGGGAAAGCCCTCGTAGCTGCTCACGTAATGGGGTGCTTGCAGCGCGGGTGATACCTCTTGCATCCTCGTAAATCACTTCTTTTCTGTTCTTCTACTCTCTTATAGCCGGTTGTAGGCTGCTTTTTTTCCGTAGACGACCACCCCGGATTGCTGATCGTTTAACAGTGTCAGTGTTCACCCTCGATAGCAGCCAGTGGGCCAGTGTTCACACGTATTTACGGATTTCATGACACCGCGTGCACATGAAGTGCAGATCGGTCGGCATTCCAGCCCCCATGACAGAATTATGTACCCAACAATTGACGCTTTTTCAGACGAATGACAACAGAAAACAAATTACGACAAGCTGCTCACGTGCGTGGGGTGCGTGAGGGGAGGGTGGGTGTGGGTGGGGTGGAAGGGTTGTGGGTAGGGTGGTGGGATGGGTGGGGTGGTTGGGGTGCGCAGGCGCCGTAGATATGGTGGGATGAGATGCGCTGGGACCGATAGGGGCGCTGGGCTGGGGTGAAGCGGGGAGAGTACCAGGTGGGTGGGTTGGGGTGGGGTGGGCGTGCGCACGGTGGGGTGGACGGGGTGTGCGGGGTGGTGCAGGCGCCATAGATATGGTGGAGTGAGATGCGCTGGGACCGACAGGTGGGCTGGGTTGGGGTAAAGCGGGGAGAGTACGGTAGGATACTGTGTTGGAATTGGCATGTTGGAGGCGCAGTCAATGAGTGTGGATTAGAGTATTCATAAGAACAATCTTGTTCCAATGATAACATAGCTTTCTGACAGTTATTGAGCGGACCCTTGCCAGCTGAGATTGCTTGGATGCGACCGAGAGTCACAGACGCACGATGCGCTAGCCGGCCCACGGGCACCTAAAGTCTGTCTCACTCTATTAGTCCTTTGAGAACCGCACATTTTTTGGAGAGACCAGAACTCCGCCGCTACGACCGCAAATGACAAGAAGTCTTCACACGAAGAATAGAGACCCCCCAAACCTTTTTGCTGCAAGATATGGTACGCATTCTTCAGTAGGAAGCCCTCCAACAGCACACCTATATCGGAAAGATACGGCTCAAACGCTTCGTTTTCAGGCCTTCCGGCACACTGGGCGAGCCGCACGAGGTCACAGCACCATTTCTCGCATTTGTCCCATGTTCAAATACCTCGTGCATTCGATCGCACTATTCTGCGCAGCGCTCCAATGCCAGTGGCCGAAGGTAGACGACCGTATGAAGTATGTCGTGAAGAAGCGTAACAGTTTCTTGCATCGGTCCCGTGACAGGCGCAGGCTACTTCGAGACTCGCTCATCCAAAAGTGCAATCTCGTGCGCGCCTCTTGTGATCTGAACCCACGAGACCCAGCAGCCAATCGGCTTGCGCGCCAGCGCGCTTCGTCAGCAGCCAATGAGCGCCCGTGCATGGGAATTCCAAATTAACTCCATGGCTGCCCTCAAAAGCCGCACTGCGTCGCTCAAGCGCCGTCGCACACCTGCCCCCCTCCCCCCCCCCACCGTCGCCGTCGTGCCTCCCGCCCACTCCCCGCGGTCGTCGTCGTGGGGCAGCGTGTAGGTGACACTGCGACACTGCCCTCTACTCATCGGCGCGCACGGCGAGTCGCAATGTCTTTGACATCTACGGCCGCACAATCGCCCAGTAGAGTCGTGCGTGCGATGCGCCGCATTCCGGTTAAGGTGGTAGAGATTGCTGAGGGGGAGGGTGTTAATGGTTTCTAAAAAGATGCGGAGGAGGAGGAGGAGTGAGTCTGGCCTGGGCGGAGGTGCATGTAGCGGAGGAGTGTGGGATTTCCACCTTTGTCGAGGGATTCCTGTTTGTCGTGTAGTTTTCGCAATTGGGCTGCACATCAATCGTAAGCCGCTGACAGTGGTTGACTTGGCTTGCGCTTCTCAGATACTTATTCTCAGTGAAATCTCTTTCTTCAGTCAGCTGTCAGCGTCCCCGCTCTTCATCCGTGCGGCATCACCAGATCATCAGATCGAGCTCAGGAGGCTGGCAAAATAGCCTCCTTGTCATTGCGTTCCTTCCGAATTGGTCGGTGATAAATCGGGTGCTGTCGAGAATCGGGCGGATCGGATGTCCCTGATCGATACGAATGCGGAAGTGGGCACCAACGAGTGGGACCTGCTGCGCTTCTTCCTCCGTTTTTTCTCCTGAGGACCCAAGGGCCACCCTCTGATACTTCTACAAAGTTTGGGGCTGATTGGTGTACATGCGCCGGAACCAGGGCCGTTTTTCCATAGGACTAATAAGATGAGATTGACTTTAGTCTTGCTCTTATTTCTGATCTCTTGTGTGTCGAGCAATTTCGAATTACTACCCGGAAACGCGAAATACTACCCGTGACTCAGTGCAAGGTTCGAACAGATCCGGCGCAGAAGAGCTTCTTCTGCGACAGGGCTTCCGCAGAAGTCTAGCAATCTGCCAGCATGTTTTCTGCAGGCCGAAAAACAATGAAGGCTTGTCGTAGGCAAAAAAAAAACGGCGGATCATGCTGGACCGTTTTCGCATCAGACCCTCGCAGCGTTACGGTGCTTTCCGTAAAATAAAAGCACCGGACCCCCAATGTTTTGCATAAATGCACGACAGAGAGCTCCTCCGCAGAGCGGCCACTTTCCCAGATCTGCAAGCAGGCTGCAACACGCCACTGCAGAGGATTCGCAGATCTGTAAGGTACACGGTTTAAGCCCCCCACTGCGCAGGGGCCAACCACCACGGGCGGTCGACGCGGCGCGGGCGCGAGCGCCCCCCACGCCTAGTCAAGCCGGCTCTTCTGGGTCTGAGACTGACAGTGACGCACTGAAAACGGTGATGCAACGTGCCGAAAACTGAGTGGTCAAAATCCATTTGGGTCGCGACCCAAATGCGACCCTGCCACATCAGCCTCTCTGACGGGGGTTCGACAAAGCTGTGTTTCGATCGGAGTCGTTCGTCTCTCATTAACACAATGGCTTGCATCTCCCTGCCCAGACCGCGCCATCTGTTGGCACCACGGGTCTCCACACACCCCTCCCCTGCAACCGTGGCCGATCGGAGGTTCTCAGGGTGGTCGACACGAAGGATTGCGGCATGTAAGTCACTATTCTGCGTCTTTTTGCGGGAGGTAAGAGTTGTACACAGAGTGTATGCACGCCTCTATGACCCCCTTGGCGCTGTCTGTTTCATCTGTGCTGCAGACACATATGGCTGACGGTTGCTCGCGCTCCCCCACGCTCCAGATGCTCCTTTGGCCTCGATGCTGCCCTCGAGTACGTCTATTCCGACAGGACTACCGCAGAAGACGTCCCCACATCATTTGACGGGTCTGTATGGGCTTACAAGTGCGTCGGTTGTGGCTCTCTTTTTCTCAAGGAGAGCACCGGCATGGCCAATTGGCGAGCAGAGGCGATACAGAGCCCACAAGGGTCAGATCGCTGGCGCGTGGCCTGCCTCCCAGTGTCTGCATGCAGGCGCGGCAGCTGCGATTCTTGCTACTCAAGGCGGAAGCGGGCTGCCAAGAAGTCAGCCTCTGATAACCCCGCACCGATCGCTCCGGGACTCCAGTTTCCCCCAGATTTGCCCCCGTATGCCAGTAAGCGGGTGCGTCTGCCGCGGCTGGTTTCGACTTCCGACCCTGCAGCAGTCCCACCGTGCCTTCCTTGCTCCCTCTCTACTCTCCCTGCACCTGCAGTAGGGTCGTCGGTCATCCGTAGCAGCGTGGCCGAGTGCCCCTCTTGCGCGTCGGCAAGGCTCGACGCTGATACGGCGCGACGCGCTGAGCGTGAGGCCGTGGCGGCAGCCGCCAAGGCCGTTGCGCGTGTGCGTCACCTCGAGGCCCACCTCCATGCTCAGTCGATGCTGGATTCACCCACCCCAAACGTAGAAGTCGGAGGCATGCCGTACCTCGTCTCATCAGCGGGTCAAGCAAACGCTAATTCAAGATTCCAGGATTTCCTGGATTACTTGGTGTCGGGTGGCGTCGGACATGCGCAGGATGAGCCCATTCTCGGGCGCATTGCGTCGGTGATTTTGCTGAGCAGCGACCAAGATGAGATTTGTTTGCATCACAAGAACGGACGTCGACGCGTGTACGTGCGGAAAGTGTCACCTCTGAGGGTGGTTGTTAAAAAATGCCAGCAAAACAAGCGGAGGGCAGCAGCGCGGCAGCAGCTGGTGTCGGCTAATGCGACCAAGTGGGGAGCAGACGAAATGTCTGGGACCCCTGGTAGCCCCGTTGAGGTCGACGGTCTGTCCGTGCGGCAGCAGGTGGGGCTGGTTTGTGAACAGGGCATAAGCTGGTCCACATTCAGCAAGTTGCGCCACGCGCTGGGTGGAAGCAAGAGCGGGCTGGCCAGCCGCCATGTACTGCGCGCTGCGAAGCGGGAGCTTGCATCCTCTCCAGCCATGGAGGTGATAGTCAAAAGTACGCGGACGCATCTGGCAAACTTGGCGCTGGCCGTGCAGGAGCGCGTTACGGCCCTGTGCGACGCTGGCCAGTTTGTGGAGCGTTTTGTGTACGGCCCCGACCACGAGCCCCTGCGAGCCGAGGACGCCACCGTCCCCTATGACTTTGATCCTGGGGCTTGGGGCGAACGCCCTCCCCCAACGGTCCCTGACGTACACATCACGGTCGGACTGGACAAGGGCGGTGACCCGGGCTCCGAAAAAATCGTGGTTACTATTATCAACCAAGAGCGGCCCAACAACCCCAGCAACACCATCCTTGCAGCTGTGTGCCCGTGCGACAAGGACCACTATCCGCAGGTGTCAGCCGTGATGGCGACACACGTGCCCTGCATTGATGAGTTGCTGGGCAGGGGACTGGACGTGCGCGGCGAGCGTCGGCCTGTGCGCTTGATTCTGTCGGGCGACTACGAGTCCCAGACGACGGTCGTTGGACACAAAGGCCCCAATGCCACCATGCCATGCTATCAGTACAAGAGCCCGAAGGCTCCGAGCATCGCGCACGCTGCCCTCGACGCGAAATACGGGACGCTACAAGATGTGTTGGGGCCATGGCACTTGCGCGATGCTGATCAATACGCACATTGTGTCGAGGACGTGGCCAATTTGGGCCAGGCCGACCACCTGTCGGTGACACGGGCGCCGCTGATATCCCCCCATCCGCGTCAAATTGTTCCAATTCCCATTCATCTCACCCTTGGTATCAATTCCCGGGAGTTGCGGCTGGCCGTGGAGGTCGTGATCCTATGTTGCGGCCACCGCGCGGGGTCTGCCTTCGCACATGAGCTCGCCACACTGCTACATGAGGAAGTGCATGTGCACCCCGTGCCCTACCATGGTGGCCTCTTCATCGGGAGAGACTGCCACGCAATCGGTGAGCACAGCGATGCGATGTGCGCGGCGCTCGAGAGGAAACTCTCTTGGCTTGAAGGGGAGGCCGCCGCGGTCAGCAGGCGCTTCCTCCACGCGTACAAAACCGCGTGGGGTCTGTGGAACCGGATTCGGAAGGTCCTCAACAGCGCGAGCATTGTAGCAGCCGGCGATGCTGCCGCGTTCTGGTCTGACGTGGCGGCATTTGTGTCGGGCCTGAAGGGCTCGTTTTCGTGGCTCAATGTGTCTCCAAAGCTGTACCTCTTGCTAGAGCACGCCCCAGATTTCTTAGACGAGTTTGGCAGCATTGGCTTGTATGGGGAGCAGGGCTTGGAGGCGTGGCACGGCCGGTACACCCAGACAGCACGGCTGTATCCGGGCTAGTCGGACCTAGCGGCTGCCGCTGAATTTGTGCGCGCCATGGCGCTAGCTGGCGATGCAAGCCCGGCCGTGATCGGCCGGTCTGCCCACAAGCCGTCGTCCGCCACGGATGGGGCGCACTTGGCAACAAAGGCGGGCGACGAGCGGTTACGTGCAAACAAGCCGGTGGTGCCCGTCTGCGACGAGACGCGGGAGAGGGCCGCGAGCGAGCGGGCTACGTGGGCGGAAAAGGTGCTTGCTGTGGCGGCTCAGACCGTCGCCACGTACGAGGGTCGTCTACGAGAGCGCTCTCGGTGACCAAGTGCCATTGTTTTGCCTGTGTGTTCATAGTAGTTGCAGTGGGGAGGATGTCGAGCAGCCAGACTGGCTGAGGTTCTGTGGTTTGGTGGCCTAGGTCAGTGAGCGAGCCAGTACTCGTCCGTCATTCGCTCCCCTCAAAAAGCCAGCACTCGTCCTTCACGAGCTCCTCTCCGTGGAAAAAGCGGCGAATCGGTGCCGATTCTCCGAGGTACAGGTCCCTGCAAGGAACCCCCCCCCCCCCCTCGAGGCCCCACTGGTGCGGTTGACCTGCTCCACGTTGCGAATCTGAAGAAAGGAGACGGGTTTGGCGCGCAATGTGAGGACAGGCTGACAATTCGGGAACTGACCAATGGATGAATGCATTTGGACCTAGAAGCCAATGGGACGTCGCCGTTCCTGCCGCGACCCAGAAGAGCCGGTACACTGGGTCTTGACTAGTGTCTATTCTACCGGGGGACTCAATTGATCCTTTTCCGCTCATTTGATCCTCCTTTTCAGCGTCTGTTTTCGAGCGTTTCCCGTTGTCTGCTGTCCATTCTGAAGCCAGGAATGAACTCAGCGTGTTTTGTTTAGCCCTGGGGGAACTGAGGTACATTCTACCAAGCGAAAAAGTCTCCTTGGGGCGCCATTTTTGGAGCGCCCTGGGGCGGTTCCCGCCACTCCAAGGGACCTCAAATGCCGCCCTCTGTCCGCGTTGTGCTCTATTCTGGATGCGCGCGCGCGCAATATCATCCACCATTGCGTCTGCCCGACACGTGGGCACGCCTGGACGCCCCCCACGGCGCCAACCTGCTAGTGTCTGTTGTACGAGGGGGCTCATTTGACCCAGACAGGACCGTTTGATGCTGCTGTTGGCAAGGCTGTCCTGAGGAACCCATATAGCGAACGGCGGCTCTGACTGCATAAATGAGCTCAGCGATGCCGTTTTGGTCTTGGGACACCCGCTCGAGCTTCAGCTCTCGGCCAATGTACCTCGAGAGGTACTGAAGCATCAACTTTTGAAGCTCCCAAGAGGTCCGTGTTGGGGGAAAGGTAGACCACTGATAGGACGCAGTCTGTCGCTATGAAACACCCCAGAGAGCAGTAATTCATCAAGGACGGGATCTTGTACAAAGCAGCATGCCCTTGTGGACCTATTTCCTTCAACTTCGCGCGCTTCTTGAGGTCTGTTCCCCTGCCTGAGATGACAGAACCGGGGCATGAAGAAGGTGAAAAAGTCGGCACGGAGGGCATGCAAGCCCGATGTCGTCATGATAGGGTGGGTCTGAAAGAGTTGTCGGGTGGTGGACGAGGGGGGCGGGTCGGGCCGGACCGGTCTGGGCGGATTGAGGAGGACCTCCGGTGGCCACCACCCGCTGTTTCTCGAACACTCGTAGCGCCCACTGGTCGGGGCTCCACCACTTCTTGGGGAACCGTGAGCCTCAGCATGATATGTAAAAAAAAACCCTCTTTACAAATGTACTCATCTTAAGCTGAGAGCGAGAGAAAAGGGCCGGAGATGAGGCCAACATGGGCCAGTTCATACAGCGTTGCAAGACGAAATTGTCGTTTTTATTGCTTTTGGAGGGGGGGGGGGGGGGGGGGGGGGCAGGTCGACGTCGGGCGTGCTAGAATGGACTTTCCTGATACGTTTTTGACGCGCTTCTTTCGAAGCAGGTAAGCTACAGGGGTTTCCTCCCCGCAACACTCGGGTCCATGCTTGAGATGCTCATGGTCTCACGGGGAAGCGCAACGAAGCGGGTTTGTAGGCCGTGATCACCCATTCTCATATGCAGGATCGCTGGAATCCCCGATTCCGCAGAAGCTCATTTGATCCTCAGAACAAGCTCATTTGATCCTTTTTCCCGGTAGAATAGACACTAGTGTCTATTCTACCAACGACCTCATTTGATCCCTTTGACCTCATTTGATTCCCTTTTTCAGCAGCTGTTTGCAGGTACTTCTGGTTGTCTGTGGTCATTTCTGAGCGTAGAAACGAGCTCACCGCACTCTGTGTACTCTTGGGGCAGCTGGAGGGCATCCCGCTTTGAGCAGTAGTTGTCCTACGAGCCAGTTTTGGCGAAGCCTGGGACCGCTCCAGCTGCACACCACAACGCGACCACAGGCTCCGAAGGGCCGCTCTCGGCCCGCTTTGAGCCCCCTTTACACAGCGCGCGAGCGCATACGTCCCCTTCATGTGACTTCCTGCCCTTCCACTTTGCCTCCAGCTCTTCCCCCCCCCCCCCCCCCCCCCCCCCCCCCCCCCCCCCCCCCCCCCCCCCCCCCCCCCCCCCCCCCCCCCCCCCCCCCCCCCCCCCCCCCCCCCCCCCCCCC
>Ga0209093_1001829_pt1 | contig 12055 bp, 16 predicted proteins | sample SidtaG_4_FD_187450 | JGI IMG/M metagenome (GOLD analysis project Ga0209093, IMG submission 187450) | Marine algal microbial communities from Sidmouth, United Kingdom - Sidmouth_Male1 metaG (SPAdes) (version 2) | ecosystem: Host-associated > Algae > Red algae > Unclassified | place: Sidmouth...
ACTGGCGTGGGGGAGGCGGACGTGATGCCGCGCGCGGGGGCGGTGCTAGGCGTGCTGCCGCCGCCGGCCGAGGGCGCTTTGTCGGCTGCCGCGGTCTCCAAGTCTGTCGTTCTGGCGGGGGCGGGGAGGGGAGCGGACGTGGCGGACGTGGTGTCGCGCGGGGGGGGGGCGGACGTGGCGGACGTGGTGTCGCGCGCCAAGGTGGTGCTGGGATTGCTGTCGCAGGCGGGGAGGGGCTTGCTGCCGGCCGCTGGGCCGCAAAGTTGGCCGCTGTGTCGGGGAAGGCCGACGTGGTGCCGTGCGCGAGAGGGGTCCTGTGATTGCTCCCGCCAGTGGCGGGAGGCGTGCTGCCGGCTGCCGCCGCCGTCGAGTCTGTCCTGGGGGCGCAGGGGGCAGCCGTGCTGCCGCGCGACACGACGAGGACGAGGCGCTCGATGGGATGGGTGGCTGTGGGGACGAGTCGAAAGGTGGAATTGCCAGCATGTGCATGTTATTAAGACAAGGCACGAAGACAAGCACACCGTCCCAATGGTCAATGGCATTCGGCCAGGTTACCAGCTTGTATTGTCTTGTACTGAGATGCATTGGTCCCTCCAGCCTCATGTGTACCAAAGCACACCGTGACGGCGGGACGCCTGATGCGGCTGTCCCCACAGCCTCAGCTGTGCCCTTCGAGCAGCAGCATCTTAGGCGAATGTGCCACTTGTGACGTGGCGCGGGGCGCAAGGTGAAATGGTGCAATACGGCGACAGTGAGGGACGAATATCATAGCGACTGGACAAGGCAGCATGAAATGAACATGTAAAGAGCCCTGCCGCCCCAAAGCAAATCCCACGATGCAAACGACCCTTCCCCAGGCTCCGAGTCAGTGAGCCTATGACACCTCGCCCCACGCCCACCAAACGCGTCATGTCAGCCGACCGGCTCAACAACACGCGTCATCCGGCATGGGGCGTTGATGGAAACGATAAGCAGCCCGCCACACCGTGTGCATTTGCGACAGGAGCATGAGAGACGCCCCCGCGCCCCGACGCATGCCGCACTTGGCAGACGCCTCTAGTATGGCGGCGGCAAACCAAGGGGCCAGTCGATGACAGCTTGCAGGAGGATGCCACTGGGCGACGCCAGTGGCAAAGAGGTTTACAAAAGCCGGCGTAAAGCCATCCGTCTTGTCGAAGACGGAGCAGAGGGTGCGCGCCACCACCGACTCCATCGGCAAACCCCACCGGCGGAAGTCAGCCATCCATCGGGCCGCGTGAGCATCTGTCTCGTCCTTCCGCGCCCGCTTTCGCTTCCCCGACGTACTCCGAGATGGGAGAAGGTCGGCCGCAAGAGAGATGTTGGTCGAAGAGGCGGGCAAGATGCCCAGGAGGAAGTCCATCTCTCCAGCGTTTCCATCTTCTGCGACCGTCGCGGAACTCGTGGCTGTAAGTGCCTTGGCGGTGACCGGGGGTCCCTTGGAAGCGCCACCGAGTCGAGACGCGCCCCCCGGTGCTTGGCCGGCAGGGTTGACATCCGCGAGCGTAGCGAACTCCGCGTCCCCGGTCGTCGACTTCGGGTTCCCAACCGCCGGGATGGAGGGCCCCAGGCCGGTATGGCGCGTCTGCTCCAGCGGTCCGTACGCCGCAGACGGCCGCCCCCGCTCGCTCGGCCCCGCCGACGGCTGCCCCCCCTCGCTCGGTCCCGCAGACGGCTGCCCCCCCTCGCTCGGCCCCGCACAAGCCCTCGTCGAGCGCAAACGATGCCGCCGCTTGGGTCGCGCGTCGAACACCTCACCCTTGGCGTCAGACTCCCGCTCCGTCAGCGTCCTGCAAAGATTGCGCATGGCGGCACGCGTTAGTAGGTTGAAGTTCGCAGCCCACGCCCTTGTGCACACGCCGTCCGCGCGCAACAGCGAGGAGCGCTCACCAGCGGGGCATGCGAAGAACGACCGGAAGAAAGACAGCGCAAACAGACCACAGTCGTTGAAGTTGGGTTGCTGGGGAACATCCGGCGAGGTGACGGCGAGGCAAGACAGCGACCAGCTTGGCCGAAGTCCTCCCGCGTTAGCTCCAACAACGCCACACCACATGCACTCGTGCTCCAACCACTAAATAACAGAGCTAGACGCACGTCCGGCCATCGATACCGAGCCCAACGAGTTGAAGAAAGCGAGAGTAGCCGTCGGCGACCCCGTGTGCGCGGCACCACCAGCGGCTGTCATGCCCAAAGCCCTGTGCAAACGTTGAGCCCCCGAAAGCACAGCAATCCTCCAATGATGGCCCTCACAGAAGAAGAACACCCAGGTAGAGAAAGAAAAAATATCTACAAACCGAGTCATAGCGGTCACACGAGACGCCCCCCGCCCCACGTCTCGCAAAAGCTTTTTCCAAACACTACAAAACACCAAGCAGTCGGCAGAGTCCTCCGGGGAGAGCTCCTCTCCCCAGATGTACCGGGCGATGGCGTCCACGACGCCGTCGCGCAAGTCCGTCCCGTCCTCGAGGCTCATGCAGTTCGCCCGGTTGATGGTAATCGGGCCACCTCGGCCTCGGGCGTACGTGAAGATGACGTCATGAGGATGCGCACGGACGCCACGCGACGCCTCGGGCCAGGTAGTGTCGCCATTGCTACCGTCTTCGGGCGCAGGCGCCGGTTGAAATTTACGACCGCTGCGAGTCCGCATGGTAAGCTGCACGTCGCTTGCGGGCCAACAAACAGCGCCGAGACGCTGCGTGGCTGGTGCTGCGGCTCAACACAGCACAGCGAATGAAAATCACGTTGGGAGCACGGCGAGGACGCCACGCGCCTGACAAGCTGCATCTCGAAGCACAGTGTAAATGCCGCATCGAACCTTGTATGCAATTTACCAATCTTGTATGTACTTGTTCTCGCGTACTCTGATAACATTCTAGTCCAGCAGTTTGATAGTACGTCCTAATGGAGGACCGCTGCCCCTCCCTGATACCGCCCACGGCCGCCGCCCCCGCCTGTGGCCCCTGCCCACGCCCGCTGCCAACGCCCCAAACCCGCCGCCCCCGCCCACGCGCCCGCCCGTTGCCCACGTCCGCGCCCGCTGCCCCCGCCCGCGCCGGCTGCCACCGTCACTGGGTGATACCTTCGCCCCCGCCCTGTGCCCGCGCCGCTGGCCGTCACTATCGACGCTCGTGACCACCTTTTGGACGATGGTGGCCGCCCCCACTACGGTGACTAGAATGTTTTTCACTTGATGCAGTGTTTCTTGTTTCTAGAAGGTAAGACATGTATTAGACGGTCCATAGGTATGGTGGTAGGGTTGTGGCAGCGCAAGCGGTCTCGAACTGGTGGCGCGTTGCCTGTCCAGAAATGCATGAAGAACAGGATTCTGTGTCAAACGACGCATACAGCAGGCAAGTACGTTTGAGGTATCTCGATAAAACCGATGAAAACTGCTCCAGGCCGGTTGCGAAGCGCAGCCGAGTGACGCACTGTACCGTGCAGTGTCAGCCGAGCCTCCCATGCAAGACCATGTTGCTCTGTGAGATCGGCAGATCAGACCTGACACTGGCCGTGACTGCCAATCTGCGGATCTTGCGGGACAAGACCTCGCATCCCTGTGACGCCTGCGGAGTTGCAGCCGCTCGGTCTTATGTCAAACGAAGAATCGAATTACAGTACTCTTCGCTTCCGTCGCGTCAGTGTTGCGCGCGCGGTCGGCCAACGGCGAGTTGAATGCAGCCTGAACACGAGAAACTCTCGCAAGACACCGCGTGTGTATCGAGCTCCTCTGCCTGTAGCATTCCCGGCGCTCATGCAGCCTGCCAAGCCGACTCCCAGACTGACGTCTGACGTGCAGCACGCCCTGCTTTGTCTCCGTTCCTGGAAAAATAGCCGTCTTCCACGGAAAGGTTCGCGTTGTCAGCGGTCAACAATCGTCTCGGGCTTGTAGACACATGTCATGTATGACAATGCCGTCCACGGCACCGTGACACGCACCAATTTGTTTGTCAGCAGCACAGCCTCGACGCAAGGTCAGATGTCCCACTAACGTCCTGGGTGACAGACCACGTGGCGGCGCACGCGTTCAGCGCTTCCCCCACCGCGCATTTACGCCAGCTTTTTCCGGACAGGATTGTCCTCTGCATTTAGCAGTCATCAGCACGGGCGCGTGCGGCCTGTCAACAGCTCTGTCCAGGCCGAGGTGGCCTGGTTTCTTTTCTGCTCCGGCTTTGCTGCGTCTTGATCATGGTGCGAGAAAGAGGATGTAAGCACGCTGTGACTGGGAATTAACATCCAATCAGCGTGGGACGAGTCCACTAATAGATCAGACAAGAGTGTGACGGGTGTCAGGGGTGGGGTCGGGTCCATGATAAATCCAGATTGGGATCGAGTTCGTTTTCATCAGTGCAGACGCCGCTTGAGTCTCGGCCTCGAGAGAGACACATCTGCTCAATTTCCCCACTTTCAGGCCATGGGGGCGGGTGTGTTCGAGTCTGTGTGAAGCCTCCGATGGGGGGCTGCTTTGCAACCTCTGAAGGGAGATGGCCTGGAACCATCCGTGGGCGGCCGGCCCACGTCATCATCACCGACGGAGGTGACCTTGGCATGGCATAACAAATTGACTTTTGACCGACTGGAGGCCAGCGAGCAGCGCGGGTGGCGGCTCGATCTGTCGTCCATATGAAGTTTCGGGCGGTGATGGCACTACGTCTGGGGCGATGAGCATCCCCCACCCCCACTCAATGAGCACCGGCTGCGGCAGGGACACCCGCCACCAGCACCGCTCTTGCCGACACCACTGCCGCGCGGCAGCACTACATCTGGTTGCTGCCTGCAGCCGCCCCTCGGTCCCCCACTGTCCCCCGGGCCACTGGCCGCCGCCTCTTCCCCGCCATGAGCACCTCGTGGAGGCGGGCGGTCGGCACCGGGTCTGGCGGTCGTGGTGCACGAGGTGCGTCAATGCGGTAGCAGTGTGCTTAGACCACCCAGCGCGGCTGTGCGGTCATGGCACAGCAGCGTCCGCTGCCGTGACGGCGCGCCCTTTCCACTATGGAGTTTTCTTGCATTGATGAAACAAACGTTGTTTGATCTGACACTCATCCTCTTGTCTGTCATGGTGGTCTGCCTGTCCCCCCCTCGTGCCACTCCCGCGCTTTTGCCTGCCGTCCACACCTCCTGACCTCTCCTCCCCCCCACAGCCCCCGACGACCCGACCTTCCACGTTCTCATCCTGGATGTGACCCCTCACGCGTACGCCCCCCGCGGTGGCCACTTCCCCGGCGACGCCCTCCGCCACGTCATTGAAGCGGCTGTCGCCTACTCGGACACCTTCGTCCTCCTCCACCTTCCCAAGGGCCTCTCCGTCTTTCTCACCTCCCCTCACCGCACGGCCGTGGTGAATCGGGCGCGCGGCGTCGGCGCCACCGCGGGCGGCTCGGACGCGGTGCTCTTCTACGGGCCGCCGCTACCGCCGCCGCCCGCGCAGGCGGTCAGAAAAAGAGCTTCTGGCGCCCCGCTCCCCGCTTTCTAACCGCCCCCGTCGCCGCGCTCCCTGCGCGAAGCGGTGGTGGCGGAGGTGCCCGCGCCATGGCGGCGGCGGCAACGGCAGCGCCGCCTGCTACTCCCGCGGGCGGCGGCAGCAGCGGCGGCCGGCGGACGTCGACCCCCGGCCTCTCCGCTGCGCTCTCCCTCGCCATCTGCACCGCCACCCGGGCGCGCGCCGGCTACGACGGCACGAGGAATGCGGGCGTCATAGCCATAGGCGTGCAGCGAGCCCTTCATGCGAGGGTGGGGCTGCTCGACGCCGCCCCCGACGCGCCCAACGCGTGTGCGGCAGGGATTATTGCGGCGTTTGCGGCGGCGTGCGCGTGCGGCCGACGAGCGTGGCGACACGATTCTTGTTGGGAGGCGGGCGGGGGGACCGATTGGAATTTTTTAGAACAAGTCGCGTACCTGACCAAAGACGTCTACCGGCCCTTCGGGCGGCAGAGGGAGGGGGACCCCTCCGCTGGAGCCGACGCAGCCGCCCCGCCACCACCGCCCGGCCGCCACCCGCAGGCCAAGAGGAGGGGTCGGGGGAGGGGCAGGGGAAGGAGCAAGCTGACACGTGTGAGGCGCGTTTTTGGGGGAAGAGGGGGGTCGGCGTTGCGGGTTGAGGGGGGCGGGGGATGGCGACGCCGCGACGCGCCCGCATGCCGACGGGGGGAAGGGGGTGCATACGCGGGACATGTGGGCGTCAGAACGGCTCCCCTCGCGTCAGTCGCTGCCGGGGAAGGTACTGTGAAAGTGTTGATGATTGCGCGTGGGGGCGGGTTACGACGCGTCGCGCGGCGAGCCGCCCCCACTCCGCTGACCGCTGCCCCCGGCGCTGACGGACATCCCTTCCAGTAGCTGCCCCATTGCTGAGCGCCGCCCCCACCGTGGGCCACCCCCCCGCCGCTGGCCGCCCCTCGCCGCTGGCCGTCATTCTCGACGCTGGTGGCCGCCCCCGCTTCGTTTGCTAGACTGTTTTTTCCCGACTCTATACACTGTTTCTTGCTTCTGGAAGGTGAGATATGTCATAGGTGGTTTATAGGTACGCTCGTCCGGGTCGAGTGCCGCAGGCTGTGTCGGACTGGTGGCACCTTGCCTGTCCAGAAAAAGCATGAAGAATAGGTTTTTGCGCCAAACAAAGCATACCATCGCGACCAGCGCACGTAAATGCACCAGGTGTGCTTCCTAGCAGGGAGTGCGTGTTTTGGTCGTTTTGGTCATCTCTTTCTGGCAAGTGCCCATTTCACCCCCGGAAGAGACACGACACCGGACTGGCACATATGAAGAAAGACGTCACCTGGACAGCTTCTTCTCTGGATGGAGATGCTCAGAAGAGATGGAGTGCCCTCCAGGAGACAGGTCCATCGCTTTTTTTTTTGGAAATAACCATGAGAACTGCCGTAGGCAGGTGGGAAGCGCGACTGCGTGTTGCACTGGATTTTGCAGTGTCAGCTGCCTGCGATCCGCATGCTCTGCATTGACCTCATTGAGCCGCAGACCAGTTGCGATCCCCAGATCGGTTCTGACACTCGCCAATTCAGAGCATGAGGAGAGCAGCTAACACTGCCCAATGCAGTGCAACACGCGGTCGCGCTTCCCTCCTGCCTACGCCGCTTCTCATCGTTTTTTCTAGAAGAAAAGCAGTGTACCTGTTTTCTGGAGATCACTCCATCTCTCTTGAGAATCTTCATCCAGATAAGAAACTGTCCAGATGGACCTCTCTCTTCATTTGTGCCAGTCCGGTGTCGTGTCTCTCCCGGGGGTGCAATGGACTCTTCCCAGCAAAAGATGAGCAAAACGATCAAAACACACATTTTCTGCAAGAGAACGCATTACAAAAAGCGCAAAGCGCAACGAACAGCCTCGGACCGTGTGCTCCCTGAGAATTTTGGGCACGAAACGCGCCACAAAAAAGAGCGACAGCAGCACCATAGACCTCGTGCACGTGCGGAGCTGTCCTAAAACATCAGCGCCTCTGTCCCTAGGCATTGACCAGCCCCCCCCCCCCCCCCCGCCGCACAGCCGCTTCCGTCATGTGCGTCCGCTCCGCCAGCCCCGCAGGGAGGAACCCCTCCCACCCGTGCCGCCAACATGGGGGGCTCTCCCCTCGCCACTCACTCCCCTCCCACCGACCCATTGCGGGGGCACGGGCGCATCGAGCGGCGGTGGTCGGACCGCCACGCACGCCTCTGCACCGCTGGGCGCGTCCATCTGAGGGGTCATTGCCCCTGAGAGGGACCTTGCCCGCCCGATGAGCGCCCGCCACGGCGGTGGGCGACGTGCCCGGGACCGCCGGCAACGGCAATAAAAAGGCGGCCAGCGCGGCCGCCGACGCGTCCCCCCGCCGCGCGCCGCCCGCCAACACGCGGCGCAGAGGTTCGTCGTCTCCCGCCAACCCTCGCGCCTGCACACAGCCCTCGGCCGACCCGTCGGTCGAGCTGGGCGCAGACGCGGCACAGGTGCGCGGCGAAGGACGCCGCTCTGCGCCGCGGCGGCGCCGCAGCCCCTCCCTTTCACCGCCCACCGCCCCCCACCCGCACCGACGCGCGCCGACGAGGTCACGTCCAGGCGCGCGTGGCGCTGATGACCGCCGCCCCATGGCCGCTTCCGGGCGCCACAGCAGCACAGCTGCGGCGCTTCGTGGTCTGCCCTCCGAGTGGGAGGACGACGGACCGCGACAGCGGCAGCGGCGGCGGCAGCGGCGGCGGCGGCAGCTCAGTGGTGGCGCCACCCGCTGCCGGCCGCTGCCCCTTGCGGGGCGGCGTCGGCGAGATGCCGACGCCACGGCCGCGCCGCGCCGACCGCACAGGCGGGCGCGCCGCCATGGCCACAGGCAGCGCTGCAAGTAGCCGCCGTTGCACCCGCCGCAGCCCCCACCTGCCGCGCCTCGGTGGCACGATGGCGCCGCGCGGTGCCGGAAGCGGCGCCGCCACGGCCGGCGCCACGGCACCGCGGAGGGGGCAGTTACGCCGTTTGCTGGCTCCGCCGCCGCCGCCGCCACCGGCTGCTCATTGCGGGCGGGCGGGCGCTCTGGCAGCGACACCCGAGGCCGCCGCCGACGGCGCCGGCGGTGCCCCCCACGCCGGAGGCCTTGCCGCCAACTGGCGCTACCGGCGGGCCCGTGGCGGCAGCCGAGGGGGGCCCCCCGCCGCGCGCCGCCCGCCGCCGGCCGCCACGCGCCCCTTTCGGCGTGGCGTCTGCTTCCGCCGCCCCCGCCGACGAGAATCCGGGATTGGGACCGCTACGACTGCGCCAGTTGTGGGATTATTGACGTTGGTTAAATAACCAGTAAATGGCGACCGACCGTAGACGCGCGATAAAGCGAACGCTATCGCCTTAGAGGCGAGCAAGAAGAACCTTTGTTCGCGCAACATCCGATGGGGAGCCGGGGGTGCCGACGACGGCGAACCCCGGTCCCATGGTGCGTTTATTATCAGACGGTAAAGGGGCGGGGTCGATCGACCGAGCGATCATAAAGATCGAATAACCACCAAAATAGAGACGATAAAAGAAAGGACAGATATAAAAGACGAAAGTAACCTCCCAAAGGGCGAGCCACAAGTCAGTTCAATCCTCCACGTGAATACTGACCCGTCAGGGGGGCTACCGGGCCCAATATCCGAATATTAAGGAGATAAGCTACATACCCCTGTAGTGAGATTCGAGCCGTCCCGGCGAGTGGGCGCAGATCGACTGATCCGCCACCACGAACGCCACAAGTGGCAACCAATCGGGGTGTCGCGTAACGACGCGCGAAGGGGTGTGTGGGCGTTACGCCGTGGCCGGCGCCTGCAAAGGGGATCTGGGAGACACCTGACACTCTCGCGCGAGGCGGGGTGATGGAAACCGCGGCCCGAACGGTCGCGAGCGGCCCAGAATGGCCGATGCGTGCCGGGGGCAAGAGGGCGCGAACGGACAGCCTCTGGGCACCCACGGGGCGGCAGTGGCCGCGCAGGCATCAGATCGGCCCCTATAGGGGGGGGGGAGGGACCGTGCCTGCGTGCCGCAGAGGGCACAGCCAGGGGCAGCTGAACGGGCCTCTGGGCTCGCCCCATGGTATATATACCGGGGGGTTTGGGGACGGCGAGCGCCTGTCCGGTTCCCCATGCCATTAGGCGTCCGGGTTGAGTAGCCCAGTTAGGCAGGTTGCGGGGGCCTGCGCTTGCGCACTTTGTTGACCTCTGGGTCCCTCGTCCGCCGTGCCCCGTCCGTCGCGAGGCGAGGCTATCACGGCCTTGCCCTCGGCGGGGGGGGGTCGTTGCGCTTTGGCGCACACGGTGTGCGGGGGGACGGGGTCGGGCTCATAACCACGGAGGAGTCGGTTGCGCGGCTTGTGCACAGCCGGTTGACCTTCAGGTCGTGGGGAGGAGAGTGTGGACTCGTGTCGGGGGGGGATTTGCGAGGAGGCGCGGCGGTCGCCAAGGTCTTTCGCCCGCCGCGGCGTGCCGGCGGCAAGTCAAGGCCAAGATTGCGGGTGGCGGCGGCGACGTCGAGATTTCCGACGCGGCCGGCGCGGCGGACAGCGGTGCTAATGGCGCGGGCAGCCCAGCGGGGCGGGCGGGGTCAGAGGCGAGCGTCCGCTCGGGGTCGCGGCGCGACGGGTCGTCCGCCGACGATGGGCGCGACATGCGCGGCGGCGACTACCCTGACGGGGCGGAAGACCAAGAGGCTGAGCCGCCGCTCGTCGAGAGGGCGGGGCCATCGCCCATCCGGCGGACGTACTTTAGCCCTCCGTCCCTTGGGACCCGTAAAGGAATCCCGGTCATGAGTGACGACGTTCCCATGGACGCGACGACGAACAACCGCCGCGTGGCTCTAGTTCGTGTTGAACAAGGCCCTTGGGGCGTCCCGCCGGGGTTTGTAGACATCCTCAACGGGGTTCCGGACGACCATGTTGACGCCGTCGTGGCGGAGGTGCATGGCAACGCCAACTATGGCAACCAAGGCGAGGCGCGGCAGGCCTATGAGGTCCTGGCCTATTCCAATGAGTTGGTCCGTTACGGAAGTCCGTTACACGACTTCCACACGCGTCTCTACGCTTGGGCCCTTTTGTTCCCGGTCCACCAGATGGGGACATTCGAGGTAGCCGCCAACAACTTTGGGCGGCTGCGTCGGGCCTGGCCGGAGGCCGTCTTCCTGTCGCGCCGTACGGCCACAGAGTTGTCGGTGCCTTTTGCCCAGGAGGCGGGCATGGAGGACTACCTTGAGGAGCTCATCGAGGCGGCTCGCGAGGCGGAGCACGCCGTGGAGGAGAAGTTCGACGCGCGCACATTGGCGTTGACTTCCCCCTTTCGGGCGCCGAGCTATGCTCCCGCACATCGGCGCGCTCAAGACGCGGCTCGCATTACGAGCCGCGGGCTGCTCCCCACCGCTTGGTGTTCCGGTGTTATCCGGGCGCCACGTTATTTCGACTTGTCGCGGTGGTTTCTGCGTTACCCCCCGCTGGTGGTTAAACAGCGGGGTTTGGATGGAGATGCCTTACGCACTGTCGTATATGGCTCATAAGCTGGTTGACGAGTTCAGTGCCGTCTGGCACATCGTCAACGCGGAGTACTACTACTTCCTCGCGGCCGGGTGGGTACACACCCTATTGACGGACAAGGTCTTTGCCTGGCTCGATGCCAAGGCGCTGAAGCGAATGTCCAGGTTGGACCTGCACCGCATGGCCAGTGGGCCGGGTGGTCAGGCGATGCTGGACACGTTCCATAAGATGCAAAAGGCCACGGAGGTCTTCCCGTGGACCATTGTGGTCGAGGACATCATCCGACGTGACACGCAGACGCGCGCCGCGCGTCAAGTGCACGTCCATTTGGACTCAATGGCTGAGTACGGGTTCATGTTGAACCACCCTTGTCGGGGTTTCGCGTGTCTTCCCGTCGGGGGCGGGGGGTCGGACGACGATGGGGATACGCCCGTGGCGGCAGCCCAAGGCAACGCAGGCTTTGTGCGCCAAGGGACGCGGGCGGCTGGTGGGCCTTCGCGTCGGGCGGCCTCGCCTAGCTGTCGGTCGCTTTCGCCGGTGCGCGAGACGCGCGTCACGGCCGCGTCCGGTGGACATGTGCGTCCGGCCCAGGATGACGTTTGGACTTCGCCAGAGGCGTTTCAGGCGGCGGTGGCCTTATTCGGCGACGGGCCGAGTCGCCGCATGGACGGGCAGCAGTGCCTCGTGGCGTCGGGGCGGCCGCTCTGGCGTCGGCGTGGAACCGCCGGACGGAGGCGTTGCGCCGGGACGTGCGCGACGCCCATGGCTATGTCCTCGAGGACGCCATGCCGGTGTTGGCTGGTGCTATGAGCGTGGCCGCAGATTCGGCGGCTGCCTTCGACCTGTTCACTTAGGCGGTTGAACGTCTGCGCTAAGTGGCGGCGGTGCCTCCCTCGACTGTGCGTTTCGACGCGGGCGACATCCTCGGCCGGCGTCACAGCCGTGACGATGAGGACGAGGAGGAGTCCCCGCGCAATATGCGCCGTCGCAGTTCGTCGGTGGACGGGGGCAGCCGGGGGCACTTCCGCAACTAGGCGGGTGGTCCAAGACCGGTGTTGGCGAGACTTGTGTCTTTGCTTTGTT
>Ga0209093_1001830_pt1 | contig 12051 bp, 15 predicted proteins | sample SidtaG_4_FD_187450 | JGI IMG/M metagenome (GOLD analysis project Ga0209093, IMG submission 187450) | Marine algal microbial communities from Sidmouth, United Kingdom - Sidmouth_Male1 metaG (SPAdes) (version 2) | ecosystem: Host-associated > Algae > Red algae > Unclassified | place: Sidmouth...
GGGGGGGTGGGGGGGGAGGGCGGGGCAGACGGGGGGGTGGGGGTCGGCGCGGCGGACGCGGGGCGGAACCACGGCGGCACGGGGCGTTGCGGTGGCGGTGGCGGCGCCCGCGGGCGGTGGCTGCGGTGGCTCCACGGCCGCCCGGGCTGGGGCGGTTTTCGCCAGCGGAAGCCGCCACCCCCCCACCGTCGGCGCAGGGGCGACAGCGGCTGGCCAAGATCGTTGCCACGGGCCTGCTGCGCGCAGCCACGCTCGTCGCGCCATGTGGGGTGGCGGCGGCCCCCCGAATGCAAAACGGCCGTGATCCCGATACCCGTGGAGCGCCACTTGTGACAGCCGTTTACAGTCATGGTGGGAAAGTTCAACCCGAACTTTTCCAAAGTTCCAAGCATCGGGTCGAACGACCGAACCGAGCCCGAACCAAACCCAAACGACTTTCCAGATGTGTACTGGGGCGAGCACAGCTGTAAGCACCGGTCAACCTGTCTGGTCGGGTCGACGACTGCGTGTGGGAAAACCGGCGAGAAAGGGCAAAGAACGCAGTGTTTGCCCACCCCTGCACCAACTCACAGACGCTCCCCTGCTTGGGGTGCGGCGGCACTCGGTGTCTGGGCTGCCGGGCCAGTCACCCCCCCGCTAGCCTGTGCTGGGTGTCCTCTTATGCCCGCACACGCTCATGCATGCGGGCCAACCCGGCCAAACAAGCCACCCAGGCAGCCCCCTCTCTCAGGTGTGCCAGGTGCACACAAGCTGCCGACGGGTAACGGCCCGCCCGCGCAATCACACACAGCCACACACTCGGGGCACAATATGCAATCTCCCCGTTCCGGCGTGGCACGACGCTGAATCTCGCATGCGACTGGTCCATCCAATTCATCGGCCGGTGATTGGCGCGAGGGTGGGATCTCGACAGGTGCAGGTCATCCCTCGCCGGGGTGCAAAGATTTACACTCCCGGGTCTTCCTCACCCGAGCGCCCATCCGTCCGTCCCGCCGTCGTCATGGTCTCCATCGCCGAGGCCGCCATCGTCTCGTTCCGAGTGACCCACTGTTCCACCGGATTGACGTCCGTGCCCATGCGAAGAGTAGCTTCCAGTGCCGCAAAATACTTGCAGCTCAGTCAGACCATCCGCAGGGTTGAGCTCGGACCGCACCAGGCCAACATTGGAGATCTCGTAGCGCTTGTAGGCCTCGCGTGCCGCCGCCACGTCAATCATCAGCCGCTTCTCCGTGGTGTGAGAGGCACGGGTGATCACATCAAACATCTGCTTGGAGTCTTTCAACATCACTAGTGGCAGGTGCTGATCATAGATTCGCTCGAGGTCATGCTTGATGATAAAAGCGGCATCAAACGCATCTGCGAGGGCGTAGACCTCCCCCGCCATGATGCTCTTGACGACACGTCTCGATTTCCTGCTTGAGTACGTCATGACGTGACAACGCGAGTGCCCATCACACAGAAGCACGATGTACCCCAGCTGGGATGACAGGTCGTCATTGGAAGCAAAGGAGGAATCAGCATAGACACACAGGTGTAGCGTCTCCTTCTCCAGCGGAGCATACATATGGGAGAGCGTCTTCGTTGCGTTCGCGTGCTTGATGGCCTTGTTCAGAACCTTGACGTGCTCCTCGCGGAATGTAGACGTGGTCACCTGCGCGGCACGGTTTATCGCGCAATACAGGTCAGGGCGGCTATGTGCCAGCCACGTGAACGCAGCGCGCACCGACACAAACTTGTCTTAGCTGATGCTTAACGGTAGCTTGCGCGCCGCGTCGATGTATCCCGTCTGGTCGATGGAGAGCACTCGCGGAGGACCGGGTGCGGTCTTGATTGACACCCCGATGAACTCCATGTTGTCCCATACGTGCGGCTTGGACTCGAACCGCTGCAGCGTTTTCTCGGTAAGAGTCTGGAAGTGCGTGTCGCCGCCCATGAGGAAATCATCCACACAGCCGCCAAGGAAACCCTACAGCGCTTTGGCACCATCCTTGACGAAGAGACGTGGGTGGCCGACAAGCGGTTCCATGCCCAGCTCGTTCTTTACGTGGTCGAGTACGGTAACGTCCTATTAGTCTCCCGCGTCCGGGAAACCGTACAGCGGCAGTAGTATTTCGAGCACTGCGTCATCATGGACACCAAAGTACCTGGCGTCCCGTGCACGAGGTCGTACACATATCTCACGAGACAGCTTTTCCTTGCTCTGGAGATACGCCTGGTTGACGTAGTGGGAAAAGACACGGAACCCGAGCACGGCGCTAGTGGACACGAGCCTCTTAGTGGAACTCTGCCGCAACGCCGAGAGGCTGTGGACGACGAAGGCCTTGGCCTTGTCCGTGTTTCCCTGTGCGACAAAGCGGGCCTTGGCGGATCCGTCCGCCGTGTAGACCCTCTTTATCACCTTCACCATCCGGCCGCCAAGGACTTTCGCATCAGGAGGCACTGATACCCGCAGCCGCCGCCGAAATGCGCCACGTGAAACCAGCCCATCCGCTTCAGACTGGCATGCCGCTTCCATCTCTGGAGATGTTGCCCGCGGGTCGTCTGACTTGAGCTCCTCCGACACACATTTATCCTCCGGCGTCTGCATCGCAGCGGGGGCACCACGGTACGCCATGTCACGCAGCTGGCCCATGGCGCGATACACGTTGGGCACAATGGTATCACCCGCGATGATTCCGTCCACGATTGTGCCCTTGTCGCGCGTGTAATCAGCCGACGCCGTCGGGACTGGCGGCGTCTCGTGCTAGGCGGAGGCCACGACTGGGGCGGCGGGCTCGATGTTCGGCAGCGGGTTGTACACATTGACCTTGGTGATCGAGTACATTCGTAACCTCTGCTTCTCATCGAGCCATACCTTCTTTCCACTCACGCCGACGGCCTTGTAGGGACCTTCCCACTTCTTGTCTGGCACCTCACGGAAGACAAGCACGTCTATACCCGGTTGTACGTCGACCATCGCGGCGCTCGTCACCTTGTTGCGCAGCGTGGCGTCCAGAAGTGCCTTTGCGATACACTTGACCATCTCCAGGCGCGCTTCCGCCATGGCCTAGCTGCGCTCGCGGTGGCCTGGCAGGTCGACCGGCCTGATAGGTACCGGTGGGTTCACGCCAAAACGTAAGATCATGGGTGACAAGCCGCTGTGCCCTTCCGTCTGGTTCATTACGAAGACAGCGAGCGCCAATGCCATGTCAGGATAGATTCCAGGCCGATCTGCTGACACCCGGTTGTACAAGTTACGCAAGTAGGCGTGGTAGCGTTCGCCGGCTCCCAGGGAGTTGTGGCTCTCCAATCCCGAGTCGTACACTTCGACACCCGCGTCATGGAGGAGCGCTTTCCACTCTGCTGACTGCAGTTGGGTGCCGGCGTCGACGTGGATGTGGTTCGAGTAGCCAGCGTACTTGGTCACCCAAACGCTCATGTACGCGTCCCAAACGGCGGCGGTCGATTTCCCGTCGCGCAGGAAGGTGGCCGCGCTGAAGAGGGTGTCCTTGTCGACAATATGCAGTACAGCGCGACCTTCCAGGAACACCAGGTCTATCAGGACGACCCGGTTGAAGATCACGTCCCCCTCGGGCAGCGCGGCACGGAAGCGACCCGACTCCTTCGCCAGGCGTTGGCATACATCGCACGCCGCCGCCACGTCTTGCAGTCGTTGAAGCGTCTCGGGAACAGCATCTTCGCCCTTCGCGCGCCTCATTACGGCGTACAGTCGCTCGGGGCTCGCATGGAAGAAGTGGCGGAGGATGCGCACCAACTCTGGAAATGTGTACAGGATGTCCGGGCTCCACTCCCAGCTGTAGTAGACGTGTCCATCAGAACGAATCGTGGGGAGGCTGATCCCCTCGTTCATGCAAACCAGCCCGTCCGTGACATTTTTGACGTACGTCTTGTACCGGTCAAGCGTGTCCAGCCCAAGCAGGAACGGCACGCTGAGCATGATCACGTCGACCGCCATGAAGATGATGAGCTTGGCGGTGATGGGCACCCGAATGTCAAGGCACCCGACTCTATTGTGCTTGCCGCCCCCGAACTGGTAGACAGTTTTGGAACCGACCTTCTTGATGGTGCCCGTGCCGCCAGTGAACTCAATGTACGCCTCCGCTTGCTGCATGCCAATCACCGTGCGCTGGGCGCCGGTGTCCAGGCACGCGTCAAGGAAGTCAACCGTGGTGGCCAGCAGCTCGAACACGGCGGCCTCAACGACTTCATCCGGGCTCGGCGGGGGGAGGCTGTGCTTGAGGGGCAGGCGACTACTCAGTTGCTCGGCACAAAACACGCGCTGCCACTGTCACCGTAGGCCTCGAGATGGCTCTCACTGTCAACCTGCTTTCCCGTCAGGGCCACGAAGAACTCTTGCCCGACATTGCCGCCGTCGCTGCTTCCTCTCGCCAAGTCGTCATTGGCCCCTTCGGATCCGTCCCGTGCTGCCGTCACTGCTGGCTCATGGTGTGCGTCGAACTGCGTGGAGAGCTCCCATGACACCCTGCTCACCGTAGGAAGCACTTGGGATTCTTTGCGCTTGAGTAGGTACTCAGCTCGGCGCTTAGCGGTCATGAGCGTGTTCTTGGGCTTCGGGCAGTTGTTGATCGTGTGCTTCGGGTCATCACAGTTGCAACAGCCCATGATGGTAAACGGGTCAAAGCGCGGCGCCGTCGTCGCGCCTTGGACGGCACCGGCACGGTTACCTACGCCATAGTTCCGCATCGAGTACCGCCCTTGGCCTTGAAACGTGATGCCCGCCGATTCATCAGCAACCGACCCGGACCCAGATAAAATGCGATCGCGAGCAACGGCATTCGCATTCTCCCGGCTAAGTGAGAAAGACGAAGACAGCTCTGCGTACAGCTGCTGGAAGGACAAGTGGTGAGTGGCGATGCGACTCAACGGCTCCGCGGTCCATGTGTACCCGATGACTGCGCCGCGCAAGAAGGCGACGCGGTGCTCCTCTCCCTGGTACGCCGCTGGGACCATGCTTGATCTGCTTGACACCCGCTTGTAGACCTCCACGAGCGCCAAGTCGACGGTCATGCCATTGCCCACAAGGTAGCTCACCCTTAGGTTGCTAGGATCGTTCTTCATCTGTTCTTTCTGGAAGACGGGGTGGTACTCCCGGTGCACATGGTCGACTGCGTCCTCATAGGTACTAGCCACTGGCAAGACCTTGTCCAAAAGGAACACCTTCGCAGCACCAGTGAGCAGGATGTGCAGGAATTGCAGCTTCAATCGGGGGGAGAGCGCTCAGTCGCGACAGACAAGGTTGTATGTTGAGACAAAGTCCGGCCACCACTGGTCTTTGGTGCCCCCGAACTCTGCGCGCTCGTCCTTGAATCTCATGGACACGTCGCGCGCCGCCTTGGCCGCCACGTGGCTGTTCCTGTCACCATAGCTCGCGGTGATGCCGAGCCCGTGCGCGCCGGCGTCGCCTTCACCTGGAGCATGGCCGTCGTGGCCATGGCTCGCGCGTACATCGTCGTTGTTGGTGTCACCGCCGCCGTGTTGGCTACCACCCTCCGAGGCTTGAGCGGAGGGCCGCGGCGAGCGGCCACGAGCGCGGCTGCGCCCGCCGCTGCCCGTAGACGTAGGCACCGGCATGTCGCCGTAATTGAGCGCAAAGGTTTGCTTGTAGTCGTGAACGAGACGCACGGCGACCGAAGTGTACCGGAGTCGACGTACAGCCCTTGCGCAAGATTGATGACGCTCCGTTGGGTAGAATCGATCGGCACACTGACCTCCCGCTTGAGGAGAAGCGTCAACAACGCCTGGTGCAGCGCTGGGTGCCGCAACAGCTCTTGGCAGAAGAGAATTGACGGCGTGTAAAGGTCGACGATTTTGTTCCGCAGCTCCTCTCCTTTGCGCAGCTCCCCGTCGTCGTCGCGCTCAACGGCACGGATACTCAGGATAAATTCGGATTGCAGGTCCGTGATATGGTCTTGATCCATGGCGTGGAGGAGAATGGGCTCCGCCTCAATGCTCGGAGGCGGCGCCATCTTGCATGCGACAGGTTGCTACGAGCCAGACGTGGCGATCATGGAGAGCATGTCGGAATCGATGGCAGGACCAACAGGATGGACTGGATGAACAGGATCGGCTCGGTAAACGGCGCCTACTCGACACGCCACTAACCGGCCGTCACAGCGAAAGTCCTCACGTACCAAACCGGGGCCAAATCCCCCTGCGGTGTCAACGGTTTAGACCTCCTCCCGGGTGGAGCAGACGAAGCTGCCCCACCAGTACGGCCACAAGGACCTCCAGATTCCGGGGAAAAGGTCAAGAGTGCGCGCCAGACGCCGACAGACAGGCCAAGGCCCCGCGCGGACCCGTCAGTGTATTAAAGCACCCCTTCTTACCAATGAAAATGCTTCGCACAACACGCTCCGTGAACTCGCACCGCGCGACACCAGCAAAAGCGTACGCTCGGGCGACGTTAACCCGCTCGACGACGCGGGCACGCGCGCACACGCGCCAGACGCTCGCGTCGTGCTCGACAACGTAAATCGCGATTGTGGGAAAACCGGCGAAAAAGGCAAAAAACGCAGTGTTTGCCCACCCCTGCACCGACTCACAGACGCTCCCCTGCTTGGGGTGCGGCGGCACTCGGTGTCTGGGCTGCCGGGCCAGTCACCCCCCCGCTAGCCTGTGCTGGGTGTCCTCTTATGCCCGCACACGCTCAAGCATGCGGGCCAACCCGGCCAAACAAGCCACCCAGGCAGCCCCCTCTCTCAGGTGTGCCAGGTGCACACAAGTTGCCGACGGGTAACGGCCCGCCAGCGCAATCACACACAGCCACACACTCGGGGCACAATATGCAATCTCCCCCCCATTCCGGCGTGGCACGACGCTGACTCTCGCATGCGATTGGTCCATCCAAATCATCGGCCCGTGATTGGCGCGAGGGTGGGATCCGGACAGGTGCAAGTCATCCCCGGCCGGGGTGCAAAGATTCACACTGGGAGCACCGCTCGTCTGCCCACGCCCAGTTAAGGGCGGTCAGCTGGCTTGAAAAACTGAAAACTATCTCTGTAAGGTGCGCAGGTTTAGGACTGGTACCTCGTAAATCTTCAGCCGCCGTGCATGCATGCATGCAGGACAGCCGACGCACCGTGACGCTTCCCTTCCACGCCGCCCGTCGCTACGAGAAGGACCCGGATTTCCCGAACACTACACGTTTGGCGCACCAGAGCATCATTGGTGTACTGCTACACTCGACAAGCCCTGTTATGGCCGCGGAGGAGTCCGTTTCCGGAGGAGCAGACACCAGGTATGTTCATGAGGGTGCCAAGTGATCACCGTTTACCTTTGAGCGGAAAAAGCAGAGAAAAGCATCGCGCTGGGGAACGATCTGAGCATACCGCCGTGACGGGCACGGCATGGGGAGTCGTTTGCTACGTTGGCCATCTATTTTTTTCCCCAACCCCGCACCCTGTCGTGCCGACACTGATACTGACACAACAAGGGTTATAACCACCCGTGTTTCGCGGCTCTGTTTTTGCAGATGCAGCGCTCTGGATGCATTGGTTGGTTTAACAAAGGACATTGTCAAAACCACGAAGAGACGATCACTGACACGACATCTTTTTACCTCATTGATGTCCACGTTCTGCCTGTCCATGTGTTAGCTTATCCTTCACCACTGACTCACTCGTCCGCGGGCAACACCCACCATGTTTTCCCACCCAGAGTTTCCTACACAGCCACTGTGTTCCCCGCACGTCCACTGCCGACTGCGGCATGAAGCGGTTGAGGGGCGGCGGCGGGTGCGCAACAGCAGCGACGACGGGCAACGGCTGCGGCAGGGGGGCTGGCCAGTGCCATGTCCCCTCGCAGTCGTACGCGGCAAGGGGCGGCATCGGAATGCCGCACCCCCACGCGACGCACACGGTGGCGGCTTCTACGCGTGCCGTGCGCGTGTTGTGGATGGCGCGCCTGCGGCCAGGGCGACCGCTGTTGTCGCCGCGGCTCGAGGCGTGTGGCAACCGCGGGGCTGTGACACCGAGGGTGAAGAGCAGCGGGCAGCTCGGAGGTTTTAGGGTGCTCTTGGTCGTCTTTTCGGTCGTACCCGCTGATGTTGCAGTACGGGTCGCCAATGACCAAGTTCCGTTGACAACTCGGTAGCAGGTTCGTAGATTGCTTGCATGCAATTTCTGTTTCAACGGCTCGACTGCCCGTCTGATGGCAGGCTCTCTACTGCGTGGCAAGTGCTTTTGAGCACAAACCTTCGAGCATCAAAACGCTCCGCGCGTGTGCCGATGTGAAGCTAACCACGGTGCTGGTCCGTTTTTTGAGTTTCCCTCATTCCTTTCACGTCCTATTTTCAACGATCAAAACTACTCAACACCTCTAGGATTCACAAGTCAACTGCCCAATGCTCTTCTCCGCAACTCAACTTGACGGGGGCGGCTGCTGCGACGGCAACGCAGAAGAAAAATTCTGCTGGGGCGGCGGTGACCACGCCCCCGCCCAAGGAGGCACCATACCGGCACATGGTTGCGACGAGCTCGGTTGCGAAGCCGGCATGAGCTGCATCGACCAGCCTGCCGGGGTCGCCCACGGTCCGGATGAAGTGGGCGCCATGTTGCCACTTGCTCCCGACATACCGCCTGACTGCAGCGGCTGCTGTGACGCAGGACTCGGAGCGGCCCCGACGCCACTCGCACGTAGAAGAGCAAGCTCGGCCGTCAGAGCCCGGTTCTTCTGCTCCAGAAGCTCCTTCTCGAGCTCCAGTACCCGAATCTCGGAGGAACTGAGACGTGATGTGGGCGCCGGTGCGCCAGTGGCAGCCTTGTTCTTGCGAGTCGCTCGCCTGGCCCCATTCTTCGGTGCCGTGGTAGCGGCATCGCCCTCAGCGACCGGGTCCTCGTCTAAAGAGCTCTCCATGCCGCCTCCACGTGCCCGCTTTTTGTGGCGGGGCTCCCGACGCTGCTCGGAAAGAACGCCACGGCCCACCGACGTGCGAGCGCCGGCACCGCGGCCGTTGTCAACGTCGTCAATGTCCTTCATGTCAACAAACTTTGCGCCAGTCATGGCGACCATGAGTGGCTGCCGCCGACCCGTAAGCTTGTAGACCCGCTCGTGCAGGGACTCCTCCACGTTCGTGGTTGAGGACGCCGCGGCTCTTTGCAGGTGGTGTGCCATTGAGTATGCGGGGCAGAACGCCGGTCGAAGGCGCGCATTTCCCAGCACTCCTGCACAATCTCGGACCGGCGCCAGGGCAACGACTTCCGACCGCAGCTTCTCCGCCGTCTCCTTGTTGTAGCACGTCATCAGCCGACGCATGGGCCCCCGTACGGCAGCCTGGGAGCGGTCACAAAAGCGGTTCGCGTGCGCGGCGCAGCCAAAGAGCAAATGAGCGGCGTGCTCGTCGACGGAGAATCCTTTGAAGCCGACGGCCACCAGCGCGTCGCATGCCCCGCCTGCCAGGGAGGCAGAAAAGTCGAGCGTGATGCCGATCAGGACGCCGGCCGACATCTTCTTTACTGCATGCAGCGCCGCCTCCTGCACCGCAGCGGGGGTCTCGCCTACCGGATGAGGATGGAGTCGCTGCACCTCTCTAGCCACCCGAACATGCCAGGGGGCCCAAGTTGGGTTCAAGTCGAGGACGCGTCGGAAGAACATCTTGTAGCAGACGCATGCCACCTCTCGAGTCGCCCGCTGGATGAAGAACCTTGCCACCGTGATGCCGCGGTTGCGCACCGTCGTAGTTATTGCCAGAACGAAGAAGTCGCCGTCTCGTGCGAGACCGAGCGACTCGACGGACTTGTAGTACTCGTCCGTCTCTAGCGCCAGAGCGCCGTTGGCCACGAGGCGTACGGCATCATCGGTGAACGCCGGGAAGATGTAGCCCGTCTCCGGACTAACGATGGGGGTGCGGAAGTAATCATCCCCTGCCGCTAGCGCTCGCGTCACCATCCGCATTGCCGCATCCCGACCTTGCCCCCATGGGTTCTTCTCGAGGACTGCCTGACGCCGAGCATATCTCAGGCATTCCTGAGGTACGGCCGCTGCCACGCGCCCATACTCCTCCGAGAGCTTCTGGCGCATGTCTTCCTCCTCTTCAGCCAAAGAGATGTGGTGATGGGCCTTTACCTCCCTGGCCGTCAAAAGTAGGCCACGAGTGGCTGCTGTAATAGGCGGGGGGGTGTGAGAGTGCTCCCCAAGAGAGAAGATGAGGAAGGACCCCGTGACGTCCCGCTGCCGGTCGTCCGTGATGGGTGTACCAATGAAGATGACGTTGTCGCAGAGGGTTTGCGTCGACAATGGGAGGGCATCGCCCATATGGGCTCTGCATTTCAAGCGCGTCCCGGGGGCACGCACCGTCATGCACGGCTCGATCTTCTGGACGCCAGCTGGCGGGTTGGTGGCCTCCCTGTTAGAAGTCAAACAGATGCACACGGCAAAGAGAAAAACTGGCACGTCAGAAACACGTCCTCCGACAGTGTACCTCAGAAATGAAAAGAGGCGTGAAGCAGCGCTTGGAGAGCCGGAAAAGCGGGGAGTTGCGACGTCTTCAACGTACCTCTTCTCATCAATCCACTTGCTTATTGTTGACAGGTCGGTCACGTTTGTCAAGGAAGCGTTTTTGTGCGACACTCGATTGGAAGCCGTGTACATGGAACATCCTAAGAAGGAGTGACCGGTTGCTATCACGGTCTTGATCTTGCCGGGGGGTGGGGGTGACAGCAGAGCGCTTAGAGCGTTGGGACAGGGGCGCTTGTCAAACGGGAGCACAACGGTAACGTACTTGTCCCACGACCGGCTCAAGGCCTGCTGCGTTGTGTCGGCTCCGGCACCCTGCCGCTTGCTTCTTGGAAGAGCTTCTCATAGGAGACGTACGCGTCGTCCTGACTCGGCCCAATGGATGTGTGCGACAGGGCAAGGACGGCATCGGGCACGTTGGCGCACGACTCGACGCCCGTGCACGGGTACTCAATCCAGTTGTAGGAGCAGAAACCAAAGTTCAGGGACAAGAGCGACTTGTGGTTTCGGCTTTGGCCACTAGCCGACTTGTACGCAATAAAGGACTTGGGGTTGACCGTCTTCTCCACCGACGCCACAGGTACCATAGTGAGCACACCAGACGTGGTTGACGTGGAAGTTTGGGGGTACGAGGGGACGACGAGCGACTGGATGATCCTCTCGGCCGTCAGAATCCTCTTCCCACTCTTGGGTCCTATCGCGAGCACAGGTAGACGTAGGGGCGGGGTAGTCGTAGTATCCACTCTGCCATCATCCCCGACGAGAGTGGCCATGGCGAAACAGCGCCGTCTCGGTGCCAGGGAGAGTGAGAGGCACGCGTGGAGGGCAGGGGGAAAGGGGAGGAAGCCCGACGAGGCACAAAGGTATGAACAGTGCTACAACAAGAGACAACGCAGCGTGGACGCACGGGAAGCTCGAAAGCGCGAATACCGCCAAACCATGCATTCGATGACGACACACGCGGCAGTGGCGCCGACGACAGCGGCCATGTGCGTCATGGTCACTGAAGTCGACCGCCAAAAAAAGCGCGCACTTTGGTGGCGCCAAAGAGAGCCGGAGCCTGTTTGCGGAGCGCGCTCTTTCTTGGACATCCCCACTGCCCTGGAGATTTTGGCGGGGAGGGGCGGGAAACCTTCTTGAGCAGCTGGCATGTTACTTTCATCCATCGACCCTATATATTATAGGGGCCATGGAAGTAAGGAACGTTGCTAAATTGCAAGTAACCTCGGTTTTTTGTGTTACTTACTCGCTAGGTGTGTTACTTACTTCCTTGCACCCATATACCCAAGCGATGCGGACAGGGGTCACGCCCAGTTAAGGCCCAGTGTACGGGCTCCTGCGGCTCGGAAGAGCAATTTTGGAGTCCCATTGGTCACCCAGACCAAATCGTGTGATCTATTGGTGCATACCAGGCTGTCAGCGATTATCATCTGATTCGAGAGCTTTGATATAAAAAGAAACGTGTCCGAGAGAGACTGACCCCATTGCCCAGTCCGAGCAGTGTGGAGTGCCACGAAATCTCGATTACATGCCAGCGGAGACCCGCGTTCCTCACCTTTCCAAGATACTTTCCCCCAC
>Ga0209093_1001831_pt1 | contig 12051 bp, 13 predicted proteins | sample SidtaG_4_FD_187450 | JGI IMG/M metagenome (GOLD analysis project Ga0209093, IMG submission 187450) | Marine algal microbial communities from Sidmouth, United Kingdom - Sidmouth_Male1 metaG (SPAdes) (version 2) | ecosystem: Host-associated > Algae > Red algae > Unclassified | place: Sidmouth...
GGGCGCAGGAAGAACCTTCTGCAGCGAGGACAGGGGGGCTCACCGGCCCAATGGGCGTGACAGTGGGGTGGGGGGGTGGGGAAAAGGGAATGGGTCCTCAGCCGGGGTTGGAAAGGACTACCTCGCCACGGGGCGGCGAGCACGCGGCGCCACTGGCGATGGGACGGCTGAAAGAGTGGGCAAGGTGGTCGCATCGCCGATGAGGACGGTCCCCACCGCCAAACAATGCATCAGATCGGGCACGAGACGCTGTACTTAACATTATTTTGAGCCTCGCGAGCGCGCCCTTTTTTTCTTGAGGGCGGCCTCGCGAGGTGCTCAGGGCTCCTTCCCAGGGGTTATACACACGGATGGAAAGCTCTCGAGTTGGAGCGTTCAACAGTGTGCATCGCTCTTTCGGTTCTCGTCTGGTTGCTTTATGAAAAATGCCGCAGTCAGCGAGGTGACGCTTTTTCTGGTGCCTCGGAACGCTACTTCATGTGTAAACACTGTGGGATTTCCACACAAGCCCGATTTGCTAAAGACTGGCACAGTTGTCAAAGACTGGGGTCAGACGGATAGGGGACTGGACTGTCTAGTCCGTAAGTGGCCCTCATTGATCCTCGATCGAGTGACCAGCGGGTCACATCTCGCAACGAGGAACACATCTCGGAACGAGAAACCCAACCCAATGTGGCCCTCAACCGCTCAGCCGCGCCCATGTCATGCACCGCCGAGCACAGACACGTAGTCGGCCCCGCGCTGGCACCGTGATTCTCATTTTGGGGCACTGTGAGGCGCCGTATCGGTCGGAATTCGCATGCGTACAGCTCATCTCGGTGAGCCTGTGGCAGGCCTCAATCTATTAGCGCGCGTTGATTGGTGCCGCGAGGGCGCCCTCTCGGGGGAGAGGAAGGCCTCCCAGGCATCGTCCAGATTGTGTGGCGCAGCCGGACGCCAAGGCAGCACATCCCGCTGCAGCCTTTCTCCGGATCGTGTCATGGGGGGTCGAAAGACCTCTGAATGGGGTCTTCGTGGCTGCGCACACCGCAGGAGAGAGGCTGGATGCAGGCCTGGAAAGAGCCGTATGGCGAGACACATCGCACAAGAGGGCCTTGCTTGGACCGTGCCCCCCCTCACATCATCCATTGGTCTACCGTCCGTTTGTGTGGCTTAAGTGGTCAGCTCGTCTCTAGTACCACCTTGCATCATCGCGCGCCCGTCAGGGACCGCCACCCCCCCCCCGTCCCCACTACCGCCCACCGCCTCTCCCGTGCCCAAGCGCTGCGGTTTCCAGACCCCTCCCACTCGGTCTGATACCACACAGAGTAGACTCCCGGACGCTGTGCAGCCTCCAGGCAGATAGAACCCTTGTGTATTGATCGTGGATCAGCCCTCCGCGCTGCTACCACGGTCGGATCAGCCCGCCGTCCCACCACGTCCAGCACCTGGACCATTCCTCTGGATGTTGCTGACGCTTACGTTTTTTCGATGTGTGTACCGTAGCTCGTGCATCATCGCTTGTTGTGGGTGCAGGTGATTACCTGGAGTATTGCGCGTCTTTTGTACTCGTAGGGTGTCTTTCTGCGTCATTGTCTGAAGAACAATGCTCGCTACTTCTCTGCGCTGCTACCTTGTACTGCCCCCATCTCCGCCTTACTGCCCCGCTCTGCCCCGTACTGCCCCATGATACTCTGTTCTCGCCGATACGGCCCCGTACTGCCCCTTTATCCCATATACTGCCCCGTTCTTTGGCCACCCATGCAGGTGAACAGAAGGGCGGCCAAGACGGTGGTGGGGCGACTCGCGCGCGGAGTTGGGCGAGTGGTGAAAGCTGTGTGGGCGGCGCCGGCGGGGAGAGGGGCGACGGAAGTGAAGAGCACGGAGGGGTTCTTTGGGCTGGTGCCCGCCGAAAGCGCACCATGCCTCTGTGGCGTCAGTGCTACAACGTCCGCCGAACCGCGTTGGTGGGACGCAGACGTAGAGACGCGTGCATACCTGGACCTTTGTGCTGTGGGGGGCGAGACTAGCTTTCTGTGGTGTGTCTGGTGCTTACTCATGCTTGTGTTGTTGTCTGTCTGGTGGTTACCTTCTTGCCCTTGACTTGTTCATTGTGGCCATCTTGTACGTAGCTTTACCTGTTCAGGTTAGGCGCGGGGGGGGCGACGGGGTAGTCGACGCGGGAGGGGAAGCGTTGTGATGGCAAGCGGTCTCAAAGGAGTATCAGACCCATAAGGCCGCCGCTCCGCCCCACCCGGTCCCGCACGCCTAGGAGGCGCGACAGCGCATATAAAACGTGTCCTTTTCTACAACGTTCTCTACTAGTGAGGGACAACGTGGCGGAACCGCTGCCCCGTAGGACAGTGCTCCCGCGCGCGCTGCGTATCGAGTAGCCGTTCGGCCACGAATCGCCGCACGAGGGCTTCACGTAACTCCTGGGTAACTCCATGAGGACGTCTTGTCGGGTGCCTCTGGGTGCCTCCGGGTGCCTCCAACATGCCTTCGGGTGCCTCTAGAATGCATGCTGCGTGCGCGCAAGGTGCGCACATGGCTTCCGGACAGGTCTCTGATCAGTGTCGGATCGTACTGGGGGCCAATCTTGCGAATTTGGGACCTTACCCATTTGGACGAACACTGTAGAAAAGAGGGGTCCAGTACGCGACAAAACACATGCGAATATCATGCTGGGGAGACGTTTGGGATCGTTTCAGAACAACCTACAATTCTGCTGGCCAAGTCCCAAGGGCGTTCTCAGTACGTGGTACAGTTTCGCGACGATAAATAGTACTAGCACATGTTCAGTATTAGTCGAGTAGGACCCGGTACCTATACATTTTTGTACTCCTGATGAACAAGTGATATGTTGATGTTTATAACTCTAAACTACAAGTTGTGGCTGCTGATTAGGGTTGTTGAGTGCGCCCTGGGCGCTCTATTGGGGCGCATTTTAGGCGCTCAAAGGGCGCTCAGAGGGCGCTCGAGAGCCCAGCGCCCACGGTTTCCTGGGCGCTTTGCTGGGCGCTCGGAATACTTACTGTCGTAAACTTTAACTACGTGGTCGACCGAGTGACCGAAGCCACTGACTGCAGCCGCGCCGGGTGCAGCGGCCCTGTCTGCAGCTGCCTCAGCGGTTCGGCGGGAAGGGCCCGTCGGGAGGTGGCCATGGCAGCAGCAATGGCCCTTGTCTTCGCTCCAGAGCAGCAGCATGCTTCACATCCACCTTCCGCGACCTCCACCCTCCGTGCTCCCAAGCTTCTTTCGACACCCCTCCCCTCTGCCCCATCGCGCGCGCCCCGCCTCCGCCGGCGCCGTCGCCGCTGCCGCCGCGGCTGGCTCGCCGCTCGATGTCGCTCCCATCTACGCCGCGGGCTCCGCGCTCATCAACCATCCCGTCTTCCCCTCCCCTTCGAACGCCGCCCTGGACGCCCATCTTTCGCTTCCCGCCCAAGATGAGCGGTCTCGTCGGTGGGGCGTCACCGAGCCCGCTGCCAAGCTGCGACTGCAAGACATCTTTGACAAGGATTTGTACTTGGCCAAGGCTGCAGACGTATATAGGTTGGCGTGACTGTGTAGGGTGCTCGTGTGTTTCTTGTCCTCTTGGCCCGGCGGTCTGGTTGTTTGAGTCACGACGTGGGACATGTTCAGCTGTTCTCTTGTTTGTCCTTGGGAGCTGCCGCCGTGGGCGGCACGCAGATACATTGGGCCTTGTAGATGACCGTCAATAGTACGGCTTTCACATGCATGAGGAGATTCCAAGATAGTCGCAAATTACCACGAAACACAGTTAAGAACATCAGAAAAAGAGGGGGCTACCTGATCATTTATGGGTGCTACAACGGGCGCTTTTGGGGCGCTCAGGGCGCACTGAGCGCTCAAAAGGGCGCTCAGGGGCGCATTATGCACCAGCGCCCCGAAATTCGGGGCGCACTCAACAAGCCTACTGCTGATCACGCAGCTGACAGTGAGCGATCTTTGCCAATCATTTCTACACGTGGTTGTCTGTGAGAAAGTCAAGGTCTACGTGATCCCGGGAACACCCGAATGGCCAATGCCCCCGGAAGCATGCGTCAGAGGGTGTACTCCCGGGATGTTCAGCACGAAAGACGTCCGAAATCCCGTACGCTCGTGTGAGACGGAAATGCGCGCGTGCGAGACAGAATTGCGATCGTGTGAGGCGGAAATGCCCCCGTGTTGGCCAGCATGTCATGCCACTCTCAGGAGCAACTGAGCGGTGTGTTGTAGGCGTTCTACCTGGGATATCAGGTTGACATGCGCCCGGTATTGTATGTACCGACTAATGTTTCTTGTAGGGTTGCAGCTGTTGCCCCCGCTGCTGTTTTCATGGCCACGGCTGGGCTGTTACGCATCATCGACGGCCCACCGAAAGATTCAGAGTGGCATGTCCGTGGTGGAGACAGACGGCACGCGCGCCGCGCCCTGTTGTGATACTATCCACAACTTTCCGTCGCTCGTGCATCATGTCTCCCCGGCGCACATGCACACCTCCCGCGCGTTGCACCTCTATTCAGTAAAGATGGATGATACGGAACGCCATATCTCTTCCCCGCGTCCCCGGTGTAGCCGGCTATAGCCACACAAAATACAGTGCTCGCCGCCCTGAAATGTATCCTACCCCGTGATCTCACCACACTATGCGCTCTCGCCTTTATCCGCGGTCCTATACGCCGCATGATTCTCCGCCCATAGGGTGCGGCACACAATGCCCCATCCCAGCGTACAATGCCGCGTCGACCGACGGAAACACGTGCCCGCTCCCACTCCGACGGCCCGGTCTACCTTTGCATCTCTTTTCCCTACACCTAACACGTCGTCTCTCTGCCTTGTCAGCACTAATCTCCGCGCCGCTCCTCACACCACCTTCCGGGCATCCAGCGGTTCTTTCGCTTGTGCGGCTGGCTGACGGCAGGCCAGGGGGAGGGTGTACTTTCTCCCCCTCCCCACTCCTTGCCTGAAAACACGCCAGCAACCCCACAAGCTCTACTGCTGGCAGCGCCACCAGTGCAATGTGAGTCTGAGGTGTAGCGAGAGCGTGGCGGGGACGCCACCACACGGCGACGGTCGGCAGCGAGCGTCGTCAGTTGTTTGTATCGAGACCTTTCGGCCGGCATGGTGTTCCGCTCCGGTGGGCAAGTGTGAAAACGGCTGCGCTCGGCTGTGCCGCCTGGCAGCGTCCTGCAGTTCTTCACCTGTTTGTAAAGGAGCTGGGCGCAGGAATAAACCAGTTTGACATCCATACAGTTTCAGCGGTCAAGTGTGTCACATATTAGACACACGTGGAAACTTCCCTGGGCTCTAGTCTAGGGTGCTTTCCCACACCCACATGTCGAAGGAAAAGTCCATTTTTCTAGTGCACGTTGCGGGAGTACTTAAAAAAACGTTTTGGGCGGTCCGTTTGGCTCCCTATGCCGTTGGGGGACATCCCCCGGCGCTTTTTTGACTATGGGAACAAGCGCCAAGGCTGTCCGCATCTTTCTGTGAAGTTGCTAGAGGTGGCGACGTCTTCATCGCCCGTACGGTCTGCGGAAGCTCAATCGTGCTTAAACAGGTACGTGAGGGCAGATGCGGCGATTACGGGGTCGTGGGGGCAGGTGGAGATGGCCACGAACGGCCATGATGTCACAATTCCGCGGTAGTTGGACAGAATCGGGCTCTGGGGGCCCTGTGGGAGACGTCCATTTTGAGTTTTTAAACGGGGGGTCGTGTCGGCACTGAATGAGCGGCGGTCTTGGACGTCGCGTCCGTTCCCGCAACACCCGCGCGCGGTGAGTGCGGGCGGCGGCGACCGCCGCCAGCGGCGTCGTTGCCGCGGCTGCCGCCGACGCGGCGGTGGGCGGTGGACGAACGCGCGCACGACGCGCGCCCGCACGCCGCAGCGGGCGGCGGCCGTGGCCGCGGCGGCCCTATGGGAACAGAACCAGAATAAAACCTGGATTGCCGTCGCGGCCACAGGCCAGCTGGGCAGCGAACGAAACCGGGATAAAACCGGGATCGGTTGGACTATGATTGGCTCACAATCGCCCTTACGAGCAGCCGACAGCAGCATCGTGCCCGACCATGATGTGGATCCTTACAGATATTAGAATGCTAGATTCTGCTACCGGGCGCTTGCTCCTGCTTATATCCGTACATTTTCTTATGTGTTTTATCCCTACTCCTCACTCCAGCTGGTTCAAAAAATCCAGCTGTTGCTGCGCGAGCCGCTGCTCCTCCGTCCCCAGCGCAGGGGAAACATCGCCGTCCCCCGCGTCAGTGCCGTCACCGTCGCCCGCCGCTGTGCTCGCCTCCCGGTAGCTACTGCAGGTGCGACCCGCCGCCGCCGCCTCGGACGCCGGTTCTGCAATGCGCGTGACAGCAACGAGCATGCCCCCCATCCCGACTCGCACACCGCCAGGCGCGGCTCTCGCTCCTCGAGGAAGGCGACCGCGCTCCGCAGCTTGTCGTCAGCGTGCTCACAGAAAGGAGCCGTGCTGCCAAGGATGTCCTTAATGGAAAAGGAAATCAGCTGCTTGATGCGCTTGTAGTCGGACGTTGACAAGCCCAGGTCGCCGTCCTTGATGACGTTGATCTTGGCAATGAATGCCTGGGGGGCAGGTACAGGCCGGTTGCCTTCCAGGAAAAGGCCACCGCACCCGTTGGTGCGGCGGCGAGCACTCGGCCCGCTAGCATGCTCAAAAATAGGACGTCGGAGAGTCAGCGAGGGGGGGTGAGGGGATGTCGAGAAGGTTTCAGGCGGAGAGGCATGTAGGGGGGGAGCACAGCTGGAGTGCAAAGGGGGGGAAGTAGAAGGCAAGGCAGGGGGGGGAGGCAAGACGGCTGGATGTGGCAGTAGGACGTGGGAACCACGGTCCCCACCACCGTCGACCACAGACGGGCCCGCCCGAAGGGATCTTGGAGCTGGGCTTGCACTGGGAAGTCGCGGGGGAATGCTGGCGTCCGCAGCTGGGATCAGACTACGAGAAGACTGGCGCCTGGGCGGCCCACCTGAAGAAGTCGCCGCCGTCGCCGTCGTCACCGCCACCCCCGCTGCCACTCCACTCCCATCAGCCCGTGATCGTCGGCGGGGGGGGTGCTGGGGGATAGGCGGGGCGGAGGCACTGGGTACACCGCCCGATCGCGTTCGCGGCGGCCACGGCGCCCCAGACCGAGACCTCGGCGGCATGGTTTGCCCCCTCCCACTGCGAGGGTGTCCGTGGGTGAGACTTGGCTGGCTTTGTGCGCCCCCTGCTGGGTCGGACGGGGATTGCGCTCCCCCGACCGATGTCCCGAGTGCCGCAGCAACCTCTGCCGCGGCCATCAAATTGACCAAGTCTGAGTATCGATCACGAATGAGAAAGGCAACGCAAACCAAACGATAAAACTGGTCAGCCACCGAGCACAACAGACAGAAAATAAAGAAAAAGAAGACACCGTTCGTCACGATCACATACGTAGGGAAAACAGAGTCTACTCGACACGAGACGCATTTGGATCGTTTTCAAACGTACGAGTGTGGCTCGTCGAAAATTGGGCCACGCCCGACTGTGAGGATCGACCGGACAGCATTGTGGATGGCAGAATCATGACACAGAAACACAGCGGACACGCACGGACGAGGCACACCGAGACGGGGCGGACGCGTGGACAAAACGACGACGGCGACGAAGTGTCGGCCACGCCAGCACCTGTTGCCAGTGCGACAATGGGCGTGGACGCTGATGACAACTACATGAATGAAATTATTCCAATTTGACACAAGATTCCATCTATGGAACACGACCAGTCGGTAATTGCTTGCCCAGCCGCTGTCCCGCGGCTGCCCTGCTTCCCAACCGCCGCCCCTCGGCAGCGGCTGTTCATACCTGTTTCTCTCCACCTGTATCCTCTCTGTCCCGAAGACAATCAATAGGCCAAGCGAGGGGATGTATTGGCATCACACCAAGAGTAGAAAATCCCGAAGCAGGGCTCACACATTGCTAAACACCTCCCTCGTATACAAGACGACATGTCTCTCCCTCACGAACAGGGTGCCGACAACGGCGTCAATGGCCGTCACGTCCACATAGCGCATGGATCACCCCAAACTCGTGAAACACTCAGTGTCGCGCCGCTTCTCGGGCAGCCCTGATGTGCCGTGACGGTCCGCCGACGACTTAACGCACTCTAGGTATGCATACGCTTTGGGCTGACCGTCGATTAAGACGACCGCGTAGTGGTGCACCACGCCGTACACGCTGGCGGCGACGCGCACTTCACCCCGACCCCGCCTTGCAGCCTGCCGCATGTGTGAGCGCACCCGTACCAGGTGGTCTCGACGGCGGTCACTCGCCTCCTCGTCCGACGAGATAGAACCAGCAATTTGGCCATTGGCCAGCCGCACGCGGAAGTACTTCTTGGCATTAATCTGCTCTGGAACGATTGCGGCACCTTCTAAGTCCAGAACGGTCTTCATGCACGCCAGCTCGCGGCCAATCAGAGCCGCTGCAGCTCTTCGTGGAGGGAGAAGGTCCACGTCGGGCTCCTTGGAAACCGAAAATGTGCCGGCTGGATCTTGGATATCTCCTCGAATTGGCTTTCCCGTCGCCTCCGCCCAAGCTTCCGCCGCGTGCGTCCCCGCAAAGCTGGTCACTAGCTCGGCCGAATACTTCTTCGACACCGCCGTGGTCAGTGCAGCGTACGGGAAGCGCCGCGACCGAATCAGGCGCGTCAGAGTGCCGATCAGGCGCTCGGCCGGAAACTGCCAGTACGACCACGCAGGGCCACGAGCGCGAATGTTGGCGGTCACGTCAAGAAGGGCCACGACAGTCGGTCGACAAACCCGAAGGCGTTCCTCTTTTCCGGCGTACACGTGCCGATAGACAGCTTGGAAAAAGTGCCTGAGGAGCTTGTCTGCGGCCTGCAAATCTTGTTCGGACAAGGAACTGGGCCCGAAAAGTAGGCGCCCGGCTTGACAAAGCAGCAGAAACATCTTAAAAAACTCTTCAGAAATCCGGTCCGCAAGTACGACTTCACCGACGCTCAGCAGGAAATACAGCCAATCGACAGCCTTGTACGGCCCGGAATGCTTGTGAATATTCCGCAGCGAGCGCGCTTGGCTGCGCGGCACAGTGGAGCGGCCTGCCTTGATCTCACGGCCGATGGTCTCTCGCGCAGCTTTAGGAATAACCCAGGGCTGATCATCACCCAGCTGCTCATTTTCGCCGGCAAACAGCTCCCACATGCGTGGTACGACGTTGCATAAAAACAGGTGCATCGTATCGTATGTTAGTAGGTCCGGTCCAATTTCCCAAAGGTACTTCAGGGACGGGTAGCGCGCCTTGTCCTCCGGACTCGGGGCAAAGAAGAGTGAGTATCCCTTAATACCCTCCTTCTGGGCCAAGGCGCTCACGGCAGCCTTGCTCTTGCCCTCCCTACATGCGTTCTCCACCCTGGCGGCGCTTGCCGCAATGCTAGCCGCTGTCCGCCGCGGTGTTGTGTTGCCGCCCACATCAAAGCGACGGCGCTTGGATGGGGGGGGGTCGTCAGGGGCGTACGGAGGATAATAATAACGGCGGTTGAGCCATACCCCACAGAACAGCCGGAATCTGCCGGGGTACTCGCCGTTGCCACCGATAGCGTTCAGTAGTTTGTCTCCTGCAGGCATGTCTGTCGTGAATTGCACAACAAAGGCGCGCACGACTTGGGACTCGGGAAAACCTGTCACGTTGACGCCACTCTCGCCTGCCGCCAAGACGTCGAGCTCCTCCGCGATAGGGTGTAGAAAAGACTCCAAGTCAGCAGGTTGGCTTCGTCCGGGTGTGATTCCCAAGATCAATTGGGACACGACTTGAACTCTTGCGCTCGGATCGACGTTAAGTATCGTCGCGATAATCGGCCAGCCTTCGAAACCTCGTTGCTTCCAGGCTTGAAAACCGTCCGTCGAAATACTCAGGGCTACGCAGGTGTTGGTCGAGAAGTAGCCCAGCTCCACCAACTTGCGAAAGGTGGCGCCATCGTACCAATCACGAACGCCCTCGGCTGGGCTTGACGCAGCTGCTTCGCGTGCTTCCTTCATAGCCTTGACCATGCCCGCCCCAATTTTGGCATCGGCGAGCATCATCCTGAGCCATGAAAGAAGTGGCCAGTAGGTGGCCTGCTTGTGGGGTTTTCCGTCGGCACGGTACCGCGGAGCTTTACACGCGTCACAGGCAGTGAGGGCTTTTCGTTCGGCTGTAAACGCCACACAGCCACCGCTGCAGCAGTCAACCTTCTTGGTGTACAGGTCGACACTTGAATGGACCATGGCATTGAGGGCGTAGGGAGTGTGGCAGGTCCCCGCGGAGCGTCGCTGCCGGAGGTAGTCTTCGGTTGCTTCCCGAGACAGACAGTGCTGCACGACAAAGTTGTACGCAACGAAGTCGTCGATGTTGTCTTTAAAAACCTTTGCGGGGATGCAAACGCCGTTGGGTCGCAGCGTAGGTGGCTCTGGGTTGGGCGCAGGACCACCCTCAGCCTCCCCGCTGCCGGAGACTGTTTCAGCCTCGCCCCCCACTCCCCCCTCGCCGTCACCGACACCCCATTGGCCAATTGCAGGGGCGTCGGCGGCAAGGGGGGCGGCCGCAGCCGCGGCAGCCCCCCTTGCCGCTGCGGCCGCAACCGCCGCAGTCCTTGGGCGAGGGGAACGTCCGCTCCTCAGTCGCCGATGTTCAAACCAGGTACAGCGGGGTACCCAGGAGGTGACGCCCGGCACCCCCCCGCTGCACAATGAGCAGTCACACTCCATAAGTCCAGCCTCACGGAGAGGAAGGGAGGGAGAGCCATGGCGGGAGCGGGAGGACAAACAGCAAGAGAGGAGGATAATGCGAGAGAGGCGAGGAGAAGGCTGGTGGAAAGTTCACAGAGGGGGAAGGGGCGCCGCTGGGCTTCTGCCGACGGAAAAAACGGGCTCCACCCCAGTGCGGCGCGGTGAAAGGTAAGGTAGGGAGGTAGGCGCCACGACGACGGGGGGCAGCGGGAACTTCACCCGAGTCTATTGTCGGGTGAGCTTGTATTACCTACCGTATGGGTCTGAGGCGGGTCCTTCACGGCTCGCCAGCAGCGGGTTCTAGCGCAGGCGAGGAGGCCTCAGATATGGATCCATTCGTCACCTGATTGGATGCTGCTAGAAGCCCTAAGCAGCTTCGGGAAGCTTGATCGCGAATGTTCCAGATGGCCAATCACAGCGTTGCTGGGATCCTTTCGGACAACCGACTGGGATGCAACGGGCCTGGAGGCGTGCAGAAGAGTCTGGAGGCGCCCAGACCGAGGTCAATGGGGGGGGCGTAATCCCGGTTTTATCCTGGTTCTGTTCCCATAGGGCGGTGGGGACAGCGCTGGCGGCCGCGGCGGCAGCGGCGGCTGTCGTGACCCCCGTGGTGGCGGCGTGCGGGCGCCATCTGTCTGACGCCACGTACATCTGCCGCCGTCGGATACGTAGCCGCCGCTGCCGTGGGGGCGACGCAGCCGCCGCCGCCCGTGGCGTGGCGGCCGCCGGGGTGGTCGGGCGCCGGGGGCGGCGCGCCCCCCCGACGGGTGGGCGGCGCCCGAACCGCCCCGCCCCGCCGCCGGCGCCGCCATCGCCAGCACCGCGGCGTCCACCGGCGTGCCCATGACGGCAATAGCCGCCGCCACAGCCGCGTCACCGCCCCGCCGCTGCGGCGTCGGCGGTAGCGGGCGACCGCCGCGGTGGCGGCGGGCCGGCGGGCACCGGCACCGCCACCGGCGGTGGGGCGCGAACGGGCCGCCCGTGGCGGCGACGCCGCTGGCCTTGGCCGCCCCGCCCGACGGCGTGGCGCGTGGCCGGGGTTGGGGCACGCCCGACCCCGCCCCCCGCCGCCGGTGGTCGTCGCCCCCGCCGGCGGCCGCCCCCCGCCGACGCTGTGCATGGGCACACGTGGGGGGAATTCATTGTTGGCCGCCCCGATGGCCGCCGGCGCCGCAGCGTCGGCACCCCCGCGCTCCGCGTGGCAGCGGCGGCGGGCACGCGTCGGCAGCCCCGCCAGCCGATAGGGCGGGGGCTCCCGGTCGGGCGCAGCCCGAGCCGCCCCCCGCACCGAG
>Ga0209093_1001832_pt1 | contig 12051 bp, 14 predicted proteins | sample SidtaG_4_FD_187450 | JGI IMG/M metagenome (GOLD analysis project Ga0209093, IMG submission 187450) | Marine algal microbial communities from Sidmouth, United Kingdom - Sidmouth_Male1 metaG (SPAdes) (version 2) | ecosystem: Host-associated > Algae > Red algae > Unclassified | place: Sidmouth...
GTTCTTTTCCCTTCTAAAAAACACAAAAAATAGTTCCGTAGCTATGGCTATGCAACGATTTTTTGAATTCTTTAGAAGAAAAAATTACGGCGCATTATGGAGCAATTTATTTAATTTCTTTCACTTAATCTTAATCTTAAATTTAAACTTAAACTTAGCCGGTTGTTCTCACCTAAATTCTATAAACAAATAAAAGTATGGCAAAATACGAATTTTATAAATTTATACAAGGCAAATATTGTTTTTTATGGAATAATATGCAAGCCTTGCAAAAATACATCCCGTAGCGGGTAGAAATACATTGATGAACAAATGAGCTCATTAATCAACTGACAAACTCCTGACAATCAAATAATTAATTAATAATACAATCATTAATTAATTAGAAATCAATAAGATAGCTATTTTTTACATGCAAAAAACTCCGTTACTGTTTCTACATAAAAACGTGGCTTATATTATGTTATACTGATAATCTTTGCTAACTTTGTGTTTCTAAATCTATTATTTTGAGGTCGTGCGAGAATTAAATTTGTCAATTAAAATTGGCGGATTGGTAGCCCTTTTCGCGCCATGCACAAAAAATCCACACTAGTATGAATAAGAAATGGTCAATCGTTGAAGTAGAGGACAAGGCGGTCAATAAACTCAAACGTGAATTGAAGTATGACACCGTTACCTGCAAACTATTGGTACAACGCGGTATACTGACGAAAGAAGACGCTGAAGCGTTTTTCAATCCCAGATTAGACCAACTCCATGATCCCTTCCTGATGCGCGACATGGATAAGGCAGTAGCACGTCTATCCAAAGCAATAAAAGGTGATGAAAAAATATTGCTTTATGGTGATTATGATGTGGATGGTACTTGTGGCGTAGCTATGTTACATACCTTCCTCAAACCACTCAATGAAAATATTGATTTTTATATCCCCAATCGTTATAAAGAAGGTTATGGACTTTCGCTGCAAGGTGTAGAGTATGCTGCCAAAAACGCTTGTACTTTGATGGTCGTTGTGGATTGCGGCATCAAGGGCAATGCGGTGGTAGAGGAAGCAAAAGCGAAAGGTATTGACGTTATTATATGTGACCATCATGTGCCGGAAGGTGAATTGCCCAATGCAGAAGCCATCCTCGACCCAAAACGTGAAGATTGTGAATATCCGGATAAAGACCTTTGTGGTTGTGGTGTCGCGTTTAAATTGATTCAGGGCTACGCACAAGAAAATGACATTACGATTCACGACATTGCATCATTGCTTGATTATGTGGCAGTTGCGACAGCTTGTGACATTGTTCCCATGATAGGAGAAAATCGTATATTGACTCGTTTTGGTTTGGAGAAATTGAATACTGCACCTCGCACGAGCTTCGAAGCTTTAATATCAACCAACCCTCGCAAAAAAACGCTGGGCGTATCGGAAGTAGTTTATGGATTAGGTCCAGTAATTAGTGCGCCAGGCAGACTTGCCGACGGTCGCCAAGCCGTAGAATTGCTGATAGAAACAAGTAAAGATAAAGCCCTCGAAATCGCCACCGAATTGCGCGAACACAACCTCGAACGCAAACAACTCGAAAGAGATATGGCAGAGCAAGCCGAGCGTATGGTTCGTATGGAAACCGAGATACCTAAGTGCCTTGTTTTGGCGCGTCAGGAGTGGAATCGCGGCGTACTCGGCATCGTGGCATCGCGTATGGTAGAGCGTTTCAATCGCCCTGCCTTACTGCTTGCTGAAGCACCTGATGGTCGCTACGTAGGGTCGGCGCGATCGCTGGGCGGGTATGATATTCACGAAGCTATCAAAGGTAGTTCTGATTTGTTGGAAAACTTTGGTGGACATCGCTTCGCAGCAGGTGTTACGATTACTTCCGACAAGTTGGAAATGTTCAAAGAGCGTATGAATGAGCTTGTTAAAGAGACAATTACGCCAGAACAATTGAGTCCAAATTTGACTATCAATGCGCTCTTGCGTTTAAAAGATATTACCCCTGAATTTTGGGAAAGATTATGCCAATTCGCCCCTTTTGGTCCGCAAAACATGCGCCCACTTTTCATGTCCAAAACATTAAGAGAGACGGGTTTTGCAAAAGTAGTTGGTGGAAATCACCTAAGCATTTCTGTTCGTCAAGGACGTAGCGAAACCAAATATGGCATCGCCTTCAATCAAGGCAAACACATCGACAAAATACGCACCAAGCCTTTCGCGGCTTGTTATGTATTGGAAGAAAATAATTTTGGCGGTAAAAAATCCGTGCGCATGAATGTACGTGATATTCAGCCAGCTAAATAATGGGTGAAATGTTGAATGAATGAATTTTGAGTGAATGAATTTTGAATGAATGAATTTTGAATGAATGAATTTTGAGTGAATGAATTTTGAATGAATGAATTTTGAATGAATGAATTTTGAATGAATGAATCATGAGGTTTTAATCTTGTGATTTTTAGATAATATTTACTGGTTTTAGGGATGAAAAAATAATAAACGTTACATCTTCACGCCATTATTTTTTCTTTACGCGAGCCAAATTTGACGCGAATAACGGGTTATTTAAGGAGAATTTGGTGAAGTATAAAGAAAAAGAACAAGTCAAGATATAATGTTTATTGTTTTTTCGTTACTTAGTGGAAAATGATTCATTCATTGAGAATTTATAAAATTATTCCAATGAGAAAATTACTCGTCATATTGTGTTCTATGCTTTTCTTATTTGCCTGTCAGCAAGAGGATAAAACACCCTTATTGATGGGTACTTGGAAAGGGGCGAGCTGGACAGTAGCAGGTAAAGATTCGGGGCGCAAAGCTTCTAATGTTCGTTTTGAATTTAAAAACGACAATACCTACACCGCCGCTTTTGAAGGCGATAAAGAAGCAGGTACATTTCGACTGCGTGGCGATGGAAAACTATTTACTACCGAAAAAGGTGGCGCGAAAATCGAAAAAGCCACCAAATTAGCCAAAATTACCCCCGATACACTCATTATGAATATGAATCGGGCTGGCGATAATGAGCAGTTGGTATTAGTTAAAGTTAAATAGTTTTGGTTCTTTGACAAATCCAGTGGTGAGTATATTAGTTAGGGCGTGTCCCCCTCCTTATCAGTCGGGGGTCGGGCTATCCGGCACTCTCTCCATTCCACTATCGCTACATTACGTTCAAACAACACCTCCTATCCCTCACGCAAAAAAAGACAAACGAATAGACAAAAACGAATAATCACTACATGCGTCAAAGAACCATAGTTTTAAAAACCGAAAGACAAAATCCAAATTTCTGCAAGTAGTATTATTCGCCAAATCCAAAATTGCCCATTATGAGACAATTACCCTTGCTTCTTTTCTTGCTCTTTTCCTTTTCTGCTTTTTCTCAATCCATTAATTTGCATACCAGTCCCTTCACTGCTTTAGACCTCGCCCCGCGCTGGCGCGTCGGTATAGAGTACGACACACAAACCGATGTAGCTTTTAGCCTTGATATTGGTTATGGCAATGATGCCCTCCAAACCAAAGCAATTGACCGCAGACGCTGGGATAGTGAATATTATTATCTTGAATTTCGCCCAGAAATCAAACTTTTTCTGACCAGCTTTAAACGCAATCCTAATTTCCGAAAAACACAACAACAAAAACTCCAAAAACTCGGCATCCGTCAAGAAAGCAACTCATCAGCTTATATCAGTCTTGAATATTTTCATTCGCGGCTGCAAAATACTTTTTATGATTTGGGCGTCAATTTATCTTCAAATACAGGCGTATTTTTCGATAAAGGCACCTTTCATAAAATCAAAAACGGCGGACATTTCAAGCTCGGTGTAAAGCATCGTAATGGTCGTTTTATCATTGATTTTAGTGGTGGAATAGGCGGCACACGTCGCAATAAATTTTATACTGATGTCGAAAATCCAAGCACTTATACGCCCTTTGACGGTGGAATTGTTGAAGAATTTAATTTTGCAGATAGCTACAAAACTATCGGCAAAACAAGCCTTGTACATGGTACGCTCAACCTTCGATTAGGCTACGTGATTTGGCGAAAATAAATCTATACTTACTGAAAACTCAACAGATTCCACTTTAGCAAAATTTTGGCAAAATAAGTAGTGGGACAAAAATATCCTTAGTGAAAGAAATTAAATAAATTGTTCCACAATGCGCCGTAATTTTTTCTTCTAAAGAATTCAAAAAATCGTTGCATAGCCATAGCTACGGAACTATTTTTTGTGTTTTTTAGAAGGGAAAAGAACAAGTATAATGGGGCAAGTTATTTATTTTCTTTCACTAAGGATATTTTTGTCTCACTACTTAAATTTTAAAAACCTATGAATTACATGAGTATTATATCTTTTAATAAAGGTTTTTACTTGCTAAACCAAATTTTTATTGGTGTGTCAAAAATCTGTTGAGTTTTCAGATACCTAATATTTTACTCCAAGTTAAAAAAACCTTAAAAAAATCTACATTTATATTTGCAGAACCCTTTTATTTCATATATTTGTGGCACAAAAAAAATCTAATTCCACACAAAAACGGCTACTTTTTAAACATTTTTTAACTCAATAATTAATTATTATTATTATGAAACACTTATCAAAACTTTTCTTCATGTCCCTTATTCTTACTTTGAGTGTCCAAGGATTCTCTGCTGTAAGCGTTACACCTTCAAAAGCGCAAGAAAAAATCAAGGTGACTGACCAACTCACAGAAAGTGATATTCTTACACTCAGTTCAAAAGAAATCGAGCAAAAAATCGGCAAAAAGCTGAAATTTAAAGAGAAAGTTGCACTTAAAATAGCTAAGAAAAACATCAAGCGCGTGAAAGCCGGTAAAAAACCATTCGATGGTATCGGCTTTATTCTTGGTTTATTTCTTGGGTTGATTGGCGTGCTTATAGCCTATTTAGTACTCGAAGAAGAACGTCCCGGCGCCGGTCGCTCCTCTTTACTTGGATTATTGACAGCCTTTGTCATTGTTTTGCTTATAAGCATCATAGTTGTTGCCGGAGCAGCAGCAGCAGCATAAAATTTACAATATATTTTAAAAGCCGCTTTACTTCAGTAATGCGGCTTTTTTTTCGTATAATTTGGAGCATCAGGTAAATATACTTTTGTGCTTTTCAAAAAGGTACACAAATTGTACTCTAAGTAGTGGGACAAAAATAGGCTTACAATTTTGACGTGGTTATTTTTTCGATATTTTTTCTTACAAAAACCGCACATAGCCTACGCTACAGCCTGTCCCGTACTTGATTCGGGATAAGGATTTTTGTAGGGAAAATAGCGGAAAAAGAAACCGTCAAAAAGTAAGGATATTTTTGTCTCACTACTTAACCCATTATTTTCCCTCATCCTTCGTCAATTACTTGTTATTTAATATTTAAAAACCTTTACACCCTTGATACTTGCCTGATTTTTGTGTTCTTTGCAACCCGTAATACAGATACTTTTGTCTGTGCTACTAAACAAGTAAGAATGACTACGTTACGATTCAACTAATATGAAATTAAGCGCACAAAATTTGGTCAAACGATACGGCAAACGCACCGTTGTAAAAGGGGTGAGTATAGAAGTCAATCAAGGCGAAATCGTCGGCTTACTCGGTCCGAATGGTGCAGGAAAAACCACGACTTTTTATATGACCGTTGGCTTTGTCAAGCCTAATGACGGTAATGTTTTCATTGATAATGAGGATATTACAAAATTGCCGATGTACAAACGCGCCCAACGCGGTATCGGCTACCTACCGCAAGAACCTTCCGTGTTTCGCAAACTCACCGTAGAGGACAACATCAAAGCCGTCCTCGAAATGACACGCCTCAGCAAAGCCGAACAAGCCGAAAAACTCGAAACGCTCATCGGCGAATTTACCCTCGAAAGAGTTCGTAAAAGTCGCGGCGATACCCTATCGGGCGGCGAGCGTCGGCGTACAGAAATTGCGCGAGCATTGGCAGTCAGCCCCAATTTCATCCTACTCGACGAACCCTTCGCCGGCATCGACCCTATCGCCGTAGAAGATATTCAAGCCATCGTTTCCCGACTCAAAGAAAAAAATATCGGCATCCTCATCACCGACCATAATGTACAGGAAACACTCTCCATCACCGACCGTGCTTACCTAATGTTCGAAGGCAGCATACTCAAAGCCGGTACAGCGCAAGAACTCGCTGATGATGAGGTAGTTAGACGAGTGTATTTAGGTAAGAATTTTGAATTAAGGAAGAAGGTTTGACGTAGCACGGACTTCCAGTTCGCTGCATTTTCCAATAAAAAAACACCCGGCGTAATTAAAATCGCAATCGTAACGTAGGGACAGGTCGCGACCTGTCCCTACGTTACGATTGCGATAGGTATTTTACCGAAAAATGAACCCTTCACGTAAATCGTCATTTGGGTCAAAATAAAATTCATTTTGTCCGATGATAGATGCTGTGCCTGTCACTTGTGGAATGATGGCTTTATGTTCGCCGAATGTTGTGGTTTCGAGTACTTCTACGGTCATCAAAGTTCCGAGAATACTTTCGATTGTAATGGACTCCCCTACCCCGATTTCGTTGCGTGTATGATGTATCGCGGCTCGCGCACTCACACCCGTTCCCGTAGGCGACCTATCGACTTCGCCTTCGGCAAATATGCAGACATTGCGACTGTGATGTACCGCCTCGTTTGCTTTTCCGATAAAAATAGTACCGTACAAAAAGCCCAAATCTTCTTCGTAAGGATGCACAATTGGCATGGCTTCCATTATGGCATATTTGATACGTTTACCCCAACTAATCAACTGATTATGATCTTTTGGCTGCAAGCCAACACCCAATTTATCCGCATCACAAAACGCATAAAAAGCACCGCCATAAGCGATATCATATTCGACCGTACCAATTCCGGCAACTTCTATTTTTTGATTTAATTTGTAAACGAATGAAGGCACATTCACAAAGGAAACGCTGCGTACAATTCCATCTTCACGATGCGCCGTAGCGACTACGCGCCCTGCGGGAGTGTCCAGTTTTAACGTTGGGTTTTCGCTCGTTTTTTCAATTATTTTTGTATCAAAAACCGTCTTTGTAATCGCAATAATCGCGTGACCACACATGGTACTATACCCTTCATTATGCAGAAAAAATACGCCCAAATCGCCGTCGGGTGTTGTGGCTTCGGTGAGGATTGCGCCGTATTGGTCGGCATGTCCGCGTGGTTCCCACATCAATCCTGTACGGATGTCATCGTGATTTTTCTTGAAGAAACGCCGCTTTTCAAGTATCGTTTTTCCCTCAATTTCAGGCAAACCCTCTAAGATAATACGTAGTGGTTCGCCGCCGGTGTGAGCGTCTATTGTTTTGATTTTCAACCAATTGTCGGGCGGTGTCCAGTTCATAATTGTTTTTTCACCGTAGCGTAACACCTCCGGCTTGCGCCGCATACTACTTGTCGAACTAACGCGGCGCAAGCCGGAGGCATTACGCTACGGTCATCAAATTTTCTATTTCTTCAATTTCTATTGGCATATTTTCTGTCAGATTGTTATTGCCATTTTCCGTTATCAAAAAATCATCTTCCAAACGGCAGCCCAAACCCTCTTCGCGAATGTAAATACCCGGTTCGCAAGTAAAAATCATTCCGGCTTCGATGGGGCGATGGTACAAGCCAACATCATGAACATCCAAGCCCAAATGATGGGCTGTGCCGTGCATAAAATACTTTTTATAAGCGGGCTTTTTCGGGTCTTGATTGTTGATGTCCGCCATCGAAAGCAAGCCGAGGTTGACGAGTTGTTCTTCTATTAACTTTGCCATACTCTCCTCATAGTCAGCGTGTGATGCGCCCGGCATGAGCAATTTTGAGCCTTCGCGCAGACAATGCAATACAGCGGTATAAACTTCTTTTTGCCGCTTCGTAAACCGTCCGTTGACAGGAAAACAGCGCGTCGTATCTGAGTTGTAATTTCCGTAACACGCACCAAAATCGAGGAGTACCATTTCACCGTCTTTCAGCATTTGGTCGTTTTGATTATAATGTAAAACACAAGCGTTTTTCCCACCTGCAACGATTGGATGAAAAGCATGTCGCAAACCACCGTTTTTTAAGATTTCATGGTGTATTTCGGCGTCAATTTCGTACTCCATCACACCAGGTTTCGCCAGCTTCAATACACGGTGAAATGCCTGTACGCCGATGTCCGCAGCAGCCTGTGTGAGGGCGATTTCTTCGGTAGATTTGAGGGGGCGGAGGTGGCGTGTAATCTTTGCAGCACGTTCATAATCGTGTAGTGGGTACAGCTGTTTGATGCGCTGAATTAGGCGGTCTTGCCTTGTCTCTAAGTCTCTGGTTGTACGCTTTTTATGCTCATTATGTCCAAGATAAATCGTATCGGCTTCAAAGACAAAATAATCGAGATTTTTCTCCAATTCATCTACCCAAATTATCGTTTCGATGCCCGATAATTCGATAGCTTTTTCCTTGCTGAGTTTATCGCCATCCCAAGTGCTGAGTTCTTCGCTGGAGCGGCGAATAAACAAGATTTCGCGCTCCTCTTCTTTGTACGCATTCGGGTACATGGCGAGGACAGTTTCCTCCTGTTCGATGCCACTCAAATAGAGCAAATCGTTGTTTTGTATGTAGCCCATCATGCCGTCTGCATTGCTGGGCATCATGTCGTTGGAAGCGATTATTGCAACGGAATTGGGCTGCATCATGTCGCAAAATGCTTTTCTGTTTTTTTGAAAAAAGGTAGGAGGAAGTGGTGTCTGATTCATTAGTTTAGATTGATTTAGTTAGTGAAAGAAAATAAATAACTTGTCCCATTATGCTTGTTCTTTTCCCTTCTAAAAAACACAAAAAATAGTTCCGTAGCTATGGCTATGCAACGATTTTTTGAATTCTTTAGAAGAAAAAATTACGGCGCACTATGGAACAATTTATTTAATTTCTTTCACTTAGATGTACCTTCGTCTGATTTTATTTTTGTTGATGGTAACAAATTCGTGTGGTGGTTTTTCTGGATTTTCAATCAAATCAAAAATAATAGATTTCAGCGAATCAAGAATTTCATCAAATTCATGCTTTCGTAACGTAGAAAAACAATAGTTAAGCCGTCTATTTTATGGGAAAAAACCCATTCTCCAAAATCTTTATCTTCCGTAATCAGTAGCCCGTTATTTTCTTTGGCATATTCAATAACTTCACTGTCTGCAATTCCTGCTTTGCTTTCAAGAATCCAATCTACTTCAAATTCAAGTTCTCTTAATTCTCGTACAATATTCCCATTTAAACTTTCATCTGCTATTATTATTTTAGGCTGCTTTTATCATTTTTTCATCTCCTACCATCAAAGCAGCATAAGTGAGACAAGCCATTACATCACCCTCATTCACAGTAGGATACATCTCAGGTATTTCTTTAACTGAATAACCGCCTGCAAGTTTATTTAATATTAATTCAACGGTAATTCGAGTACCTTTGATAATTGGCTTGCCAAGCATAACCGATGGTTTCGATTCTATGTGATTTGTAATTTTCATACTGTTAAAATGTTATTTTTTCTAAAATTAAGTTTAATTTGCCAATATTCAAAACATTGTAAATGACAAATATCGAAGAATACATTAATTCGCTCAAAAATAGCCTGATGACAAATACTTTCGTCAAGGTAAATTTGGGGAATTATAAGGGGGAAATTGAGGGCTTGAAGAAAATTTTAATTAAAAAAATTATTATCAAAAAAAAGGAAAAACTTAGTTTTACCTATCGTTATGCGACGCAGGATTTGGTGAAAAATTATGACCTAAATGAAGGGGTAGATTTAGTTTTGCAATCGCTCTCGTCCGGTTTTAATTTTGCGGCATTGTTTACGCTTGAATTTGACCTTATTTACGAAGTAAATAAGAACGGAAAAGCATTTATAAAAAAAATAAAACCTACGGAAAATCAATTGCCTACTACACAGCACGATAAGCAGAAAAATCGCCTTATTTCTCCCGAAAAAAAATATTTGCAATACCTAAAAATTACAGACCAAAACGGCAGGGTTTATAAGGCAACGCAAGATAAATATCGACAGATAAATCGCTATATAGAAATCCTCTCTTCATGGTTAAAAAGGTTGCCCACACGCGACCTCATACGTGTGGTAGACATGGGCAGCGGCAAGGGTTACCTAACTTTTGCACTGTACGATTACCTCACCAATTCGCTCGAACTAAACACCGAAATTATAGGCGTAGAATACCGTCAAGACCTCGTAAATTTATGCAATGATATTTCCGAAAAATCAACGTTCACAAAACTAAAATTCACGCAAAGTACGATAGAAGATTTTGGAACAAAAAATACGAATATCCTCATTGCACTACACGCCTGTGATACGGCTACGGACGATGCCATAATGAAGGGCGTCGAAGCCGAAGCGGACTTGATTGTGGTCGCACCTTGTTGTCACAAACAAATCCGCCGTGAAATCGAAAAAAATAAAGTCCAAAACGACCTCAATTTCCTCACCCAACACGGTATTTTTTTGGAGCGACAAGCGGAAATGGTAACCGATGGCATACGTGCCTTGATGCTTGAGTATTTTGGCTACTCCACGAAGGTTTTTGAGTTTATTTCGGATGCACATACGCCTAAAAATGTAATGATTATTGGCATGAAAAATTCAAATAAAATGATGTGTGACCCAGAGGTTTTAAAGAAAATAGTCGAAGCGAAAAAGTATTTTGGAATTGAACGACATCATATTGAAAAAATATTAGGAAATTAGGAATTGGGGAATTGGGGAAGTATAATTCATTATTTATCAGTATGGTAAATATTATAATAATAATTTGATGTAAATCGAAAACCACCCTAACCTACTGAAAATCAATAACTTAAACCAACTTCCTAATTACCTAATTCCCCAATCACCTAATGTCCTTAGTGGTTCGATATATTTTTCAAAATAAACTTTGCAAATCCTTTTCAAATTCCCTATCTTTGCGCTCACGTTTTTTAGAAAGCTATATATAAGTGAAAAATCTGTCGCAATATACAATTCCGTTTAAAGGACTCAAAGATGGTCTACATCACCTGACATTTCAAGTGGCAAACGGCTTTTTTCAGCACTTTGAAGAGTCGTATCTTCAACAGGGAAATATTCTTGTAAAAGTTGATTTGGATAAACGTCCGACGCTCTTAATCTTGGATATTGACTTTTCCGGTACAGTAAAAACTGTGTGTGATTTGTGTGCGGAAGAAGGCGATTTACCGATTGAAGGACAGGAACAAGTATTGGTCAAATTTACAGATAACCCCGGTGATGATGAGCAAGTTATCTATCTTGCAACGGGTGAGGCACAACTTAATATTGCACAACATCTGTACGAGTTTATCACTTTGAGTGTCCCCATTCGTAAAGTCCCTTGTGCTGATATAGAGAACGAACCCACTTGCAATGCAAAAGCACTTGACCTCATCAAAGGTGATGAGAAAAAAGACGAAACTGAAGCAAATCCCATTTGGGCAGAATTAAATAAATTGAAAAAAAAGTAACGTAACACAGACATTCTTGTCTGTGCTTGACTAATTGCAGACAAGAATGTCTGTGTTACGAAATAAATAAAAGAAAATGGCACATCCTAAGAGTAGAATATCTAAGCAACGCAAGCGCAAACGCCGTACGCACTACAAAGTAGCAGCACCAAACGTAATGAGTTGTAGCAACTGTGGCAATCCTGTCTTGCGTCACCATATATGCGGTGAATGCGGTCATTATCGCAACAAGCCCGTCATCGCATTCAAAGACGAAGAAGCGTAAATCGCTTTTGCGTTTTTATTGAAGAAATCAGAAGCTCCCATACCTTGTATGTGGGGCTTTCTTTTGTTAATATAAGTAACGATAAAACAATAAGGGAAGACGAAAAAAATAATCTACCCGTCTGAATTGTTCTTTTTCCTATATGTTTCACTAAATCTTCCTTAGTGAAAGAAAATAAATAACTTGCCCCATTATGCTTGTTCTTTTCCCTTCTAAAAAACACAAAAAATAGTTCCGTAGCTATGGCTATGCAACGATTTTTTGA
>Ga0209093_1001833_pt1 | contig 12050 bp, 20 predicted proteins | sample SidtaG_4_FD_187450 | JGI IMG/M metagenome (GOLD analysis project Ga0209093, IMG submission 187450) | Marine algal microbial communities from Sidmouth, United Kingdom - Sidmouth_Male1 metaG (SPAdes) (version 2) | ecosystem: Host-associated > Algae > Red algae > Unclassified | place: Sidmouth...
TGAGAATCTTTGGCGGGGGGGGGCGGGATCTTGGTCGCCGGGGGGGGCAATGGCGGTTTTTGCTCCCCCGGGCGCGGCTGTTCCTATGCTTTAGGACAGGCACCTGCCTCTCATCACGCCGAGCACAGGCAGCCAGATCCAAACCGCCACGCGCGCGCCCATGCGCGTCCAAGTCCGCGCGCTCGTGGCCCCGCCGTGCTGGTTCCCCCCCCCCCCCCCCCCCCCCCCCCCCCCCCCCCCCCCCTCCGCCTTGCCTCGCAGCCACCTTTTTGCTTGCAGCAGCGGCTTTTGAATTTGCAATGCTGCCGCTGGAGGACTTGGGCTCGGTCGCCCACGCGTTGTCGGCCATGAGCTACGGCCGAGACACAGCCGCGTGCTGTGCAGCGGAGATGGCGGTGCACGTTTGCGAGAGGGTGTCACAGTCGACACGTGGGGAGCTTGTTTTGTTTCTTATGGCGGCCCCCACTGACAGACAGAGCGCCGTGGTGCTGTACGGCAGACAGAACGCCCAAAGCTGCTCGAACTCGGAGCAGAACAGCATCGCTACGGGGATTCGCCTTATCATGGGGAGCCTACGCGCGACCGCGACGGCTCCTGTTTTGGACGCGACAACCCCACCTGGGACCCCCGCGAACCCCCTTCCTGCGACGCCACGCCCGCCTATTCCTGCTCATCGCGACTCGTCGGACACCAGCAGGCGGTCCACTCCATCAAGATCTTCTGACGACCTACAGCGACTGCACCGCGCGGGTGGTTTTCCTCGTTCAGGGGCTTCGACGGCGCGTCGTCGAGTGTCTCACGGCTCCCTTCCTCGCCGATTTTCGCCAAACCCCCGAACGACCAGGCCAATCGCGTCTTTTCCCGGCCTGCTCTCTTTTGCGCCTATGGTGGGCCCAGGCTTTATCGACAAAAGCGACGAGTTGTTGGTCACCAGGAGCAACACCGTCACCATGTCGGCCCAGCTGAGCCTCTCTTTGTTGGAGAGGCTACGCGAGCGGTTTTCCAATGACCGAGCGCTCTGCAAGCTCTTCCTCCAGCTCATTCGTATGGCCGTGAACGACTTCTTGACGCAGCTGCCGCTCCGCAGCCGCACCTCGACGCAGGCGACCAAGTACCTGCCGATGACTCCCGTGAATGTGACTCACGTTGCCATCAAGTACACCGACGTGGATGACGTACATACAATCATCGCCCCGGTTTTAGCAAACACAGGGGACGACGATCTGTTCAAGTTTCTCGGCCTTCTTTGGTACATGGCGCACATCAAAGACGCCGCGTATACGTCGCTGGTGGAGGAGATTTGTAGCGGCGCCCAGCTGCCTCCGACGTGCACTAGTAAAGTCGGCAGCCGCAGCTGCCGCTGCAAAGCGGTCCCCAGATACCGGATGCGGGGCGGCGGGTGGCGGCAATGGGGGCAGCGCCGCGGGGGCGGCCGCTAACAACGCGGCGGCCAGTGCGGCTGGGACGGGCGGCAACACCCCGGCGGCTGGCGCGTCGGGGACGGGCGACATTACCACAGCGTCGGCCGCGGCGGGGACGGGCGACAACACGCCAGCGGCCGGCGCGGCCAGGACGGGCGGCAACACCCCGGCGAGCGGCGCGGCGGAGACAAGTGGCCGCCCGCCAGCGGCCCGCACGACGGGGACGGGTGGCAGCACCCTGGCGAGCGGCGCGGCGGGGACGGGCCGCAGCACGCCAGCGGCCGGCGCTACGGGGACGGGCGGCAACATTCCGACGGGAGGCGTGCCGGGCACGGTCGGCACCACTCCGGCGAGCGGCGCAGTGGGGACGGGTGGCGACACCCCGGCAGGCGGCGTGCCGGGCACGGTCGGCATCACTCCGGCGAGCGGCGCGGCGGGGACGGGCGACAACACGCCAGCGGCCGGCGCGACAGGGACAAGCGGCGACACCCCGGCGAGCGGCGCGGCAAGGACGAGTGGCAACACCCCGACGAGCGGCGCGTCGAGGACGGGCGACAACACGCCAGAGTCGGGCGCGGCGGGAACGGGCGACAACACGTCAGAGGAAGGCGCGGCGGGGACGAGTGGCAACACTTCGGTGGCCGGCGTGGCAAGGACGGGCGGCAACAGCCTGACGGCCGTCACGGCGGGGGTGGCAGGCAACACCCGAATGTCCGCTGTTGGCGCTGGTGGGACGCCAAGTGGGGGCGCGTCGATCGCGCTCGCTGCTGATGCGACACAGCTCGTGGGTCAGACGGGCCAGCGGCAGGGGGACCCAATGCCGTCGCGTTCACCGCACCCCCAGCGGACATCTCTTTTCGTCGACACTGTGCTGGTGGGCTCGGGTGTCCTGCTGCCCATGCGCTCGCACTGCGGGCGGGATTCTGTGGCACGCCATCTCGTCGTCATTTGCCAAGTGACAGTGCTCAATAACCACATGGGCGATGAGAATGGGTTCGTGGTTGCTCCCGGGCACGGGACGGCGACGGTGCCTCTGACATGCGGTACTGCTGCCCAGAGTGGCAGAAAGCTTCTTTGGCAAGCGTCATGTATCGGGTAAGTGGGTGCATCAACTGGCAGGTGTGCGGAGTATACTGTGTTGTGTGTTGTGCGAGCAGTGCATGCTTTTACTGACCTCGCCACTCCGTGCGCCTCTTTCTCCCTTTTCTGTGGCTCATGTGCGCCGCAGCCCGCGTTTGAAATTGTGGGACAGGCGGACGGACAGCTTCCAGAAAGGCCGCCTACTGGGCACTGCCGTCATCTGGCGGTGGGCCATACCCGCCGTGATCATGGAGCATGCTGCTCAATTGCAGCAAGAGGTACCTGTGGTCGAGGTGGTGGCCGTCTGCGTTGAAGACGGGTGTGGAAAGGAGAGGTACCCTTTCTCGGTACTGCTGTATCAGTCGATGATGTATGAGCGATACAAGGCCGCGCATTTTGGTACTCGGCCAGCTCCAACACATATGGATGGGAGGGGGGGTGAGAGGGGCGATGGGAGTGACGGGGCCGTGACGCGTCAAGTGGTGCTGTGGGACTATCAATATCTCTGCGAGTAGGCTCTTTGGGTCTTTTTCTGTTCTCCATGATTGTCGATGCCTGTACGGAAATCTATCCCGCACGGAAAACCCGCTCAGCGCAGACCCGCTCGTACCAAGCCAGTGTATTGGCGCTCGTCTTGAAGTGCTCCTTGGTAATCCCACGCACGCGAAGGGAGGCAAGCGAAATGGCCCTCGAAAAATCCGCGTAGACCAACCCATCCAAAGTCCACTGCGTGCAGGAAAAATCAACAGCCACCTTGAGAATCGTCATCCCCTGCGCACGGGACACCGTCACCGCCCGCGACATCAAAATGGGAACTTGCCATCGACACTCCAGCTCCCTCTCTTCCGCGTGCCTCACAGAAAACTTCACAAACGGCATGCAAAGCGGGTTTTCCACACCCTCAGGTTTCCAGCAAAAAGACACCCCCGACACAAACGAGGTTACAATCCCGTGCGCTCCAGTCTTCACCTCACCGAATGACTTCGCGCACACCACCCGAGCACCGATCTTGACAGTCACCGTGTCCGCCGCCACCTGGCTTATGTCCTGCGGGTTCCCTTCGCGGCGCGACTCCGCCGCGCAGGTCAACGCGTCCAAGCGCAGCGCCTCCCCCTCGCGGCGTTGCCCCCCCTCAGACTGCATCACCTTGTCGTGACAGGTGAACGTGCCTCTCACGCCGACCAGCTCCGCGAGCCGCTTGTTGTTGTACGTTTGAGCGTGGCAGCTTTTCGCGCGAAGGTGCTGAATGTCCGGCCACTCGTCTGCCTCGTCCGCCCACGTCGAGTTTAGCAGGGCCAGATCCTCTTCCCGGCATTCGCCGACTCACAGGCGGGAAAGAATGGAGAGGAAGGGGTCCCCCCACGCCTGGCGGTGCAGTACGACGAGCTCTACCACATCCCCGTACGTGGAGAAGAAGCTGTCGTCACATGCCCGCTCCGAGTACGCCCCCTTCTGTGCCGACGTGTCGGTCACCTTGAAGGCGGGCAGTTGCAGAGGATCACCCGCAGCTGCCAGAATAAAAGGACCAACCAGAAAGTAGAGTGAAGCGTATTGTTAGTCCACAGACATACATCCATCGTCAATGAAGACGATACCATTTGCATGCACACAGAATCGCGTCGCCAGCTTGAGATAAGCACAGCAAGGAGCACGCATTAAGAACGGTGCGCCCGCCGATAGGTCGGCATTGCATGGTGGAAAGAGACGTGCGTCGAAAAACGTACTCGAGGCGGCCAAACAACCGCCCAGGGATGGTGGGGGCTTTGTCGATGACGACAAGCCGGGCGGCTGTAATGGCCTTCTTCGCCTTGGGGGTGGCAAGGATACGCGAAAGAATGCGCTCCTTGCACACATCTCCACATCTCAGACCGATACGCGCAAATGGGACAACACGGTTTGGCCACCAACGAGCTGGGCGGCAGAGCCTGCCCAAGCAAGAAACACAACAGCATTTTCCCCCAGCTTCTAGCGCGCCACGCGCACGATGAGTGACAGTAGAGTGCTCTTTCCACATCCAGCAGCCCCCACCGCAGCGACATTGCGGCCCCCGAGCACGAATCTGGCGAGTTGCAGCTGCAACTCATCCAGACGGGGCGCGGAGCTCATCGTTGCGCGTCAGCGATGGGAGGGGGAATGCCGCGATGACGCCTTGGACCGTTTGTCCCAAACCAAAACGAACCGGCCCAGCGTCGATACTGGAACGGCGCATCGTGCGCGGAACGGAGACAAAAAGGCGGTCGCAACTCGCGTTCCCCTCGAGAAACGTGAGCGCTCGCAACGCTCACGGTTGGAGTTTCTGAGATGGCTAAGTACGGACGTTTTTTGACACTCTGGCCACCCCCCCCGTCCACACGGGTGGATCACGCGGTCGCTGCTTTCGATGCCCAGAGGGTCATCAGGGCACCATTTCGGGGGCATCAACGAGGGGTCTCTCCGTGCTCTGTGCGTCTGCTCTCGTTTGCTGAGTCCACCCTCATCCTCCGCTGCCCCCCAGCCTCATTGAAAGGCACCTCGTGTCGTCCACTTCAGCTACCTTCAATGGCCGTACCGAGTATACGTGCCCTACGACTTTGCGCGTGCTCGGTGTAGCTTTATCTGATGCGTGCTACCCGCCCTGCCCCTGCTCACATAGGGTGATTCCCCCAACCGACCTCCCTTCGACGCCAGCGCTGCCCCCCCGCGGCCCCCCCGGGATGGCAGGCTTCTGAGATTTCAGCGGCGACTTCAATAGATGCCACAAGTGCGAGATGCCTGCTGCCCCGCGCTTACGAGGGCGGTGACGGGGGGTGACAGCCTCCGTTCGGAGTTCTTTCCCGACGGCTTGGCATCGGAAGCGGATGTCATGGCCACGCTGGTAGCTGCGGAAAACTGGTGGTGGTGGCGGGGGACGGCATATGTGGCGTAAGGGGGGGCGGTCGTGGCGCCGCTGATAAGCGTGGACCACTGGTGAAAGAGGGGCACGACGGCGACAGAGGGGAGGCGGGGACAGTTGCGGCCATGTTGGTGGGCGTGGACCACTCGTGGTTGTGTAGGCCGACGGCGAATATGGCATTCGGTGGGGCGGTCGTGGCCTCGATGGTGGGCGTGCACAACCTGTGGAGGTGGTGGGGGAAGGCGACAGTGGCGTAGGGGGGGGCGGCAGTGGCCACCTTGGTGTGCGTGGACCACTGGTGGTAGAGGGGCACGAGAGGGACAGAGGGGAGGCGGGGGCGGTTGTGGCCATGTTGGTTGGCATGGATCTCTCGTGGTGGTGGGGGCCGACGGCGACAGTGGCCTAGGGGGTGACGGTCGTGGCCACGCTCGTGTGCGTGGACCTCTGGTGCTAGAGGGGCATGACGGCGACAGTGGCCTAGGGGGGGGTGGTCGTGGCCACGCTGGTGTGCGTGGACCACTGGTGCTAGAGGGGCACGACAGAGACAGAGGGGAGGCCGGGGCGGTTGTGGCCATGTTGGTGGGCGTGGACCACTCGTGGTGGTGGGGGCCGACGGCGATTATGGCGTAGGATGGGGCGGTCGTGGCCACGCTGGTGGGCGTGGACAACTAGTGTTGGTGGCAGGGGACGGCAACAGTGGCGTTGGGGGGTGCGGTCGTGGCCACGCTGGTGTGCGTGGACCACTGGTGGCTGTGCCGGGGGACGGCGACAGTAGCGTTGGAGGGGCGGTTGTTGCCACATTGGTGGGTGTGGACCAATGGCGATGGTATGGGGTGACAGCCACAGTTCGGTGTATGTGCCAGCAGTAGTGCCGTAGGGGTTGGCGCCCGCGGCCGCGCTGATTTGCATGGAAAACGAGCTGATGTCGGAAGGGACAGCCACGACTGAGTGTTTGTGCAAGCGGTGGTGGTGTCAGTTGTGGAGGCTGGGGAGTTAAGGGCGTTCTTGTGGCTCCCGCAGTGGTCCTTGCAACTCCCGCAGAATACCGTTTTCTATTCTTTATGGGCAGCTTAAGTGAGTAGTAGAACACGGTGGAGGGATCCCACAGACCCCTCCATCTGGCTACTGACGCGACTTCCAGTGGGGTGGTCTTCAGGAGTGGTGGTCTGCTGCGGCCGTTCCCTCGCCCTCCGGCTGGCACCAGGCACATCACGACCACTTTGGATTCATGGGCAGCTCGCCCCCCGGCCTTCCAACGCGATTCCGAGTAGACAACCAGCGCCGCCGTCTCTTCCATAGAGGAGCGCGTCCCCGCCCCGGCCGGCCAGTACTGCCAGCACCACCGCAGACGGTCCCATCACAAAAGAACGGGGTATCAAGCACTACTGGAGTGTCCCCCGCCCGCGCCACGTACGCGTCGCCGGGAGACAAAGCGCACACGAGTACGGCGGTCGTGCCGCCGAGGTACGGATGTCACTGGCAGCACCTGAGTCTATCGAGAATCATCTCTGTGGAGCACGTGCTTCTTCTCGCGTGTCAAGAGAATTATGACCGTTGGTTTACTCTGAAACGCCCTCTCCTTGGCCACAACCACACGCACATGAAACTCTGGCAAAATAAAAGGTGGAGAAGTCAAACGCCTCAGGGAGAGCTGCGGTGGTCGCATCCCGTGCGGCTGCCCGGATGTTGTGCACCAACATGTGGTAGGTAAGAATGCTCGTGTACTCCACCTGGCCGCTCGCCGCCAGCACACGCTTCAACGCTTTGATTGCCCGATTGCGCTGGTCGTGTGCAACAGTGTCGATGTGCTTGAGTACGGAAAACGACGCGGGAGCGAAGAGCTTGCTGCACACGCGGTTGATGACGTGGAATGCATCGCTCACCACCGTCGATCCCGCGGGCAGCCACGGCAGATTTCTCAGCGCCGACCGTACGGCCCCACACCCGCAGTCGTACACGATGAACCGCGGCAGCTTGGCAAAGCGCGTGATGACGGCGACAAGCAACGCCGGGGCACCCTCGCGCTTATCCACTACGACAAAACCAAGCACCTTCGGATGGCTGCACGCGCAGCAGATGATGAAGGCGCTTGGCGAATGCGACTTGCGCGCATCTTGATAATTCTTGGAGTACAATCCCAGCTCGGCCTTTTTTCGTCCACTCAACGGCCGACGCGCGACACTGCTGCCACCCGGGGAAGCACATCCCCGTCAGGAGGGGGTCATCGCTCGCGTCGGGAAAGGCAGACAAAAAACTTTGCCCGCAACCCCTCCCTTGTCGCCCCCGCAGGTCACCAACGCGACGCAAGAACCGCCGCCGAATCGGGCGCGAGAGGACGCTCTGCGTGATAGGCGATCAAGCAATCGACCATCTTGTCCACGCATGCGGCTGTGGAAGCCGCAATAGTGACCCGCAGGTTTTCTATTCTCCTCAGCGACGTGAGAAAGGCGACACCCACTCGCAGCATTCTCAGCAGCTGCACCAACTCTGTAGATAGCTGCTCAAGGAACGAGTCGCTGATCGGCCTGACCCTGACGGCTTCCGTCAGCACGACGGGCAGGTCACCCTCCATGGTCGCGGAGCGAAGAAGGTCCGCCAGCCCACAAAGCCCCGCCACGTGGTCTATATTGAACGCCAACACGACTGAGTCGGTCGCCACTGCGACGCAAAACGAGACAACATCGTGCGCGGCAGTCCTTCCCAACGCCCGGCACGCCCAGTTAAGGTGGCTCTTACGGGTCTGTGCATGACACCCTCGATACGAAAGTCCGGCAGCCACGTGCGGCTTTCTGACAGGCCCCCTGTTATTTGGGACGCGTCCCAAATAAAACCGCCCTGAGAGCGTCTGAGGCGTGGGGACGCTTGAAGCTGTTGCCGACTTAGTCGGCACACGTGGACAGCTTTTTCGTCGTCCGAGTCGGTTTCGAAGCGCCGACCGATTGACCGGATCAGGAGATGAGCGCGCCGTACTCGCCAGCGAAGGTGTGTTGTCCCACACCGAGCAACGCCCGCCCATGACGCCATCGATGCTCTGCCATTCGGACGCCAAGGGAGGAGGAGATGGAAGGGGACCGTCCACCTGGCTCTCTGACGAACGTGCGTCGAGTTAGTTCTGCTTGTTTTTGGGCTGCTTGCGTGGCTCCACCGCGTATACTCGGTCGGAGGCATCGGGGCTGCTGAGATCATTCCCTTGCAAGCATCGCGGTGTCCTGATGATTGGTGGCTTGCTTTCTAGTGCGTGGTGGCAGACGGCCGAACGTGACCGACCGCCCGTCACCGAGCAGCGCAGGTAGAACGGGTAGCACGAGGTGCTTGGAGGGGGACGGAAGCACGACCGTCGGATGCTTGGCACGCGTGGCACCGAGACGAGGGTCGGCACGACCAAAGTACGGGATGGCAAGGAGGCGCGCCGGGCGCGCAGAGCGCGCCGGGCACACAGAAGGGAGACATGGCGGTGGTGGTGGCGGAAGGGAGGTGCGTGTGGCTGCACGTCGGTGGCGGATTTTGGCCTCGACGTCCATGCAGGGGGGGAAACATATCTTGGAAAGGTGAGGAACGCGGGTCTCCGCTGGCGAGAAATCGAGATTTCGTGGCACACTGCTCGGACTGGGCAATGGGGTCAGTCTCTCTCGGACACGTTTCTTTTTATATCAAAGCTCTCGAATCAGATGATAATCGCTGACAGCCTGGTATGCACCAATAGATCACACGATTTGGTCTGGGTGACCAATGGGACTCCGAAATTTCTCTTCCGAGCCGCAGGAGCCCGTACACTGGGCCTTAACTGGGCGTGCCGGACGCCCGGCACAAGCACGTCAAAGGCACACGTTGGTGCTGGGCGGCGCCCACCCACAGCGGATACTGCAGCAGCCGCCGCCGCCGGTGGGTTGAGCGCAGGCTCCCCACCAACCTCTGCAGCGACGCCGTTTATAGCTACAGCCCCAGCACCAGCAGCCGCAGCCACAGCAGCTGCCTGCGCCGCGGCCGCGACGGCGCCTGCCGCTGCAGCACCTGCCGCTGCTGCGGCCACCGCAGCTACGGGCGGTCCCCCCGCCGCCGCTGGCCCCACATGGGCCGGCCGCGCGACCAGGCACGCGGAGAAAGACGTGACCACGTCCCTCTCCACCGCGTTGTTGGTCAGTGCGCGGTTGTTCGCGCGTGAGGCGGCAATGAAATTGTTCATGGACCCAGCAATAGCCTTGACGAGCTGCGTGCACGCCGTTTTCAGCTCCCAGACAACAGAGAGACTCGAGCGAAGGGCAACAGCGCCCGCTCAGTGGTTCGACGGGACAGTGTTCATGTAGGATTGCGGTAGGGCCCCCAGCAGGAGCACAGCTAACGCGAGCACAGCCACATTCCGCTGCTCCACAGTGACTGCAATGGTGGCGCCCGGCTCTGTCAGGACGAGCCGCAGGTACCGCTGTACCCACGCGCTGCCGATAATGCTTGACGACCTGAGCAGGCAGGCGTCGGGGGTGCACGTCTCTGAGTAAGTGATAAAGTGGGTGGCGATCATCCGCCGTAGGTAGCCCAACCAGACCCCATCAGCAGTTATCATGTCAATGTTGTCTCCATCACAGCACAAGCCACAAAAAAGGGCCAGTCGGGTACTTCCATCCCCATCAGACGCAAACCGGCCGAGAGTAGGCGAGCCACCCTGCGGCGACCGCGACCGGAGGAGGTTGAAGACAACGCGCTCGCACGCCGCCGCTGCTGCGGCGCAATCCACCACGTGCGAAATAGTTGGGAAAAGGGGTTGCCCTCCACAGCGACCTGCGACGCAAAGTGTCGCACCAGCATGACAGATGCCACCGTGCCGGGTGACAGGATCACTAGCCCCTCCTTGCTCCCCTCAGCGCACACCTACATGCCGCAGTCCTTGTTGCTGCAGTTGTTGGCGTCGAGTTCCATCTGCCCAATGCACACCGCCGACAGTATGGTGCCTTTGTACGGGTCGGGCGGGGCCTCTCTGCGAGAGGTGCCGCACTTGGGGCACTTTGCGGGTGCGGGCACCACATAAACCTCGCCAATGCGCGCGGCGTCCATGAGGGCCGTGTCCACCTGCACGCTCTTATCGCAATTGAAGGCGGACAGCCTGAAGCGGGAGATTGACTTGGTGATCGGCCGTATGGCGGCACCAACTGCGGGGGTGGCGGCCATTTCGTAGCTCTGGCGCAGGTGGCGTGTGTGCAAGACGTGCACACAGCTCTTCTTGCGGCTGGTCGCGCAGTAACAGCACGATGTCGTCTTCAGTGCGCACTCGACCGGCGCCGGCACCCTACGACGCCCCTCGCCCGCGACGACCACAGCGACAGGGAACCCGCCGGTGGCAAACACCTCGATCTCCGCTTCCTCCACGTCGCCGGCAGTCTTTCCAACCGCGCTGCCGTTGATCGACCGAGTCGACGCCCGCCCACGCTAACCACGCCGCGCTGCCGACCCGGCATTGTGACTGCCCGTGCTCGCTGCCATGCCCTCTTCACGTTCTGTTCTGGCAAACGGCGAGAAAATCCCGTCCGATCCACCCATCCGCGCCACAAACCTCCTCGTTTTGACACCGCCGCTATCACCAAGTAACGCATCGACGCTGGCTAGAGCATCCGAGAAGAGTCTTGCGTGGTAGCAGTCGGGGTCGCGCGCCGTCTCCGACGATAAGTCGATGGTGGACTCAATAACGGTGCTGCCCGTGCACGTGCACTGCACGTCTCCTCCCGGCGCGACCCAGCACGTCATCAGCTCCTCCTGTTTAAATTCGTGCTGGTCTGCATAGAAGATCCTTCGCCAAACACCATCTCAGGCGGCCAAACCTGGCCACAGTAGGAAGTTTCGAGGGTCGTGTCAATGAAGTAACGAACCGCCGCCCCGCAGCCGTGGTCCTCGTCCGCGACACCAAACTCCTCTAGCCACTCCCTGACGCATATCTTGGTGATGGTCGTGGCGAGCGCTAGGAGGTCCCCCTGTAGCAGGTTGGCGCGTGTGTTGCGTCCAGTGCCCACCGTCCTGCTGCCGAGGGTATGCCGGGTACCCTGCCGCGACTGGCTGAGGTTCGGGAAGCGGTGCTCGCTCACGCCGGCGTCGCCGTCCGTCACCGTCTCCTCCATGTCGTTGCCCTCCCCAATCTTCAAGACCTTGCGGGTGGCATCCGCGCGCAGCTCATGCCCCGGCACGCTCCTGAGGGACAGAACCGGGTGGTGCAACACGGGGGCAGACGCGGTTGCTGCAAAGCAACGCATGTCCTCCCATGTCGGCTGCCTACTCTCGAGGCGGCTGTGAGCCCCACGAGCCGAGCGGTGCATGGACACGCGCAGGACTGGGGTGGTTGTCCAGGCGCGCTCCTCGGTGCCGCACACGCACATCTGATGCCGGTCCCGAATCAGCGGCAGCAACATGGCATCGACGCGTGGGGGGCTTGCGGCCAGAAAAAGAGGGCAACGACGACGACAGATAGGGCCAAGAGGCGGTAGCGCCTTGCCATTTTTCGGGTCCTGACGAGTGATCGCCGTCACGGGAGGTTGGCGCTGGTGCGTCAGGAAGGCGAAGCCGCCTCGCATGGCGTCGCACAGCTCTTCAAGTACCAACACCATGGCACCGACGAGTCGCTTCTTAAATCAAAAAAACAAACGGAGAAAGGGCAGATGCCGGGACGCAGGACGTGGCGGGGCGGGGAATGGGGGGGG
>Ga0209093_1001835_pt1 | contig 12039 bp, 12 predicted proteins | sample SidtaG_4_FD_187450 | JGI IMG/M metagenome (GOLD analysis project Ga0209093, IMG submission 187450) | Marine algal microbial communities from Sidmouth, United Kingdom - Sidmouth_Male1 metaG (SPAdes) (version 2) | ecosystem: Host-associated > Algae > Red algae > Unclassified | place: Sidmouth...
GGGGGGGCTGGCCTGGTTTTTTGTTCTTCTGTTGGGTGGCCTGCGGGGCCGCGCGGGCGGCGCGTGTGGCGCGGTCACAGCCGAGGCGCGCGCGGTGCCCGTCGGCGCCACGCTGCGGGTGGCCGCGCTGCGCGCCGCGTGCGCGCGGCGCGTCGGACTGGCGGCGCCGTCGCTGGTCGCGCGCCGGCGGCGGCCGCGCGGCCGTCGTGGCGGGCGCGAGGGGGGGCGCCCCCTGGGTGACGGCGGCGCTGGCACCGACGCACGACGCGGGGGAGTGCAAAAAAAAAACTGTTTCCCCGTCCAACGGCCACACCCAGCGCCGTCGTCCGCCCACACTCTCCGCGGTCGCACACACGCGGATGCGTGCTCGGTGCACGTCCCCAACCCCCGGCGGCCACGCGCGGGGGCTCCTCGGGACTCACCCCCCCGACACGCGCTGCCGCCGGTGCACGTACACGTGGCGCACGAGCCCATCCCGGGACGCAAACCGCGCGTCGCACAGGGGACAGGGGAAGGGGCGCTCCCGCCCGTGGACGTTGCGCACGTGCTTGTTCCTGTGGCCACGCGGAGGGGAGGAGCGAGGTGCAATCAAAAGGAGACAACAAAGGCACCGGGAACGCGCTCTACTCCGTCCATGCGTCAGTTGTTAGGGTGCGGGACGGGCAACACGACCCACGGGTGGTGGCGCCAACGAGGCGAGCGCATGTGGGAGAACGAGGCGACGGGCGCGCGCTGGATGCGGGGCGCCAACGCACCGGTTGCCAGTTTCGCCAAAGCACCGGTCACAGTGCGGGCACTGGAACGGGCGCGCCCCGTCATGTACCGTCCGCTCGTGCTTTCTGGCGGGACAGCAGCGGTTGGAACAGAGGGTCAAAACCCACACGGAGATCAGGGGGAGAGCAGACAAACGATGGGTAGCGGGAGGTCGTCAGGAGGTGCACACCTTTCCTCGCTCAGCCTCCCATGCTGACAATCACTGGCGCCTTTCCTGCCGTGTTGGACCGCCCCAGCACACAGAAAACGGTTGCATACACCGCGCTCCGCTGTCCAACGTCGGTTTCACACCGTGGCGCCTCCTCGCCTCACCGGTGCAGACGACACCACTGGGGACGACACCGACACGGATGCGTCGGGGGTGCCGGGCCTCAAAGATCACCACCCGCGGCGGGTCACGCGTCACGGGCCCTACTGCGGAAGAGCCCCACACACCTGCAATCTGCTGCAACGGGAGGCCGGTGATCCGGCGCACACCAGGTCCCACGGAGCGGTGCCACCGAGGATGGCTCGACGTCCGTGGTGGAGGGTAGAAATAGAAGCGACCGGGCGCGTTGTCAGGACGAGTTAGTGTGGGTCGGCTGTGTCGGAGGACCCCCCGACGCCCGTGGCGGACGTCTGGCGCACCAGCCCAACCAAAAAGAGCTCCGTCCCGCCGGACTTCCGCCGCACCAGCCCAACCAAAAAGAGCTCCGTCCCGACGGGGAGACTTGCCAGGTGGCAGCCAGCGGAAGAGCCCACGCGCCCACTTCCGCGGCGTTGTTTGCGGCCAGACAGGCACCCTCCGCACAATATCTAGGCCGGGGTCAGGCCTGTGATGGTGGTCGACGCGCTCCACCCAAAGGGACCCCTCTTCCGTCCCATGGTGCGCAAACATGTCCACACCCGCCACACCACGCAAAAAAATGCACGCATCCGGAACCGCAGCGCAAACGTCCACGCTGCTCAACAGCGCGCCACAAACCAACACCACCGCCACAGCCATGCGTAAACATACCTGACCGGTTCCCAAACGTGCGGCCGCACCCACGGCTACACACAACTCGGGTCTTGGCAATGGCTCCCGCGCGCATCCACGAGTAGCTTGAGGTTCTTGGAGGGACGGCGGGCTGTGCGCCCAGTCGTGGTGCATCTCTCCGATGCAAGCCACCAGTTGGGGTGTGGGCAAGTGACAATGGCGTCACCGGGGCGAGCTTGGCCGGCTTCCACATGTCCTGCCCACGACGCCGTGCGGGCGACGGTGGAGGTGCACCACGAGGGCGCCCGTCGGGGCCATCCGCGCGGGTCTTGGGTTGAACCGCACCCAACAGCCACCGCGGTGCAATCAACGGCGGCTGCACGCGGCGCGGATCGCGCCGTAGCCACTCGCGCGCTCCTTGACGCAGCCTCTCGTCTGCTGTGTCGCCGTCCACACCGGGGAAAGGGGTGACGGGGCTGCCCAAGTCGACGTCGGTCAACCCCCGATCGGCAGCCGCCAAGTTCTCTCCGCCCGGCGCAAACAATGGGTCTAAGACCGCCAGTGACGACGGGAAGCGATGGGGCGGCAGCAGCCCGACGGCAGCCGCCTGGCTTACCGCCCAAGTGCGCGCCTCGAGGGCGGTTCGTTGTGCGCGGCCGACGCGCGCGTGTGCGTACCCGTGGGACGATGGGGGAGGAGGGGTGGCCGCGACGCCAACAAGTGAGGGGGGCGTGGCGTACGGCGCGCCACCGCAGCGTGGCGGCGGCGGCAGCGGCGACGCGGTCGAAAACAGTTGGGGCACGCGGTGGGGTGGATTGGGGCCCGGCACCACCGCGCACTCGTCGTTCCGCGCAACGACCGCCCGATCGCCGCCGCAACGTAATGTCCCCTTCCCCAGCGGTGTCCCTGCCGCCCCCCGACGGGAGGGAGGCCTCGGGGTCGACGCCCGCCCTCGACACTGGCCACCGGCCGCCTCCGTCGGGGTCGCATGGAGAAGAAAGTCAATCGACAGGCGGTGGTCGCGTGGGCGCCGAGCCATCAAGGCAGAGGGGGGGTCTCCCGGCGTAGCACCGCGGCAAGCACAACGTGCGCCACAGATTACGTCTTGAAGGGGGACAGACGGGAGCGGTCGCGATACGATCGGCGCAACGGACGATGGAGGAGGGGCGGGTGGTTCGGTCGGTGCGTGCGCGCGTCGGTGGCGCCACTGGGCAGACTGTGCCAATAATCCCGAGTGGCAAGCCGTCCACCGCATGAGTGGGGCAGGTCTCATCGCACCCCGAGCGCACAGTAAAACAGAGGTCCCCTGGAGCTCTCTATGCGCGCACATGAGGGGCACTTGTTTGTCGACGCCGTTGGGGAGTCGCGGCAGTGTGGGGCGCTCCGTACACTCGCGTCTCCGAGGACCTCTGTGACGACCAAGTGGCCCCAGGGACGGGCCCGTCAGCGGCGGCAGGTCGACGCCTACTGTGGGTGCGGGGGCCAGTGGCCCACAGCGGGCAGCGCCACAGGCGCAGGTGATTGCCTCGTGGCCGCGCTGTAGCCAAAAATCCAAGGCACCCGCCAACCATCGCCGCTGATGGTGGCTCCCAGCGCAGCCTGGCAGAGGAGTAGGACCCGCTGAAAGCAGAGGGGCAACGCTCCCAGAGAATCATTCATCAGGGGGGGGGGCTTTTGGGTGCAAGACACCCCGAACCCGCTTGTTAGGGGCGGCTGGGGCGCCCGTAGAGCACTGTCAGCCGACAGCTACAGTATGACAGGGTCGCGTATTGTCGATCGGTGCTCGTGCGGCTGACGATGCCTTCTACCCCTGTCTTTAATGAAGGGAACGTCCACGATAGACAAACGTCACCTGTCGGACTCGGCTTGCGATGGAGAAAACGAATCCGCGGGCCACGAGTGCCCGAAACATGTACGATTCTACGCGGTCAACGAGACAAAGTCGCTTGCAATACTATCGAGCAGAGTTACTTTTCTTTCGCTGCGGGGCACCTTCTCAAGAGAACAGTGTACTGCTTGTTGCAGAGAATCTACACTTATGGGTAAGACCGAGCCTTGCCTCTTGCACCTCTTCTCCCTGCTTTGTATGGTCGTTCCGTCAACAGCTGGAGAAGCCCCAGTCCAGCCGATCGCTGTCTGGGCCAATCAAACGCAAAACAGTGCCTGTTTGTTGGGTATGGACTCTCCACGTTTTGGCGCAACGGAAATATGCTCGCAGTCATGGGCGAAGCGCCCCCGCCGGCAGCAGTAGGTGTCAACAGTGCCACCGGTGGTATGGTGCAAACGCTTGACCAATCGAAATGAAAACTAATAGTCTTTCAGAGTGATGTTGGAAGTTTCGATCAACAGTTCACAAGCTCCGCAGGTCTAGATTTTTTGCCGTGATTGGGTCTTGCATCCGAGATACGCGCCACGGGTCTAGGCGCTCAGGATCACAACCTCTCGTACCCCGTTCGCGCGAAAAGTGGACGCACCACCACTCGCGCCACCACTCGCGCCACCACCCGCCCGCCACAACCCGACCCCGTCCGACAGGCAGCAGCAGCTGCAGAATCTTACACGTCGGTGTGGCGGAATGGGTTAGGGTCGGACCATTATAGTGAGGCGATACATTTTCCCCCGCCAGTGCAGCGCAGTTGGGCAGGGGGGCAGGCGCCAAGCGCCCGCCATCTCACGTGCGGCGTGCGTTGTGACTTCGATGTTTCATGGCAACTGGCATCTCCAGAGGACGTCGACTCTCACGTCCACTGCCTTCATTCATCCCTATGTTGAGCCGCCGCCCGCCAGTCGGTCTGGGCTGGCGCCTGTGCGGGAAAGCCCGACATGATCGACGGCGCACGGTCCCCTCGCTCCCCCCGCCGCCGACTATTTTTCGGTTGATGGTAGGGGCTTGCGGCGTCAGCCGCTACCGCTGCGCTCACCAGCTGTTGGCCGCTGAACGCCACAGCAGCGCCACGGTGTGTCCCTTCCGTGGCGCCCCCGACCGAGGAGTGGAATTGGCCGGCGTTTGTTCCGTCGGTCTTCTAAACGCAGACGTAGGAGAGGTCGGGCGCCAAGGCACATGACATGCGCCCTGGCGTGCGTGCCACCCTTCTTCAGCGTCCACCCACCCCCCCACCCCCCCACCCCCGCGCGCCCCCCGCTCTCTGGAGTGCTTGGACGTGCTCACCGCTCTTCCCCGCGCTCGACGGTTGCTTATCGTCACCCCCGAGCCCCGCTCCCCCTCCGCGGCGAACGTTCCCACCTCTCCCGCGCACGCGCCCGACCCCTGCGGCCGGCCCCGACCCGCCGCGGCGGCGCCCACCACCGCCGCCGCCCACCGCCGCAACGCCCACTGTCCCATTCAGCACGCCGCGGTTCGTCGGCAGACGGCTACGCACGCACAAGGGTACTTTCCCCGCTGACGCGGACGTCGGGGCGGCCGCCGCCGTCTGCCAGCAGCGGGTGCTCGGCGGTCGGCCGGGGGCGGCGGGGTAGACCCGACCCGCCGACGCCGCCGCCGCCGCCGCCAGGCGCTTACCCCCACCGGCCGACGGGTCACGGTCCTTCCGCGGGTCCCCCCGTCCGACGGACTGTCGCCGCTGGCGCGCCGACGCAAACCAGATGGCCCGCTCAGCGGATCCCAGCAGAACCCCGCGCAACGGATCAAACACATCCACTCCACTGCCTCGAAAGTGGGAATAGGACGGCACACAGGAATGTGATTTCCGCAAGAGAGTTTCCGACATTCACAACAGGCCGATTCTGGAGCACGGTCGGTTGGCGAGAGGGGGGCCGACCCCGTCGGCCGTACCGGTGTGTGGGACGCGGCCTGTTTGGATCCCGTGCGCGGCCGTAGGGGGCTTGTGGGGGCGCTGGCTGGGCACTGCCGCTCGTCCTCGCCCCCCGGCTCCCGCGTCGCGGCCGCGTGCACGCGCCGCTCACCGCTGACGGGCTTGCGGACGGGGCCGGCGGCGGAGGCGGGCACGCCGCGTTGCACACCACGGTCGGTGGCCACCGACCGTGGTGTGAAACGCGGCGTGCCCCTGCACCACCCGGGTGGTGTCCCCAAGGCGCCCAATGCGGCCTGCGCCCAGCAGACCGCCCGAGGAAGAAGAGCAACCAAAGGGAGCTACCATGTGAGAATAAATGGTGCATCTTCCTACCGGGCACGGCCGGTCACCCCTGACCACAGCCGGCCCGACTGCTATCTACCACACTGCGGCCCACCACACCACCGGCGGTGTGCCGTCTATGGATTGCCTCCCTTTCAGTGCTAATTCACACCCGGATGCCGTGCTTCCCCTTTTTTGTGCGCGTACGGGGGCTGTTGAGCGGTCGTGGTCGGGCGGCCCGCCCCTCCCGGTCAGAGCGGGGTGGCCACGCCGACATTGTCGCCCTGCTGGTTGTCTGTACTCGCCGAGATTCGGTGGAGGTTGATGGTGTGGCAGGGAGGCGGCGGCAGCAGCAGAATTACCGTCTGTGCCATTATCGTTGACGGCGGCCAAGCAATGCGCGTATCGGAGGGGGGGGGGGTGGCCGATACTGCAGAGGGGTTAGGCTGTCTCGTCCACCTAGTCAAGACGGGGAGAGGTTGCCTTTTCGTCATCGCACAGTCCGCGGGGGCGGGCCTGCATGGGCCGACAGCGACACCGGAAGCGCGCTGGTGAACAGAAAAGGAGAGCGACCAAGGCCGCCAGCGCATGCGCGTGTCGCGGATATTCCCCACCTCTGCGCCCCCATGCCGACAAAGAGTGTCGCTCCCGGCACCTCCCTCCCTTTCCACGCGCGCCCCCAAAGTCGCCCCCATGCACCGACTGCGCCGAGAGCACCGGGCAGCAGTGCCGTAGCTGCTTCGGCCTCCACCGTTTCCACTGGTAACAATTCGGATATCACACTGGCAGCGCAACGTCCGACGGGTGCGTGCGAGAGTGCCGCACCAGCCCATCCCGAGAGGCAAATCGCGCGTCACACCTGGGGCAGGAGAATCGACGCTCGCGCCCATGGACGTTGCGCACGTGCTTATTCCTGTGACCACCAGACAGATCGGAGAAAGGGGCGGAAACAGCGAAGAAGAGGACAAGCTTTGGGAGTGTTCTGTTCCATCCGGGCGACAAGAGTCAGCGGGTGGGGCAGTCAGTACGCCGCACATTCTGAGGCGAGATTGAAAGCACAATCACACACGGGAGCAGGAGGCAGCAGGGGCACCCGTTGCCAGAGTTCAACGCACCGGTTGCCAGTTTCTCCAAACCGGCGGTCACACTGCGGACACTGAAACGGGCGCGAACCGTCGTGAACGGTCCGTTCGTGCTTCCTGGCGGGACAGGAAAGATTGACAAGCGGGGGTGGGAAGCAAAGAGGCCATTCGAAAGAAGGAAAAAGCATGCAGAGCAGAAGTTGGTCGTCAGTGTCGGACAGCTGGTGCTCTCTCACCTCTGTTGCCCTGCCCTCGAGTTCACAATAGACGCCCCACAGGTCGTGTCCGACTGCCTTGACAGCGAGAAGACGGTAGGACGTGCAACGCCCTCCTCTCCACCACCAGTTGGCACGACACCGCTCTTTGCCGCATCGATCCACACGGCCCGCTTGGCCTGACACTCATGCACCGGCGGTGGCAACCCTCAGAGATAATCCCGACGACAGCAGGTCACTCGTCACGGGAAATACGGCGGGAAAAGTCCACAGTCGTACCTGCAATCTACAACCAGTCGATCGGCATCCATGCAAAGTGCGGTGATGCCACCAAGGATGACTCGGCGCCCGTGTTGGCGGCGAGGAGCCATGCGAGCGGTTGCATGTGGCCAGTACCAGTCAGTCTCGGTCATCCGTGTCGGCGCGCCCTGCGGCGAGCATTGGCGGGAATGGCGAGTACCAGACCAAACATAGAAAGCACCGTGCCGGCAGCGACAAATGCCAGGTGGCGCCCAGCAGTGAAGCCCGCCTGCCCGCTTCCGCGGCGACATGGGCTGCCTCACGGACAATTCGCAAAAAAGATACAGGCAAAGGCCCGACCAATTGTGGAGCCCGGCATGCCTAGACTGAAGCGACTCCACAGCGCCACTACCGCTCCAATACAGTCTTGCACTTCAGGGCTCAGAATCCACCTCCCTCAGAAGCGCGTACAGACAATGCCATCCCTCATGGGACACATACCAACATACCTGATCGGTTTCCAAACGTGTGGCCACATCCGCGACTACAGGACACGCGAGTTTTGACAATGGCTCCCATGCGCAGCCTCCAGTTGCTGGTAGTAGCTGTGGGTGACGGCCGCTGTCCTCCACGGGAAGGAGCTCCACCAAACATTCCGACGCTTGTCGTGCCGGTGGCCGGTGACAGCGGATGCGCTGTTGAAGACACCGGCGTGCTATCTCCTAGACCATGGCCACTCGCGGGCGTCGGGGAACTTGCGCCAGAAGGGCACATGGCGGAGCCACGATCCAAGTAGCGTTGTTGCGTGTCGTCGGACTGCGGGGACGGCGCAAGGAGCGTCAGTTGTAGGCGGTGGCTGTTGTCTTGCCGCCGTCCATGCGTTCCATGTAGCCCCCTAACTTCCACAGCACCTCGGCGAGCAACAGGTGAAGCAGAAACCGGGCTGCCTATGCAGGCACCGCTCATCTCCACGCCACCTTCCACCGCCTCTGATCCATCCGATCGGAACCGTCGCGAGGGGTAGAGCGACTCGGCGCACAGAGCAAGACGTCCCAGGGAATTCACCGATAGCGGTGGGAAACGTGGCGGCGGCACATGCTCCGCGACGGCCGCCCGACTTTCCGACCACAATCGCGCCTCAAGGGCGGCTCGCTGTGCTCGGCCGACGCGAGTGCGTCCACACCCGCGGGCAAATGGAGCAGAGGTGGTGAACGCAGCATCGCGGCACGCGGCGGGTGGTCCTGGTGTGCAGCCCGGGCGTGGAAGCGGCGGCAGAGTCAGAAACAACTTGGGCACAGGATGAGGAGAATTGAGGCACAGCCCCGTCGCGCGCCCGTCACTACCCACGGCGGTTGGCCCCTCGCTACGGCAACGAAGCGTCATCTCCGTCGACCTGGCCACCACCCCCTCTCTCCGCGGTGAAGGACGCCATAGGGGCAGTACCCGCTCTCGTTGCCTGCCACCGACAGCGACAACAGTGCGTGGGGAGTCATGGAGGAGGAAGTCGATGGACAAGCGGTAGTCGCCAGGGTTCCGCGCCATCAAGACAGAGGGTGATGTACCGCAGCGGGAGTAGTGCGCACTGGGGGTTCTACCTCAGATGGGGAAGGGGGAGTGACAAGGAGTCACGGTCGTTGTGTGAGATGGGGTGAACAAAAGCGGGTGCGAACCCAACCGTGCGTACGTGGGTAAGTGGCGTGTCAAGACGAGTTATGGCGCTCCCCCCAGCACGGTGTCCCAAGCAAGGTGGAGCCCGTCCACAACTCGAGTCTGGAGGGCCTCAACACCGTCCAGCGCACAGCAGGGCAGAGATGCCGAACTCGCCCCTCGTGCGTGCATGAGGGGCGCCCGTGTGCCGGTGCTGCGTGATGAGGCGCGGCACCGCCGCGGGAGGACCTGCTAAAGCGGCCCGCAGGTCCCCTCTCTGTCCCAAAACGTCGCAGCGAGACCTGTGAGCGGCTGTGACGAGGGCGCCGACGGCGGGTAGGGGGGCCACGCTAGCCCCCCTGAGGTGGCCAGCAGCAGACAGCGTCACACGCGGACGTGATTCCCTCGTGGCCGCCCAGTAGCCGAATTCTAAAACCACCCTCCAGCTGCTGTCAGTGCTGCGGTTGATACCTGCTCTCTACGTGGCTGTTGCCAAGAGAAGTATAGAGGCCTCAGTCGAACAGCGAAGCTAGAGCTCCAAGGGCATCTCTCTGCAGGGGGGCGCGCGGGGGAAGCTTACCCGACCTGGCCTCCACTTATTCGAGGTGGCTTGGCGGCCCTCGGAGCCAGTGTCAGCGTACTGCTGTACCTTGCCTACGTCTTGTCCGGAGGCGCTCGAGTTACGCGCGGTGGGCTGCGCCCAAGTTTTGGAAGACGACGAAGCACTTGGGGGCTACAAGTCTAACACTTTCAGATCAGCCGAAACCAAACCTTAGTTTGAAAGCTCAGGTTCCCAAACCCAAGGATGAGAATATATATCGTCTGTGAACTGCCATATTTTTTTCAAAACTCTGTCGATCAATGTGCAACCATGGCGCCACATTGCTGTTCAAACACTGGTGGCGTGCAGCATTATCGTATCGAGTTCGTCCCATGCTCTTCGTCTCTCTCATCTTCCTGTCTCCTCGTCTGTGGTTTGTGCTGGTAGTGGCTGCTGAAAGTCGAGACCGAAGGAGAATCCAGAAAAAGGTGAATAGTGTTGATTTAGCTCATAAAGTTCTCCCATTTGCTCCGAAGTGTTTTGATGCCGTATTCATGTTGCAGTAGTGTCGTGCATCCGAGATACGCGCTACGGGTCTAGGTGCTCCTGCTCGTACAATCCTCTACCCCGCTCGCGCGAAAAGTGGACGCACCACCACTCGCGCCACCATCCGCCTGCCGCAGCCTCTTCTGGCTGGGCTTGTGCAACAAGCCAACGGAAGCGGGTGTGGTGCCATCGTTCACGCGTTTGTGGCGGCAAAGACGGCGGGAGGAAGAGGCAAAGATCGCCTGCCCCCGAGTGTGCAGCGCGGTCGGGCAAAGGGGCCGAGCACCCGCCATCACACGCGACGCGTGCGCCGCGGCCGCCAAGCGTCTCGGTATGTTGTACCTCGAGAAGGGATGCCCTCGCTCGCACAGCCATTCTTTAACTGTTCTCCTCCGCTCGTGTCCTCTACCGCTCACATGAACATGTCCGCTCTCTCCTCGTTCGCTCTCCTCATCAGCATGCATGTTCCCTTGTGCAACCCTACTACGTCTCTCGCCCTGTAGCCGGCAGTATCTACGTATGAACTGACCAGACGGCCGACGAGTTGCGCGGCACCAGCTCGTCGATGAGGCAACGCTCAACAACGCCGACGACTTGGGGCAAGGACACGATCAGCTGCGGGGTCTGGCTGACATGCTACGTCTCGACCACTCGGCCGTGGAGCAGGCCGTGGGGATGACCGCCGCGTGCATTGGCAGCCACTGCGGCCTGCCATCGCCTGTCACCGCTGTGGCGACTGGCACTTGACGCCAAGGACAAACCAAACGTGGGGCAGCTGCGGTGGGCGCTCACCGCACCTCACTGTCGCTGAACGGCGCTACCGCGCGCGGTACGTCCGGCAGACTGCCACGACCGAGCGGATCGTTCCACGTCTCGGACGCACGCACTCGAGGGTGCCGTCTGGCAGGGCGGCACGGCGGCGCGGACGGCGCGGCCAGGCTCTCCCGCACGGCACCAAACCACCCCCGGTTAGGGGCTGGTGCTCCCACTCGCACGCGCCGCCACACCGCCCGTACACTGTCGCACGCGGCGGCGGGCCCCGCGGCGGCACGCGGGGCAGTCGGCTTGGTCGCCCGTGTGGACTGCCCTCACGCGGGCCGCCACGCCCGTGCGCGCCGTTGGCAGCGGCGCGCCCGCCGGCGTTGGCACCACCCCGGTCGCCCCACCGCGTCTCGCGTCCCGCGGTCGCCGGCCTGCCAGCGGGGCGCGCACGGGCTCCGTGGACGCCCGCGCGCGGCAGCGGGTGGCGGCGTCCGCGCGGCGGCGGACCACGCCGCACCCGCCCGTGCGGGCGGCGGTGGACGCGCGGGGCGGGCCGCGGTGGTGGACCCGATGGGCCCGGCAGATGGAGGGGGAGGGCGGCGCCGACCAGCGCCCACGGAGCGGACGGCGGTGGAACAACAGCGGGTCGGCCTGTGCGCCATCGACGCACGTGGCACGGGGCTGTTGCGGGGGCGGCGGTGTTGGTGCCCGTACCAGGCGGCCCCGACTGTGTAGTCCACGTGGCCGACGATGGCGGCCGTGGGCGCAAGGGAATACGAGCACACACCGTTTCCAAGCCATGGTGGCCAGCCCGACAACCAAGGCAAAGAGCAACGAGCGATGCCCGTCGCTGTTGGCGGGGGGAGCGACCCGCCGTCCCCGCTGACCAACGTGGACCGGCGTGGCATGTCGACGCCACGCATCCATGCACATCCCCCCCCCCCCCCCCCCTCCACCACCTCGGCGCCCTCCACGCCGGTCGCGACCGGCAGCTCGGGTCGCCCGCCCCACTCGGACCACGAGCCGTCATACACGGGCACGCGCCACTCGCCAGCGACCGCCGCCGCGAGCGCCACAACCGACGCGGTCACCCCCGAGCCGCACGTCACGGCCAGGCGGGGCTGCCCCTCCCCGTCGTCGGGCACCCCCCCCCCCCCCCCCCCCCCCCCCCCCCCCCCCC
>Ga0209093_1001839_pt1 | contig 12028 bp, 14 predicted proteins | sample SidtaG_4_FD_187450 | JGI IMG/M metagenome (GOLD analysis project Ga0209093, IMG submission 187450) | Marine algal microbial communities from Sidmouth, United Kingdom - Sidmouth_Male1 metaG (SPAdes) (version 2) | ecosystem: Host-associated > Algae > Red algae > Unclassified | place: Sidmouth...
TTGGCGGGGGTGTGCCTCCAGGACGTTGAGAGAGGGGCACACGAGGGGGGTAAGAGGCCTCTGGCCTCGCGCCTCAGACCGGTCTCGAGTAAAGCAACGCATCCACCCACTTACCTCCCGCTTCACAATGACCGTATCCTTGATTTGTTCTTTTCGTTATGAGGAGTCATATCTGATGTTCTCAGTGCATCTCACCCTCGCCTCGGGGATTTTGTTGGCGTGTTTTGATTGGGTCTTGGGCACACCCCCACCGGCGGGTGTGGCCCGCGTTTGACCCCTGTTTTTGGCCCACTTGCGAGGGTCCCCCTGAGGGTTGAGGGAAGGGGACAGGTGGGTATATCTGAGCGGGAAAGCAGAGCAGTCCCGAACCCCCCGAGGGAGGCAAGTAAACGTTGAGCCTCACAACGCTGTGTCGTGTTTGCGGCTTGTCTCTGCCGCCCACACCAGTTGTGTGTGTGCGTCTTGGCGCTTACTTCCGGGGTCTTTGACGAGACTACCGGGTGCCCGGTCGGGTAGGCCGCCCGAGTGGGGTCGGCTTGACTGTGGTACCACAATGGGTGCATATCCGCTTGCGGTCCGAATGGAGAGAGGATGCGATGGCCAGCCACAGAGCGACTCTGGGCGATTAGAGATGGAGTTGAAACTTTCTCAGGCTGCCGTGGTGTCCGACTAAAATCGAAAGAAATTCTGCTGCGGCGGCCCCCACTCTATTTTAATTTCGAGAGTGCTGCGGACCACGGCGGGAAACGGCAGCGGTGGGCGCGGTCACGAGAAATGCTCCTCTGGGGCGCTGCGGTGGGCTCGGGGATGGCAGTTTTCTGTTCTTTCCCAGCCCACTTACGCGGCCCACGCACGGCATAGACACTGCCGCTCACCTGGAGAGTCTTCTGTATCAACTAGAAAAGCGCTACAGAGAACAAGCTACGAGAAAAGCCCACGAGAACACTACAGAAAAAACCAAGAAACACGGCACGCACATGGGCGGGGAGCTCACCCCACCTGCACCAGTCCCCCGCCTCTACCACTGTTTCCAATGCAGCCACAGCAATGAGCCGGGGGCACCAACAAGGTGCGCTCAGTCAAAAACCCACAGCGGCGACAGCTCAATCCATCAGGGCGTGAATAGCGGCCTCCTAGGCATCGGCGGCAGCCAGCAAAGCCGCCGCCTCGGCCCGCTTGGCCGCTGCGCGAGCCACCGCCCCGGATGCCGCAGCTGTCAGCGCCGACGCCGGTGCCTGCCCACGTTCCGGCGCCATCGCCTCGGCAGCCCAGCGCGCCGTCATTGCCGCGCAGGCAGGCACCTCCCCCCCTACCACCGCAGTGATGGAGGGCACCCGCCCCAGTGCCGCCGCTGGGTTGGTAGGCATTACCTCCATCGCTGCTGAAGCCCCAACCACCCCTCCGCGCACAGCCGCTGCTGCTCCCGCAAGCACCTCCCCCACCGCCTCGACGGAGCCGACTCCCCGCCCCCGAGTTGCCGCCGCCGCACCGTCTCCCCCCCCGTGCATCTCCGCCGCTGCGCCGACAGGGTCCCCACCCACTACCGCCGCCTGGATGGCGGGCTCCTCGCCTTCCTCCTCTCCCGCACGCTCCCCTCCTTCCGGCGCCAGCTTCGTTTCCACCACCGACTGCGTCGGCAGCACCGGCATGAGCTCCTCCTAAAACACGGCGCGCATCGGGTCGTCCCCGTCCGTGAGGTATACCCCACGATCCTCGATGCAGCTCTTAGGCAGCTCCTTGTCCATCTTGATGACCGTGTCCACGTACTTCTGGTAGCGGCAGGGTTCGATGATACCGTCTTCATTGGTGCCGTCCTTGATGTTTGTGCGCACCTCGGACAAAAACTGCACGGCGAGGCGGAGGTGGCCGGTGGCCATCGTCCCGACCAGCTCCTCGCCCAAATTGACGGGCTCGCGCAGGCGCCACAAGCAGCCCAGGTACTTGAAACCGCGCGTGAGCCCGGTGAGAATGCCCGTACGTCCGAGCGGCAGCTTCCAGAACTTGTCTTCTTCCAACCAGTAGGCGGCGCTGGTGAAAAGCATGTGATCGCGGGAGCGGCTAGTGACGAGCAGGAACCACCCTTGGACGACGTTACGCTTCAGGTTACCGATGACTGCATGGATGGCTTGGTGCAAGGCCGCGTTCACGCGGGTAGTGTTGCTGGTGGAGCCGGCCAGAGCAACCCCCGCGTCCTCCATCGCCTGCTGCAGACGCTGTTTCGTCGGCTTCTTGACGCTTGATTCCAAGAACTGCTCGGCAGCTGCCTCGTCCATCTTCATCGTGTTCATCGCCGACTGGATGATGAGATTGTGGCGGATGTTCGGGGACGGAAGCACGTTCATAGTCGTCGCGGCGCCGCCAACGAAGGCCTTCAACCTCGGAGTGAGGTCATCGCGGATGGTGCACATGAGCAGCATTCCTTACACCCGCTTCTTTGCCAGCTCAGAGGCATGACGGATGGTTGCCTTTTGAGCAGTCGTCAGAGGCGGCACCCGCAGCGCAGGCGTCGGGTGGGGAGGAACACTTTCCTTGAAAGAGGCACCCACCGACACGCCCTCCGACCAGTTGGAGAACTGAGGGCGCTCGGCTTGCGGCTGGGAAGCGTTGCTCGGCGCCAACAAAGCCGGGGTAGCCGTCTGCGGCATCGACTTGTCGTCGGTCTGCGCCACTGGTCGGGCGACCTCTGACGTCACAGCGCTCTGCCGCAAGATCGCATCGCCGACGGCGTGATCCAGAATGTCAAGCGCATCGTCGTGGGTGCGCATCTTGGTGGCGGCAGCCTTCAAGACCACGTCGAGGTTGGCCTTGTTGGCCGTCAGCCACAGCAGCCGCGCCACAGCATCAGCATTTTCAATGTTTGCCTCAGCCGCCGCGGCGGATGTCAGATGGGTGGCGCGCGTAGCGCCCGCAACGCTCTTTCCACGCTTTGACGTCTGGTCAGCTGTGTCCACCGCTCCACGCTTAGTGGCAGCGCCACGCTGAGCAGCAACGATAGCGGCCGCACGGGCAGCAGAGGCCAACCGCGCGACAGGAAGCGGATGCGAACCACTGCTCTTCGGGGCGGCAGCCACCACATTGTCGGCTGCGGCCGTAGAACCTGCCGACATCGGCACGGCGCTCAGCGAGGGATCCTTCGCGGAGCCACAGAGCAGCGACGGGGTCGTGGTGACGCAGCCAAAGCCCGGCACCGACGAGAGGCGCAGCGCCCTCGCACCCTTGGTCGTGTAGCGCGGAATTGGGCGGCGCGGGAGTTTTCCGCTGCGCTTCTCGAGGCTCGAGTGCGGGGCGGCCTCGGCGTGCTCCTCGTCTTCGAGGTTGTAAGTCCCCACAGAAGGTGTCTGCTGGTTGTGGCCCGGTATCTTCTTCGGTGGCTGCAGGTAGAAGGTCTGCGCCGACGAGTTGGCGGTAGCCTTGATCGAAGCGTGCGTTTGCGTCAGGATGGCGCTGTTGTAGGTCATGGCGGCCATCTTGTCCTGGGGCGGCTGCACGGCGTGGGTCAGAGACACGTGCGGCGACACCTTGGAGGCCATCTCCGCCAACGCCCGCAGCTTGTTCTTGGTGTCCTCATCAGCAGTCGTCGGCGGTGGGGTCATGGAACCAGTCCAGCGGTCCGTCATCGCGAAGGAGGCCACGGCCGCAGATGTGAAGAGGGGGGTGGTGTAGCACGGGAAAAAGAGTGTTCGCGTCGTGAGCGTCTTGTTGGGGGGGAGGGGATAGTGAAGGCTGTGGCACGGGCGGCGCAGCGACGAGTTCATCTCGCTCACATTTCCCAAGCTTATGTAACCTCGCTCCCGCGCGCGGGCGGTGGGCCGCGCCGGCACCCACAGCGGGCGTAGAGGGACACGAGGCCTGCCTCCGTCTCGCCACGCGGCCATTGGGCCGATACGCCCGGTGATGGGCTCCACCTGCTCTGTGTCCGCGCATTGGTGGTAGACGCGCGCGCGACAGAAACGAGCACCACAGCAGTAGCAGACCAGCGCAAAGGAGGCTCAGTCATGTTGGCACCAACCCCAGAAAACGGTCCCTCGTGCTTCCGCGTCCATTCGCGTGTGTTCGTCACCCCGTTGAGCCCCACCACAACCCAAGTGCAGTGCATCCCAAAGCCCAGGCCGCGCCGCAAACGACGGGTCTTTGCGGAACCGTCCCAAGGGCAGCTGCCAATTCTCAAGAGGTGGCCGAGCGAAGGCCCATCAGCGAGGCACCTGCTCCCTGCCGCATTTTTGGGAGGCAGATGGTCGACTGTCATAACCTAGACGTGAATTTCCTCGGGAACCTGGGGCGCCCAGTGCGAGGCGCAGCCGTACAGACGGTCTCCTAACGTACCAATGATCCAGATGGCCGGGACCCGTCCTAACCTCTCCGGGGCGTGCCAGACAGCCGACGGCGGTGGAATCTCTCGTGGGGTGCGGCAGCGACCGCCAGCGAACTCATCGCAAAAACGCTCCTAGGTGGTACACGCAGGGAAGTACTAGGCGTGGCAGCGACGACGTGAACGTAAGGCGTGGCGGAGCAGTCGAGGCAAAGGGTGGCACGCGGGGAACAGGACGGTCCCAACGCACAAGCGCGGCGTCACCGAGAAGGCAACACGCGTGAAGAGCCAGCGGACTGATCGTAATTAAAACTTCTTACCTGAAGCGCAATGACCGGGATGCGGACGAATTGGACTACAGCAGGGCCCGGTTCACAACGCCTGCAACGCCCGTCATTGGAGAAAGTATTCGCCCGAGTCGAAACGAGCGCATTTGAGCTGCTTGGTCCTCTGTCGCTCGGTACTTTGGAACCATCTGAGCGAACGGTGCGGCCGCTCACCGCCGGACAGAACCTCCTCTGACCCGTGCGCCCTGCGGACCTGCGCTCACTGGTGTCGTGCTCCCGTGCGCCGTGGCCGTCCGTTATGCGGTCGGCCCTTCGGCCAGTCCTGCCGTCTCTGACCAGGTGACCGACCTGTACCCCTCGGGTGCCGTCAGTCCTCGGGAGGTACGCAGCCACCGCTGCGACCGTGGTACGTTGTCGTTGATGCTCTGCAGACAGGGACTGACGGCACCGACCTGATGTTCTCCATCGGGCTGCTGGGAGAGGAAAAGCCGTGACGAGCGGGGCACGGCGCGGCGGACGTGCAGCCTTCCTGGTGACGCACACCGACCGAGACGGGGGCGGTCGGGACGCACGCGCGGCTGCTACTCGAGGGGCAGCCCGCAGGCGTACGTCACTTGCCTCGTGCTGACACAGCCATGGGCTGTCGACTTTCGCTTCCCTCTCTTCCTGGTCTTCGACTCATCCTCCCGATGGGCAGAGAATGGACCACTGGCTGCTCCCAGGCCTCTCTCTGGGTTGGCTTCGACAGCCGCTGCGGGCGCTCCACCCCCGTCTTGAGAAACGCACCAGCCGTTCTACCTGGGCCCCGTGTCCTGTTCTCGCAAATCTCCACGCCGGCCATCCCCCCTCGGTCGCCCGTTTCGCCTCCCCCAACCTGTTCGTGGGCGGCACCCGGTCGCCCTCGTGGCCGCCATGTCGAGCACACCGCAAAAACCCAAGCCACTCCAATTTTCCGTCTGCTGAGCTCGCTTCGCGCGGTACGAGAATTTGGCGCGACACCGCATCGCAAAGCACGAGGACGTTCGGCGCCAGCCTGGCGGCGGTCTTGCGGGACCGGCTGCTGCCGGAGGATCGGCCAACCGTGACCGGTCGGCCAACGGCGTCGCGTGTATCCGACACGGGCCACCACCGCGGCTACCGCCGCCAATGCCTCCACCACCACCACCACCGCCGTTGTAGCCAAACGTGCCTCCCACGACACAGGGAGGCGGCGGCGGGAGAGAGGCGGTGGCGGGCTCGCCCGACGGCGTGTATGCGTCACCGGTGGCCGCGGCAGCGGTGGCGCACGCTCCAGAGGTCATGGAGGTGGCTCGCTCCCACATACCGGCCGCGAAAGAGTTTGAATTTGGCGAGCACGCGTTCGACAAGGCCGTCGAGGCCATGGACGCGGCTATCGGCCTGACTCGCCATCCTAAGTCCTGTGAGAGCCCCGCGCGAAAGAAGAGAAAGGCTGCGGACGGCGGCGCCGCGCCGAACGCCACTGGTTGGGATTACTCTACGCTTTCCGCCGAAGTGCGGCAGTATTTTGAGCTAATGCGGGACTCGGACGGCCAGCTGCCCTAGGTCACGGCGCGAAGGGGCTGCCGTCCCGGCAGTCTCACTCTTTCTGGCTTCGGATGCTGCAAATCTCTGCGCTGGAGTGCGGCGACCGCGGAATGTCGTTGGCGGACCAAGACAGGTTTTACGATGTGATCGACGCGTGGGATCGCACGAAGCCCGCCATGCCCGTGGACGCAAGGCACTTCCTCGGGTTGCGGGACAAGATCGGCTCGCAGACCGCCTTTAAGGACGCGTTGCGGGATGAAATCGACACGGCCATTGAGGACGAAGGGTGCATGAAGTGCACCCTGGAGGAGTGGGAGGAGCGCTATCAAGTTACTTTTTGCCCCGAGCTCGAGCGTGCGCTGGAGCGGATGCGGGCAGCCGACAGTGTGAAGCTGTGGAGTGGCGGGAGCAGCCCAGCGCCGCCCACGAGTCGCAGATAGTCACCAATGGACGGTGACGCTTTCCGCTCGTTTCAGCCGGCGGTACTCGAGGAGGGAGGCGACAACGACTGCTTTGTTCTTGGCATGCACGCTTTCAGCGACGCTAGTCGCCTGTAAAGCTCTGGGGGTACGTGAGTCCGACAGAAGTGTCCAACTCCTGGAGCAATGATAGGGGAGCCAGCACGTGTCGGAGTGGTGGCTTAGTCTTGTGTGTTCACTGCAAGCCTGACGCTGACGGTCCGACCTGATCGTGTTGCTCCTTTCTTATGCTGCTGTGTTCTTGTCTTCATGCTGCGCTTGAGTGCTACTTTGCTACGCTCAGCACACATGCTGTGGCCCCTCCGTCTGCGATTCTTGAAGGCCGAGTTGGATGACGCAGAATGGCACACTGCGGCGTACATTCCGGTCGTCCGCAAGAGCAAAGAGCCAGGGGCGGGCCGCCGCGTGCAGCTCCGTCGCTCTGCTTGTCTGCATAGAAGGCTGTACCTCGTCTTCCGGTCGGCCATCGCGGCCAGCCATATGGGGGTCAAAGTGAGGCTGGGCGAGCGCGCGTTGCGCGCCTTCCCTCGACTGCTGTTGTACATTGGCGACATCCCCGAGGAGAATGCCATCTTGTGCCTTAAGTCGGGCGAGTGCATGCGGCCGTGCTCTATGTGCGACGTCCACATCAAGTCGGACGGTGCGTCCATTGCGCTCAACTCCAATGACCGCGATGCGCTCAAGGGAATCTAGCCGAAAATTGAGTCAGCCAAACTTGGGGCAGCGCGCAAGAACCCCAGCCGCCCTCTGATGCTGGAGAAAAAGGACAGCGCCCACAGCATGATGCCTGCGCTCGCCGCTATGGCTGGTCTGTCGACCCACCCGCTGCTCATGTACAAGATGATTGGGGTCGACATATTGCACGTGAGTTACCGAGGGGAGCTCTCCTTGCCCTCCTTTTGCTCTGCACCGCATCGACCGCAGCTCGGCTGGGTGGTGGAGTGGCGAGGGAAACTGACGTTCTCTGCAACGTGCTCGAGTTCCTTGTCCCTTGCTTTCGTCGTTCCCTCCACACATCTGCCCGACACCGTCTGTTTTGCGGCTGTGTGCATCGTCTCCCATGTCGCCCGCCCCCACCTGCCCCCCCCCCTTTTTCATGCAGGTACTAGACCTGGGCATCACTCGCATGCTCGTGCACCGGCTTGTGCGAGTTTTTTATCATGTTTGCAAGGACCGCATCCCCGCGAGCGGTACTATTGGAGCAACACGCCGTACGGGGACGCTGTCACGGCGGTCTGTTCCGAGCACGCTGTGATCTATGCGCGCATCGCCCGCTGGACGACGGTCAACACCCCCCCCCCGATGACACTCTCCGAGGCTGCGAGCCTCCAGATCTTCTCGGCAGAGTTCATCTAGCTCTATGTCAGCCCCATCGTCGGCGATATCAACAGCCCGAAGATACACAAGTTGTTGCGCCACATCCTCGATGCCAAAAGGCTCCATGGAAATGTAGTAAATGGCAACACGAGCAGCAACGAGTCGGGCCATAAGACGGACAAGCGCTTCTATCGTCGCACGAACAGGTCCTCTGCCTCTCTCACGGCGCAGATCGCGCGCCAGTCGCAGGGCACGCAGGTGATTTTGGCGCACAACGCCAAGATTGACGCCGACGCCATCAAGAGGGACAAGGTCCGCCACGCGCGCCCCTTCCCCACCCACGGTGGGCAGGTGACGGCGTTGGGTGCCCGCCCGCTTCGCGGCGTGTCGCGTGTGGCGGTCGGATCTCTGTCGAGGCGGCCGGGGCTGGCGAGGCTCAGCGCGATACTTGGCCTTCACCCCGACACCCACGTGCCAGTTCTCGGCCGCATCGTCTTCGGCGCCAAGCTAGACGATGGCACGCCTCTGCGACAGATTGTGCGGGCCTACTCCACCTTTCGCCACCGCGGCGCCTGGTTGGACGTTGTCCGCTGCACCGTCGCAGGCGAGGCACCGGGTGCCGTCGACGGCATCCAGCTGAGTCCGCTACGGCGAGGTCCGGGCCCTCTTGCGCTACAGAGAGGAGGATGTGGCCATCGTCTGCGATTTTACAGAGGTTGAGGCGTAGGGAGACTGCCCCTTGGCAATGCGTGGGTGCCAGCGCTTGCGGTGGGCGGTGACGCCGCCGGGGGACGGGGACTGGGCACTCCGCGTGGTGCCAATGTCCCATGTGCTCCGCGTGGCGCACATCGCGCCGGACTTTGCTGAACTTACCCTGCGGTGCGGCGTCAAGGCCTTGCCCGCCCGTCACACCTCCCCGCTCGTTGACCAGCGGGCGATGCGCCTCCTTGACAACTATTTCTTTCGGTGGGATTTCATGGCAATGTCTGCCCTGTTTACGTTCCATCACTTTGACCACTGTCCGCCTCGGCAGCCCCGTCCATGAATGTCGTTGCAGCGGAAGTTCAGGCAGGCGACGGGGGGTGGCGGAAAAGGGGGTTTCGAACGCCGTGCACCTGGAGCCGCCGCGTCGACAGTGCCTACTTATCGCTGGCACGACGAGGCTCGGGACAGAAGAAAAGCGGCTACGGGCGGTCGGAAACCAACGAGTGCGTGAGGTCTCAGCGCGCTCCAGATGCCTTTGGCAGCGCAGAAGTACAGGGCAGTGACAAAAGAACAGGATGCCTGATCCACCCCGCTTCAAGTGCATCTGCCCAGTGCAATCGCTGAAAGCTCTGGCCTCTCGTGTTCCGAAGCCCACACAAGACTAGTTCGTCAAAGTAAAGTGAGAGTTTGCTTCTCTCTCGGTCAACGAGAGGTCCTTTCTAACTGGTTCGCAATGAACCCTGCAAGGGAATCGCGGCGATCAGGCGATGGTCCCTCTGAACGCTGCAAGTGAGACGACACCCAAAGGTGACAATGCAAGCCATGACACGATTCGAGGAACACTCACCAGACAAGTCTCACACAGTGACACTGCATGAACGGGCGCGGCACTGTTGACGGTCTGATTGGCTACCATCTCTCATTAAGAAGAACAGTTCACGATTTGATTGGCTACCATCTCTCATCCTGCAGAGACTGATGTTCCACTGGTACTGAATGAGCGTGTCACGCGTGCTAGAGGAGTTCCGGGATGGAGAGAACCCATATACAGACTGTCCTTGCCAGATCGGGAGATCTCGCTCTTCAATGACGCTGAAAAGCCCATGTGCGGTGGCAAGCACATCAGAGCTGGTGTGTGACCACAATTGGTCCCAGAAGTGCGTCTTATTGGTTGAACACGGTCGATCATGGTCCCAATCGGGGCCTCCCAGAACTACATGTGGATGTCAGCAAATGGCGTGCCTCGAAAGCGTCGGAGAACGGTCAGCCGAGTCCGCCTGCCATCGCCTGCAGTCACGCTGTCTCTCCGACACCACCCATCCTCATGATGCCGCGCCGTCGCCGCACGACGCATCCGCGCGGGCAAACGGCATCTTCTATCTCTTCTGCCTGCCGTCGTTGGTAGCAGACCCCCACCTACACTGCGTCCGAGGCTCCTTTTTGTGGCAAGTGGCCGGATGGCAGGTGTTGTCGCTGCGTCTGCGGCAGCCGCACGGCCTGTGCGCGCGGTAGCCGGCGGGCTGCCCGTGCGCGGGAGTTGGACTTGCAGCTTCGGCCGCCGCTTGGCCCGCGGCGGGCGGTGGTGGTGCGGGACAGTGGAGAGCGGCCGGACCGCAGGCGTTGGCGCTGCAGCTGCGGCCGCCGCTCAGCCCGCGGGGTGGGCTGGTGGTGAGGGACGATGGTGAGCTGCAATCCAACATGCCCTCAGCCCCAACTCTCTGTCCACGCCCCTGGGGCTGGGCTGCGGAGGAAAACGCGAGCCACCACCCCCCTAGCTCGAGCTCGCAGGCCACGCCCCCGGGGATAGGCTGCGACGAAAGCCGAAAGCCAACACCCCCCCAGCCCGAACTCACGGTCCACCCCCCCGGGGCTGGGCTGCTGCGAAAGCCGCGAGCCAAGACCCCCCCAGCAACACGAAAACACCCGCATCCCCCGCGGCTACGCTGCGGCGAAAGCTGCGAGCCACCACCCCCCCAGCCACATGTCAACACCCGCTCACCCGAGGCTGTTCCGCGACGGAAGCCACGAGCCAACCATCGCCCAGCTTCAACTCACAGTCGCCGCCCCAGGGCTAGGCTGCGGCGAAAGCCGCGAACCAACACCCTCTAGGCGAACAATCAAACCCCCCGACGGACGCCAAGGGTGGGCGCCCGGGCGGAGACCGCAGCGCACTGCACAGGACACGGTCAAGAACGCGTAGCTATGCGGGCCATCCATTGATCGTGTTGGTTGAAGCAGTCACGACTCCAGTGACCATGATCGTGATGAGCACAACAGTCCCGTGTGCACAACTGCTGATAAAATGCATGGAACTCCGTCACTGAGACGCCCTCCCTGCATTTTTTCGGGCTGCTTAGTGTAGGGTTGTGCATCACTCCTCTTTTGAGAGGGCGGGGTGGGCGATGCACACCCAATCACGCCTGTGGCGGTTCTCGGCACCACCACTTTGGTTCGTCGTCCAGCCGAAGTGACCTCTTGATCAGCTCGGTCCGTCGAAGGAACTGCCCCGGAAATCGACCCACAGCCGAGCCTTCCCCCAACGGGAGGAGATGATCACGGCAAAGCCGAGGGGGGAATCGTAGTCCGAAGCACAGGTGGTTTTATCAAACGGCGATGGGGACGGCCTCCCCACTGTCAATAAACCCCTCACCAACCCGAGCGCCAGCGGCCAAAGTGGTCACCCCAAATGCGCCAAACAGATAAATCCCTCCAAAGCGAAAAATTCAAACAAGTAGTAGGGGGGTTGGGAAAACAACAAGGGAAAAACCCCGCCCCCGACCAGATCCGATCTCCCTGAGATTCGGACAGGTCATTCCCTTGCTGGCCCGGATCGGGATATTTTGGGGGTGCGCCCGGGGGTGTGCTGTGCACAGCTGAGGGGCCGCGCCCCTGCCAGCCGCGGAACCCCGCAACCGCCACACAGCCCCCTCGTCGCGTGACGCGGCGTCCCCGCCCGTCCTGCGACGATCGCGAGGAGGGGGGCCCGGCCCGGCCCCCTGACAGGGTGCCGGCCACAACCCCCCCCCCCCCCCCCCCCCCGATCCCCGCCCCAGAGGGGTTGTCGAGGTCGGTCCACGGACTGGATCGGGCTCAGCCCACAACCGCGTGGCGTTGTGCACGGCCCGCGCCGGTGTCCCGCGGCCCCCACACCCCCGCGACCCCCCGTGACGCACGCTGTCCCGACCCCTCCCCGTGGGCCCACACGCACACCTCGGTTTCACTCCCCCACCACGTGCGACTCCGCGACTCCTCCCCACGACCCCGCGACGTAACCCTCCGCGCTGGCTGTGACGCGGTGTTCGCCGACTCGTTCCCCCTCCCACCCCACGACGTGCCATCCACCCCCCCCCCGTGGTGCCCGTCGATTCTTGCTTCTTGCGTCTGTC
>Ga0209093_1001840_pt1 | contig 12027 bp, 21 predicted proteins | sample SidtaG_4_FD_187450 | JGI IMG/M metagenome (GOLD analysis project Ga0209093, IMG submission 187450) | Marine algal microbial communities from Sidmouth, United Kingdom - Sidmouth_Male1 metaG (SPAdes) (version 2) | ecosystem: Host-associated > Algae > Red algae > Unclassified | place: Sidmouth...
GCCCGAATAGGGGGGGCTACTGAGGGAAGGACAGCTGTCCCATAGCCCGCAATCCGAAGTACGGAGAGGCGGGTGCAAGTCCCGTCAGGGGCATAAGTACGGGACTTAGCCCGTGCCAATTGCAACAGTGCCGGCAGCGGTGCCGGCGGTGGTGCCGGTGTTTGTGCCGGTGGTGGTGCCAGTTATGGTGCCGGTGATGTCGCGGGCGGGGGCGGCAGTAGCGGCGGTCGGTGGTCGACGGTCGGGGGGCGGGTACAAGGAAGCGGCAGCTCCGGTCCGCCTGTGTCGCCCTCGGCGGGGGGGGGCAGCGGACCGTCAGTGCGTGCCGCACATGCGGACAACGGGATGTTCCTCGGGGCTTCTGAGGTTTATCGGCATGACGGAGTCGTTCAAGGACAGCCGGCGTCGACACGAAAAGGAGACACCGAGAATGCAATTACGTATACTCACATTACACTCATTTCGTATTTATATGAGTTTAAGTACGTAGCAATGCAGTTGGTTAATTGCTCGACATTTGTGCGACCGTTCTGCGGTCGCCTTTGACCGTTTCACGATGAGCGTGAGCAGTATTTTTGCCAAGCGTCATTACCATTTCACAGACGGAGCGCCCTTGTGCACGGAATGCTGATCGCCTGCGACATGAGAGCCCTGTCCGCGCGCAATCATGCGCACCCGTGTGCGCAGGTCCATCAGTGCCCCTACATAAGCACACTCACTCTCTCCTCTCTCCGTCAGCCTCGGTGCAGCAAGCGCTCTCCGTCGTTGCGCACGGCGCAGCTCGCACTCGATACACGCGTCACCGTCTCGCATTTGTAACGCTCGTCACCCACTTTGGCCTGCCATCGGTCGAGCCGTGCTCACATCCCTCATAGTCATTTCAAGCACACGTGCGATGGTTTTCAGGATCCTGATCGCAATGAGTGGGACGGGTGCGTCGCCTCTGGTCTTTTTAGCGCTCCCGGGGTTTCCCAGGTTCATACCGTTCGCGTCCTGTGGTTTTTGTCACACCTGACGTTCCTTTCTCTCGCCAACCGCCGCTACTTGTCTATTCATCGGTGTACACGTTACAAGTGTTCAGATTGGTACACGAACGTATTGCTGCGCTCGACTGAAGACAAGTACCGCTCGCACTCGCGCATGTGACGGTACACGTTTGATCATGCGCTCTCTCTACTCCGTGGTCGCGTGCGAAATGTGTTTCAGACGCGTCGAGAAGCGGCTCAACTGCCACTGAAGAAGCCGCTAGCTATTGTGTTGTACAGATTTAGTCAATACGCGAATTAGAGCCCTGTGGAAGCCGTTGCGGACGTGTTTGGGATGTTCTCTGGTACTGTCGGCAAGTGCACGTATCGGGTCATTAGGGGATTGAGGTGCGTTGCTTTTCTTGCCATTCGCTGGTCCAACGTGCATCAGCGGGCCGAGCAAGCCATGTGGGCTGGTGACTCTTTCGGATTCGACGAATGTATTGGGGCTACTGACGGAAAACGCTTCCTCTGGCATACCAGCCTGCTCTGCACCCATGAACGTATTACGACAGCGAAGGCAAGTAGATCCTGAACGCGGTGCTTACTTGCGACTGGGATCGATGTATCATGAATATCGTGGAGGGTTGCACTGCGGCGGCGCCTGACGCACTCGTGCAAACTCTCGCTATCTGGCACCGATTTCCCAGCATTTATTTCTCAGCTGAGCAGTATGTACTTGGTGAAAAAGGTATGAAGTACTCTGCTTGGCTCATTGGACCGTTTTTGCGACCGCAGTGCACGACTGCGGAAGATTGCCAATGCGCGTGGAGCACGCAATCGGCGTTCTCCAGGGGCGCTGTTCGAGTCTGAGGGAGCTGCCTGTACACTTGGGCGGACAAGACGACTTTCACAACGCGACGAGTGGGGTGTCTTTCTGATTTCTACACAACATATGCCGCCAGTTAGAGGACCCTCCTCTTGAGTGCGCGCGCGTTGTCGCTACTGACGACGCCTGGGTTGAGCCCGGGGCCGATGCGCATGTCGGGTGCAACGCTGTCACAGACAAGGTCTGAACCTCTTTATGCTTGAATCCCGGATCTATCGAGACATATATGATAGCGAATTCTGTGGGAGTGAGGAGAGAGACGAAGGTTGGCACTACTGTCAAAGAGAACAGCGACTATTGCCAGGTTTTTCGACCCTTCGCCAGGCGAGCTGTCGGGAGGAGAGGGAAAAGGAAGCAGCGAGCGTTCCGACCTCGTCGGGCTTCAGGTATATGCACCCAGTGGATAGCGCAGCGCGGCGTCGAATGCGCGGAGGCAGGCCAGCGCTGAAAGAACCCCTGATTGCGCCTGTGAGGGGGGAATCGATATTGTCTGCTCAGAACCCTTGGAAATCCACACTACCAGCACTGGGGTCGTCCACAGCAGCGGAAATCCAATGATGGACGGATCAAGGGGGCCTCGTCATGAATGACGGCGGTGTATGACGACTTCGGATTCTCCCATCATCGGACCGGCGGTTGAATCTCATGTGAAACGTTAGAAGTTCGTTTTTCTACAAAAAAAATCGAATTGTTCATGGATTTCTTCCGGTGCGGATCCGCTCCGGATCCGTACCAGACTTGCCATCGTGAAACAACCCCAAGTCGATTCCACTTTACTTGAGCTCCAGAAAAACGTTTATAGCAGCCTCGCCCCTAAAGGGCTCTGTCTCAAACTTTACATACGGATGCTTGATAGAGCTCCTGTTGCCTCAGTGCCAAAAAACGTCTGGTTGCTACGCACCGCGTAAGAGTGGGAGGGGTATTGCGCTCATATCGTCCTCTCGCATTGTTCCGTTCCGCCAGATTAGGTCATCCGTGTCCCTGATCGTCTCGAATCGAGAAGGAAACCAGTGCGAGCACCTCGAAATTAGGGGCTACTTTAAAAAAAAGGAGGTCACCCTGGTCAGAATTGCATGAGATCAAACGAATTGTATCCTGCAATGACAACGCCGAATCAAAAAGACTGGTTTCTAGAGCCAGACGACTGGTCCAGATTTCTGGACCCGGACGAGCGGTCCCGCCAAAGGCAACCGTGCGAGTGTCAAACAGCAGACGAGAAAATACTACTACCAATGCCGTGGCAAAAAGGAGCAAGACACTCAATCGCTGTCCTCCTTCTCATCCCACTCACTCTCATCTTCACTCCCCTCTTCGCTCTCATCCGAGCCCCGGAACAACCAGTCGCCTTCCTTTAATTCGCCAGCGTCCAGCTCCTCTTCAATCTGGGCCGCGACTTCCTGTAGGCCGCGGTAGTAGTCTTCCATATTAATGGCATGGTCCTCATAGCGACACCAGGCCTCTGCCGTAATGTGCTTGAACTCCTGGTCCACCAAATCTTGCAATCGTGACATGGACAAGTCCACATATTCCGGACGAAGGGCACCCTTGATGGTTGCCCACACCATTTCGATGGGGTTCAGCTCCTGGTGAGCTACCGGTGAACTGAGGATGGCCACGTCAAATTGCCGCGCCAGGTCCTGCACCAGATATCTGGGGGTGGGCAGTTTCTGTCTGGCAGCTGCCAACGTTTGCGCTCTGGTCCGACCTTGCCGCAAATCGACCCCGGCCCAATCTTCCGGTACAGCCTCGTGGGCAGCCAGCTAATCAGAAAACACGGCCTTACGCATGCTCCTGTTCGCTAGCCAGGTGTCGTCCGTCAGTACGAGATGATAGGGCGCTCGATTGACCACCAGCACGCCTCCTCGAATCTTTGGTAGAACCTGGTTTTCCAGCCACTTCATCCCGATGTCGAAGCACATCTCGCCATGGTAGTCGCCCATTTTTTTTTTACCGACGAAAACCAATCCCGCCCCGTGCAATAAGCCGCCGCTGCGGGATCCCACGTGCGCGATGAGAATACTAGCCCCCTTGCCAGAAGGAACATTCAGCCGCGCACGCGAACTTCCGTCGTTCCACGGTCGGGTTCGGGACATGGTCTTGCTCGCCCAAGTTTCTTTCGTGTAGAAAATGGACCGCCCAGCGCCACGGTAATCCTTGATCTACCTCAGGAACTGGTTGCGCTGGGCCACAATAGCCGGATTTTCTCTAGCAACGTCAGTATGATATGGACCACGTGAAAACGTGACGCCCATATCTTGCATGCACCGAAAGAAGGTGGTTCTTCTCCACTTGTAGTTTCCAGCAGGCATTCCCGCGGCGCCCTCAGCCGTGAGGTAGTTCAGAGTTGTGTGGAGAGTCGAAATTGACTTGTTTGCGTATTGCTTGTAAACGGCTTGGCGCACGCGGCTAAGCGCATCAGCCGGCACCCGGCGTCCGCTCGAGCAGCGCGTCTCAGGAACCCCCCCAGACCAGAGCGAGACACGTTACTCATCCTTGCGCACCCGCTTCACAGAAGATGAATTCAGGCCCGTGGCCAGGTGTGTCCTCACAACAGGGTTGTGCAGTGGTGTCGATCTCCCAGCACGATGCTCGCCCTCGAAAAAGCTCCGCACGTTCGATACCAGTCCAGCACATTATTTTGTGGTGTGGTGCACAGCACGGTCGCGCTTGCGTGCACCGCCCCCGAGGCGACGAGGGGCGGGCATGGCGGGTGCAAGTGTACTGACTCTTTCGACAGTGCCCGCGTCAACGCTCTGAGCTCATTATTTACATGCTGATCGGCATGGCCGGATTCCGCACTTATCGGGCCGGATCCCGGCACATTGAGATCAGCGCGGTGGAAAAGGCGGGCGCAGGTCCGTTGCATGAAAAGGAGGTCTGAGAGTGTTCGGTAGTTATTAGAACTTATGTTAGGGTAGCCCCCTCCTGTAGAGCAGTTCTTTGACTCAAAATATGCTGTTTGGATCTCGGAGAAGACTTTCTGAGCCCTTATTCGAGGGGTCAAAGGTACGAAGACTACTGGCCAACCGCACATTCAAAGCCTACGCGAGAGCAAAGAAAATGAGCACCTGGCATGCTATCAGCCCGTATACACGGTCCAGAAGCCTAATACGTGCCTCTAACATGCTCTCTTGTTGCTGAAGACAAAAAGGTGCAGAAAAGTGCGAGAATATGAGCTCCTTTTTCTTTCTGTACATATCTCAGCGGACCCTCGCGGGCGCTGGGTGCCTTCCATGCAGTGTATATGAAAGCTTGTGAACTGTGCTACAAAATGTGCTCATGAGCGCGCCAAACCGTTCAGGGAAAGGCGAGCAGTGTGGCGGCAGACTGGGGACCTTCTCAGGGGTCTAGCTATGTGGAATCGACTTAAGTGTGTTGCCTTAGGGTGCTCATTTTTTGCTTGTTTCCCTCGCTGGTTTCAGAGAACACCTCCTCTCAGTGACGTACAGCCGCTCCGAATTGTTTTTTTCGGGCGGCAGCCTTTGGGTGGGGGGGTGCACTTGACGTTGGGAAGACGCGCGCTGGCGAATCCCTGCAAAAACATATCGGGTCGGGTCGGAGAAATTGAAGAGGCACCAGCGTGGCGGGGGACCACCTACGGTGATTCTCACCCATGGATACAGCAGATGGCCACGAAGCACCCTCCCCGGCGGTGGCGAACCGCACGGGCACCCGAATGGGCGGTGGGTGGTCAACGGAATTACCGTTCACGACGTGGTTTTGTGCGACCCGTATTCCACTCCATCCTCAACAGAGGAGCGCACACGCGTCCTGCGTGATGCTCTCCCTCCCTCGTTCTCTCAGGTGGCCGAAGGGTACGCCACGTCAGCTGGTTGTCACGGTCGTAGCAAGGCGCCGCTGTGTCCCGCTAATGAGACACGTAGCTGCAGGACAAGCCTTTATTCGAGAGCACGGTGGTCATCACCTCCCCGACCGCGTTCCTTGAGCCTCTGCGGATGCCCTCCCCTCCTACGCTCCACATGGGCGTCGCTTTTGCCCCTTCCCCCCTGCACACGGGACAAATCTCTCCCCCTCACACTCCCCGCCTTCGTCCCCTAAAACGGATCCACAAGGGTCATTTCCCTCCACCAGCTTCTCCTCGGACAACGCGGCAAGCAAGTACACAGTGGACAGAAACCTTGATGACGCTGGGACGGACAGGATAGCCGACACTTCAATGACGCGGAGGCCAGCCACCCCCCGCACACCCAAGGAGGGCGTGAGGACGCGTCCAAACACCGCGCCGCCGACCGTTTCGACGAACTGGTGGCGCTGCCACGCACAACGTCGGCGTTGACGGCCACGCCTGGTGGGGTAGCCACGTCGAAAAGCCGAAACGTTTGGCGCCGGTTTTCTTCGTGGGGCTGGTGATGAGAACCGCTTCCATGGGTCCTCCCACCCCAATCATACCTTTGGAGGCCGCACAGAGCGCATCGCAGCTCCCTCTGGCCGACCTGTTCAATCTTCTTTCCCCCCATGAGCTGCTTGAGGTGCCCGCCAGCGGCGGGCGCCAACGGCCAAAAAGGCGGCGGCGGCGAGCAACCGTAATGTCCGCGACACGGTGCCCGTGGCGGCGGCGAGAAACTGAAACGTCCGCGAGGCGGCGGCCATGGCGGCCGCAGACGGAGCGGCCTCTGGCGCGGCGGCGGCGGGCGCCAACGGGGTCAACACGGGCGCGACCGACGCGGCAGGGGCGGTACTGTCCTCGATTGCGCCCACGCACGTGAACCTAAGCATGCGCCTACTCCGGCCATGTCCACATCGAGCAGTCTGCGTGGTCATACAGACGACCCGTGCGTCGGCGCTCACGCATCGGGCGACGTGGGACGACCGCGCCGCCCTCCTTCTCTTTGGCGTTGTCGGCGCGCTCTCTGTTCTTGGCGTCGTCGTCTCCCTCCTCTTCTTCAGCTTCGTCAGCACTCTTCTCATGATCGGCGTCGTCATCGCTCTCCTCCTCCATGGCGTTGTCGACACACTCTCCATCCTTGGCGTCTTCGTCGCTCACCTTCTCACCCGCTTAGTCCTTGGTTCGTAGTCTTGCCGCCCGCGACTTGCGTGAGCGCTTTCTACTCTGCTAATTACAGTGAACGTGAAAAGCGTGCGTCCAGCGAGCAATCGCGTCGCGACAGGCGCCATCGTCTGAGATGTCATCCTGCATATCCATAACCTCACATCCCCTCTTTCCCGAGAAGAACCTGTGGGCGCCGAACATCGACATGGTGTCTAAAATGCGCTCCTTGAACCACGTGTAGTACTCTTACACATGACAGCAATCGCCGTCGGCAGAATGCATTTGTCTCCGTCTATGGAAGTAGTGCATTAAAGCCGCAAACGTCAGTTTTTCCGTCAGCTGCTGCCTCATCAGAGCAAACATTGATCTGGCAGACACCCAGTGGTAGGTCCGAGCACAATGCAGCATCTGTTAGACATTGTCTAACTCCCGCTACAGTGGATGATTCGCGACAAGTCTGAGAAGGCGACCTATCTCGCCGATGGAGGCGTTGGAGAGCGGCTCGATGTCCGCGTCGTTCGGCAACCGGCGCGTAACCGTCAATCACAAAGCCTTGTGAACAACAGCCACCAACCACCAGGGCCAGTCGGGCATCGGCCAACCGGGCGCCAATCTACGTGGCCAATCTTGATTGAAGAAGTCTGGAAGACCCTTGATGGGATACCACCAGTCCCACGGCGAACGCTCAGACACTACCTTGTCTCGTCCGGCCTCTGTAACCATACCGCGCCTTCCCCTCCCGCCTCGCAGGCGCAGCTTTGACGCCACTGATACTGGCTTCCACGACCCCCGGACTGTTTAGTCTCTAGAACCGAAAAAAAATATTGCTGCGCAATCACGTTGGCCTCCACGGCGTCCCAGTGGAAAGCGATGTCTGAATGCGTGCCGAGAATGGCAATGGATGAGTCGAAGGAGCAGACATTGTTGCGCGATGGGGAGTTATTTGGTGCCGGGGCTCTTCTTGGCATTGGCATGTGGGCGATCTTGTGGTTCCGCATGGAAAACCTCACGGCCGCCGAGAGGGAGACCGCCTCTGATGCTACGTCCAAATTACTAAGGCAGAGCAGGTCTTGAATCTGCTCGATGGCCTTGCGCAAGGAGCATGGCGCCGTTGGGCCAGCCTGAAGCACGTTAGATGTGGCAGTGGACGACTCCTACGTCTACATAAAGAACGAGCGCCGTGTCCCGGAGAGCGGCTCTGGGGACACAGGAACACAGTTTTCATTGACAAGGTTCATGAGGTCCCCGTTGCTGTTCCAGAAACGACCCGTGCCTGTCTCGCCGTTTCCAGCCGCATGTTTTCGTCGGACACCGTTCCATCGTTGGCCACATTTCCGTCGTCGGCCGCCTGGCTGCCGTCAGTCACCTCGCCGTCTTCGGACGTATTGTCGTCGTCGGCCGCCTCGCCTTGGTCTTCCGCCTCCCCTTCGCTCGTCGCCTTGACTTTTTCGGCCATCTTTCCGTCGTCGGCCGCTTTTCCGTCGTCCTTCGCCTGGCCTTCTTCGGCTACTTTGCCGTCTTCGGCCGCCCTGCCACCGTCAGTCGCCTTTCTTTTGTCGCCCGCTTTGTCCTGCGCTCGCAAGCGTCACATGCTCACGTCGAGAGTATGCCGGATGTGAACACTGTCAGGATTGGAAAGTGTTCAATTTAGAACAAAAACCAGGCACGCCGACTGTCAAAAGCATTGACGGCGTCCTTGCCAGCTGCAAAAGCTTCCCGCACACACGAAGGCTGGCCAGTGACATTGAATGGTGGGAAATCCGGCGGAACCCAATCAGACGCGCGCGTGACCGAGGCACGACGCTCCTTCCCAAAAGGGTGTTCCACCAGATCTCTGTACAGGACGGAACGGCGCCTCGCGACGGTGAAGCCCCGCCCGGTGGAGATGCCATCGCGACGGCGGCCATGGTCAGGAAAACGTGTGGAAGAAGAAGAAGAGATGCTACTAACAACAGGGAATGGAGCTAAGTGCGGCCAGGTGAGGCGCCGGACTAGATCATGCGTCCAGACAAGTGAACCCACCAAGCTCAGCCAGGCGTGGCATGGACCCGCACAGCCACGTCCAGCACGCCTAACCACACCCAGCGCCACGAAACCGAGTCCACCCACACATAACAACCCCGGGCTACCCCCAAGCCACCCCCAGGCGCCCTGCTGCGTGTGGCTGCGTGTGGCTGCGTGTGGCTGCATGTGGCTGCGTGTGGCGCCCGGTGGCTGCATTTGGCTGCGTGTGGTTGCATGTGGCTGCATGTGGCTGCGTGTGGCTGCATGTCGCTGCCTGCATGTGGCTGCGTGTGGCTGCGTTAACGCTATCTGTTCTTGCGTTAAGCATCATCACCCACATTAAAAGAAAGACAGCAATACATAGCACCTACAAGAAAATTCAAATAGAAAGATATAAATTCTCCTCCTAAGAATAATAAAGTGCTCGCAGTGATACAAAGGCTGCGTGTGGCCTCATGTGGCTGCCTGTGGCTGCTTGTTGTCAGTCCGATCGAGACGTCTGGAGAGGTTAACGGCACAAGCCTCTAAGCGTCGCTCCCTCCATGGGGCGGCCGCCCGCCTGATGGGCAGACGCGTGCACATCCGAGCGCAGGCTTCACCGGCAGCCCGATGTCTCGGTGCGCCCGTTGGGACGACGTCGCCAACTACGACGCCGGGCGCATCGGCCGCGTCTCTCTACCACACCTTGGCCGTCGCAAGTGTGACAACGAGGGCCGACCTGCCGGCTATGTTCTTGGGAGCCATCACACAGGCGATGGGCCGCGCTCGCATCACGTCAGCAGCGGCGCGGCTGGGACTCGGCAAAGAGGATGTAGCGGCGCCACCGAGCGGACACAGTGGCGGACCGGGCACTGGACGAGGCACGGTGATGTCTGGGAGTGGCACGGCAGAGATCCCCAACATGCCGTAAACCAGATGGCAGACACCGGGCGCACCATCACAGCAACTGCCACGTCTCGGGCGCGCCGTCCCCTCTCTGACGCAGTGAAGTCGATCCCACCCTATTCGACACTTGGTGTTTTCGGACACGTTTTGGGACACTCTTGCTCCAATCAGACATCATGTTCACACTTTGGACTAAAGAGCTCCGAGTTCGTACGTCGAACAACCTCATCGAAAAGCACTCCGTCTGCCATGGATGTTTCGTATGTCGAGTTGTACGAAATCCATTTGGTTCATCAGATCCGTCCGAGTCTCCGTCCGAAGTTGCCCATCGATTCAGCCAGATCAATCTCAATAGTTTCTTAATTTCTGGTTCTTCTCTGCTGTGTACCTCTTTCCGGGCGTCCGCTGTTCTTCACCATTGCTGAGAGGCCGCAAGAGCCATCGAGTGCGAACTCAAGCGGGAAGTAGACATTTTCTTCATGCCGAGTGCCTCGCACCTGCTTTGTTTTTTTTTGGAGGGGCGGCGAGAAGCACCCAGAGAAAGGCTGCTCCTCAATCTTTTGTGGGTTCAGAGAAAACCCTGCAACGTCGGTCCCATTCTCAAATTGGGGAATCTAGAGGCGCAACGTGTGGCACGCTGAGTGGAAAGCCCATTCTCGGGACCCTCTTTGGGGCCAGACGAGATGTAGTTGGGGATGGACCCATCTGAAAAGAGCCACGAGATGGTCAGAGAGGGGTCGGTATTGCTGGGTTGTGTGTAGCCCCATTATGGTAGACCAAATATGTATGAAAACGAATGTGCGCGAAAGGATCCCCATGAGCGCTTGACGAACCGCAGCCATTGAAAAGAATACCGGAAAGTGTGTAAAATAGTCGCGGTGATATCGCCACGTCCCTGTCAAGCGTCATATGTGCCGCTGTTTATCGTCGAATCCGATGACAACGTCGAAGAAAGGGGAATTCGATTGGTCGACCGGGCCGACACCTGGCACGGCCACGACATAAACTGGGCACCCAAATGAAACGACGGCCCTGGGAAGCGTGCGATCTCCTCGTGCACGGTCCCGTCGCTTCCAATCGGATCTGATCGGGGCACCCAAGAAGCGATAGGATGGTAGGCGGGCAAACCGGACAACGGGCGTCGTCACTTGCGCGATCCGCATCGTGCGGAAGGCTCTTCGCGAGATGGAAACATGCCAGATATCGTCGCCGTGGACACTCTCGGGAGTTTTTTTCAAACCGGCCAGTCTGGAGGGAAGTGCTGTGATTCGCTGAACCAGCGAATCGAACAAATCAGAAGTCCTGGACTGGATCATTTTCGTCAAAAGTCGCCCATTTGGAAACCAGTTGACGTCACAAACTGCCTGTTTCAGTCCGACATGCTCGATGGTGGGAGACGTTTGGCACGCGTGATCGAGTGAGATCGTGTACGAGTGGACCAATGGAGAGGTGCAAAGCGCTCTGCGCAATTCGTGGACACGGCAACGCCACAGAACGGATGGCCAGGCGGTCACGTGACGAACTCGTCATCCTTTTGAGGTTGGAACGTCCCCGGCCCTAACGCCCTCTGTGGCTCTGTAGGCCTGTCGGCAGGGGCCGCCTCGCGGTCTCTCAGCCAACCAGCCCGTGTCGCGCGGTCCCTGAGCCGTCCGACGTGGCCCGCGCGGCCCCTGAGCCGTCCGACGTGGGCCGCGCGGCCCCCGAGCCATCCAACGTGGGTGGCGCGTATGCGTGTGGCACCCGCCTTCAAACGGGTCGGCGTGAACAGGTTGTGGTGGCGTGTCGAGTCCTACTGGCTCGTCTCTCCGGATCACTTCAGATTGCGTTGCGCGGACAGTGTGGCGCCGTGGACGCGCTCGACGCGTGTCGACCGCCTGCCCGCGCGCTGTGACCATTTTTCGTCTGTCAGGGACCCTGCAGAGAGGGCCAGGCTGAATGCTGTACACTGGCACGCCGCTGGGCGGCAGGTGGGACTGGGCGGGAGGCGGGGACGCGCCACATCCGTGACGCACGCGCGCCGTCTTGCTGGGTCGCCTGCCTCTCTTTCACGGGCGCGCGCCGTCTGCGAGCCCGCCTCTCCTCTCTTCCCTCACCCCCCCCTCACCCTTCCCGCCCACCCCAACCGCTCGCATGACCCGTGTGAAGGGCCCTGGGGACACGCGACGGCGCCGTGCGCAACGGCTCCGCAACGGTCGCCTCGCCGCCCCTCCCTCTCCACCCTGCACCGGTACGGGGCCGTGCAACCACGGCACCGTGGTCGGTCTCCCCCCCCC
>Ga0209093_1001841_pt1 | contig 12025 bp, 6 predicted proteins | sample SidtaG_4_FD_187450 | JGI IMG/M metagenome (GOLD analysis project Ga0209093, IMG submission 187450) | Marine algal microbial communities from Sidmouth, United Kingdom - Sidmouth_Male1 metaG (SPAdes) (version 2) | ecosystem: Host-associated > Algae > Red algae > Unclassified | place: Sidmouth...
CGTGCGGGCCTTGTGGGCGCGCCGGGGGGGGTGGCTGTGGGCGGCGGCGGCGCGCCGCAGAGCGGCGTGCACCGCGCCATGGCGCTCGCGGGCGTCGACGCGGAGAGCAGTGCCGTCGGGCAGTATGTGACGCTGGGTGTCACGTCTGCGCTGGTTGCCGCCAACCTGCGTGCCGCGCTCATGCGGGTGACCGCCATCTTTTCGCTCGTGTCGACCAACGAGGCTCTGAGCAGCAGTGTACGTATAGGGGAGCGGTTGCAGTTTCCATGGCAGTGTCTTGCTTCATGAGTTGTGTTTGTGCTCTGTCGATTCCCGTGCGGCATGCCTGGTGTGCAGACTGTGTGACTGGCTGCTGGCGGCTGCTCCCTTCTTGGCTGCTTCAGTCGTGTTTCCTCGTACTGACGTCGCGGTTTTTGTGTTGGGCGATGTTGTCTCATGGTTGCCGTCGTCTGGTGCGTTTTGCTGCTCCGTTGCGCCCTTCCCTTGCTTCTCTGCCATATGGGCTCTCTCTTAGGCAGCGGTTTTCCTTGCACAGCTGATGGGCATCTACATCACCTCCTCCACGGTGCTCGCACGACCCTTCCTCCCCCCTGGCTCTCGCGCGCTCATTGCCGAACTCCAACGCGGCGGCCGCGTCGAGTATGACTTTTTCTCCCGCTACTTTGACGCCATCTTCCTCTCCTCGGCGGCCATTGCCGCCGCCGTGCTCCTCCGCCCGTCATCGGCCACGCGGTTGACGCCGGCGGAGCCACCAAAACACGTGGCCGTCGGCGGCGGCGGCGGCGGCCACTGGCGCCGCGCCGTGTCGCGTGTGCAAATCGGGCTCGACGTGGCGGGCTCCCGCCTCGCACGCGCGTTGCCGTCGTGGGCGCGGCGCCGGTGGCGGCAACTGCGGCGGGGGCGGGGAGCAGCGCTGAACGTGCACGGCGCGTAGCAGCGGGGGGCCGGTCGCGGGCGGCGTTGGAACATGAGAGTTTTTTGCTTTTTCAAGCGCGGCGTGCGGGCGCCCGTGCGCCTGCGTTGCACATAGTGTGGTGTCGCCCGCGGCCGTCGCCTCCAACAAGACCCCGACATGGCCCTCCCCCCTCACTGCTGTCCCTCGGTGCACGCGACCGCTATACGCGACCGCGTCCCAGCGGCGCCGCGCACCCCAACGGGCGACCCCGACAGCCCGCCGGCGCCACAGCGCCTTTGGTGACGCCTTGCCCCACCCGTCCCCCCGCACCCCCCCTTCTTGCAGACGCCCCCCCCCCCTCACAGCAGGTCGTCCCCACCCTCTGGCGCGGCCTTCCCCCCCTCCCCAAACCGCTTTGGCACCCACCACCAGGTCGCCGCCGCGGCGGTGGCAAACGACGCCACCTCCTTGCCAACGTCGAGGCTCGCTAGCCCCTCCCGGGCGGCAACGGTCCCGACCCCAAACGAGACAAAAAAGATGCCCCACAGCGGCGCAAACAGCAACACCCACGGCCCGTTGAAGCGCTTGCCGCCGGTCCGCGCGGCGGCGCCCGCCACCGCCCCCCCGACGGCAGAGCAGGCGAGCGTCACGGCCAGCTGGTCCCCCCCAATGCCCGGCGTCACGCGGCAGACGCCCTCCCGGTTGAGACACGTCTTGATCGACTGGACGGCGGCGAGGATGGCCCCGTCCTGCCCCTTGTCCTTGACGTAAAAGAGGTTGCCATACCGGTTGGTCGTCTCCAACCAAAACGAGTCGGGCAACTTTTTGAGGACCGGGTCCGACACGGAAAAGTTGAGGATGTTGCCGCCGCGGAGGTCCACGACCATGAGGATCGACGCGTCCGCCTCGTTGAGGCCCCAAAAGTCGCGGATGGCCACCCCGGGCGTCACCGTGTTTTGGGTGAGGATGCGCACGCGCACGCCGGTGGCCGCCTCGAGCGCGTTCAAGTCTTTGGTCAGCGCCCGCTCCTGCCCGCGCGCGAGGCAGCCGGCCAAGTCGACGACCGCGGATGCGGGGTCGTAGCCGTCGAGGGCGGCGGGCTCGTTGAAGGACACGCCGCGCTCGTGGGTGAGCGCCGCCGCCGCGGGCGCGATGGGGGTGACCAGGGGGGTGCCCACCACCACCGCGGCAACGGTGGCGGCGGCGGCGGCGACGGTCAGGGCCTTGCGGGCGGCGGAGGCGGGGGTGGGGGGGGGGCGGGGGGGGGCCAGTGATACCCTGGCGGGTGGGGGGAGGGTGGAGGGGACGCGGGGCCCAGGCACGTCCGCAGCAGCAACCGGCCGCCGTCGTGAGCAGCGGCGGCTAGCGCAGGCCGGCCGCCCGAGTGGCAGCGGCGGGCCAGCCACAAAGGCGCCCATCAGGGCGACCATGGCGTCGCAGCGGCGAGTAGTCGTACAGGGAAGGCAAGCGCTGTGGACGCACCAGGAACGGTCGGCACAGGTCTGGGGCAGAGGGAACGAGGCGCCAAGGTGGAGGGCATGCGCTTCCAAACAGGGCGAGCAACGCTATTTTTCGTGGCGTGGCAATGGATGAGACGGGGTTGGAGTGGATGCGGCACGGATGGGCAACGGGCAGGTCCGCGACGTTTGGGACACCTGTGGTCAAGGATCGCCTGCAGTGGGGCCCGCCCGAGACTCCACGCACAACGCCCTACTGTATAGGCTGAAAATCTTAGACTGCGGCTGTCTGTCAAGTTTGCTGCAGAATTCTACTTGATCCGCGTCGGATCAAGTTGGCTTGGCAAAAGTACCGCGGTCGGTCGACGTGGTCGGGCCTCGGACACCGTGGCAAGCCCCGTCCGTGCTCGTGCCCGTCGTCGACCTCGCGGCGTTGAGCCCTGCGTTGGCGGTCGGGCGCTTCCCAGCCTCGGCCGCCGACGCAGGCGGCTGGGTTTGTCTACTCTGTTTTCCCCATCATCTTTTGGCAGCTTCTCCCCTTCTTTCAACTCTGCCGTCACCATGAGCACCCTCAAGGAGATGGTGCTGGAGAGCAGCGCGCCCAAGCAGATTGCGGGCCTGCACTTTGGCGTCCTCTCCGCCGACGAGATTGCGCGGCTGTCCCACCTGGAAGTCACCAACCGGGAGCTGTACACCATGCCGAGCCGCGAGGCCGGCCACAACAGCGCCCTCGACGGGCGGCTCGGCGCCATCAACAAGGACGCCACGTGCGCCACGTGCGGCGCCTCCCAGGTCGAGTGCATTGGCCACTGGGGGTACGTGCGGCTGGAGCTGCCCGTCTTCCACGTCGGCTACTTCAAGTCGACGCTCCAGATTCTCCAAATGATCTGCAAGCGGTGCTCCCGCGTGCTCCTCCCCGACGCGGCGCGCAACGCGCTGCTGACGCGCTTGCGCTCGCCGGCGCTGTCGGCCACCTCCCACATCCGGGGGTCCCTCCTCAAAAGCCTTTGGGAGCGGTGCAAAAAAACGACCGTGTGCCCCGGCTGCGGCGCCGCCAATGGCGTCGTCAAGCGGGTCGGCTCCCTCAAAATCATGCACTACCCGTACGGCGTCAAGGCGGCGGCGGGCCAAAACTCAGCGTCGGCGCGCGCGCGCGCGGCCGCCCGCGCGTCGGGCTCGGCGCTCGACGCGGTGACGGACCAGGCGCGGGCGGCGACGGAAAACCACCTCCGCTCCACCGTCAAGACGCCGGCGCGGGGGGCGGGGGGGCGGGGCGACGGCCCCGACGGCCCCGAATCGATCACCCACGCGTACACGGGGGAGGATGACGGGGTGGACGAGGACGGGGAGCTGGTGGCCGAGGAGGCGGCAACGGCGGCGGGCGCGCGCGCCGGCCGCCGCTCGATCAACCTGTACCGCAAGCCGACCAAAACAGAGTTGCGGGAAAAGGCCAAAGCCGCCGCCGTCGAGGGCGCATACCGGGAGGCCAAGCGCAACAACACGGACCTCGAGCGCCACCTGTCGCGCGTCGGCGACGACCTCAACCCGCTCCGCACGCTCGCGCTGTTTGAGGCCATGTCGGCCGAGGACGTGGCGCTCATTGACATGCGGGCGGTCGGCGGGCGCCCCGAGCGGCTCATCCTCCGCTACCTCCCCGTCCCGCCGCTGTGCATCCGGCCGACGGTTTGCTCCGACCCGTCGGCCGGGTCGACCGAAGACGACCTGACCATGAAACTGACGGAAATTGTGCACATGAACAACCTCATGTCCCACTCGATTGACAAGGGCATTGCGTCGGCCGCGCTGATGGAAAGCTGGGAGTGGCTGCAGGTGGAGGCCGCCCGCTTTATCAATAGCGACGCGACCAACCTGCCGCCCCTCGCGTCGACGGCCAAGCCGCTGCGGGGCATCTCCCAGCGGCTCAAGGGCAAGACGGGTCGCTTTCGGGGCAACCTGTCGGGCAAGCGCGTCGACTTTTCGGGGCGGACGGTCATTTCACCCGACCCCAACTTGCGGGTCGACCAAGTCGGCATCCCGCTGCGCGTCGCGCGTACGCTCACCTACCCGGAGCGGGTCACCAAACACAACCGCCAGCGGCTGGCAGCGGCGGTCCTGCGGGGGCCCGACACGTACCCGGGCGCCAACTTTGTCGAGACGGACGATGGGAACAAGAAGTTCCTGGGGTACGGCAACCGGAAGCGGGTGGCCAAGGAGTTGCCCCTCGGGGCGGTCGTTCAGCGCCACCTCGTTGACGGGGACGTGGTGCTCTTCAACCGCCAACCGTCGCTGCATCGCATCAGTATTATGGCGCATTCGGCCAAGATCGTGCCGCACCGCACCTTTCGCTTCAACGAGTGCGTCTGCGCGCCGTACAATGCCGACTTTGACGGCGACGAGATGAACCTACACGTGCCCCAAACGGAGGAGGCGCGCGCCGAGGCGCAGGCGCTCATGGCCGTCCACGCCAACCTCGTCACGCCACGCAATGGGGAGCCGCTGATTGCGGCGACGCAGGACTTTTTGACGGCCGCCTTCCTCCTCACCCGCAAGGACATGCTGTTTGACGCCATCGAGTTTAGCCGCATTTGCGCGTTTATGGACGACGCGGGGGGGATGGCGGACTTTGACCACCACGGCGCCTCGTTTGGCAAGCGCAAGACGGGCGAGTGGGCGCTCCCGCCGCCGTCCATCTTCAAGCCGGTCCTGCTGTGGACGGGCAAGCAAGTCTTTTCCTACCTCTTTGCCTCGTCGATTGCGGCGGTGTACATTGGCAAAGACGGCGACGCGGGGGTGCGGTCCATCCTCCGCGGCTTGACCTGCGAGGTTAGCGAAAAGCCGTTTACGCTCAATGGCAAGACGAGCAACGCCGTCGCCGCCGAGATGTGCGTCAAGGATGGGTGGGTGACCGTCCGCGGGGGGGACCTGCTGTCGGGGCAAGTTGGCAAAAAGTCGCTCGGGGCGGGCTGCAAGCAGGGCATCCTGTACTTGCTCGGGCGGGCGGCGGGGGCGGCCGCTGCGGGGGCGGCCATGAACCGGCTGGCCAAGCTAGCCGCGCGGTGGCACTCGGACGGCGGCTTTTCGATTGGCGTCGGGGACGTGACGCCGTCGGCGGCGCTGCGGGACCACAAGGCGCGCCTCATGGACGCGGGCTACACCAAGTGCGACGACACCATTGAGCAGCTGCGCGTCGGCAAGCTCGTCCCCCGCCCCGGGTGTTCCCTCGAGGAGACGCTCGAGGCGCTTCTCAACTCGGAGCTGTCCAAGATTCGGGAGGACGCGGGGCAGGCGTGTATCTCTGACCTTGACCCCAACGTCAATGCGCCGCTAATCATGACGCTGTGCGGCAGCAAGGGCAGTACCATCAACATCTCCCAGATGGTGTCGTGCGTCGGCCAGCAGACGGTCGGCGGCTCCCGCGCGCCCGACGGCTTTTTCGGGCGCTCCCTCCCGCACTTCCCCTCTGGCTTGGCGGCGCGGACGCCCGCCGCCAAGGGCTTTGTGGAAAATTCCTTCTTTTCAGGCATGACGTCGACCGAGTTTTTCTTCCACACGATGGGCGGCCGGGAGGGCCTCGTCGACACGGCCGTCAAGACGGCCGAGACGGGCTACATGCAGCGGCGGCTGATGAAGGCACTCGAGGACCTCGCCGTCCACTATGACGGCACCGTGCGGGCGTCGGACGGGGCGGTCGTGCAGGTTGTGTATGGCGACGACGGCCTCGACCCGTCCGAGATGGAAGCCGTCGACGGGGACCTGCCCGTTAATTTGGGGCGGAGCCTTGCCGACGCAGCCGCCGCGGGCGCAGGCGGCGTCGACGCCGACGACGACCTGCGGTGTTTGCCCCCAGAGGAGCTGATGGCCGCCGCCGAGGCGGCGGTGGCGGCGGGCACCCGCGGCGGTCGCTACTCGGAGCAAATGGCCAAGCTCCTCCGCGCTTTTGTCGCGGACGTTGCCCATGCGCACGGCGACGCGCGGCGCGTTGCTGAGGCAGGCGGCGGCGGTGACGGCGGTGGTGTCGACCTCCCCGCCCTGCTCGCCGCCATTGATGCGGCGCACGGGGTGCGCGCCGGCACCGCGTCCCGCTTCTTCCGCACCGTTGCGCTCAAGGTCGCCCGCGCGACCGCCGAGCCGGGGACTGCCGTCGGCGCGCTCGGCGCCCAGTCCATTGGGGAGCCCGGCACGCAGATGACGCTCAAGACGTTCCATTTTGCGGGCGTCGCGTCGATGAACATTACGCAGGGCGTGCCGCGCATCAAGGAGATTATCAACGCGTCCAAGGCCATCTCCACCCCGATCATTACGGCGGAGCTGGTGTCGTCGCGGGACCTCGTCGCCGCCCGCATTGTCAAGGCGCGCATCGAGCGGACGCTCCTCGGCGAAGTCGCCGAGTACATCAAGGAGGTTTATGAAAAGGACGTGGCGTACATTGCCATCCGGTTGGACGAGGAAACGCTCCGCAAGGTGCAGCTAGATGTGGATGCGCCCAAGGTCGCCCGCCGCCTGCTGCTGACGCCCAAACTCAAACTCAAGGCCCACCACATTGAGGTGACGGGGCGGTACCGCCTCCGCGTGCGGCCGGCAGCCGTCGCCCCCCGCGGGCGGGGGCGGGCAGCGGCGGTGGCGGGTGGCGGGCAGGCCGACGCCGACGCCTTTGGCCACATGCAAGTACTGCGGTCGCTGCTGCCCAAGGTCATTGTCGAGGGCATTGGCAGCGTCCACCGGGCGGTCATCAATGAAAAGACAGACGGCAGCTACAACCTCCTCGTCGAAGGCGAGGACATCACGTCAGTCATGGCCGTGTCTGGCGTCGACGGCGAAAACGTCAAGTGCAACCACATCATGGCAACGGAGCAGGGCCTCGGCATTGAGGCGGCGCGGCACGCCATCACCCACGAAATCCAATTCACCATGAGCTCCCACGGCATGAGCATTGACGCGCGGCACGTGGCGCTGCTCGCCGACGTGATGACCTTCCGCGGGGAGGTGCTCGGCATTACGCGGTTTGGCATTGCCAAATTCAAAACGTCGACGCTGATGCTCGCCTCCTTTGAAATGACCGTCGACCACCTGTTTGACGCGGCCGTGCATTCGCGGGCCGACGCGATTGCGGGCGTCTCTGAGTGCATCATCATGGGGCGGCAGGTGCCGCTCGGCACGGGGCTGTTCAAGCTGCTCCGCGACGGGTGCGCGCAGGGGGGACCAAGGCGCCGTGACGGCGGCGACGCCATGGTCACCGACGCGGGCGCAGAGGTGGACGACGACCCGACGTTGACCAAGCCAAGACGGGCGCTGTTGGAGGATTGGGCGCCGACGCCCGTGGCTGCCGCGTAGGGCGGTGGCGTGCACATATTTTTTCGAGCGCGCTCGTGGGCGGTCGGCCGCCCATCCCTTTCTTCCCTCAATCTTTCTATTGTGTGCCGGTATCTTTCTATGGTGTGCGGGGCGTGGCTGGACAGCCCGTCTTGCTGCCTTGCCAGCATCCTTGATCCGTACGGGCACCCAGCCCGGCAGTTCCCCTCGAGGTCGACGTCCACCCGCGGCGCGGCGCCAAACCTGGCGCACGCACCGACGCGCCGCCATGCTGCGAGCCACTTAGCCAGCAGCCGTACTGCAGGGTTGTCCAATGGCACCCACCCGCCGCCCTACTCTTCCACAAAAATGCGGCGGTAGAGCGCGTCGTGGTCGGCCCCTCCGACGCGCCCCGCCCGCTGGTCCCGAAACACCTCCACGACCAGCGGGCGCTCGGCCACCACCGTGTGTACCGCCCCAGACGCTGCGCCAGACACTTCCCGCACGGCCGCCACGGCAGCCGCGCGCGCAGCGTCGCCCGCCGCCGCCGCCGCCGCGTCGCCCGCCGCCGCGGCGTTGCCCGCCGCGGCAGCGTCCGCCGCGACACCCCCCCGCACGACCAGCGCCAGCCGCAACAGCCCGACGTTGCACAGCGCGTCTGCCGAGGTGGCCGCCTGCAGCGCGGCGAGGGCCCCCCCGAGGGGGAGCCCCACCTCGTGCACCACCCCGTCGCCCGCCATGGGCGCCGGCGGCGTGGCGGCCAGCGGCCGCACGTCCACCCCAGAGGCGCCCCCGTGGGCGCCCCCCCCATCGCCCGCCACGTCCACCTCAAAGGTGGCGGCGGCGGCAACGGTCACCGGCCGCCCGTCGTGGGTGGTGACGCGGAGCGTCGCGTCGAGGGCGGCGCCAAAGGGGCGCCGCCCGGGGGGGGTGACGACCGTCGCCGTGAGGGTCGGCGCCCGGGGGAGGGAGGCGGCGCCGGCTGCCGCGGTGGCGGCCGCGGCAGCGGCGGTGGTGGCCGCGCGGGCGGCGGTGGTGGCCGTCGTCGCCATGGTGGGGGGCTGGGGGGGGGGTGGAATCGGGACGAGGCGGCGGGCGCCGCGACGAGCACGACGACTCTTTGATCCTGGTCACTGCCAACAAACGGGCCTTTCAATGTCCCAAGAAACGGACATTTTGTGCCAGCCAATCAATGGTCAGCATCGGAGTCCGTCACCAATAGCAGGCCAGCCTTTCTTTAGGGTCCACAGTATGAACTCTGAGGGCTTCCCAGCGACGACTTTTTGGCAAGGCGCTCGACAGCGAGAATATGAAAAGCACCGACGACAGCCCATGGAAGGTGGGGTACAGTACACAACACCGTTGCGCGTGTCAAGATTCAGAGTGACTCAGGCCCAATGGCTTCCCGGCGGCCATGCTGGACCGAATCGAGAGTGACGTGGCACAAGTGCGCGGCACCTGGGCCTCGGACCGGCCCACTGGGACCCCCTAGTTTAGACGCGGCAGCCACTCGGCTCTGCGTGCGGCCTTGGTTCCGCCGCTTCGGACGACGAGGCCGCCTCGAGGACACACGCCAGCCCGTGCTCTCGCCGAGGGGCTTTGTGGATCTGGTCAAACCGCTGTGTGCCACACACGAAGACACTTCTGGTGGCTGCCCACTTTGCCAGCAGGCGCTCGTCGCACCTCAGGCAGAGGTCGGATCCGCCTGTTGGCCAACGACTGGCGGTTGCCTGCCAGCCACACGACACGACGGGGACCCTCGCAACGGCGACCAGGCGGATCTCGTGCTGTAGCCATTTTTTTCTCCAGGTCGCCCATCACACCTCCCGATATCCAGATTCTGCCGCCCGACAGTGTCTACACTGCGCACCGGGTGGGCCGGGCCACAGGGTGTCGACGAGTCGAGACCCACTTTGATGGCACCTGCTTGAGCGCTCCAGGGACACCGCGGAACTGCCTCGATGCGCGGCCCCGCGTGTTGCGTCCGTGGGAACGGAGAAGGCCGAGCCCCCGGCAAACAGCGCTGCGGGCTGGTGCCACCCGTCCATTGGGCGTCCACGAGCCGCGGGTTGGCGTCGTCGCTGCCTTGTCGCCGTTGACGGCAAAGGCCACGGCCGAGGCCATCCGCCACTCTGTCGGAGCCGTCACTGCGAGGAGCGTGTCGACGACACGTTTGCACGTGAGGCGGGGCGCGGTGACGCGCTCGTCGTTGCCGTCGGCGGGCAGACGGGTGCTGCGGCAGACTCGACGCCGACCCGCCAGTCTTTGACGCCCGCGACCGCCTCGACGCGGGACGCCTCTGGTGACAAAAGTGCCGCGCCCGTCCCTCACTGGCCGGCGCGCCGGCGACCCGTCGACCCGAGCTCGGGCGCCATGGAGTACGGCGCGTCGCCCTACGCGGCCGCTGCCGCGCCCGCCGATGGCACCTCCGATGCCGACGCTGCGGGCACGCCCGCCGCCACGACGGCGGCGGCACCCTCTGGGGCGGTCCCCCCCAGCGCCGCCCGCGCGCCCCGCCCCGCCCGGTCGCGGCGGCACCAAGAGCTGGCGCGCCTCCGCCGCCACTTTTTCGACGAGCCCATCCAAGGCAACCGCTACCGCGTGTTGCAGGTAATTGGGGAAGGCGCGTCCGGGCTGGTCGTTTCGGCGTTGGATACGGCGACCAACACCGAGGTGGCCGTCAAGCGCATGCAGCGGGGCTTTGACCAGATCCCCATTGCGGTGCGCATTTTGCGGGAGCTCAAATTCATGCGCCTCCTGCGGGGGCACAAGAACATTGTCGAGATCCGCGACATCCTCGTGCCGGCGCGGCCAACGTCGTACAATGACATTTTTGCGGTGCTCGAGCTCATGCCGACAGATTTGGGGCACGTGCTCCGCTCCCCGGCCGAGCTGTCCGACTCGCACGTGCTGTTTTTCATGTATCAGCTGCTCAACGGGCTGCACGCGCTCCACTCGGCGGGCGTATTCCACCGCGACATCAAGCCGTCCAACATTCTGCTCAATCGGGAGTGCGAGCTCCGCATTTGTGACTTTGGTACGTGGCGCCAGCGGTCGCGGTGCGGGCGCTGGTGTGGGCGGGTGGGCGTGCAGTGACAGGATGAAGCGGGGCATACAGCGGGCGGGGGGGTTGGGTCCAGAGATGCGGACCCGACGCGTTGCTAACCATGGACGGGAAGTGCAGCCCATGTCACTCTTTTGCCCCGCTGGTGCGCTGTGCATCGTCGCTGTTTGTGTCTTGATTTCCTCGTGGTTGTGGGTTCTGTGCTGCTCGGTCGCAGGTCTCGCCCGGGTCGCATGGGAGAATGAGCCCGACATGGCGATTTGGACAGACTATGTCGCGACGCGCTGGTACAGAGCGCCAGAGCTCATCCTGACGCAGTTTACGCCGTACTCGACGGCCATTGACGTTTGGTCTGTCGGTACGTTCTGGGTCGCCGTCTGGAGCTTGTTACCTAGTTTCCGTCCCTAGTGTTCTACGCCCCCTGTTGTGTCCTCGGCACGAGCCTGTGCTGACAGTCGCTTGCGTTTGTTGTTTTCTCATTCCGCGTTTTTCTTGTTTGCCACCACTGATGGCACGGACCTGTCCACAGGTTGTATCTTTGCCGAGCTGCTTGGCAAAGGGCGGCCAATGTTCCCCGGCGCCTCGGGCTACGAACAACTCCGGCTGATCATGGACGTGCTCGGCACCCCCTCCGAGCCGGCGCTCGCCAAAGTCGCGTCGACGCGCGCGCGGCAGCACTTTTCGGCGCTCCCCCCCCAGCCACGGCGGCCGCTGGAGGAACTCTTCCCCAACACGGACCCCAACGCCATCAACCTCCTCTCCAAGCTCCTCGCCTTTGACCCCACGGACCGGCCGTCGGCGCTCGAGGCGCTCCGCCACCCCTACTTTAAGGAGCTGTACGAGCCCGAAACGGAGGCGATTCTGCCCATCCCGCGGGAGGATTTCGCGTTTGAAAAGCGCACACTGAACGCCGCCCAAATGCGGGGGCTCTTCCTCGAAGAGGCGGCGCTCTACCACCCGGAACTCGCCGAGGAGCTCATCCGCGCCAAGCAGCGCGGGGCGGCGGCCGCCGCCGCCGCCGCCGCGGGCGGCGGTGACGCGTCGGGGGCGGGCGGCCTCGGCGCGGCCGCCGGCCCGTGGGCGGAGCTCGGCCTCGCGGGCGGCTATGACGAGGCCGGCGGCGCCGAAGCGTTTGCGCGCGGCGTCCAATCGGTGGAGCGGGGCATCCACCAGCGGCGCACCACGAGTTTGCCAAAGGAAAAGATGACGCGCGCGGCGCGGCAATACACCTCCCAGGCCTACCACCGGGACGCGCCGGAGAGTGACTTGGGGGCGCCCAACTGGGGAGCACCGACGGGGGAGGGGGCGGTGCGACGGGGG
>Ga0209093_1001844_pt1 | contig 12012 bp, 8 predicted proteins | sample SidtaG_4_FD_187450 | JGI IMG/M metagenome (GOLD analysis project Ga0209093, IMG submission 187450) | Marine algal microbial communities from Sidmouth, United Kingdom - Sidmouth_Male1 metaG (SPAdes) (version 2) | ecosystem: Host-associated > Algae > Red algae > Unclassified | place: Sidmouth...
GCTTCCGTCGTTTTTGTGCGCTTCGCGCCCAGTGATCCCGGCGCTCGCGTTGTGACTCTGGCGTAGCGATCCGCATCCTGTGCTGGGTTTTCTGACGGGGTTATACCCCGTTGGCTTTGAGGGCAGGATCCACTACAGCACGGGCGTGGCGGGCCTCCAGGAGCAGTTCAACCACGTCGATGAGCGCATCCGCGTCGGGAACGTTGCGCGCGACGAGGTCGGCCCAGTAGGGCTCCGTGGAGATGGTGTCCAGAACGCGGTCGCGCAGGGAGAGTCGGTGCTGGTACAGCGGGCCGAGTTGCTCCTGGAGGTGCTTCAGGAATTCCTTGAGACCGCCAAAATGCCGGACGGATGTCTCATCGGGCTGCCGGGGGAACGAGGCCATGGTGGTGCTCTGCCAAATCGTGCGCAGGCGGCTCATGCGGGCAGGCGTGTACACGCGCTGCTGAATCAGCGTCCAGAGAGCGGTCTCGCTGGCGGCCGGGTTGTCGTGGCACAGGGACGGCAGGTTATGGCGGGACGGGCCGAGGGAGGAGGGGACGCAAGTGGCGTGGTCGGAGGGGTGTACCCCCATGCGGGTGCAGAGAGAGCGGAAGGCGGCGACGTGGCGGTATAGGGACTCGGTGTCAGCACCGTGGTAGCGGCGGGAGTCGTACGTGTAGTAGCGCTCGACGGCTTGGACGTTGGGGATCGGCGTCAGGGAGAGGGCGGCGACGCCGGCGGGAAGGTCTTGGGAGTCGGCGGGCGGGAAGAGGGCGCCGAAAGGCAGATCCAGAGCGGCGAGCGTCGCGTTGGCGTCAGCGACGAAGTCGGGCGGGTCGGAGGGGCCCGCGGAGGCAGGGGCGCTGCGAGGGTCGGGCGCCAGGCGGGAGGGAAGGAGGGGAGGAGCGGGGTGAGCCGAAGGGGGGGGGGCAGCACCGGCGGCAGCGGCGATGACGAAGGGATGGGCGGGCGGGGGCGCGGGGGCGGGCGCGCCGGCATGGGCCATGTGCGCGGCTGGGGGCGAGAGCGGGGGCTGCGCGCGTGCGGCCGCGGTGCTGGAGCGATCCGCCGCCTCGGCATCGGCGGCGTCGTCGCCTGTGTGGTACTGGACGAGGGCGTCATGGAACGACTTGCCACGCGTCTTGCGGGGCGTGTCGGACCAGAGCATCCCGACGCGGTTGAGGATGCCACGAGCTTGTGCCTCCGAGAGGGAGGCGAGGTCGAGGTCCCCAGCGGCGTCGAGCACGAGGCTGTAAACTTCCAAGGGCGACCAGAGGCGACGGTCGGGGTGGGCGAGGAGGGAGTCCAGGCGGTTGTGGGTCGAGTCATACGTGGAGGGGCCGGTGAGCGGGGGCAGGACGGAGAGGATCGGGGGGCGAGGGTCCGTCGTGAGGGGCCGGCAGAAAAAATGGCGCGGGGCCACCGAGGAGGTCGACGACCTCGCAAAGGAATCTAGGCGTGCGGGGGGGAGCCGCACGCGTCACACCAAAGCGGGGGATCGGGGTCTCGACGGGGTCGTACGGGCCCAGCCCAGGATACGAGGCGCCGCGTGCGGGCGCGTCACAACAGGTCCAGGAGTACAGCCAGGCAATCTAGCTTAGCCGAGGGTACGAGGCACGCGCAGCGTGCGTCACGCCAGGTCCGAGAAAGAAGAGCTATAGGGGTAGAGAGCCACCCGTAGCGTTACCATGTAAACATTGAAAAGCATGTGGTTGTATTCGTTGCCCATACGTCGGCGCACCCCGGCCCTGCCGCGCGCGCCCAAGGGTGTGCCCCGCGGCGTGGGACACGTGGCTGACACCTAGGTGTCAGTCCCGTAGGCCGGTATTGACACCATACGACCCCGTGGGGCGCTGTGTCTGGAATTCCTGCACTCAAGGGGGGTGACGTGAGCCTGCCGAAAAGCCAAATTCGCTCCAATCACGGACCGCCATGGGCGGGTCGACCAACCGCATGTGAGACCTGTGTTAGTCCATGCTGTGGAGGACGAGAAGCATCTTGTGAGCCGCTCGCGTGGGTGTGCGCCTGTGATGGACGTGCCATTTTCAACAGGCGGCTCGTCTGCGACCGGCCAACATGCCGAACACTGCCTGATGCATCCCTCCCGCCCCACCCGCATCGTGTATTACCCTCGGAGAGATTGTGAATATTTCGAGAGTGCGTATCTGTCTACACTCGCTTGAAAAATGGCCGGTAACGTATCGACCTCAAACCGAAATCGGAGCGAGGCGAGTCTGCAGCCTCAGATCTTGAAAAACAGCGTAAGTGAGTTTCGCTTGAATATTACGCGCGAGGTACGCATGAGCCAATTACGCTTGGAAACCGCTAGTTCTTGGCACAATAGGGGGATTCTGTGGGTCCACTGGTGGGTATCTCGTGGGTATCTCGTGGGTCCGCGTCTGTAACAAAATACAGAAAACTCAAAACGACGAGACCTGCGACCGAGTGATTCTGTGGGTCAACTTTTCTGTCGGCCGTGGGTCGGCCGTGGGTCGCGCGCATGCGTGCGCCCTGGCACGACTCCATCGCCTCGTAATCCTGTCTGCTGGAACATTGTGTCACACAATACACGCCGTGATTTCTATTGAAGGCCATGCCTATAGTGGATGGCTTAGCCGCCGCCGAGCTCTAGCCGCTCGGCTCATCGTCAGGCACAATGTGGGGTGTTTCCTAGATGAGCTTGGTGTGCTGCTGTGTGATCACCTGTGAGTGCCCGTGAAGTCCACGTGGCTCTGCGTGAAGTCCATCTTTCGACCGTGATGTCCGCGTGGCAGAACTAGAAGTCAAGTCCAAGTGCTGAAGCCAAGTTCAATCCCCAACTTGGCTTTTCAACTGAGAATTCTGACTCGAGACAACGCTGTGAAGCACACACAGCATGCTCGAATAAAATAACCTCGATCTACGGGTGTCAACTGCGCGCGTGCTCATTTTTTCTAGATGAGTGGCTGAGGCCCCGCCGCAGCCGCCCATGTGTACACCAACGCGTGAGGTAGCCATGTCCTCAGTGGGTGTGAACGCCTCGCCCGGCGACCAACAATGGGTGACATGGGAGAGCCAACGAGACAACGCCGCAAGCGAGCAAAAACGCATGCAAGAGCTAAGAGATTGGTCACGCAGAAAAATCAATGGCCCACCAGTTGGACCCCTTCAGCATATTCTAACACGAAGGGAACATCGTCAGATCCTCCTACACAGCGAAAAATGCTCACGTTGCTTCTTTGTATTGTTTGAGGCTCAGCTTTCTTTCTTTACTACCATGGTCCAGGGACGACATAGAGCGTTTTGCACGTTTGACGGTGGGCACATTTCTCTCTTTGAAATTCTTGTGAAGCTTCCATCGATCTTTTGACCATGAAAGATCGCTGCCCTCATATCGGTTGGTGGCGAACGTGGAGGGAGGCGCCAATTGCATCTATACGGTCTCGAATCCTAGCTGTTTTCGCATGAAACCACCCAGAGAAGTTTCTGAGGTTCGAGTAGATCCAATTGACTTGTGTGTATTTGATTCTACGTGTACACGGACTGTCAGATCCACTGCACGGCCAATCGGTTGGCGACTATTCACTTCACGTGGAAAGAATGCGCATACCGGCGCGCTTCAAAGGAGGTTGTACTCCGCAGAGACCGTTCTCTGCACGTGACGGCCGCTCCTTTGAACAATAAGAGGTCAACGCTAGGGATCCAACGGCGACGGGTTTTCTCTTCTCACAGTCCTCCGCACCTACACCCACGTCGCCGCACCCCTCCTCTACAAAACCCTCTGGCAAGCAATCCTTGTTCCGCGCGTGCCCATCGCATGCCAACCCAGCCTCCCCCCTGTCCACGCCCTCTTGGGCGCCCGACAGGGTGAGGGAAATCCCAGCAATGTCGGGCCCATCTTCCATTTAACCCCATCTTGAGGTGCAATGTGTGCGTCACTGAATGGAAAGACCATCCTGAGTCCCCATATCCCAAACGACGCGAAGGACTTTGCCACATCGACCATCGAATGCACTCTGGCAGATTGAAAGATCGGGTCTACGTTGGTGGGTCCGACGAGGCCCCAACTTAACCTCTCCTCGTATTGCGTGGGATCTCCTGAACGACTATGGCTGGTGTATCTGAAACAGATTGCAGATCGTGCACAGATTGTCATCAGATTCATTCGAAAACGGACTCGGCCATGCCACGGGACAGAGAATTGAAGAACAGCATGCGAATGAAGCCGAAACCGACCAGCATCAGGCTCAACACGCAAGAACATGGGGTGATTGCTGTTGCAATTGGCAGGGGCTAAGTCCAGTACTTATGCCCCTGACGGGACGTGCACCCGCCTCTCCGTACTTCGGATTGCGGGCTATGGGACGGCTGTCCATCCCTAAGTAGCCCCCTTTATTCGGGCCCGGGGTGACTATTTCGTCTCTCTTTTTCGTCTGTTTCCGTCTTGTTCTTTGGCGCCGGCCACAGCCCGCGCCGCCCCGTCTTGATCGCTACCTAAATCTTGGCGTCTCTCTCGAGTCCTAGCCCTTGCGCGCATGTGCGCCGTCTAGGTCCTCTCGGGAGGTCGACCCTTTGGGTCCTTCTCTTCTGTATCGTCAGTGTTTCTGCAGGGTATTTGCTCGCGCCTTCTTTGTTGCCACACTTGGTGGAGCAGCAGGGGAGAGGGCGTCGTCCCTTGTGAGGGACGCCTCTCCTCTCGCGAGCCCCGGAGACAAAGGTGCGAACACCACTGACGGTGCTCGTGACGCGACCACTTTGTGGTCCCGGTCACCCGGCGGCTGTTGTTGCAGGCCGGGGGAGTCGCCCGACGGTGCCCGACGAGCCGTGGCGCCGACGTGTCCGGGTTCGTGATATCTCGAGACAAGAAGCCAACCCATCGCCGATGGCGAGCGGGGGTGCCGATCCCCCGCCCTTTGCTCCTCCTCATGATGCGGGTACTGACGCCGGGCGTACCGCCGATGGGTCAGTCCCGGCGGATACGACTCCCTCTTCTCCTTTAGGTGCTTCGAACCTCCCCGACCCCGCCGCAGTGGCTACGGCCACGGGCGATTCGGATGCATCCTTCAGCAACGCTGGTCGACACGCGGAGCAATCGGCAGTGGCCGAGCTCACGACGCTGGTGCGTACGTTGGCTGCATCCGTCCGAGAGCTACGCGTCGACGTGACAACGTTGCGTGATCCAACTGGGACATTGGCGATGTCAACTGCCAGTGGGCTCCGGCCCACTGACCCGACACCAGCAAACACCCCGGCCCCGCGTGCCCGGCACCGGTCACGCAGGTCCGCCGCCTCCACGTCGCCATTGGCATCTCGGAGCGCGAGGACGCGATTGGATTCCGATGCCCGCTCCTCGCGGTCCGCCAATGACGACGAGCCACCATGGGACTCTAGCAGCAGTAGCAGCAGCGACAGCACCGGACCCGGACGTCGCCGCTCCCACGCGCGCCGACGCACCCACACGTTTGGCGCCGACCATACAGCTTTGAAGCCACGGACGGTCATCCTCTGGCCGCTCCCCTTGACGTCCAAGCACGGCCCGTTCTCGCTCCTACTCGACTACCGCCGCTACCTCGTCCGCAATGCGGATCCGACGTACGGCCGGTCGAAAGCAAGCGTGCTCGGTAGGCGCCACCGCCTGCTGGACGGTCCGTTCCACGGGGTCTCGCTCTTCGATGGCTTGGACCCGTTGGACATCCTGGCTCTCCTCACTTGCTTCCGCACCGCTGCGGACGAAATGGATGTCACCCTGGGCGAGGCCCCGTACCTGCTAGCCTACCGCATTGGCGGTGAGGCCAAGGAATACTTCGTTCAGGAAACGAATGGACCACACGGCAGTGCCGTCGGTACCTGCTTCCCGCACACGATCAACTACCTGTTGACTCGCTATGCGCCCGAGGACGCCCTGCACACCGCCGAAATGGCCCTTCGTACCGCGGAGCAGCGCCAGGAAGAAGGCGAACGCGCTTTCTACCAGTGGTTGATGCGGCTAGGCCGCCGGCTCATGGGAATGTACGACCCCGGGCAGCTCCGGTACCTGTTCCTGAAGGGGCTCCACCCCTCGGTACAGGCCCAAGCCGAGCTGGCCGACCGGACGTGTACCACCTTCGACGAACTCGCGGCGCTCTCGCAGAAGATCGGCGATGGCCTCCGAGCGGTCAAGGTCACCGTCGGCAAAGCCGAAGGGTACACCAAGGCTAAGAGCGTCCTGCAGCTCGGCTCCGCGAGCGGGGCGAAGGTCGAACCGGTCCTCTGGGCGGCGCCGCCAGCGACGATGCCGGAAGCCACGCCGCCCCAGGGCCGGCCCCCCTTGGGCCAGCCGCCACCGCAGCAGCCGTTCCAGGCGTTTACCCCTACGCCACCAGCGGCCCGGGCACCGTCCTACGGGACGGAAACCCCACGGGTTCCCCGGTCGGGTGCCCCGACGGGACGGCCGGCCATGGTCCCCCTGAGCCAGGTGCAGTGCCACCGCTGCCGCGGTTATGGGCACTACGCCCGGGCGTGTCCCTCGCCCGACCCCGCTATGGGCCCGCGCGCGTCACTTGTGGCCGCGCCGGGACCAACAGGCGCTGGTCGCCCTGCGTTACGCCCTAGTCGAATGCAAGACGCAATGGCGGCCATTGCCGGAGACCCCTGGGGAGACCCGCTGGTGCCGGACGACACTGGCTCCCTCAGCGGAGACGAGCCCGTCGGCGATGCGCCCGGGGACCCGAAAGCGGACACGGAGCCGACGGTGGACCCACCTGCCTCCTTCGGAGCGGGAAACGTGCGCGGGGCGCGCCGCTAGCGGCTCGGCCGCGACGTGCCGGCCCCAGTCCGCAGGGTCCGAAGATGCGGGTACACCGCGTCTTGGCCCCGGTATACCGGCAGTATACTATCCCCGCAGCCCTTGGCTTTGACGAGGCGCGGATGCGGCTGATGACACCGACACTGGACACAGGCGCCGGACCCTCGATCATCCGGGTGGATGCCCTGCCCAAGGGATGGGAGATGCGGCTGCATCCGCGCCCGCATTTGTTCCACATTGTGGACGCAAATGGAAACCCTATCTCTGCCCGGGAGATGATCACCTTGCGCCTCCGCTCCGGCGGCTTCGCCACTGACGTTGACTTTGTCGTCGTCCAGCGCCTCCCCGTGCCCGTGCTACTGGGCACCAGTTTCATCAACCGTCACGTCGAGGCGCTCTACCCTCGCCGCCAACGCGTCAGATGGTCCACCAACGCTTCGGTACCCATCTTGTCGTGTACGGTCCGCGGTAAGAGAGAGCGCCGCCGATCCCCACGGGATGCGACGGTGCGCCTCGCGCAGCGACGGGTGCTGTCTCCGCGGTCACGCACGGCCATGCTGGTTACAGCCGACCTCGCTGGTCAGATCTTGGTCAGGCCGTACAACCGCCTCAACAAGCGCCACCGCTGTCAAAGCGCACGCGTCCTGGCCGTCGTCGTCCCGGGGCAACGCTTCAGCGTTGAAGTCGCGAACCTCAGCGACGAACCGGTCTGCCTCCGCAAGGGAAGCGTTCTCGCCACTGGCAGCCCAGTCGACGACGTCGATTGCCTGCTCGTCACTGACGACGCGGCATCGCCCGCCGCAGGCGCAGAGGCGGTGCTCGACCAAGTCGATCTCTCCGGCGTACCCGATCGGCTGCTCCCGGATGTCCAGGAACTCATCCGCCGGCATGCATATATGCTGGACGGGACGCTCGGGTCCATCGACGCCACCGTCCACCGTGTGGAGATTCAACCCGGGACCAAACCGATACGGCAGCAACCGTACCGTGCGGGCCACCACGCCCGCGACATGATCCGTGACGAGGTCAACCGGATGCTGGAAGCCAAGGTCGTCCCACCAAGCACCAGTGAATGGGCCAGCCCTGTCGTTGTCGTCCCCAAGAAAGACGGGTCGCCACGCTTTTGCGTCGACTACCGTCGTCTCAATGCGTGACCAAAAAGGACTCCTATCCCATCATGCGGATGGAGGATTGCATCGACTCGCTGGGAGACGCCCGTGTCTTCTCAACGCTCGACTGCAATGCCGGGTATTGGCAGATACCCATGGCCCCGGAAGACATCGACAAGACCGTTTTCACCTGCCACATGGGTACGTACGAGTACCTGAAGATGGCCTTCGGCCTCACAAATGCCCCCGCGACCTTCCAACGTGCCCTGGACAGTATCCTGTCCGGAATGATCTTGCAAATGTGCCTTGTTTACCTCGACGATGTCATCGTCTTCTCCGACACCCCGGAGAACCACGTGAGGGCGCTCGGCGAAGCCCTAACCCGATTGGGTCGGGCCGGCGTCACTTTGAAGGCCAAGAAGTGCCAGTTCTTCCAAACGTCCGTCGAATACCTCGGGCACATCATATCCCCCGGGGAGAGGCGCGTGCACATCAAGAACCTGGAAGCGCTCGCGAAGGTGGGTCACCCGAGGACGAAGACGCACTTGCGTAGCTTCCTTGGCATGTGCAACGTGTACCGACGCTTCGTCGCGAACTACGCAGGAATCGCTGCTCCCTTGAACCAGAAGACGACCAAGGCGTACGGCGACACGCTTCCGGAGCTCACCGAGGCGCAGGCCGCCGTGTTCACACGCCTACGCGACGCTCTGCTTCACCCGCCAGTCCTGGCGCTCCCCCGCCGCGGCGCGCCCTTCACCATCGACGTCAATGCGTGCGACACCCAATTGGGGTGCGCCCTGCTCCAGGAGCAGCCGGACAGCCAGCTGAAAACCGTGGGATTCTACAGCCGCGCCTTGCAGCCCGAGCAACGCACCTACTCGGCCACCGAGAAGGATTGCCTGGGCCTCGTCTGGGCCGTGCTCTACCTCCGCCACTATGTGGAGGGCTCGCGGCTCACGGTACGTACCGACCACGAGTGCCTCAGCTGGATCTACCGGTTGACGACAGCCACCGGTCGGCTGCTCCGTTGGCGCCTCCGCTTAGCGGAGTTCGACTTCGAGGTGAAGTACAAGAAGGGGGCGAACCACCATCTCTTCGATGCCCTGTCCAGAATCCCCACGACGGGTCTGGACCAGAAGGAGCTGGACGACGATATCCCGTTCTTCCTGCTGGCCCAGGCCGCGCGGGGCATGGACGCCAGCAACCTCTCGGCGCCGGTGCCACCTCCCCCAATCCCCGCAGAGGAGTTCCTCCGCGCACAAGGCGCGGATGGCCGTTGCCAGCAACTCCGCGCCGTGCTCGACTCGGGAAAACCGACGCGGTTCGTCCTCGATGAGAAAGGCCGCCTCGTGCGTCGCCAACCGACGACGGACGTGATGCGGGTGTACATCTCCGAGGCCCTACGCGGCCGCGTTATGGGCCTCGAGCACTACCCGACGTCCAAGGGTCACCCTGGCGTGCAGCGTATGTACGCTGCAATGAAGCGTTTCTTCTATTGGGACTCGATGATTGTCGACCTGTACGACTTCGTTCGGCAGTGCCCGCCGTGCGCGAAGAACCGGCTGCAGGAGCGACGTCATACGTCTCCCATGACCTTGTTCCCGCCAAAGGAAGCGCTGACCGAGGTTGGCATCGACATCCTCGGCCCGCTGCTCAACACGGTTGACGGCAACCGGTATGTGCTCGTCATGTCCGACCGCTTCTCGAAGCTAACCCGTACGGTTGCGCTCCGACACATCACTGCCGTCACGGTCGCGTCGGCGTTCCTGACCGCATGGGTCGCGGCCTACGGGCCCCCCGACTGCGTCCTATCGGACCAGGGTCGGCAGATGGACAACTCATTCTTCCGTGCCGTCATGAAGATGCTAGGCACGAGGTGCAAGTACACGACGCTCTACCATTCGCAGACCAACGGTCAGGTGGAACGGTATAACCGTACGCTGCTGAACCAGATCCGGGCTTTTTGTGAGGAGCACCCGCGACAATGGGACCGCCTCCTCCCCGCCCTGAGCCTGGCCTACAGCACCTGCCCGCATAGAGCTACCGGTATGGCGCCGTTCGACCTCTTGATCCCCCGCCGCATGCCCAATCTCACGGTTGAGGGCCTAGCCGGCTCGTCACCGCTGGAATCCGCCGATGGCTCGCCCCTCATGGGGAAGCGCGCCATCATTCAGGGCTTGAAGAAGCTCATCCCGACGGTGCGAGCCTCCCTCGACAAGTATTAAGATTGCTAAAAGCGAAACTGGGACAGCCGGGTGCGGCCGAAGAACAAGGACCTGGCGGTCGGAGACTTCGTCTACCTCCGCTCCCACCGCGGCGGGCACAAGGTGCTGCCCAAGGCCCTTGGTCCTTTCGAGATTCTCGATACGGACGGCCTCTACTTCGCCATCGACCAAGGCGACGGCGAAGGACGGGTCAACAGCAATGACGTCACACCAGCACCGCGCCCGGTGTCGGGACCGGATTCCAAGCCGCATCAGCTTACACAAGCCCCGCTCCCGGACGTGAACTCCGCTGATGAGGACCCGACCTGGGAAATCGACCGGCTGTTGGCTATTCGCCATGACGCCGACAACGGCATCTTGGCGAAAGTCCGGTGGGCCACATATGGCCGGGGCGATGACTCTTGGGAACCCGTTTCGTGTTTGCCGAAGCATCTTTTCATCCGCTTGGCAAAGCAGAAGAAGTTTACGCTTACCGACGACGCCTTCCCGACGACGCCGGTCGTCCTCGCCCCGTGCCCGCGGCAACCCGATTAGGTGTGCGTCGCGGTTCAGCAGCACACCGACGTGACGGGCGCCGTGCTCGTCGATGTCCGCTGGACGTCCGCGACAACCAGCCATGAGGAGACTGTCCCTGCCCTTTGGGCATCCTCCCTCCTCGCGGAGTTCCCCGATGACCCACCACCTGCCCACTGGGCACTGGGGCGCCCCGCCTTCGAGAAACTCTATGCAGCCTGGGGCCCCCATACAGTCGACCTGTTCACCACCGCGGCGGCCACCCAGCTGCCCCGGTTCCTGCCCCTTACCCCCGAGGACGCCGACCGCGGCTGTATCGCGGCGTTCTCTGTCGACTGGGCAGTGGAGAACGGGTGCGCCAACCCCCCCTTCTCCTTTTTACCACAGGTCGTCGCCCGCGTCGTCTCCTACCCCTGTGACCGCACCCTCGTCGCTCTGCGCTGGAAACACCAGTCCTGGTGGGCGCTCGCCACGCGCTACTGCGCCGCGCGCGTGCAACTTAACCCCCCCTATCCCACGTTCACGGTGGCCGGCCGCACAGCCTCCTCCCCGCCGCCTACGTGGCGCGTGGTGATCTTCCGCTTCGAGAACGCTCACACCGCCCGAGTCCGTGCCGGCGCCACCGCTTAGCGGTGCCTCCGCCGCGGGCCAGTGGGCCGGCTGTCCCCCGACTCGTCGCTGTCGTCATAGACAAACCGCTCATCGGCGGACGCCACCCGAGCCGCCGCCCGCACCTCGTTCAGGATACGACCGATGTCTTCCTCCATGTGCGTCGCGCGGCGCAACTCCTTGACGACCTTGACGACCCCGTCCATCGCGTCCCCTAACGTGCGGTCGCTGGACGTCCGCAGGGACGCATGCAACCGGTCCACGCCACTGCGTAGAACCCGGCTGATGGCCAGCCCCACGGCGCCCGCCGGCGCACCGCCCGCTGCAGCCAGGAGATTCACCGCCGCCGCCGACAGGTGCGCCCGGAGCGCGTCGCCTTCCGCCGTGATGGAGCCCACGCGGTACCACTTGTGGAACGCTGCGTACGGCGGCTCCCTATCCTGCCCCTCAGTCGGCCGCGGGCGTTTCCCCCGCGAGGGCCCCCCGCTTCGCCGCGACCCGGTTGCCCCCGCCGTCGACCGAGGCGCGCCGTCGGCGCCGACCGGCGTCCGGCCACGCCACGCGTCACGCGCCTGCGGCGCCGCCGCTCCGCCCTCCGTCCGCCCCGACGAGCCCGCGTCCGCCGGCAGCTTCCGCCGGCGTGCCGACGCAGTCGGCGGCGATCACGACCGTTGGCTGCTCCTCTTGGAGTCCCCCTTGGACGCCGCGCCGCTCCGTTGCGACGGAGCCGGCGGCGGCGTTGACCGACGCGGCGTCGGGCCCCGACGAGGGCGTGGCGTCCCGCGTCTCGGCGGCGGCGCCCGCCCGCGCT
>Ga0209093_1001845_pt1 | contig 12008 bp, 16 predicted proteins | sample SidtaG_4_FD_187450 | JGI IMG/M metagenome (GOLD analysis project Ga0209093, IMG submission 187450) | Marine algal microbial communities from Sidmouth, United Kingdom - Sidmouth_Male1 metaG (SPAdes) (version 2) | ecosystem: Host-associated > Algae > Red algae > Unclassified | place: Sidmouth...
TATTGCTAACCTCCAAAAAATGGCGGTTGCAGAGAGCAGGGAGGCAGAGCCGACGACAGGGCGTAGAAATGAAGTCGGATTGGCTCTTCCACAAGCCACGATCGAACTATTGGCTGAGAGTTGCCGCCAGTAATCTTGCAAGCCAATCACCGTGCCTTGCAGGAGTCACGCGGAGCCAGTGCAACCCACAATGAGATTTCCTGAGATTTTTGGGCCACTTGCTTGGGCCTGAAGAGGGCATCGAGAGGGTTCTGGGCCAGACCTGTGATTTCTCATGAGATCAACAAATTTCTTCAGATTTCTTGAGATCCTGATGTGCGTTTCCAGTGCGCAGAGCTGCATGGGGAGACGCTGTAAGGAACTCAGATGATTCCTATCTTTTCCATTGGTCCACGTACGCTGTTGAATGATTGCAACCACTCTGCAGCCGCCATTTTTTGGAGGTCAGCAATATATCTATCCATTATATCAGAGTGCCATTTATTCACGTAAGCCCCTGGTGGCGACCGACGAGTAAGAGTACTCGCGAGCCATTGTCGCGGGGTGGGCGCCCATGCTGGCGACATAGGGGGATCCCTTCGGGAACGCCGTGCGCTTCATCTCGTACAGCTTTCGGAGCTCCGCCTTCATGGCGGCCGACCCCGTTGAGATATCGGATGCGTCTGACTGCTCGCCACCGTCCACTGGGGGGGGGGACTCGCCCGAGATGTCGCCCCCGGTAGGCGTCGTAGCTGCTATGCCGAGGGGTTGATGGGGACCTCTGCGGTCATCAGCAAGCTCGCCATCACCCAACTCCGCGTGAGGCCACTTCATCCCGGCAGGCAGGCCGTGTTTTCCGGCTCTGAAATCGTCACTCTGCTGTTGCACCCGCAGTCCGGCAAGAACGAACGTTCTGAAGCCGCAATGGCACTAGACCGCCATGCGGGCGGGGAGTGCCACGTGAGACATGGTGGAGGCCTGTTGTATTGGAGAAAGAACAGAGTCAACAACCAGCGAAGACACGGACGAAGGGCGAAGGGGCATACAGTGTCAGGCAGGCTCCAAAATCGTACGGTGGTCAAGTCTGTGGCGCATCGAGGCAACAGCGCCTCAAAGCTGACCATCTCCCAGCGACCACGCCCAAAGCAGAACGAGGAAACACTGCCCACTAGATAATTGAAGAGGCGGCGCGACAGATGAAAAAGGCGGCATAGAAGTTGGTGCGAACAAGGTTGGGCGGGACGAGAGAAGTTGGTCTGGCGCTTCTGCACGTTACGCATGCCGAGTACGCAACAGGCAGAGCGGAATGTGCTCTGACACCACATGAAGGGGCCACGCAAAAAGAGAGGGTCCCGATAGCTCAGGTAGCTGCGTCCAGACGGTGTCTGCTGTCATGGTAGTACAGCTACACTAAGCGCCGCGGGCGGCTCCAAGCAACTAGGCATGCATTCGGCGCTGGCCACCGACAACCGCACAATGATCGGTGGGAAGGCCGCAAGCCTCCCTCTTTTACAGTCAATCTGCCGACGCTCCCCCTCGGAGGACCATCGAAACGCACCTCCCGCCAGGGTTGCAGCATCGCGTCGGACATCGCGGGGCGTGCGGCCCGTACGCACCCGGCGCTCGTGAAAGCCCGTTCGGTGATATACTCGAGACAAAGGTATGGGGCAGAGCAGGACGGTAGCCGCGAGAAGAGCCTTCGTGGCGCGGAAGGGGACTCGCGTTTCTCCAAATGACGGCTGGAGGCGCGGCTATTGCGCCAACGCGGGGCTGGCTCAAGCCCCTGAGACGCATAGGTCCAACGAATGCACTGCAGCGCGCCCTCTCAACAGGTGCGGTGACTGAGGCACGGACAGAGCCGAGCAGCTGGTGCAAGCTAGCGCTGGGGCAGCAGTCCGAATGAGTCGACTGTCAATCCGCTCAAGCCCCGTCACCTGATGGGCACTCGAAGGGCATGCCAAAGACGGCAAGTATGGCTTTTTCGTCCCGATCTGGGAACGGACCTCGGCTGGCTGCCCAGGCGCCACTCTCCATCCCTGCCTTGGGCGGCGGAGGTTCGGCACCACTCACGGTCAGAACAGCTGCCGCCCGTGCGCTGCCGCTGTTTGCGCGCGTTTTCTTCGCCCTCTCCTGTGGTTTCGGGGCACCCAGGTCCGCGCATCCCGATGAGACTCGTGCTCTCCGATGCCGCGGTCTTTGGTACGTGTTCACGTGCTACATTGGCGCAGAGAATTGACATTCCGTCGGGCGCACCGCCGTTTCCGGGTCGACCCGCCGCCGACAACGCTTTAGCCGGCATTCTTCTGCTTTTCCAGTGTGTGTTCACCGATTTTGCGGTTGCGAATGACCTGGATGCGCCCACCCCCGCCCTACTGGCGCGCGCAGGAGATGCGCGCGGGAAGCGTGCATTCCCTGCGCGCGACATGGAGGTGGGTGCCGCTGCCCACGGGCGAATTTCCGCAACCAACCAGAATAGGTCTCTGAGGACTTGCTCAATCTATGCGTCTGACAGATGCGCGCGCTTGTCCCCGCCCTCAGTGCCTTTGAAAATTCCCCTTCCGCCTCCAACGCACCTCACTGAGGCGCTTCCCTCCTTCTCATCTCTCCTGCCCTCACATGGCGGCCTGGATGCATCCCTCCTTCTCTATGCGAGCGCTGCCCCGCCCCTGCCATGGCTGGGGCCATGTCGAGTGGCTTGCTTACGGTGCCGCGCGGCGCGACGGAGCCTCGGCTGGGTGCACTGAAGTGCGACCAGGCCCCGTTCACATGGGAGGATGGTCGTAGATGCGGTGCGGATGACGTGTTTCCATCACCATTGCCTCGTCCACGACACCGTGGCGGCTCCACTAGCCCCCTCTCTCCCCCTGTTTCCTCCATTCCCTCACCACCCATCTTTCCCACTTCCTTTACTCCCATGGCTGGCGGACGCCGCACCACGCATCTCGTAGGCTGGCCGTTCCCGCACCGCGCTTCCGTGATGCAAGCGGGCAGGGCGCCTGACCCGCGGCAAGACTCAGCACGTCGGGCCGATGACGCAGAGTGGGAGGCCAGCGGCACTGAGGCATCATATGCCGCTCCCAGTTTCGACACGATTAGTGAGGTAGAGAAGGAGACGACGGCGGGGCGTAGCGCTCCATCTCAGTCTCAGACGACTCACAACGACACCTAGAATCCACAGAGCACCTTCGACGGCGACGCGGGGGGGTGCACCATCAGACAGAATGCAACTCCCGGCCCCATACTCGCGGGACCACTTGCAGAAAGTGGACAGCCGTGCGAGTTGTCGAATAAGACGCTATCGGCGGCACTACGCTTGGGGCAGAGGCCGGTGGCATCTCGACCACCATCGGGGGAGTCGGAGGCTCTCTCTGCGGCGGCCGCGTCGCCGCTGCCGTCGTTCTTCCTAACCAAGACCTGTCCGTCACAGCCGCCCCCGCGCCGCCGTGCACCAACTCCGACGTCAAGCACGACACCTCGAGTCTATTCTACCGACCGCATCATTTGATGCGATTCGCATCAGATGTTGTGATTTTCTGCCTTCTGCTACGAGAGAACTGCTGCTCCGCTGTTCATTCTGACAACCGAAATAGATTCTTTGTCGGCTTTTTATCCTTAGGGTAGAAGGAGGCCGCCCAGAATATGTTTCTTTCTTCACATACAGACGATACCGCGGATGCACCCATCAGACTATCCTGCCATGTCCCCACCTCCCCCCGCCCCTGACGAAGCAGAGCACTTCATGGGTTCTCCGGCTCCAAGATACTAAAAATACCCTTTCTATCCGACACGAAGGTTTCCATAGACAGAAACAACATGTTCGGACAGCCTCCCCACGTCGAACAAGACAAGTACGCGGGACCCCCACGGTGGCTGCTGCAAGTCCCAATCGACGTATGTGGGGGTTCTAGAGGGGGGGGAGCGGGAGGGCGATGCTCAGCCCCGCCTGCAGATCCCCTCTGAGTGGGCTTTGATACGTTTTTTTATACAAGGGTCATACTCAACGGGTCTTCATGACGCTTCGCTGAAGTTGCGACCACACAGCTCCTTATTGCCGACAAGAACGGCAACAACTGTGCGTTTTTAGGTGCCAGAAAGGGTCAATTTCCAACTCAGATGCCCTGGGAACTCCGATTTCGACACCGCATCCTTTGAGGCACAGCACCGCATCATTTGATGACATTCTGCGGTAGAATAGACGCTAGTGGCTCCTGCTGAACTGGGGCTCGACGGCCGGAGCCCTCTGCAGCACCGGGTACGGCAGTGGCATGTGGTAACAAGAACAAGAAGCCGCTGACCCGGCCGGCCACGCCGCCGCCGGCCAAGTGCATCAAAAGGTTGACGCTGAGCTCTATCTACGAGGCCGTGACAGCAGCTTCGATGCGCTCAGCTGAGATGGTGGCAGAGAATCTCTTGCAGCCCACGTCCACGACGAGTCGGTCAGAGACGGCCGCGGAGAGGGTCGGTGACGCCAACAAGACTGCCGCTGCTGTCAAGCAGGCGAGCGCCGCCATTGTACAGATGCTCATCGACAGGCTCGAGCCTCTATGCGTAGAGGTAATCGCGTGCGCCCAACAGATGGAGCTCATGCGGGCGGACCTGAGCCGATTGGCCCATACGTTTGACACCTAGGGACTTGGCCACGAGCAGCCGGTCAAGGCGGTCATTGTCGTCACCGCGTCAAGGAAGACAGAGTCTCCTCGAGGCGCGGGCTCTACGGATAGGTCCAGCAAGACAGCTGCCGATGTCAAGGCCGCGTCTGAGGGAGACCTCGTTGCGCTAGCCGTTAAGAACAACCGAGAGATGGAGGTCATGCGCAATGAGGTGAGGAAGGTGCTCGAGACGGTGGCGGCTATAGCAGAGACAAGCAGTCTCGTCCTGGCCGACTCGGGCCGCTACAAGGCCACGCTACACTGTAATATTGCACGTCTGCGAACATCAGCGCCGATAAGGCGGCCGAGTGGGAGGCTGCTCGCCAGCTGCTGCCGACGCGCATTTTCAACCACAAGAACGGCACAAAGAAGAAGGTCAAAAAACTGTCCGTGCCGCTAGGCGCCACCTCCGGCTCTCTGGTAGAGGAACTTAAGAAGTGGACGCTCGTCGAGTATTCTGAGGTTCTCCGATTCGATTGGCAATCGGAGCTGGCTAAGGACTCTGAGGAGATGTGTCTGCAGGAAGACGAGCTCTTAGCGTCCGAAAAGGGCCAGGCCGCCCCCATTTACGCAGCCATAAACGTTCTCCGGCGGGGTGGTGCCGCTTCCGGTATGGTCAAGAGTCGGGGTGCCCGTTGTGGAGAGCACGTTATGATGCCCGTGGGACACTCTAAGCTCACTGGGAGCTTCGTGAGGGATGTGTTGATTGTTGCGGGCGGGCTCCGTTTACGCCAGCGACACGGAGAGTCGGAGGGAGCGTTCAAGCATTCAGTTATCGATGTCAACCCCGTGAAGGACTGCATGAGGAACGACGCCGCAGTGACCGAAGGCGTGAGTCTTGTCGACGGCGCATCGTCGCGCGACTTTTGCGGCCAGATTAGAGCCACTTTCTCCCCTGCAAACACGCCGGACATTGCTGGGATCCAAGCGGCGGATTTAAAGCGCTCTGGATCCCGGTACAGCTCGGGTAGCTGAGCCACCAAGACCGACGCGGCGCCCGCTTCGGGGGCAGGCTCTCGAGGTTGCGGCTCGACGAACAACGCTTGTGGTGGATCCGGCTCTTGGCACGCGCAGAGAATGGGGGCTTTCAACAACTGCCGGGGTCTGACTCCCCCGCGGCTGCGGGGAGCGGCCCTGAAGGCGGCGACGGAGACAGCGGGCCTGACGGCGACGCCTTTGGTGACGCGGATCTCCCCCCCGCGGCCACGGACGGACCAGAAATGCTGGCCGGTCCAATTTCCACTGGCACTGACCACGACCGTAAGACGCCGCCTGGGCTCTGTGGGAGTGAGGATGAGAACATGGGGAAAGGAGGAAGGGACGGGGGGCTGGAAGAGGATAAGGAAAAGGAAAGGGACGACGAGTATGGTGACGACGACTGCGGACGCGGCGTGGTGGGTTCCCAGCGCCAGTACGAGTGACCTCCTGGTTTTTTTCCCGGTGTATCGGTCGCGACCGATCCGCTCGCTGCTGTATGCGGAGGTCTTAGTCATGTGGTGCTGTCGCTCACCTCTCGTCACTTCGCCTCTTTCTTGGATTCTTATGCTTTTACTAATTCCACTGCACTTGTTTTTGAAAATGATTTATTGCGGGTGCGCCCGCATACCGCACATCGGTGGGAGGTCGCTCGTACGGCATGCGAGGCTGGACAGCCATTCTCTTCTGTGCGATTCCTTTTTCCAACATGGTCAGTGCGTGGATGTACTAGGTGCGTTAAAAAAATGGAATTGAGGTTATTCAGAGGTAGTATCCCAGCAGGTGTCGAGGAACGTGGTGCGGGTGATTGAACAAAGACACAGCCGTAGGTTCCAGGCGTGGATACGAGCTGTCAGCATGCTTCGGTTCACTCATCTCTTGACCTTTTTAGTCAGCCGTCTGGGGATATAACTGCAATCTCACTGGCGTGTGGGCTCATCTCGCTGCCGGCTGCTATACTCTCTCGTGTGAGGCGCAGAAATGTAAGCTTTTTTCCTGATTGGGAATCCCCATCAGTCCCCGTCCGATGGGGCTCCACCGACAACATCATCAGCAACCCATCACTAACCCACATTGATGGAGGACGTCGACCCCATCAGAGTGCCTTCAGAATGATGTCTTAGTGGGCGTTTGAGGCAAATCTGACGATGTGGTCGGTTGACACAAAAGAAGCAGGCTTCGTCGCTCCGACAGTGCGAGAGGTTATGGAGTTCATGGGTGGGCCCTCCATTCGATGCCGACGAGGAGGTGGCCTGTGGCAGTCTGAAGAACCAGTTTGTGAGTGAAGCAGTGAAAGCATGCGTCAGAAAGTGGGGCGGGGGGGGGTGGACGAGCCGTCGCGCGGTGAATCTCGTGTGACATGGCCAGAAATGCCCGTGCCGGTCTCTGCTGCTGTGGGGGGCGGTGCGCTCGCACGGGGGGGGGGACCTGTATGCGCCTGTGGCGGCGGCCCGGTCGGCCGACGCGGCATCGGAGTCCGTGCCGGTCGTCGGAAAGTACAGAATCGCCATCAAACCCCCATCATGCCCATCACCCATCCCAATGGCGGTTAGATGGGACGTCGATAGGATATTCCATCCCTTGGAACACTCAATCCGAGCCGTCGGGGGATGGGAATTGGCACCGCCCCAGGTTTGTGGATCTCGAGGTCAGAAAAGGTTGGGGACAGAGTGCTGTATAGAGCGGAGACGCACTGAGCCACTTTTGGATACTGTGCTCAGGCGACTGCAACGACCAGATATTCCCTGCTTCTGTGACGGATGCGCAGCCTGAGTCCATGGAGAATGCCTGACGGCACAGGATTGCTGCCTGCTTCTGGCCGAGGCAGTTGTCTTGCGGCTCTTGTAGCCCAAGAGCGAGGGTGTGCGGGGGAACATGCCAAGAGACGGCACACCACCGGCCAGTGCCGGAAGTGGTGGTGGTCATGGCTTCGAAGAACTGGATGTGATGTGAGCGGGGGCCTGCTGGCCGTCAACGCGGGCTTTCCTGTAGATTGGGCTTCGGTGTCTAGCGGGGGAGGCTGTTTGGGAAGGCGGGCCACGGAGACGAACTGTTTGTTCCGCGGGAGATCCTGGGCTCTCTCAATAACGCGGAAAGATGCTCGCTTTTCAGCGCTGTTTTGGGGGGGCGGGTAATTGTTGCCGGTAGGTTGGAGACGCGTAATGGTGTAATGGTGTGCACGTTGGGTTCCGCCTCTTGGGTACACATCATGTGGTGATCGCCCCTCTCCCCGTAAAAAGGGTGAAAATTGAGAAAGAGGCAACTGGATATTCTCTTTCGTGAATCACGGTTGGCCTCTCAGAACAAAAGAGGAATAGGAGGAGAGTACCGAATGTCGGTCTTCGCTATGTTTGATAGGTCCACCACATTTTCTGGCGGTTGCAGCGGAAGTGATGATCCCAGCTCCATCTCACCTGCATCTATGTTCGTGGTATCCCTGTGTGCCATGCAGCCTTCCACTGTGCACGTGAGCCATGACAGCGCACTGTCATGTCTGGGTGCAAGACAGGCGCGTGATATGGCTCCGATCGTGGGGCTGATTGCGAACGATCGTTGAAGAACCGGTTTGTCGATCGCCAATTGAGGACTCGTCAGTGCCATTTATGTACACAAGCTTGCTCTTAAAGAAAATTATACGGCACACTGACGCACGTAAAAGCGATCTAAGTCCCGGACGGCGGCGATCGACCGTCCATCAGGACCGTATCAGTGCCAGCGAGCCCCAGTTGTGCTCGCCCGAACCCTGAACATCAAGGAGACTAAGACCCCGCGTCCATTGCAGCGCACTGACGTGGGCGACACGTTCTCTGTGCCAGAGAGCATGTCCGCCGCGTGCCTGGCAAGTTCATTTGCTTGACGACTTCTTCTTGGCGGGGAGTGAGAAAGGCGGGGACCCTTCTGACTGTGCTGCAAGGACACCACTGCCGATAAACGAGTCGTTGAAAGTAAAGGCTGTTCGGTTCTTCTTTCCCTGTGCACACTCACGACTGTGAGACCGGTGGAATAGAGAAGCCCTGTCAACTGAGGGTGCTAAAGTCTATTCCACCAACGACCTCATTTGATCCCTTTGACCTCCTTTGATTCTCTTTTTGAGCAGCTGTTTGCAGGTGCTTCTCTTTGTCTGTGGTCAGTTCTGAGGATCGAAATGAGCTCACCGCACTCTGTGTGCTCTTGGCGCAACTAGAAGGCCTCCCGCTTCGAGCAGTCGTTTTCCTACGCGCCAGTCCTGGCGAAGCCTCGGACCGTTCCAGCTGCACACCACGACGCAACCACAGGCTCCGAAGGGCCGCTGTCGGCCCGCTTTGGGCCCTATTTACACAGCGCGCGAGCGCATACGTCACCTGAATGTGTCTTCCTGACGTTTCTCTTTGTCTCCAGCTTTTCCCCCCCCCCTGGGCCCCCTCTGTACGTACCTTTTCCGCATTCTCCCAGCCTCCTCTCTACTCCTCCGCCCCTTCCACACCCTCGCTCCCCCCCCTGCACGCCTTCACCCTTTTCCACACCTTCTACCGCCCTCCTCGTCTCACCGGCGCCAAGGCCGGGGGCCTGGCGTCCAAGCCCCGCGGCGATGCCCCTGCCGCTGCTCCCGCCGTCGCCGCGTCCTAATCTGCCGACAACATCTTTTGATGCAATTCGCATCAAATGATGCCCTTTCATCGTCGTCGGCTACGAAAGAACGGCTGCTCCGTTGTGAAATCTGGTCGCAGAAATGAATTTTGCGTAGATCGTTTACGCTTAAGGGCGGAAGGAGGCTGCCCAGATCTTATTTCTGCGCTCCCACGCAGGTCGTTTCGAAAGCAGGCACTCGACCATCGCGCCATGTCCCCCCCCTCCCCCAAGCAAAGGACAGTTCTTTCTGGGGTTGCTTGGGCCGGTACGCTGTCGGTAGGCGCCTTTCACCTCTTCTCCAGGTCATAGTGGTGCCCCCCCCGCCCCACCAGTCTGTCACGACGTCCATTGCTGCTGGGTACCGGCAGGTCCTCGTTGTCAAGTGGAGAAAAGTAGGGCAGGGGAGGCATTTTTGGATGAACAGAGAGGTGAGTGAGCACAAGAAAGATACAAAGGCGCATCTGAGGCCAGGTGAACACGTAGGTCGGCCCAACATGCGTGTGGGGGGGTGGGGAAGGGAGAGGAAGACTCGAGGTGCAGTTCGGTCAGAACCGTGTTCATACTGACCGCAAGCAGCAACGTCGGCTGCTTGAACTATGATGCCCCACCCCCGGCTGAGGCTGCCACGTGCATCTGGGAGTGTGTTCCGCCCGCTACGAAGCGAATGCAACAGGTTTCGACACCCTCTTCACGTCGAGCAGGAAAACTGTACGGGGCTCCTCTGGTGGCTGTTGCATATCCAAATAGCCGCTGCTGGGGGATATGAAGGGGACGGGGGATGAGAGAGCGATGCTCGACCCGGCCGGTAGATGCCTTCTGAGTGTGCTTTGGCACACGTTTTCTGACTAGGGTCATCCTCAACGATTCCGCTCTACGTTGGGATGAAGTTTCGACCACCCAGCTACATAGCGTTGACGAGAACAGCAGCAACGTGCGTTCGTGGGTGCCACGAGGCCCGATTTCCTACTCAGAAGGCCCGCAATCGCCGATTCCGGCGGACCTCATTTGATTCCCCGGCTGACCTCATTTGATCCCTTTATCTGGTAGAATGGACACTAGCGCCTTGTCTCTCTTTCTTACCAAGCGTGGTGGATTGCCTCTCTTCGCGCCCTTCGTGTGGATTCGTCCCTTTTCCTTTCCGCTGCCCATGTTGCCTTCGTTTTCTTGCTACTCCTTCCGCCGGTCCGACAGGTTTATTGAGAAGGTATGTTTTTCTAAGGCGGCAGCCGTGCTCGTGCCCGCGCCTGCAGTGGTGCTGCCTCCGGAACTCACCCCCAGGCGACAAGCACGAAGACGACAGTCAACTGTGTCTCATGGTTATCTGCGGGCTCCAAGCAGTCTCCTACCCATCCAAGACTGTCACTGAGCCGTGGACTGGTGTCGTCTATTTTTATTGTGTATCATGGTTTGGTCGGTCTGGTGGCGCGCTTCTGTTTGTAGTAAGCCTCCCGGTTTCTCGTTGCTTGGTTCTCGGTCTGTTTTGTACACAGGGCGCTGCCCAGTGCGTCGGGCCCACCAGCTCTAAAAAGATCTATCTCGACGCCGCTGCAGGGATATGAACATAGAAACGGGGCAGTAAGCATGCAGGTACCAGATGTAAGCCCGTCGCCACGTCCAGCTGCCCGGCATGCAGAATCATTCCCAGGCGCCCTTGATTCAAAAGTACAACGCTTTAGTTGTTCCGTACTTCTTGTAGGGAGTGCGATGCGCGGCAATCGTGTTCGATGCGTCTGTTCCGTGACTATAGCCCCATCGGCAAATGGACCTTCCTCCCATCCAAGAATCCTCAACCATGAGCTCCATGACTGTCCGTCGAACCCCCAGTTAGATGCAGCGATCGGTGACCGTCGAAATCGCGGCTTGGATGGAGCTTTCTGTCAATGAAGACGGTGCTTTCGGCGGGAGCGGGAGGCGAGCCCGCGGCGGCGGTGCCGCCGACCATCTCGGCGTTGGTGGTGGCGGAGACGTTGGTTCTTTTCGAGGCGGTGGGAGGGTGGGAGCTGTGGGCGGCGGGCACGGCCGGCCAGTCGGCCGATGCGGCGTCCGCTCCGGTGTCGGTGTTTGCGGCCGTTGCGGGCGGCCAGCTTTCGGCGGCGGCGGCGCCGACTAACTCGGCATTCAGGGTGGTGGCGACGTTAGTGCTTTTGTCGGCAGTGGGAGAGGGGAAGCTGTGGGCGGCTGCCGTGGCGGGCCGGTGTGCCGACGCGAGGTCGGTGCCCGTGCTGATGTCTACTGCTGTTGGTGGCGGCGCGGCCGTGCCGTAGGGGCAGACCTGTGGGCGGCTGCCGCGTCGTCCAGGTTTGTCGTTCAAGCGTGGGCTCTCGTGCCTTCTTTTTCGCTGCGGGCAGGCTGCGAGCGTTTTCCGGCAGCGGCGCCGACAACCTCGGCGTTCGGGGTTGTGGCGACGTGGGTTATGTGAGCAGCGAAGGGGGGGGGCGGCTGTGGGCGGCTGCCGCTGCAGTACGGTCACCCATCGCGGCTTCGGCGCCTGTCCCGGTGACTGCGGCTGGGGCGAGCGGAGAAACCTTGGCGGCGGCGGTGGCGGCCGTGTCGGCCCTGGCAGCGGCGGTGCCCTTCGTGCCGGTGGCGGCGGCGCAGTGGTGCTAATCGTTTGTTCACACGCAAGCGCGTTTTTCTTGTAAAAAGCTCCGAAACTGTAGCGGTTCTCGGCACCACCACTTTGGTTCGTCGTCCAGCCGAAGTGACCTCTTGATCAGCTCGGTCCGTCGAAGGAACTGCCCCGGAAATCGACCCACAGCCCAGCCTTCCCCCAACGGGAGGAGAGGATCACGGCAA
>Ga0209093_1001847_pt1 | contig 12006 bp, 6 predicted proteins | sample SidtaG_4_FD_187450 | JGI IMG/M metagenome (GOLD analysis project Ga0209093, IMG submission 187450) | Marine algal microbial communities from Sidmouth, United Kingdom - Sidmouth_Male1 metaG (SPAdes) (version 2) | ecosystem: Host-associated > Algae > Red algae > Unclassified | place: Sidmouth...
GTGAACGGGCAATCTCGGACCGTACCGCCTCAGCGATGGCGTCCTGCAACTCAGGACCCACGCTGAATAATCCACCCAACGAACCGCGGGGAGCACGACTAGAGCTCCCACCCGCGGGCTCGTCTCCAAGCCGGGGCACCGACTCACCGATCGCAACTCGGGACGTACCGTCCGTCGTCCCAGGTACGTGCGACGGTCCCGTGCCGAAGGGAGTGTTGGCATCCGACGGGGGTTCCACGGTGTCACTACGAACCGTGGTCTCCCCTGCCGGAGGGTGAACTCCACCCGATCCGACGGAGGAGGCCGGAGGAAGAAACAAGGAGCGACGTCCGGCTCCGCCCACATCTCCGCCACCCTGGCTACGTGGGACTACACGACCACCAACTGGTGGTGTGGGTCCAGGGGGGAGCGAAGCCGTGCTCCCCCTCTCACTAGCCCCATCAGAGTGCGCGGAGGGGTTTCCCCCCTCCCCTCCTGACATCTGGTAACCGAGAAGGCTCACCAATCAAACGTTGCGGGGTTGCAACGGAGGAACAAAGATCGCTAGGGGAAGAAGGTCGACTCGACCACCTCGCGTCGCGAGCACGAAAGTAGCAAAGTGTGCTCCTTCCCCTGCTGCTCCACCAAATGTGGTACCACAGTCAGGCCGACCCCACTCGGGCGGCCTTCCCGACTGGGCACCCGATAGTCTCGTCAAAGACCCCGGAAGCAAGCGCCAAGACGCACACACACGACTGGTGTGGGCGGCAAAGACAAGCCGCAAACACGACACAGCGTTGTGAGGCTTAACGTTTACTTGCCTCCCTCGGGGGGGTCCGGGACTGCTCTGCTGTCCCGCTCAGATATACCCACCGGTCCCCTTCCCTCAACCCTCAGGGGGACCCTCGCAAGTGGGCCAAAAAAAGGGGCCAAACGCGGGCCACACCCGCCGCCGGGGGTGTGCCCAAGACCCAATCAAAACATGCCAACAAACTCCCCGTGGCGAGGGTGAGATACACCGAGAACATCAGATATGTCTCCTCACAACGAAAAGAACAAACCAAGGATACGGTCATAACTCAGAGGACCGTAGAGTGGTATTTCCGGGAATCACAAGTGGATCATCCCAACCACGATCCGATCGCACCGAGTGGGTCTCGTGATCGGTAGGAATTTGCTTAGTCTAGCTAATCCCGGTAACCAGGAATCTCAGCCTTACTTAGGCGAGCTCCGGGCAAGACCCGCCCCAACGGCGTGTCCGCCTGTGGGCCTTCCACTTAATGGTCCCATCAGCAGTCACGTCCAGATGGCCTCCGTGTGGCAATGCTGCAACAGCCTCCCTCCACATCGACTTTCGTCCTATTCCCTGTGGCCTCCTTCGCAGCTTGACGCGATCCTCCTCGCCGCTGTTGCAGCCGTAGACGGTGCTCGTGCTCCTGGCCGTCCCCGCTGCCACTGGCGCTCCCTGCCGCCGTGCTTTGCAACGTTTCCCCTCCTCCATGCCGTCGGGCTTGCCCCGTCGGCATTACCAGCGCCACCGATAGCCGAAAGCCGGTTGGCGTCGCCCACTTCGGTGGGCGGGTGGAGCGGAGGATGAGGGATCGTTACGGCGTCGGCGGTCTGGTCGCTGGTGCCGGAACCCGCAGCATGCACTGCACTGAAGCAGCTGCGCGGCCATGGTCGCCGCCGCCACCGAACGCTGCTAAAACCACCCCCCAGACGAGTCCTCCCCGCCCATCAGGTGGCTTTGTACACGTACTGGTGGCGGGCCGGGGACCCGGGACCACCGCGTAGCCGACCCGCTTGCGGGCGGTCTTTGCGTCCGGCGCTCTCACGCGCCGGGGTGTGGGGGGCGGTCGTCCCAGCGTCGGTGGCGACGGAGACTTTCACGCGCGCAGCCGCATTTCTTCATCTTCTGGTACTGTCACGGTACGTTGCCGGTCGACTCTTGGTCATTTGCTGCCTGAACGTTTGCTGGCTTTGCCTGGTGTCCGTCGTGATCCTCTCGTGTGAGTTTCCTCTTCGTTGTTGGTTTACTACCAGATGCTGACTACGCTCTCGCTTCCTTTCCCGATTTTGTCACGCTGCTCTCCATGTGTCGAATGGCTTCATGGCTGGCCGTGCACTTCTTTCACTTTTTGCTTCCTCGTTGCCTTGGAAATCTCTTAACGTGGACTCGCGCCGCCTGTTTCAGCGTCGACACCCCCCCTCCCCGCTCCAATAGAGCGCTTTGGCGCAGGAGGGGGGGGGCTCATGGGGGCACCCGCGCCAAGGCCGGGTGCGCCTCCGGTTCTCAGTCGTACGTGACTTCTCTTCAGTGTACACCCTTTTCTTAGGAAGAGCTAAGAAATGTCAGGCAAACCTCAGAAACACCGGGACTCGGTGGGCGCAGGATGCACCCACCAGCCCTGAGCTACACAATAAAACCATCGTGTTGTCAATTGACGCGAAGCCATGCCTCATCTCAAATTCTAGAAGTTGGCATAGAGTCTCTGCCAGGGCCCTCATCAGCGCTCTTTTCTTGACCTGGTGCGCGGGCGTGTCCGGCGACTCAACATGACTCAATTGTCTGCCGCCACGTGGCACTCATGCTGTCCAGTGAGCTGACAGCCAGAAGGCCATAAGGAGTATTTAGTAAAGAACTTGGTCGCAAGGTTCATCAGAACCAGAAAGAACAGGAATTATGAAGCGCAATAAATGGTGACCTCGCACCCCCCCCTCCCTTTGCCCCCAGACCCCCGTTTCCCTCCAACAGTAGAGACCTTCGGCATGTCAAATGTGCGTCGACGTCGTAGGTCGGGGACACGTTTCACGCCACGTTAAGCCTTCGACCCACATTTCGATCCCATTTATGGCTAAGGAGGCCCTTCGACCCACGTCAAGAACCAAAACCGACCGAGGTGACGGCAGCCAAGTAGCAGTCCATGAGTAGCTTACATGGAAGTTTCCGCCAATCGCTGGCATCCGTTGGCTTTCAATGCCCAGTCTTACAGATTCCGAAGGACAGTCGCCCGATCGCTCTGCTGGCTCACGTCCGTCACTGTGGGAGTACAGGCTCGTGCCAGCGGTCGGGTATCCCTCGACCTGTGAACGACCGTGTCACCGGGAAAAGGGGGAGAGTCGGTAGACGTGCTCGTCCCCACAACGGTGGTTTACTCAGGAAAAAAATGACAATCGACACTCTCCAGGCTCGCGGTCCGCCGCCGCTGGCTGGGGCCCAATCTTAAGGGCGCCCGCCCTCCGGCCTCAGCGCACGCGTACGCGCGTCGGCCCCCCCCGCTCCAGCCCGGTCAGTGTCAGGAGGTGCCGGTGGCACCTCGTGTCCGACCACGCTAAGCCAGCCCGTCACAAATTTCACACACTACACACACTACTAATACCGGGGTGACAGTACATTACCACGGTTAGGGCTGTCAGTCCGAGCGTGCAATCCGGGGGGCGCGTACAGCAGGATCCACACTCCCCGGACTCCCGTGGTCGGACACTCGTGGTTCCGTGCGCGGCCGTACCACCCACTGCTCCACCGAGGCGTGGTTGCTCCCCGTCAGCAGCAGGGCGTCGAGGGCGGGGCACGCCTTGACCTTGGTCAAGCCGTCGGCGGGGTTGTTCGCACTCGCCACCAGTCCGACGTTGGAGAGCTCCCGCCGGCCGTAGGCCTCGCGCGCGGCGGCCACGTCGATTAACGGGCGCTTCTCCGTAGGATGGGAGCCGCGGGTCATCACGTCGAATAGCTTCTTGGAGTCCGTGAGCACCGCTAGCGGGATGTGGCGGTCGTAAAACCGCTCGAGGTCGTACCGGAGCATGTAGGCCTCGTCAAATGCGGCGGTGAACGCGTACAACTCGCCGGCCATGACGGACCGTACGACGCGCTTGGACTTGCGGCTACTAAAGCTCAACACGTGCGCTTGGCCACTGGCGTCAGCCAGCAGGATGATGAACCCCAGCTGCGAGGAGTGGTCGTCATTGGTCGCGAACGACGCGTCCGCGTACGCGCGTAGCCGCAGGGACGATGTGTCCAGGGGCGGATTTCGCAGGCCCAGCTCTTAGCGCGCCCGTGCCGCCTTGAGGGCAGCGTCCGAGGCCTGTATATGCCGCGGCTGGTACGAGGCCTCGTTGACTTGGGCAGCCTTGTTGATAGCGCAGCACAGGGCGGGCCGCGTGTGCCCCAGCCACGAAACCGCCGCCCGTACCGACGTAATGCGCTTGTACGGCGCGTCCAACGGCATCGGCTCCAGCGTCGTGGCGTACTGCGTCTGGTCGAGCGTGAAGGTGCGCGGCGTGGCCAACGTCGACGTCACGCGCACACCGACGAACTCCATGTTGTCCATCTGCCTGGGCTTCGCCTCGAAGACGCGGAGGGTCGACTCCGTGGCCGCTTGAAACGCGGAGTTGCCACCAAGGAGGCACTGGTCGACGAACGTACCCAATAACCCCACCAGGCCGCCGACGCCCTTGCGCATGTAGAGGGCGGGGTCCGACGAGAGGGGTGTCATCCGTAAGTCCTCGCGGACGTGCTTCTGCAACGCCGCGTGCCAGTAGTCGCCCGCATCGCACACCCCGTAGAGGGGGCGCACAAGGAGAAGCATCTCATCGTCTGCAATGAAGAACAGGTGGCGGTCCTCCTTGCGCGGCTCCAAGTACAGGCTGCGCGCCAATAAGTCTTGGCTTTGCAGGTAGGCCTGGTTGATGTCATGCGCGAACAGGCGGAACCGCTGCACGGCAGAGGTGGACTCGAGCACGCGCGTGGAACGCTGCCGCAGGGTTGCCGGGTTGTGCACGACAAAGGGCTTCGCCTTGTCGTTATGCCCTTGAGCGACGTAGCGCGCCTTGGGTCGCTCGTCTGCCGTCCCCACGCCCTTAAGCGTAAACAAGAAGCGCCCGCGGATGACGTTGGCCCCCTTTGGGACGGCGCTCCCTATGACGGGACGCACTGCACCGCGGGCCAGAAGCCCATCCACCTCTTCTCTCGCCGCCGCTTGAAAGCGAGCTGTGGCGATTCGCGCATCCCCCGGCCGGACATCCGCCGTCAGGTGCACGTCGGCGGGCACACCACCAACGGGTAGTTGGACGGCGGCATGGCACGCCGCGTCAACGGCGGCAAAAAAGCGCTCCCCAGCGATAACGGCATCCAGGAGGGCCCCAAGGTCCTCCCCCCCGGGTGCGCCCGCTGCTGCGGCAGCGGTTGCCGGTGGGGGCACGTCGGCGGCGGCGTTGCCAGCTGCTGCTGCGGGGGCCACGCCAGTGGGTGGCGCTGGGGTCCCACCCGCTGCAGCCGCGCTAGCACTGCCGTGTGGCGCAGCACCGTCCGACATCCCCCCGCTTGCGTCCGTCCCGTGGACCGCTGCGTCCCCACCTGGGTCTGCACGCTGGGGCGTGCTTGCACCCGCGGGCGGGTAGTACCGTCGCAGCTTGTCCACGTTGAAAGGGCGGAGCCGGGCGTCCACTTCGACCCACGCCATCTTATCCCGCCGAGCCACGATGGGATGCGGGCCGACCCAGCGGTTGGTCTGCGGTTCGCGGTAGACCAACACGGAGGTCCCCACGGGCAGGTCCGCGTCCGCCGCGGCTGGTACTCGGAGGCGCAGGGCCGCCTGGACACGCGCGCGTGCCACCTGCGCGCGCATCTCCTTGCATGCCGTCTCGGCAGCACGCATCCTGTCCTGCTGCGTGGGCAGGCGCAGCGGGCTAACGGTCACACGGGGTATCAGCCCAAACACCAGCAGGGTCGGCACAAGGCCATGGGGCCCGATCGTCTTGTTCATGGCGGAAACCGCCAAGGTGAAGGCCACATCGGGCGGGAGGTCGGGGTGATCGGCCGTGACCCGCCGGTAGATGTGCCGCAGCACGGCATGATACCGCTCCCCGGCGCCCAAGGAGTTGTGCGACTCGACCCCCGACTCGCGCTGATGGATCCCGGCGGCGTGGGCCAGGGCCCGCCACCCGGCAGCAACAAACTGCGGCCCTTGGTCAGTGTGCTTCCGCTCGGGGTGCCCCGCGTAGGCGTGGGCCCAGATCCTCGCGTACGTCCACCACACCACCTCAACGGTCTCGCCCTCCAGGAAGGCCGCAGCGCTGAACAAGGTGTCCTTGTAGATGACATGCAGCACGGGCTTACCGTCCAAGTACATAATATCAAGCAGGATGAGGCGGTTGAACACGATGTCGTCATGCGGCAGCGCCACACGGAAGCGGCTCGGCGCCTGCGCCAGGCGTTGGCACACTTGGCATGGCCGGGTCAGGGCCGCTAACTGCGCTCGCATCTCGGCCGTCGCGTGCGGGTCCCCTGCCTGCTGCAGCACGGCAAACAGTCGGTCGGGGTGGGGGTGGCCAAAGTGCCGATGGATGCGGTCCAGCTCGGCCACCGAGTAGTGGACGTCTGCCCCCCACACCAAGTAGATGTGGCCGCCCTTTCGCTGCAGCGGCGCGGCGATGCCCCGACCGTCACTCACCAGGCGGTTGGTCACATTGTTCACATACAGGCCATACTTGTCGAGCGTGTCGAGGCCGAGGAGCAGGGGGATGTCCAGGGGGACAATGTCCACGCGCAGAAGGAGGTAAAAAGTCTGGGACAACGGGATGTGTACAGAAAGGGTACCCCGACTTTCGTAGACCTCACCCCCGAATCGAAGCAACGTCACCCCGGTAGGAGCCATGGGGGGCTTCCCTCCAACTAGGCGCGCGTAGGCGCTGGCCTGGTCCGCCCCCATCACGGCACGTGATGCTCCCGTGCCAAGGCACGCCCCCTCGAAGCCGCCGCGAGGTACATCGCGGCGCAGCAATTCCGCCAGCTTGCCTTGGTCATCCTCAACGCTTGGCAACGGGCGTCTCTTGCCGGGGGTGGTGCGATGAGCTACACCCTCGGGACAAAAGGCACCTCCTCCACGCTCTCGGTCGAGGGCCCCGCGGACGACTCGCCCCGCGTCGTCGCCGCGACCAACATCGCGTCGTACAGCCGCGAGTCGACCGCGGCGTTGTCGTCGAGCAGGGTGACGGACGCCGCGCCGGCGCCTGTCTCGGCGGCGGCGTCGGCATCGTCGGCCGCGTGCTCCTCGTCCACCTGTGTGCACAGGTGGTATAGGACGCTCGACAAAGCCGGCGTCCCCGCGCGCTTCTTGGCAAAGTAGTCCAGCTTGCGCATGGCGGCGCGCGTGACGTCACGCGGGCGCGGGCAGTCCAGCATGGTGTGGCCCGGGTCGTCGCAATTGAAGCACCCCATCAGGGTCAGCGGGTCAAAGCCGTCCTTGCGCTGCCCGGCGCGGCTGGTCCCCCCCGCAGACGTGGCACCGATGCCCTTGTTGGCGCGCCCGTACACACCTTGGCCCGCGTACAACACGGTAGCCATCTCGGTCGACCCCGGCGCACCGTCCGTCGGGTTGTCCTTGGCGATCGCCTGCTTCGCCTCGCCGTGCAGCTGCAGGGCCGCCTCCAGATCCCCGTACAGCTGCTGGAACGAGAGGTTGTGCGTCGGGACGCGGCTCAAGGGCTCGTTTTCCCACGGGTACCCAACGACGGCGTGGCGCAGGAAGTCGACGCGGTGGGCGTCACCTTGGTGGGAGCGAGGCACCATCGGCGCGAGCTTCATGATGTTCTTGTAGGTCTGCTCGAGCGCGAACGTCTCCGTCTTGCCCTGCGCGACCAGCGTGCTCATGCGGAACGTCGACAGGTAGTTCTTGACGCGGCTCTGCCGCACCATCGAGTTGTACGCGGTGCTCACCAGCTCCACCGCCTGGTTGAAGGAGGTAGCGAAGGCCTGGACGTTCTCCAAGTAGAAACGCTTGGCGTCGCCGGCGAGCAGGTTGTGCAAGAACAGGAGCTTCTGCGACGAGGTCAGGTTGTAGTCCCGGCTCACCTGCTGGTAGTCGGCCACATACTCCATCCAGGCCTCCCCCAGCCCGCCAGAGAACTTGGCGGCCTTGTCCTTGAACCGCATTGCCACGTTGTGGGCAAGGCGGTCCGGCGGGTTGGTCCCACCCATGCTGCTGCTGCCACCGTTGTGGCCGGACGCGCTGGGGGAGTCGTCCGTTGCCGCGGTGGCGTTGGCCCGGCGCCCCGCCGCGAGCTGCACCCGCACGATCTCCTTGGCCGCCACGGTGTCCTCCGCGTCCGTATACAGGGACGCGGCCAACAGTGGGGGCACCCGGTGGGACGGATGCATGCCGAGGGCTGCGCCGTGGCTGTCGAGTCAACGGCGGAGCTCACGGAGCGCCAGGGGCAGAGCCCCAAGATCGGAACCGAAGAGCACGCCAGGGGGAACTCGTCGGCGACGGCCGCCTTGAGCTGGGCGCCCGACAGCGGGATGTCGCGCGCCTCGACGTCCAGGGCGCGGATCGACTGCACGAAGCCGCGCTGCACCGGGCTCAGCACCGTGAGGTCCACTGACGCCATGAACAGGGGCGGCGCTGGCGACGCCTCATCGGCCGCCGTGGTGTGGCTCGTCGTCTCCGGCATGATGAAGGGAACGGGGGCAAAAGTAGGGTCGGGAAAACGGTGATCGGGGCAAACGAAAGATCAGGAAAAAGGGACCGGGGCAAAAGTCGGGTCGGGAAAAAGGGAGCAGGGCAAACGTCGGGGTCCAGACAAGTCACTCGGCGACCGGATTCTCAGCAACGTATCAAGCGATCGTGCACGGCCAGCACCAGTAATTCGCGAATGTGGGAGTACAGGCTCGTGCCAGCGGTCGGGTATCCCTCGGCCTGTGAACGACCGTGTCACCGGGAAAAGGGGGAGAGTCGGTAGACGTGCTCGTCCCCACAACGGTGGTTTACTCAGGGAAACAATGACAATCGACACTCTCCCGGCTCGCGGTCCGCCGCCGCTGGCTGGGGCCCAATCTTAAGGGCGCCCGCCCTCCGGCCTCAGCGCACGCGTACGCGCGTCGGCCCCCCCCGCTCCAGCCCGGTCAGTGTCAGGAGGTGCCGGCGGCACCTCGTGTCCGACCACGCTAAGCCAGCCCGTCACAAATGTCACACACTACACACACTACTAATACCGGGGTGACAGTACATTACCACGGTTAGGGCTGTCAGTCCGAGCGTGCTATCCGGGGGGCGCGTACAGCAGGATCCACAGTCACGTCGTCGTCACCGGCGCCGAAAGGAGTCTCCACCCGGTCACACTGTAAGCGAGTCCGCAAGGAGTGTGGCAGGACTGCCGAACCCACATTTGATAAATACGTGCCGAAGCTCCGAAGGAGTAGATGTGGCTTCCTTAAAAAACCGGTCAGGCGACCCACAAACTACCCACATTCGATACCCACGTCGCAGTTGCCGAAGGTCTCTAAATTTAGAGCAAGGACACCAATGTCGGGCTATCACAACGTGTCTGTATTATTGGTGAAACGTGTCTAAATTCGCTTAATAGGCCACAGGTAGGTGCGTGTCAATGTGACCGTGCCCTAAGGAACGTCAACCCTCTTCGGTGAATTTAGGTAAGTCCATCTGGATTCGATAGTCCTGGTGTCAAAATAGAGCGCGCATGTCCTATTCGGAGCCAGAATACGGCACGCGCACCCTATTCAGAGACCTTGGAGTATTCTACAGGCCCTCTCATTGGCTGGACGCGAACCCGTTTTAATATAATACGTGTCCGATGACCACCCACCTGGCAACACAACGATCGCGACACGATCGCTGCCCAATACACAGCGCAGGCCACGACAAGTGACCGGAGGATAATAGCTTCCGGCCTCCACGGGGACAGACGCGATCGGTGCGGGAGGCCGTGACGTATCACGGCGACAGCGACTCAAGGCGTACTGCCGTGAGCACGCACGCATTGCTCCCGCGCTCCAGAACATATGAGGTTGACAGCAGCAATCATCTCCTCGGGCCCCGGCAGTGACGGCCCGGCCCTGCAGAAATGAGAGCTGCGAGGTGTGGAGGACTCGTAGGGCAGAAACGTAGACACAGCGTCACTGTCAGCGTCGGTCTTGTTCGACTGTCCTTCGATCAGTAGAATCCCCATCAGTCAAGAGCCAATCATGGGCGAGCATCCAGCACGCCCCGATACGTAGATGACGGTTCATACCTGTCGTTAAAGTTTGACAGCCTCTTGTCTGAACCTTTCAGAAAGCAACTGTCGGTCAAATATGGCAGCCTCACATACGTATCTCTGCGCCTCTTGTATGGACGAATATGATTGGTAACGCGAAATTACTGGTCAGGCTAAGAACCTCGATTCAGAGGCTCGGTCAGATGGCTCGTGTGCCGGCGCTCGGCGGAGAAAAGGTGGGGACGGCGGGCAGAGCAGGTGCTGTAGGGGGTACGTCCGCCATTTTATCGGCATCCGTGGCCCACATCGGCCACCGCCGCCCTCACCACCACCGCCCTCACCACCACCGCCCTCGCCACCGCCACGCTCGCCGCCGCCGCGCTCGCCACCGCCGCGCTCGCCACCGCCGCGCTCGCCACCGCCGCGCTCGCCACCGCCGCGCTCGCCATCGCCGCGCTCGCCACCGCCGCGCTCGCCACCGCCGCGCTCGCCATCGCCGCGCTCGCCACCGCCGCGCTCGCCACCGCCGCGATCGTCATCGTCGCGCTCGCCACCGGCGCGCTCGCCACCGCCGTCTGCGTGACCGCCGTTCGCACTATCTCTTTGCTTGCGACTGCTAGCGCCAGCGCTTGCGATGGACGGTCTGATGACCGTGAGCGGGTGGGAGGAAGACGAGGGGGCCAACGATGATGTGACCACCTCCGTCGTAGTGGCCGCGCACGTTGCATCTCTACTCGAGTCGCGACGGCGGGCTCTCGCTGCGGCACGAGTTCATCGGCCGCGGTACCGGGGCTCCGTGCCCGGTCGGCTAGCCAACCGGCCTCGCAACTTTGAACTCGGTCTTCAATGCATTCTACGGGATTATTTTGGCCTCGACGGTCTTCCCCCGGTGTTCGGTCGGGTGCAGTTTGAGCGGCGTTTTCGCGTTCCCATGCCGGTGTTCTTGCGGATCTACCGGGCGATCAAGAGCCGCCCGTTTTGGGCGCAGCGCGTGAATGCGACGGGGCAGCCGCAGGCCCATCCTCTCCAAAAGCTGGTGGCCGTGTTCCGCGTCCTCGCTTACGGCGAATCCCATGATCGCGCTGACGAGTACGTGCGGCTGTCGAAATCGACGATCGCGCGCGCGGTCAAGCTCTTCACTGAGTTCGTCGTCGACGAATTTACTCCGGACTACTTGCGGCCGCCGACGCGGTCTGAGATTGAGGGCATTCTTGCCCGCAACGCCGAGCGTGGGTTGCCTGGATGCCTCGGGTCTCTTCATTGCTCGCACTGGGAGTGGGCATCATGCCCGAAGGCGCGGGCTGGCACGTACCAGGGCCGGGACGGCCGGCGATCGATTGTTGTTGAGGCCATTTGTGATGAGGACACGTGGATTTACCACATTTTTGCGGGTAGTCCGGGGAGTCTCAACGATATTAACGTCCTGTATCAATCGCCGATGTATATGGATGTCATCACCGGGAAGTGGCCACCGCGTGACTTTTCGTTCACTGTGAATGGGAATACCCGCACGTTGCTTTATTACCTTGTGGACGGAATTTACCCTCGCTTCGCCTTCTTCGTTGCCCCGTATCCCAACCCCCAGACTCGAGAGCAGCGCACCTTCAACAGGCTACAAGAGGCCCTGCGAAAGGACGTGGAGCGCCTTTTCGGTATCCTCACCGCACGATTTCACGTCATGCTACATCCATGCCGGTTGTGGTCGGTTCCCCAGATGGTTTTAACCACGCAAACTGTCGCCATACTTCACAATATGGTGGTGGAGGCGCGTCGCGATGGGTTTACATCGCGATCGCGCTCGTCGTTTTACGGGGCCGGTGAACCGGGCGGAGCTGCCGGACAGGCTGGCGCTGGCGCTGGCTGTGGAGCCGCGGGCGCGGCAGGTGACGGCAACGTCGCGCCGGTCGGCGCCGGAGCTGGTGGGGCTGGTACGGCTGCTGGGGCAAGCGGAGCTGGCGCCGGTGCCGGAGCTGGCGCCGGCGCCGGCGACGTCGACGGCTCAGGCGTCGTGGGAGGTGCTGCTGGAGCACTCGGGGT
>Ga0209093_1001848_pt1 | contig 12003 bp, 10 predicted proteins | sample SidtaG_4_FD_187450 | JGI IMG/M metagenome (GOLD analysis project Ga0209093, IMG submission 187450) | Marine algal microbial communities from Sidmouth, United Kingdom - Sidmouth_Male1 metaG (SPAdes) (version 2) | ecosystem: Host-associated > Algae > Red algae > Unclassified | place: Sidmouth...
GGGGGGGGGGGGGGGGCAGGGCACGACTCATCCAACGGTCCGCCACGCCATCGACAGGAGTGGAGGGGCGCCGACCGCGCGCCCCGCGTTGCTCGTGTCCCCGACCACAATCCCGTCACCCAACCGAGCTGCTGCCGGGACCCATCGGGCCCCCGGCGGATGCCAAAGACACGGGGCCCCTCGTTGTCCGTGGCCCCACGCGGATGCGTGGCCCGCACATGCTAAAGGTTGGGGGGACACGAGGAGGCGGACTTGGCGTCTGCGGGCATCCATCCTGGTCGCGCCAGCGGCGACGCGGATGTCACCCTACCGCCCCCCCCCCTCCTTCTTGCAGTCGTTGCTGTCGGCGGAGGGCTGGCGGCCGCAGCGGTGGATGGTGGGGGTGGCGCCGCGGACCCCACCACGGGGACCCGCCGACGGGTGTCCCCGTGGCGGCGCTCGCCGAGGCGCGGAGCAGTGACCCCAATGACACTGGTGGGCGCGACGGAGGACCGACGATGGTGGCGGAATCCCCCATACGCTCAATCATGGTGGGTCCGCCGCGGCTCCGGACTCGATGCAGCAATGTGAGTTGAGTGCACCACACCGTGGGGGTGTCGGGGCCCCGCTTGAGGGAGGGCCTCGTTCGTCCCCCCACGCACCAGGTCTGCCCATAGGCCGCTAATCAGCAGGGGCAGTGCCAACAACATCTGATGGTCAACACTCGCAGCGCTCCCCACCGGTGCGCGCCTCCGCTGGAAGACCGCCGCCGCGGGCCGCGGCTCTTCACCAGTGCGGCCCGTCTTAATGCGTGTGGACGACGGAGTGCAAAGATAGTGTCCCTTCGCTGCAGACGGTTGGAGCGCTTTCCAGCCACCCATTGCACGCACCGCCGGCAGGATTGTGGCCCCATCTTGACAGTCGACGAGGGACAGACGTCGGGGGGCTGTCCAACGGGGCCTTCACTGCAAGGAGTCGACGACTGTTGGGGAGGCACCGCCTCGTGGCGGCACCCCGCCCAGTATCTGGTTGGATTCTGGTGCTGACTATCCGCCTCTCGCTCAGCCGTATTCAGCAATGAGAGTGGCAGGGGTCTTCCAGCACATTCTCAAATACGCCTCGACGACCCGGCACAGGCCAATTTGGAACTCTGTTGCAACCGTTGTATTGCGGGATTATTGGGAGAACGGCTGTATTCGCGCGTATTTTTTCGTGTATAGTATATACCCAAACGCTTGACTTTCACAGCACACACGGGATGTAGTGACAGTTTCAGGGTACTTTCTGACAAACGCTAACCTGAATGTCGACTGGGAAGATGCACGCGACTTGGAAACTCGACCGCGTGTTTGGGCCGTCCCGACTGCTATCCACACTGCGGCCCACTCCACCACCGGAGGTGTGTGCCGTCCAGGGATTGCCTACCTTTCTGCTAATTCACAAAGCGCTGTCCAGGAAAAGGCCGACTGGTCGAACAGTGGATCAAACTATGTTGCTCTTCTTATTCGGATACCTGGTCCATAATAGTCCATCCTGTACCCAGATTCGCGAAGATGCTTGGTCAAAATATGGTTCGAAATGAACTCAGAAATGTACGCTTGTCCGTTGCTGTATGAAAAGTACAGTTGAACCTGACCTCCCCCGCTGGCCATACGTGGACGCCTGCTGTGGATCGTTCCAAATATACAGACGCTATCCTGAAATGGGTACGCTTCAAGGCCCCTGGTGTGCCGGTGGGCCCCAGCGCTCTGGGGCGCTTCTTGGAGTGGCTAGATTTTCGCTGTGACGTTTCCACCCACACAGCGCCTGCCTGTCTGCCGTCCATTGGCTGTGACGCCTTGTAGCCACACTCCTATCCCTTATCCTGGATACGTACAGTTCAGGTCAGGTCGGTGGTGGTCCAGGTTGCGACGTGTGTGGGCCGATTCCTTTCTTGTGGGCCCGATGCGGTCCAACACCCCACCGCCTGTGCATCGGTGCCTGTGACCAGTGAATGTGCGGTGGCGGGTGTGCCTTCGTGGGCGACGCCGCCGCCTGACTATTGGCACCGGCGCGGGCGACACGGTGGCCAATCGGCAACATGCGGAACGCACAGCGTGGCAGCCCTCGATGGGAGGTCGAGATTCTCAGCGAGGGCCGACCCTCACGGTGGGGGTGTGTGGACCCCCTTCAGACAACGCATCACGGTGAAACGATAGAGCCGCGGCAGATCCTTGCCCGAGATGAGATTCAACGCGTCACTGCGGCACCCGGCCCGGTCTTTTAATCTCAATGTGATGGGAACGAAATCGCATGCATCGGCCAACCCTGGTGCTCACAGTTGTGCACGGAAACAACGGTTGCGGGCGCGCGGCACAGCGCCGTGGCGACCAAGACGACTGTCCCGCTGCGGCGGACCTGCGTGGCCGCCGCGCGGGACGCGGCCTGAGTGGCACCTGCGGCGCCGCCCGTTGCGCAACGGCGGGCAACGGCGGCGACGACAGCTGTCGCTGCCCCGGAGTAGCGGCGGCATTGGCTCCGACGGCGGCTGCAATGGGGCAGCGTCGCTCGCCGTCCCACCTTGATGAACGTGCGGCAGGTGCCCCACGGCCATCGACGAAGCTTGGCGCAGAGTGTCTGCCTTCGTTCATGCTCTCATGCCCTGCCGCGGTTAGTACAGGATTTCCGCGCGCATTGCGTTTGATGATCCCCGCGCTGGTACCCCGTTCCTGCACCTGCCGGCGGCTTTCGTGCTCGTGCGGCACCGCCCCCCGCCCACGCTTGGGATCTTGCGTGCAAACCAACGACCGCATCTCGATGGGGGCGGGTGACCCCTGGCGACCCCGGCCCGCGACTCGGTCGAGTCGGCCAGATCCGAGACTGTCGAGCTGGGCGAGCTCCCCGTCGTCAGAGGCATTACAATTCGTCGCCGCTGGCGCCGGGGGGGTGGCCATGGCAAACAACAGTAGCCGAATCCGCCGTGGGGGAGGGGGGAGGGAACCCTTCGACCCGGTTTCTCAGCCAGACCGCTTGTATTCGCAGACTTGTGGCCGCCTTTGTAGCCGCGTGGCAGTTGACGAGGTGTGCGGGGGGAGGTGGGGCGGCGGAAGTTGCGCGGTGGCACGAGTGCCGCCCCGTTCGACCCCGCGCCGCCCCGTATCATCGGCGCCGTTGTGGCAGCGGCAGCCGTGGCGGCGGAGCTGCACATGGTGCGCCGCCACGCCAGCCGCCTCCGCCGCCGCGACCGCCACCAGTGCCGCCCGCGTCCGCCTCCATGAGGGGTCCCAATGACCATCCTTGCTGTGTGGCCAATCGTTCGTCGCTGGGGATGAGGGGGGGGACGAGGGGTCACGAAAGGCGAAACGACCAACGGGGGGGGTGGCAGACCGCAGTGGGAGGGGAGCGCCAGCGAGTGAAAGCTGAGGATCGGCAGATGCGCGCGCGTGCGGCGCTCTGGTGTTCCGCTTGTTTTCCCCACCCGCCCCCCATCGCCGCCGCCACCGCATCTGAGCCAAGGCGCGGCGGGGAACTGGAGCACCTGTATGCGGTGGCGCCACCTGCTGCGTCGGCGCTGTTGGCGCCGGCCGTCCGCGGGACCGGCGGCGGGGCTCCCACCCCCCCCCCCCCCCCCACGGCGCACACGTCCTGCGCAATCAGCTGCCGCAATGACGCGGCCCACGGCCGGATGTTGTCCAAGCAACGCCAGCAGCGACCATCCTCCCCTGGGTTGGGGCTCGTGCCAGACCGGGCCGTCCGCCAGCCTGGCTGGCTCCCCGCCCTGCGGCATACGTGTGCACGGGCATGTGCACGGCGCGGCCGCCGTACAACCACCCCGGGCGGCGGAGAGACGGCAGCCGCACGGTACCAAGGGGAGGGCGGGGAGCACACAATCCGGGCCGCAGTGTCTCGAGCGGGAGGCGGCGGAGCCGCCCGGCCACCAAACGGGCACCCCCCGGGAGGGTGTACCGTGCGGCCCCCCGCGGGGGGCGCGGGAGGGGCGGGCTTGGGGGGAGCCGCGGAATAGGAAGGGGGGGGGAGGGAAAGAGGCGGGGAAGGCACGGCGAGGGGTATCCGCCGACAAGCGAGCTGGGGAAGTAGACTTCTGAGGCCGTGGCCGAGCGTGTGGGGGGCGGAAGGGGGGGACGAGGAGGGGCACCTTGCGGTGCCCCACCGTGCCGACCGTCCCAAGACGACACGGCCGAGTCACCTAGTTCGGCCGCCGACTGCGGTGCCGCCGTTCCCTGACACCGTCACCGGCCTTCGTCAGCAGCTGGTGCCGCCGTGGACGGCAGGCCGACGCGCCGCGGGGTGACGTTGCTGCCTAGCGTTGCGCGGCGTTGTGGGTGAGGGGCAGTGAGTACCGGACCGCACGTTGTCGTCACCAGTGTCACGGGTCGCCCGAGGGTTCATGCGGCCGTCGTTACCACCGCCGTCGCCGCCGCTACAACACCCGCCTTGCCCGTCCGAGCCTCAATGGATCCACCGCCGGGGGCCGTGCTGGACACCAACGACGACCAAGCGGCAGGCGGGGCGAGGCGGGGCGGCCGCATGTCCATCGCGGCGTTGCTCAACGGCGGCCGTGGCGGCGGCAGGAGAGAACGGGAAGCGGGCGAGGTGGATGAAGAGGCGGCAGGTCGGGCATCCACCCGCCGTCGGACGGAAGCCGGTTGGACGCCAGGGAGGGAGAGACCACACGACCAAGATGGTGGCGTCCACGTTGCCGGCCGAGATGCTGTTACGGTTACTGGCAGGGATGGCGGGGATGATGGACGTACCCAGCAGCATCGGACAGCAGCGACATCCCCCCCGCCATCGTCCGGGCGGTCGTCCAAGAGCGCTGCCACCAATGCCGCTGCGCTTCATGGCGGCCACACGCCAAGGAGGCCACGCGGTGGTGGCCGAGAGAGTGGAGGTGGTAGCAGCGGTAGCGGCGGGGGAGGCAGTGGTGGCGGTGGACGCGGTGGAGGAGGCGGTGGTGGTGGTGGCGGCAGCGGTACGAGCCGTGGTACGAGTGAGAGAGCAGGGTCCCCACCATTTCTGGTTGCCTCCGCCGGCAGCTACCACGCGGAGCAAAGCGCCAGCCCCGACGCCCACCGATGGTCGCCCGGACACCTCCCACGGCGGCCACCGGCCGATGACATGTTTGGCGGTAGGGGGGAGGCGCGGGTGACACCTTGGGCGGCGGCCGTCGACGCGGCCTCGCGGACGCCGGGGGCGGGGAGCGCCGCTGGTCGGTGGGGGGGAGAGGAGAGCAGCGGCAGCACGGCCGCGGCAGCATGGCCGGGCGGCTCACGCGACATACGGGACACCTCAAAGATGCCCACGAGCTCCCCAACTGGCAGCGGCTTGGTGAAGCACGACCGCCCCGGCCGTTCCCCAGCGTCGTCGATCGCGGCGCGTCGGCTGGGATGTGGGCGTGCCGCATCTGCAGGCACGCAGGTAGGAGGCGGCCGTGCCACCAGGGACCGGGGCGCCTTTTCGTCAGCCCCGCCGTTCTTGCCGCCATTGCTACCGCAGCTGCACCGTGCCGGCGGCGACAGGTCATCCTCTCCACCTCCCACAGCAGCGGTGGTCGTTGGTCCCCCCCCCCCCATGCGGTTGCCCCCGCCTGCCACCTCCGGCATGCACGGCATGCCGCCACTGGGTCGCCTACCGCCGTTGCGGTCGCTACCGCCCCTGCGGCCATTGCTCGGGCAGCCACCGACATACCGACTGCCGCCGCTGAGCGGCTCCGCCGCCACCGGGGGAGGGCGGGGTGCTGGCACCACCGCGTGGCCGCAATCGCTCTTGCCACCACCCGTGGAGACGCCGTTCCGGCCAGGAGCTCTGTCAACGCTGCGACCACAGTCAACAGCTGCGGCAGGTCTGCCGTCAAGGGTGCACCCGCCACTGGCACCAGCCGGAGGTGACCCTGACAATGGTCTCGGCCTGCTATGCATGGCGGCCGGGATGGCCTCTCCGGGTGCAGCTGCAGGTAAGAGCGACTACCTGTCGCCCCTGGGGGGTGGCAATGATGTTCGTGTCGCAGCGGCCGCACCGCCCCAATTCGCCCAAGCGCCGGCCGGTTCCGCCGCTCTGCCACCCCTCGACAGGAGGGCCGGATTGGGGGGTGGCGGTGCCGCCGGCGGCGCGCTGTGGCCAGAACCCCAGGTGGGTGGGCCGTGGTCACCCAGCGCTGCCGGTCGCATCGGAATCCACCTCCGAGCCCCGCTGCCCGCCTTGTGCATGCTGCCCGCGTCGGCGGCGCAGCTCCCCGCGAGCGGTTCAGCGGCCATGCCAACGACGCCAGCAGCGGCTGCGCTGCCGCTGAATCCTCGTTGGATGGCTCCCGGCGCCGGCACGGCGGCAACCGGCTATCCCCCTTTCGTAGGTCCCATCGGGCATTTCGCGCCCACCTCGATGACTCCCGCCAATCCCACTCCTGCCATGACAGCGGCGGTACTGGCAGCGGCGCCCCCACCCCCCCCTCACTGGCCGGCGCCAACCCGCGCAGCGGTGGCGGCCGGTGCACTGCACCTGTCTGGGCCGACGGCCCACTTTGCGTCATCAGCCGCCGGCAGCGGCACTGCCTCCCTCGCCCATCTGCCCGGAAGCACTTGCCGCTTTGAACCGCCCACCGACGCGGCGGCCGCCGCCGTGGCGGCGGGCCACGTGCCACTCCCAGGGAGCAGCCGGGACGTGCCGCCGGTGCCGGTGCCAGCGTCGCCCATCCCGACTGCCACCGCCGCCGTCGTGGCGGGGCCACGGACCAGTGGCGGTGGTGGTGGCATTGGCGGTGGCGGTGCCCCCCGCGTCCAACGCCCGTGGACTCGCGCCGAAGACGAGGCGCTGACTGCGGCGGTCGTTGCGCACGGCGCCGCTGCGTGGACAACGCTCGCGGCGGCGGCGGTGCCGACACGAAGTGGCAAGCAGGCGCGGGAGCGGTGGACGCACCAGTTGGCTCCGGTACACCAGCCCGCGAGGGCGTCGGCAACGGTGGCGGCGGCCACGTCGGCGGCAGGTGCTGGCGGCAAGATGGACGGCAGCGGAGTCAGCGGCATGGGCGGTGGTGCCAGCGGGACAGCTGCCGCTGGGGGAAGCAGGTTTGGTGTCGCCACCAAGCACAGACTCGAAGGCGAGGATGGGGGCAGCAACGCTCCCCCCCCCAAAGCCGCGGCCTCAACCGCCCCCATCGGACCCGGGCGCCGCCGCCCGTGGACGGTCGCCGAAGACGCGCTCATTCTCCAAATGCATCGGCAGCTCGGCAACCGGTGGGCGGCCATCGCCGCCAAACTCGATGGCCGCACGGACAACCACGTAAAGAACCACTTCAACGCCAGTCTCCGCATTGGGGGGGGCATGCGCCACTCCCAGCAAGCGGGGACAGCGCCCCCGGGGGGGGCGCCCGCCGCCAAGCGAGGCGTGCATGCTCCCACTGCCGCTGCCACAGCCGACCCGTCCGCGGTCGGGCGCGGAGCGAGAGGACGGGGCAGGGACTCCCGGCCCCGGCGCACGTTTCCGGCCACCGCAGCGGCGGCAGCGGCAGCAGCGGCGGCAGCGGCGGCGGCGGGCGGCGTGCCACCTGAGGCGGTCGCGTGCCAACATCCCCACCCGTCGCCTCTACCACCAGGGTGGACGCCCCCGCCGCGCAACGGAGGCAGTGCGGCGGGCGCCGCCGTTGTCGGCATGCCACTCGTTGAAGGGAATGCCGACGTGCCCACCGGCGCGTGGGTGCACCGCGTCACCGGGAACGGGGAGGGCACGCCCGCGTCCGCCCTGTATGGTCTGCCGAGTGGGGCGGGGGGGTGGGACAACGGCACCGGTCCGCCGGCCGTGGCGCCCGCGTCGCCGCTGACGCCATACCCCCCGCCTGCGGCGGGCCGAGGCAGGGCCCCGGTGCCGCCCATCCGCACACCTCGAGCGCTGCCACCTCTGGGGCCGCCCCCACCGCCGCGATCGTAGTGGAAGGAGGATGTGCGCAAGCACACGGGGGGTCGAGGTAGCTGCAACATGGCGAACACGTGGTCCTTGTACAGGAGAGAGGAGAGGGAGCGAGCATGCAAGCAGGAATGCAGTTTTGGTCATCCAATAGTACGGAGTTGCCCCATCCACCACTCACCGGCTACGGGCGGCGTCCACCCAGTGGGAGGACGTGCGGCCGGCGGCCAACCAGCACGACCACAGAGCGCACCTCCCATGTCGGCATGGCGCCCGACCTCTCTTCAGAAGAGCCAGCGTCGGTGGCTGCAACGACGTTCGCGGTAGCAACGACGGCTTCCTCTACAGCAAAGGCATTTGCATCTGCAGCGGGTCGTACAACCTCCGCGTCAGCCGTGCCCGTGGGAGATGTCGACCACGCGATGCTCACGTGCGGCAGGGGAGTGGAAAAAAAAGCGCCGCCCCCCACAACTGCCAGCCCAGCGTCCACCGCCCGCACGGCGACCGTGTATCCCCCCTGAGGCACGTCCGAGAGCACTCCCCCACCCCAGACACGCCCTCCCCCGCGAAGTACCACCGGCACACCCGTCCAGACCAAGGCAAATGGCGGCACGGACGCCAGGCGGGACCGCAGGGCGGCGACCGCCGCGTCTCGGTCGCAGCCGGGCAAGCCGTGCGTGTGCGATAGACTCACATGGTAGGGAGAGGGTAGGGGCGTCCACGGTGGGTGTCGCAGGGGTGGCGTGCGGAGTCGCTCGTGGAGGGCAGCGACCAGGGCGGGCGGGGGAGCGAGCATAAAACGCACGTGCGTCGGATAGACACCGGCGGTGGGTGGGAAAGCTGGGGGTGGAGGGAGGGGCCCCGACGCGGAGGGAGGTGGGGCGGCCCACCGGCAGCCACCGGGATCCCCAAGCGGGTCTGCGCCGACAAAGGAGGGGGCCGGGGGAGCGGAGCGCCGTCGCTTCGCGGACCAAAGCTCGGATGCGGTACGCGCAGTGGCCGTGGGCGCGGCCGCCGTCGCAGGGGCAGTGCTTTGTGGGAGTGGAGGAGAGGAGGGGGTAGTTGCGCCAGACGAAGGAGAAGAAGAGGAGGAAGAAGAGGAGGATACCGAGCCGTAGTCAGCCAAGGCGTCCATGGTTAAATCAGCCGCGAGGTGGAGAGCGGCGGCGGTGCGCGATGGAGAGGTCGGGCATGGCCGGCCAACCGCGAGTCCGACCAGGATAAAAGTAGTTGAGTGAAATTGCTTTGCATGCTGGGCCCAAGCCGAAAGACATGGTTGGCCAAGTATGGTCGTTCCGTCAAAAGCTGGAGAGGCGCCAGTCAAGCCGATTGCTGTCTGTGCCAATCAAACGCAGAAAAGCGCCGCTTAGGCATGGACTCTCCACTTTTTGGCGCAACGACAATAGGCGCACAATACACGTGTCTGTGCGATTGTGTTCGTCTTGTTTCTTACTTCGAACGCCTGTTCCGTCGGTGCCGTCGCTCTGATGCTGTCCCTGTCCGGCCTCAGTCAGCATGCTCCTTGACGTCGCAGCGCAAAGCTGTGATAGATAGAAACAATAGCACAGCAACAACTAAAGGCACTGCTCCATCTTCAAGAACCACACATGTCCCGCGTGAGCGCGCGGCACTTGCCAGACCCGTCAGCGGGGCACGAGTTGCAACACTGTTGTGCTCCTCACGAGAACTGGACGTTGATGCATCTGTATCCTGAAGACCATAGCACGGTGCAAGCCCCGGTCATGGCCTGCTGCAACACCTAACGAAGAGAGAACAGCGCGAGAACGACAACGACGGGCCAGTTCAGGACTGCCAGGCATCAGCTCGTTAGGGACTCGAGAGTGGACAGGTACAACAGGGCGTATTGAAGCCACGAACAGGTGCTGAAGAACAAACATGTATTGTTCACCACGCTATCCACACACTTGCCAACCTCGGCACCACCCTTGGCGCAAACCATACCAGAGTTGCCCGTCACAAGAGGAAGCCACACTCCGCACACCAACACTGCACAGGCACAGGACACGCACCGCTCCCAATACCGTTGCACAACACGGAGCAACACGCACCGACAGGCCGGCACGAATGCATCACACGGCATTCGCAAGGCCACCAGTTCGACGAATGCCCCCCCAACGGACAGTCAAACGATGGCACCAATACCAGCAAGCGCAGCGGTATTTATCCTTTTCTCTAGCACCCGCCGCCAGCAACATGGGACGCGAGGGCAAGCACGACACTGACCACACCCATCGACGTCGCCAGCTCCGCGGCTGTTTGTGAATACCAGCCGCTTTACACAGTCGCCACCTGGGGAGGCGCGACCATCGGCGTCGCGGGCACGGGCAGGATGACGTCCTCCTTGGGCTGCAGCACAGTGATAACGTCGGGGAGGGGCTTCTTGGGGCCAGTCCGGCCAGTCGGGTCCCACGGCAGCATGATCTTCACCTTGATGCCGAGGACGCCCTGGCGGAGCATGACATGGCGGTAGGCATAGTCGACGTACTCCTTCACAGGGTGCCCCGAGGAGATCATGTAGCCGTCCACAAACTTCATCGTCTTGGCGCGCTGCGCGCGGAGCTTACCCGACACGGAGACCTCGCAGCCCTTGGCGCCCGACTCCATCACAAACCGAAGCACGCCATAGCACGCGCGGCGGACGGCGAGCCCACCAACAAGCTTGTAGCGCAGCGACTCGGCCTGAGCAATGGCGCACAGGCCGCGGTTGTTGACCTTCTCCACGTACAGCTCGACCGAGCCCTCGGCAAACTTGAACCGCTTCTGCACAACGGCGGTCAGCTCGCGGATCCGGCGGCCCTTCTCACCCAGCACCGACTGTGTCCGCGTCGCGCGGATGACAATCTCGGTACGGACGGGGGTGACGCGGACCTCCACGCCCGAGTAGCCCTCCTCGGCCAGCTCGCGCGTCAGCAGCTCGTTGAGCTCCGCGTACAGGACGCCATCCGCCACGAACTTGCGCTTCTTCGAAATAGCCACAGCAGCCGCCATGGTGGCCACCAGGAGAGCTGGTGGACAAGGGGAGGGGAGCGACGGGGGAGGCGGAGGTCGACGGGGCGTTGATGAAAAGCCCGACGACGATGGCGGGCGCGACGACGGTACGCTCGGCGGTCGTCGCTGGAGGTAGGGTCGGGCTGCGACGTGACACCATTGGCAACAGTAGCCTTCCCTACGTCTGCACCGTTGGATCTGGTTTCGGGTCGAATCAGAGCAACGTGACGACTGGAAGCAGATCGTTACGTTATTCGCCAGCTGTCCAACCGAAACACACAACCAGAAAGGACCATCACTGACTGAAAATAGTACGCCAATCCCATAATTGTGTTGCAACTACCTGCCAAGCAGGTACAGTACCACGCTCGAGGAGCGAGCGCTTTCTTGATGGTCTCTCTGCCTTGACCGTTTCCGAGGCGACTCTTTTCCGTGCTCCCGCGCTTTCTCACTGCTGACTTGCCCAGGAGCGCAGCACCGCCGAGCCCCCCCGGTGTCTCCCCGTCATGCCTCCTCCGCCCCCGCCTCCCGGACCCGCTGGCGTTGCCCCCCTGGGTGGTGCCCTTGCCGGCACTGCCGGTGCCGCCCCCGGGCCGGTGCGGCCCCCGTCGACGGCCGTCTTTGGCTCCAAAGTTGACTCGGCACTCGTGTCCCTGCGGCTGCGCGCGCTGGAATTGAACGGGCGGCTGCTCGAGCTGCTCAACAGTGTCGTCGCCCTTCGGGATGGCGTCGGCACGGGTCGTGACGATGCTTGGTACGTTGGTTGTTTTGTTTTTGTTTTCTGTGGGCGGGACCGCCTGGGCATTGCTGGCAGTCGTCCCTAGTAGCCGCCCGTTGGCGTCACTGTTTGATGGCGTGCGCCGTGGGGGAGAGGCGCTGGAAGGACAGGGCGGGCCTAGGGCTTTTGTACAGCATTCTAACACGTTCACCGCCAAGCCGAGCCCCCTCGTCGAGCCCGTCGTGGCGCCACCCTCGCGTGCCCCCCCTCCCCTCCTCTTGTTCCTTTCTCTCCCCGTCCGCCTTTCCCCCCCCCCCCCCCCCCCCCCCCCCCCCCCCCCCCCCCCCCCCCCCCCCCCCCCCCCCCCCCCCCCCCCCCCCCCCCCCCCCCCCCCCCCCCCC
>Ga0209093_1001849_pt1 | contig 11998 bp, 5 predicted proteins | sample SidtaG_4_FD_187450 | JGI IMG/M metagenome (GOLD analysis project Ga0209093, IMG submission 187450) | Marine algal microbial communities from Sidmouth, United Kingdom - Sidmouth_Male1 metaG (SPAdes) (version 2) | ecosystem: Host-associated > Algae > Red algae > Unclassified | place: Sidmouth...
AATGGGAAGACCACCTGCGCTATGGTCTTATTAATGAGTGAATGAGTGAATGAGTGAATAAAATGCCATTCGCGATTCATTCATTCATTCATTCATTCATTCATTCATTCATTCATTCATTCATTCATTCATTCATTCATTCACTCATTCACTCACTCACTCACTCATTCATTCATTCATTCATTCATTCATTCATTCATTCATTCATTCATTCATTCATTCATTCATTCATTCATTCATTCATTCACTCACTCACTCACTCACTCATTCATTCATTCATTCATTCATTCATTAATTCATTCATTAATTCATTCATTAATTCATTCACTCATTCATTCATTCACTCACTCACTCACTCACTCACTCACTCACTCACTCACTCACTCACTCACTCACTCACTCACTCACTCACTCACTCACTCACTCACTCACTCACTCACTCACTCACTCACTCACTCACTCATTCATTCATTCATTCATTAATTAATCCGAAGGATTTTCATCTCTACTCGTTGGTTTTTCCGCCGACCTGCGGCGTTGGCATTGGAGGCGATGGGGTTTATTTTTCCATAACCTTTATTGGTGACACGGATTTTGTTGACACCGTTTTCTCGCAAGAAATTGGCGACGGTGGCAGAGCGTGCATTTGAAAGTTCGTTGGCAAATTCCGTGCTGCACAAGCCGTTGGTATGACCGCTGATTTCGACAACGAGGTTGGGGTTTTGGTCAAGGAATTTGAGGGCGCGAAGTAGTTCTGCTTCGGATTCTACTTTTAGTGTTGCCTCATTTGCATCGAAGTAAATATTATCCAGTGGGATAATTTGACCAACTTCGATAGGGTAGAGGGTGACGCTTTCTGCCAACTCGCGGTAGGCTTTTGGCTCGGCGGTTTCGGGTGCATTTTGGGCAATATCGCGTTCGCGCTCTTTGGATTCTTTGCGTACTTTTTGCGTGATTTCTCGACGCAATTGTGTTTCGATTTCTTTTTTATAACGAAAAGATAATTCTTCGCGGAGTTCGTCTTTGATTTCGTCGGCGAGTTGTTCGCGGAGCGATTTTTCGATGTCGTTACGCATGGTTTCGCGGAGTTCTTTTTCGATGTCGTCGCGCATTTCTGACCTCAAATCGTCCTTCACATTTTCTTCCAAATCTTCTTCCAATCGCTGTGCGACACTTTCTTCCAATTCATTGCGAAGTTGTTGCTCTATATCGTCACGAAGGTCATCTTCAAGTTGTGTTCGTACCTCGCGCAAGAGTTCATTTTCCAATTCTGAGCGCACTTCACCTATCAATTCTTGCTGCAATTCGAGGCGTACTTCTTCTACCAAATCGCGTTCTACATCTTCGCGTACTTTGGCTTGCAATTCTTCAAAAGAGGGTGTTTCGGTCATCGTTTCTTCATCCTCCATGACATTGGCGATTTCATCGTCATTTGTATTGTCGGGACGATAAGTTGACTTAGATTTTTTGGGTTTTGGGTTACGGGTTTCGAGTTCCGATTTTCGGGTTTCTCGTTTTGGCGCAGACTCGCGTTCGCGTTGTCTTTTTAAGCGGATTTCTGCGATAGATTCTTCCTCATCTTCCTCATCATCAGTGTAATAAAGGTTTTTAAATTTGTTTTTCATTAGTGCCAATTGTGGGTCGTCTTCTATCTCGTCTACGCTTTTGTGCATACCTGCGTACTTGCGTTTGAGGAGCAACATGCGTGGGTCATCTTCAACTTTTCGGCGGTATTTTATCGTCACTTTTTCGGGCTTTTTTTCGGTCAAATTCTCGTCGTTGCGTTCCTCTGTGATTTCTTCGATTTCGTATTCGAGCGAGAGCAATTTTTGCTTCATCGTCTCCAGTTCGGGCGAATCTTTTTTGGCATCGCGGCGTTTCATGCGCTTGACTTTATTTGGGATTTTGATTTCCTCTATAATCTCGGGGTCATCACCGTCATAGTCAATTTCTTCATACACTACTTCCGTTTTGGGAGCTTCCCTGACGGTAAAATATCCCGGAATTTCCGGCAATTCATCTTCCGTTTCATCATCAATAATCATTACGACTTGTTCTTCTATTTCGGGCGTGGGCGCGAGTTCTTTTTTGTTTTTTCGTTTGTCGATTTTCTTAGTTTTATTCGGACGAACGGCGGTGGTCGATTCGATGTCGCGTGATTTTCTTTTCATGGTAATATTTACCTCAATCGGCTTATCTTTCTTTTTCTCTGGTTTCTTTTTCATCGTAAAATTAATCACCGTAACAGGTTTGGGACGCACCTCTCGCGGCAATTCAATTTTATACAAATTTGACATCAAACTTTTCTCACCGACATCGGACGAAAAGTAGGCGTATTCGCCCGAAGCAGGGACGGTGTAATTATAATCATTTCCGCGCGTGTTAATCCTTTCTCCGAGATTGAGTGGTTCCGACCACTTTGTCCACGTATCGTCCAAACGTCTGCTCATAAACACATCGTAACCGCCATATCCGGGATGCCCCATTGAGGAAAAATAGATGGTTTTATTGTCTGCGGCGATAAAAACACTCGCTTCTTCGGACTTGGAATTGATGACCTTGCCCATGTTTTTCGGCTCCGTCCAATTGTCGCCTTTTTTGCGAAAAGAAACGTATAAATCGCGTCCGCCTTGTGTCTTACTTCGCTCGACCGCCATGATGAGTACATCGCCCTTGACATTGACATGATAGCCGACAAATTTGCTACGATTATACATATTCGGGATGTCGAAGGCTTTAGGTTTTGACCAACCCATAGCGGTTTTTTCGGAGTACGAAACACCGTCTTTTTGAGTCTTATATTTGTTGGCGAGATAGAGCGTTTTGCCATCGGCACTGACTGCGATGACGAAGTTGTGGCTGTCTGTATTGAGCGGTGCGCCTATGTTTCGGGCTTTGCTCCAGTCGCTGCCTGTCTGTCGGCGGCTGACCCAAATATCGTCTTTATAAATCTCGTAGGTATTTTTTTCGCGCTTGTCGGGCGTATTATCAGGGTGGTATTTTCTGGCAAAATAAAGCGTTCGCCCATCGGGTGTGATAATCGGCAATCGCTCCGCATAAATAGAATTGACATTGCTGCTCAATTTTTTGGCAGGCAGCACCTTTTCCGTATATGGAATGGTATTAATTTCCTGTGCAGAAAGGGGGAATGTAAACGCTAAAAGAAAGATGGTCAGTAAGTTTTTCATTGTCAAAATTTGTTTGCAAATTACGGTTTTTTTGGAATTGGTCGAAGTTTTAAAGAATTTTTCTAAGTCGTTAATCATCAAGTCAAAACAGGCATTTGAACAGAACGGTTTATAAAATCGTTTTACGTTTCACTTTTAATTCGTAATTTGGTCATGCAAATATTAATCCATGAAGCAAAGGGCATTAATTTACTATTTTTGGTTAGTTATTATTGGTTTGACCAGTATGACTTGTGGGGAAAATACGCCCGTTGAAGAAGCAAATATCTCGAGTACGGATTTGCCTTTGGCAAAAGAAAATATTTATAATCCTTTCCGAATAAGAAAAGCGCGTGACTTCGTCAGTGACAAGCATAAAGCTATTGCGAAAGAAAAATTTGAAGATGGAAAAATAGCTATAAGTGAAGGTAATATCGAAGCGGCAATCGACTTATTTATACTTTCACTTCAATATCACCCAAGGTCTGAAACGTATTTTTATATCGGAAATATTCAACTCGAACTAAAGCAGCATGAAGAGGCGATTAACGCTTACAAAATGGCAAAATTCATTGGTTATCAACCGTCTAAATATTTATTTTATAATATGGCTTGCGCCTATGCAATGGATGATTCGGACTTGGATGGTAAGCGACGCGCTATCAATTACCTTCGCATGGCAACCCAAAACGGCTACATTCAAAAAGATAGTTTGCTGACCGATAAGCGGCTCAAAAACATTCGGCATACTTACGAATTTAACAAAATTTTCCTGCAAACTTTTGGGCAAAATGATGATGAAATATACATCAAATTTGACTTATTTACCCACCTTTTTCCGCGTATAAAATCACCCATTCGAATCGGACCGGATGATTTGGGAAAGCGATTTAATAAGAGAAGAAGATTGAACGATCCGCTGACCTCATTTATTGGGCGGGAGGAATATATTCCTGACGAGGAACATTATATTGCCATAGCGATGTTGAAAAAAACAACAAATTTCGTTGCGGTTTTATATTTGGCTTATCCTGTAAATCCGCAAAATCGCCGATATAAGCACTTCGAAATTGCGACCTATACATGGCAAGGCAAAAATATTGATAAAATACGATTTGCCGATAGTTCCGACCCTGATAAATATCTTTGTGGGGAAATAGATAAGGACTTAAGTATCACGCTAAGTACGTACCAAAATATCTGGGAATACGACCCATTAGAGTACGGGTACCGAAAGAATCGCATAGAATATTCTGATTTTATGTATGAAGAAAAATTTAGGATTGATGAATACGGAAAAATCATAATGTAGAGGCAGGTCGCGACCTGCCCCTACATTATGATTTTAATGCAACGCCGCTCTAATTTCCAGCCCGTCTAATATTTTCGCTTCATTTTCCACGAAAAAAGCAAGTCGGTCGTACACCGTTTTTTCATCAAAATAATGGAGTGCCATTTTGACAAAAACATGTCCGTGTTTGGCTTCTGAGACCCAGAGCATCTTATAAAAACGGGCGTATTCCGGGTCGGTCTGCGCCTCCGCAACGAGTCTAAAACGCTCTGCGCCGCGCGTCTCTACTACCGAAGCCAACAATAGCCTATCCATAAAACGCTCCTCGCGCCCATGTCGGCACAAGCCCATGAGTTCAGCCACATACATATCCTTTCCGATAGAATGCTCGAGTCGAATACCGCGCGCTTCCATGAGTGCGTACACCTGTTGGAAGTGCTGTAATTCTTCCACTGCCGTATCTATCAATTCGGGAATAATTTCGGTTCTATCCGGGTATTTTGCCACAAAACTCATCGCCATAGATGAGGCTTTGCGTTCGCAATCGGCATGGTCTTGCAAAAAGCGGTCAAAATCTGCCATGACCGCCTGAATCCATTCGGGCTTGCTGGCACTAATGATGTCGAGATTTAATTTCATGTGAAAGACTTGAGACAAGAAAAGAGAGACGAGACAAGAGACGCATTTACTTGTCTCTCGTCTCTTGTCTGACCTCTCTCGTCTTACATTTTATTTTTCGTATCTAAAAGTATGGTTACTGGTCCGTCATTGATTAGGCAGACTTTCATGTCTGCGCCAAACTTGCCGGTTTCGATGATTTTTCCAGCATGTTCTGCGAGAGTTTTGACAAACTCCTCGTATAGCGGAACGGAAATATCGGGTTTCGCTGCACGTATATACGAGGGGCGGTTGCCCTTTTTGGTACTTGCGTGTAGCGTAAATTGACTGATGACCAAATAGCCACCATCCGTATCTAAAGCGGAATGATTCATCACGCCATTTTCATCGTCAAATATACGCATATTGACGATTTTTCGGCACAGCCAATCAATATCTTCTTGCTCATCTTCTGGCTCTATGCCCAGCAAAATAAGCAAGCCCCAACCAATCTGACCAATAATTTCACCTTCTACTGTTACAGAAGCTTCGCTTACTCTTTGTATGACTGTTCGCATTGTATTATTGAATGACTACTAAGTAAGTGGAATGACTACTAAGCGACACTTTAAATTATCATAATTCACTGAAAGTGAATTGTTTATTTACACTTAAATTTAAACTTATTCTTAAACTTGTACTTCCACTTAGGAATGAAAAGATAACAAACGTTACGTTTTCACGCCGTTATTTTTTCTTTACACGAGCCAAATTTGACGCGAATAAAGGGTTATTTGAGGAGAATTTGGTGAAGTATAAAGAAAAAGAACAAATCGTGAAGTTATTATTTTTTTCGTCTTCCCTTACCTAAAAAATTGTCGAGTGTTTTGTAAAGTAGCAAAAAATATTGACATGTAATAAAAATAACCAAAAAGCACAGAGGCAAGCTTTGAGTAGATTATTTTTTTCGTCTTCCCTTACTCCAAATTCTAAATCAGAAATGTCGGGCAAGAACTTGGGAAAACAAGAAATTGGATGATACTCTAAACACGATCAATTTTGAAAGATAACACAACTTTTGAAAGTAGCTGAAAAATGCAAGTGGTTTCAGGTGTAAAGCAAACATGTTTTATTTTTAAATGTGTTAATCGGATTTCATCGAATGTTTTTTCATCCCTTACTTTGACAAATCCGGTGAAATGAATAATAATTGGGCGTATCCCCCTCCTTATCAGTCGGGGGTCGGGCTATCCGGCACTCTCTCCACTCCGCTATCGCTCCGTTACGTTCAAACAACACCTACTATCCCTTACGCGAGAAACGAGCAACCACTAAATTTGTCAAAGAACTTTATTGTTTTTAGGAAAATGAGTTAAAATATATTTTAACATTAGACTTTATTTAGAAATATTTTGTATGCAGCTAACATTGTCTTTTTCCGATACTCTTCTCCTATTTTTCGCTCCGTACCGTAGGGTATGCAGCTCAAAATGAGGCTCGATTATCGAAAAAATACAAAATTCCATGCATACAAAATATTCCTAAATAAAGTCTATTAAATGTTGAATATGTTTTAATTTTTATTCTATTTAATTAATAATTAATGCTTTGTGTAAGTTATAAGTTAATTTTACTAAAAAATAAAAACAATAACTGTAAAAAATAGAATGTTTGCGCAACTCTTTGAAAAAAACGTCGTAAAATCTCTAACCATAAACACAAGAAACGCAGCATACATAACTCTAGTATCAGGAATTAAATAAACGCTACATCTTCACGACATTATTTTTCTTTACACGAGCCAAATTTGACGCGTCCCGAATACTTTCGGGATAAGGAGAATTTAGTGAAACATATAAGGAAAAGAACAATTCAGACGGGTGGGTTTTTTTCGTCTTCCCTTAGCTCATCATAGAATTTATAATTTTATATATTCAACATTTACACATTCATCATCTTTTACATTTACTATGGTAAAAAATTATATACATTTAAAGTGTACTCTGTATCTAAGGAAAAATTTGATATACAAGATGCTGCATAAGCCTTACTGGAAAAAAACTGACTCATTGGTAAAGCAGATTTTTTTTCGAATACAGCAAATTGCATTGCTATTACCTCCTTTACAGTATAAGAAAATAATTTTGTCTTTGAGTTTTGTTTTAGGTTTTTGTGGTGCGACAATTCAAGCGCAGAATTGCACTGTACCTGTTACACCTACAGTCTTAGATATTTCTGAGGTTAATCCCGGGTCTGGAGACGGTATCGTACGACTGACTTACGATATTGATTGCGGAAGTCGTTCTGGACAATCTGCATGCCCTACAGGTGATGAAAATTCGATTTATCATTATGTAGGATTTTATGGGCAGAACTCACCTGCACCAAACGGATCTTATTTAGAATATGGTGTGTTGCCGGTAAATCCGTGCGAAAATCCAGCAGGGGATGTGGTATTTATGGATATGGTAGTCGGCGGACAATGGGAAACGCCTTACTGCTCGGATTATAAAAAATCAACTTGTGGAGATTATGAACTCGGACAATTGATTAGTGATGAGAACCATACTTGGTCAGTCGATGAATGGTGTACGGTCAACCCTACTTACGATTTCACACTTTGTCCCGGACAATGTTATAATGTATTTATGTGGGAGTTCGTTGTAGATAGTCCCAATCGTACAGGTTGCCGCTCTGACAATGGCAATGTGACCAGCAATTGCTCTTTATACACGGGAATCAGTTGTGACATTGATGGTGTTAATATGGTTGCGGAATCGCCAGTTAGTGAGGTTTATCGTATATGTTTGAGCGGAGTAAACGAGCCAATTGATAATCCTATTCTTACAGTAAATATTGGTGACGGAAGTCAAGTTTGTCCCTCTTTACCAGTAACATACGTCGGTAACTATTCGTTGATTCCTGAAGATGAAGGAGATATTGATAATTCGTGTGTTTCGCAAGATATTGATTGTGAGGATGATAACTTCAATAGCAATTGTGGTACTCAAGTAGGTACAGAAACCAATGATGATGATATTTTGATAACCTTTGTAGGCAGTGGTGGTAACTCTGCTAACGGTCAGCTTGCATTTGGTAATGGTATAGAAACGGGAGGCGACGGCTCAACACACCATGTTGTAGAAATTAACTGTAGAGAAAACTTAAAGATAGATTTTGGTGCGCCGCTTGCCTGTCAAGGTGAAATAGATTTGACAGAAAATGGAATACCTATATGTGATGACTCGCCAGCAACTTCTACTAACGCAATAGTATACGTTAGCAATAATGGCGTTCCAGTTGTGGCTGCAAGTTTTCAGTATAATGATGACTCAAGATATGAATGTATAGTAGATGGAACTTCTATTATCGGCGATCCAGGGGAGAATGGAACATTACAATGCGGAATTACAGATGCAACCGGATATCCTAACAACTATACTGCACAATTTGGAAACTTCTTAAACGTAGAAGATGATTGTTCCTTTGCTTTAATAGGTAATCCCTTTGAAGGAGCAGGAATCAATCCTTTTACTTTGCCAGGAACAGAAACGATAAACTTTGGAGACGGAATTTTAAGACAAAGTAGTGTAATATGTGTACGATATGAAGACCCTTGCGATGGTTCAAAATCAAGCACTTGTGTTCGCTTTTTGTCTTCTGGACCGCCGATTACAGCTTCCATGAGAAATTGTAATATAATATGTGAGGGCGACCAAAATGGACAATTGATTATTGAGAACTTGATAGGTGGTACACCAGACCCTAATGGTGACGGAGATTATAGCGATGGTAACGGCTTACCTTATTCATTTAATGTAGACGGACCTACAAATACAACATTCACCAATATCCCCGGTACCACTCGTTGGGAAACAGCAGAAAACTTGCCCGCAGGCAGTTATGTAGTTACCATTAGTGATCCCGAAGGTGTAGAATGCAATACTGCTTGCCCGGCGATAGTAGCAGCGACCGTAGATGAACCTACTCCAGCCCTCACGCCTGTAATTGAAGTAGACCCAAATTGTGGCTTACCTCCTTTTGTGAGAGTATCTGCACTATACGGTAGAGATACCACATTTTCATCTAATTTCGTCACTCCGCCCTTATTAGATGGTAGCAATAATAGCAGCACCTTACTATGCAACGGTAGCTCACCTCATCAAACTGCACCAGCATGTGACGGAGCAGGGCTTGCTGATAGTAGAAATGCGTATTCGATTGAAGTGTCTAATATTTTCCAAAACTGCCCAGAACAACAAGTATTTAACGATGGAACCGAGCTAACCGTATGTTTCGAATTCAAGAATAATGGAAATGATAGACACAATTCAGTCCGAGTCTTTATATTGCCACCATGTACTCCGGGTGATAATGGTACTGCAGGCGGTGTTATATTTGATGGTACTACCTTTGGCGGTGCAGGTATAGCAGGTGGAGGTCCCAATGGTACAGCATCTATGCCAGGCGAAGTCTGCTTTACTACAGTAGGGGGTATACCAGGAGCCGTTACTGCCCCGGGAACTTATCAAAACCAAGGTGCAACGTCAGCAATGTACGGCTCACCTATGAATGGAACTTGGTCATTATATATTATCAATAATGAAGTGCTTACAGGAGGTGCACCAGATTGCAGTGGTAATAATTTTGATGAACTACTTGATTTTTCTATTACATTTGGCAACGTAAATTGTGGAGAAAACATCAGAACATTCTGTAGCGGTCCTGGACCCGGACTAGGAACAGGAGAAGGAGTAAACGCTCCCAATCTAGGAATTGCTGACCCTACTGACCTTGCATGGACGAGTACAGACGATCCCTCATTACAATACCTGATCATAGCAAATCCAGGCAATGGTAGCACAGAAGCTTTCTTTGACGACGAGTTGGCAACCAATAATGGAATAGCAGAAAATACACAAATTTGTTACACAGTCACAGGATATTTACCAGGTGGAAGATTTGAAAACTCAACAAATTCTGACAACGAGGTACTTAGCCCCAACTGTTACGATGGCACATGTTGCGAAGTATCTAGAGAAGTTTGTTTTAACGTAACAAACTGTGTCTTTGATTGCCCTGCCCAAGTCGTAGAAATTGATGTCGTTGACGCAGCCTGTAATGCTGAAAACGGTAGCATGAACGTTACCGTATCAGGCGGTACCACTCCATATACATACAATTGGAGCAATGGTGCAAATACCCCAAATATCGACGGACTCGGAGCAGGTACATACACTATAACAATTACTGACGCCAATTCTTGTGTCATCACGTCACAAGCTGAAATTATACAACCCAATCAACCAATAGTTTCGGCTTCCGTAATACCAGTTTGTGCAGGACAGGACGTAAATCTTATATCTAATGTTACCGGAGGAATACCTCCATACACCTATTTATGGAGCGGACCAAGTGGATATAGTTCTACCGATACAAATCCGGTAATTGCATCAGCATCGGCCCAAGAAGGTATTTATATATTAACACTGACCGATGCGGGTGGGTGTACCATCACATCCGAAATCGAAGTCAATCTTAGTAATTTGAATATAGAAGTCAATCAAATTAACCCTAATTGTAATGGCACATTAGGAGATATTGACATCGTTGTAAATGGAGGTGTTGAACCGTATACCTACAGTTGGAGTGATGAAAATGGAAAACTACCCCTAATCACAGAACCATGTGAAGGACAATTAGTAGATATAGATTTTCAACAAATTGAAGAACAACAGCCACCTGAAACAGCAATAAATGACGCAGCTTACACCGTACAAGGTGCGACCCTATCAGTCGGACCACCTATACTTAATGGAGCAGGAACAGCTATAGATGAAAACAATATAGAAAATATTCAATTAAGTACGAAATATGCATTGCGAACAGGATACTCACAGACCATACAAGGTGGAGTAAATGGAGCAAACGTAAGTCGAACATGGACTTTTAGCGATGCCGCTTGTGGTGTCACAATATTTATAAACGATATAGATAGAAATGATGCAATCATAGTGAACGCAACATTTCAAGGTGGGGCACCGCTTGACCTGACCAGTGCTTTTACTATAGCAGACCCTCCAAATACATGCGTAGCTTACACCGCTACCAACACTTGGTCATCTATTTGCCCGCCACCAGCATCAAATCTAAATGACAGCGACGATGGTGGATTTTTTATCACCTTTCCTGATTGCATAGATCAAATAGAATTAATATTTTATGATGCTACTGACCCCGGTGCTGGCGGAACAGATGGAGGTTCATTCTCGGTTAATTTTGAACCAACTTGCGATTATCCAAAAAATCAGACAGACTTAGAACCAGGCACCTACACAGTCATAGTTACAGATAATAATGGTTGCCAAGAAACGATAGAAGTCATACTAACTGAAGCAGATTGTATCTATGATTTAGCACTAGTAAAATCATTAAGCACGGGACAAAGCCCTTATGTTGCTCCAGGTGATACGGTCAAATTTGATATAACAATTATCAACCAAGACACATCTACCGCATATAACGTCTTAATAAACGATTATATACCAATAGGATATACTTTTGATGGATTATTAAATCCATTATGGAATATTGACAGTGACACCGATGGTAATCCGGATATAACAATTGCAGGTCCAGTATCACAAGGTACACCGATAATTGTACCAATTGCTCTGATAGTCAATAGTCCGTTCCTAGAAACACAAAATGACTTAATAAATATTGCAGAAATATCGAGTTTTGAAAGTATAGACGGCAATAGTTCCACAGACTCTACGCTTGTTGATATAGACAGCGAGCCAGACACAGACCCTACGAACGACGCAGGTGGCACACCCGGCGGACCGGATGACGACGCTACAGATGGTGACGGAACAGGCGTACCAAACGACAGCATAGCGGCAACAGACGAAGACGACCAAGACCCTGCTTTCGTAACGAT
>Ga0209093_1001850_pt1 | contig 11994 bp, 9 predicted proteins | sample SidtaG_4_FD_187450 | JGI IMG/M metagenome (GOLD analysis project Ga0209093, IMG submission 187450) | Marine algal microbial communities from Sidmouth, United Kingdom - Sidmouth_Male1 metaG (SPAdes) (version 2) | ecosystem: Host-associated > Algae > Red algae > Unclassified | place: Sidmouth...
TTTGAATTCTTTAGAAGAAAAAATTACGGCGCATTTTGGAACAATTTATTTAATTTCTTTCACTAAATCTTCCTTACGTAGCTCGGCTATGCGCGTCAAATTTAGCCAAACATATAAAAAAAATAACTTCTTCATTTGGGGTAGATTATTTTCTTCCTCTTCCCTTACCTAATTTCCCAGTTACCTAATATCCAAAGTCCGGATGCTGAAAGCGTGGGACAAATTTCCCGAAATTTATACGAACTCTTTAAACTATTTCTTCTATCGCTTGTTTCCTATCAAATTCTTATTGCAAAATTTAAATAATAATGCAGTACAGTATTCCAATTCGTGTTTTTGTTGCTACGTGCGTTGCTAACGTGAACATGAGATAGGACTACTGTACTGCATTTTACGTTTTGGGCTTAAATTTTTAAAATCATATCTTTTTTAAAACGATAACTGTACGAATGGATATACAAAGAGAAGATGAGACGCTGTTGCGCGATATGGAAGCCAACGATGCCAATGCCGTCGCGCGAAAGCGTGACCATATTGAGTTGGCATTTCGCTCTCAAATCGCCAACGGCATGCTGGATCAACGATTTTACTATGAGCCACTCATGGCAGGTCATCCGAAGCGTGGTTCGTATCCGTCTTTTCAATTTTTGGGAAAAACGATGCGCGTACCCCTTTGGGTGTCGAGCATGACAGGCGGTACGCAACTCGCTCGCACCATCAATCACAACCTTGCTCGTGCTTGTCGTGATTTTGGGATGGGAATGGGCTTGGGTTCGTGTCGTTCGCTGCTTTACACCAATGATACTTTGGCGGATTTTGGCGTTAGGAAAATCATTGGTGACGACCTTCCGCTGTATGCCAATCTCGGTATCGCCCAAATCGAACAACTCATCGAACGCAAGCAAGTACACATCATCCGCGAAATGATGGACAAACTCGCTGCCGACGGACTCATCATTCACGTAAATCCGTTACAAGAATGGCTGCAACCCGAAGGCGATAGGTTTGAACATGCCCCTATCGATACGATAAAACGTCTAATGGACAACTTTGATCACCCGATTATCGTAAAAGAAGTGGGACAAGGAATGGGTTATCACAGCCTAAAAGCCTTATTTGAGTTGCCGCTCGCTGCCATAGACTTTGCTGCCAATGGGGGTACAAATTTTGCAAAAGTCGAACTTCTACGCAGCGACGAAAGCAAGCGCAGCATCTACGGACAACTCGCACACGTAGGTCATAATGCGGAAGAAATGACACATATAAGCAACCAAATCATCGAAGAATCGGGCGAAAAAGCCCTTTGCAAGCAGGTAATAATTTCAGGTGGAATACAGAATTTCTTGGATGGTTATTATTTAATTAATAAATTGGGCTGTCAAGCGATTTACGGACAGGCATCTGCCTTTCTGCGCTACGCCCGCGAGGACTACGATACACTCTACGAATACGTGGATGCACAGGTGCAAGGCATCGAATTGGCAAATGCACTTTTAGATGTGAAATAAAGTCTAATGAATGAATTTTTAATGAGTGAATGTTTTGAATGAATGAGTGAATGAATTTTGAATGAATGAATCAACTACCTTTTCGTGATTCATTCATTCATTCACTCAAAATTCATTCATTAGAAATATTCATTCATTCAAAATTCATTCATTCAAAATTAATAAGTATGAAATCAGGATTTTCCAAACTTTCTAAGCGAAAAAAACTACGTTGGGTCGCTGAAAATTTCTTCAAAAAACCGGAAGAAGTGGTCAGTGAGTTGATGAGTTTTTGGCATGATGAGGATAAAACGCAAAAGGTATTCGACGATTTTAGTGAGAATACTTTGAGTAATTATTATATGCCATTTGGTGTCGCGCCCAATTTTGTAATTAATGGAAAATCCTATTGCGTGCCAATGGTGATAGAGGAGAGCTCGGTAGTGGCGGCGGCAGCGAGTGGGGCTAAGTTTTGGATGAAACGCGGTGGCTTCAAAGCCGAAATTATAGGGACGAAAAAGGTCGGTCAGGTACATTTCACATGGAAAGGGGATGGCGAAAAATTGCGTTCGTTTTTCTCCGAAATAAAAACCGCATTAAAAGAAGGTACGAAAGATATTACGCGAAATATGGAGCGTAGAGGCGGCGGCGTTTTGGATATTTCGCTGATAGATATGACGCATCTCGAAGCGGACTATTTTCAGTTGAAAGTGGATTTTGAAACCTGTGATTCGATGGGTGCAAATTTCATCAATTCGGTACTCGAATCTTTCGCAAAAATACTCCAACAATTTGCACTCGAAAACCCTGGATTTGAAGGAGAAGAAAAAAATCTAACCATTATCATGGCGATTTTGTCGAACTATACGCCCGAATGTCTGGTACGTGCAGAGGTGAGTTGTCCGATAGAAGATTTGGGGCAAATCGGGGATTGTGATGCGCAAGAATTTTCGTATAAATTTGAAAAAGCCATCCGTATCGCGCAACTCGACGTACACCGCGCAACAACACATAACAAAGGCATTCTCAACGGAATAGATGCCGTAGCCATCGCGACAGGCAATGATTTTAGAGCCATCGAATCTTGTGGACATACCTACGCAGCACGCGACGGTCAGTATCGCAGCCTATCCAATGTCAGCACCGAAGACGGCGTATTTCGTTTTTGGATGGATTTCCCGATTGCAGTCGGTACGGTGGGCGGATTGACGACGTTACACCCACTCGCCAAACGCTCCCTCGAAATGCTCGGTACACCGGGCGCACAGGAGTTGATGCAGATTATTGTGGTGGTCGGACTGGCACAAAACTTCGCTGCTGTGCGTTCGCTCGTCACAACGGGCATACAGCAAGGTCACATGAAAATGCACCTCACCAATATCCTCAATCACATGCAAGCTACCGAACAGGAAGTCAAACAAGCCATCGTTTTTTTCAAGGATAGAATGGTTTCCTTCTCCACTGTCCGTGAGTTTTTAGATAAAATACGGGCGAAGGGAGTTGTTGGGTAATTGGTGAATTAGGTGAACGGGAAATTAGGTAATTGGGTAATTGGGTAATTTATTTTGCTTCGCAAAATACTAATCACCTACTTACCCATTCACCCAATTACCTATTTACCCAATCACTTAAAAATCACTTCTCCTTCCTCCATTTATATAGCATCATTCTCTTGCGATTGACTTTTTCATTGATTCGTATGGTGTTGACATCTTCTATTCGAAACATGGACTTTCCATTGTCTTCGCCATTGCTTCCAACGAGACGCAAGACAAGAAACTCATCACTTACCCATTCCACAAATCCACTGTAAAAGCTATCGCGATTGACCTGAATTTTTACGATAGTGTCCTTACTGCCGATAAATGGTTCTAAAATATCCATCTGCCAGGTATGCGTGTGATGGATATTAAGGTCAATTTTTTTCTCTTTTTCCAATTTGTCACCATGCTCAATCAGGTGCGCCATGACCTTCGCATAATCATCATCAAAATCAATAGACTGGATATTCGATATTTTTTCAACGATGACGCCATCCGCTCTACCGTATTTTGTAAAGTGCTGAAAAACAATAAATTCTTTAGTCAAATCTTTAACATAACCACTCCAAAAGCCTTCATCATCACCATATATCCAAAGTCCAATAATGCTTTTTTCTCTTTGAGATTTCTCTAAAACGTCTCTTATCATTTTAAGTTTAAGTTCAAGTTTAAGTCTAAAAACGTCGCGTACTAACGCAGCGCAAGCCAGAGGCATTACGCAACGTAAAATTAATCATTAATCGCTAACTATTAACCATTATTAAGTATCAGGAACAAAATAAATGTATATTCTCGACTTGTTCTTTTTCCTTTATATTAGACTTTATTCCAAAATATTTTGCATAGAGCAAATAATCTTTTTCCACTACTCTGCGTTGCCTGAAAATTCACTATGCTAAGGCATAGCTCAATTTCAGCCGCCTTGATTAGTGAAAAAATCTTTATTTCCTCTTTCATCCAAACTATTTTAGAATAAAGTCTATTTCACCAAATTTTCCTTAAATACAGTGAGTATTCGCGTCAAATTTGGTTCGTCTAAAGAAAAAATAACGACGCGAAGAATGTACATTTAGTGAAAGAAATTAAATAAATTGTTCCATAATGCGCCGTAATTTTTTCTTCTAAAAAATTCAAAAAATCGTTGCATAGCCATAGCTACGGAACTATTTTTTGTGTTTTTTAGAAGGGAAAAGAACAAGCATAATGGGGCAAGTTATTTATTTTCTTTCACTTATTTAATTCCTGATACTAAAAAGGGTTTTGATACGCCGGATTATTTGTAAAAGTCGTGTCGGTCAATGTATGGAGAAAGGCGATAATATCGGCTTTATCCTGCTCATCAAGGTCAATTAGTGGAACGAAGGCATCGACATTTGGGGCGGGGTGTCCGCCGTCTGCGTAGTGGTCTAACACTTGCTCCAATGTTGCAAATCGCCCGTCGTGCATATAAGGTGCAGTGAGTGCGATATTGCGTAGTGTGGGGGATTTGAATCGCCCGTTATCGCCGAGGTCGCCGGTGACTTCTCCGCGTCCAAGGTCTTGAAATTGAGTGAGTAATGACACTGAATCTAAGCCATTATTGAAAAAGCCGCCATTGGTAAACATCGTTTTATTGAGTCCAAAACTGTGGCAATGCCAGCATTGCCCATCCTTCAAACCCGATGCCCCTTCATCTTGAAATATCTTCATGCCGCGCAATGCGTCTTCTTCCATAAAAACACCTGGTTCGGTACGCACGACTGCCCTATCGTAGTAGGAATCGGAACTCACAAGGGTGAGTTCAAATTGCGTGATGGCTTGAGCAGCGAGTTCGCGCGTGATGTCTTTGGAGTTTTCGATGCCAAATGCCTTGCGGAAAAATTCGGGATAAGCGGAGTTGCGGCGGAGTTTGGTTTCTACATTGTCCCAATCTTCGTGTAGTTCGACTGGATTTATGACGGGTTCGATGGCTTGTGAGGCGAGCGTGGGCGATTTTCCATCCCAATTAAATTCGAGGTTGGGAACGAAAGCCAAATTGAGGAGCGTCATCGTACTGCGTCGTCCTGCCATACCGTCGATGCCCACCGGAAGTGCCAGATTATCATTGAAGCTCGTCGCGGGATCGTGACAACTGCTGCATGACATGGTGCTATCTGCCGAGAGTATCGGGTCGTAAAATAGGCGTCTGCCGAGTTCGATGCCCTCGTATGTGAGGGGATTGTCGGGCGGCAGATTGGGTTCGGGGAAAAACTGCGGTGTCGGAAAATCGTAGGGCGTCGGGTTGTACTCGATGCTCGTCAGGTCAATACCGAGGTCGCCACCGTCGCCTGTTTCATCATCAGGTATATCATCATTACAAGAGGTACAAATAAAGGCAAAAAGGACAAAGAAGACGAGATAATTTTTCATTTTTATATAATTTATGCAGGGGCGTAAACTTATTATTTACTCGTTACTTAGTAGTAAGTCAAACTAATTATGATAAGTTCATTTGGCGAAATTTGTCCGATTACTTTGTTGGAGAACATCCAGCGTAGCTACGGCTATGTTGAATAACCTCCGCCTCGTACTCGAAAAAATTTCACTCAAAGCAACATATCATAATTAGATTGACTTACTACTTAGCATCAGGAACAAAATAATATACATTTATTTAATTCCTGATACTTATATTTAGAATAAACGTCAAAAACACTAATAAATTTAATTACTGACGTTCTTTTTTGTATAAAAAATATTTTTTCAAGCTTAACATTGAAACTTAATGGCTTGATATTCGTAAAAATAGGACTACAAAATAGTTCCTTCATCAACCAATTTGAAAGTAGGTTGGGGAACACGAAGAAAATAAGCTACCCCAAATGACGCAGCTATTTTTCTATATGTTTTTCAAAATTTGACGCATATAGTCGAGCTATAGCCTGTCCCGAACTCGTTTCGGGATAAGGAAAATTTTGGAGAACACATATAAAAAATAGCAATTCAGATGGGTAGATTATTTTTTCATGCTCCCTTATATCTGGACTTTGGACATTAGGCAACTGGGAAATTGGGTAATTAGGCTAACGAAAGCATGATTCGCTATTTATCAGCATAATAAAAATCGTAATAAAGTTAATTTGAAATAAAATGCAAATTAACGCAAATTATTGGTAATGAGCGATTTACCTAATTAATCAGTTCCCTAATTACCCAATGTCCAAAGTCCAATTATATTGATTTCGTGAGGTGATGCAAACTGGTGTCTCCGTTGAGTTCATTAATCGAAGTTTGAATAAATATACATTTATTCAAACGCTTTTCAATCAAGTATCATCATAGAAGTACCAAATTAAATGACTACTATGATAAGCGTGCGAAAGATATTTATCAAAACAGGAAAAACCATCAATTGGTTTATACCACCCAACATACAGGCTCAAAAAGAATTGTACCACAAAGCAAGAATCTTAGTGACGATTCATTTGTTTATACTGTGTGCTTCTGTTGCCATGGTGGGTATTGCCCTTTTTATGCCTGTGGGTAGTGCTATTCCCACATGTGTTGGAGTAGTTGGTATAAGTGTATCATTATTTGTATTTAGGAAGTGGGGAAATTTCTCGCTTTCAGGCAATATGTTGACTTTGATACCCATACTCGGACTTACTCCTATTGTCCAGTCTTCGGGTGGCATTTATTCTGATAATTTATTGTGGCTTTATCTCTGCCCGCTTATTGCTTTTTTATTTACCAGTAAGCGTTGGCGAATATTCTGGGTGCTGATTGTAGTTGCATTTCATGTTTATCTCTTGATACTCGAATTGAACGCCGAAGTTTCTTTCCGGCAGTATCTATTCCATGATCCTTATTATTATTTCAATAGTTATTTGTTGTTATTTGCTGTCATGCTTGGTGTCGTTTATATTTTCAGGGTGGGGCAGGATTCTTCTATTGAAGAATTGCAGAAACAAAGAAATTTGTTGCTAAAACAAAAAGAGGAAATCCAACAACAAACCAATAAACTCAAGCTACAAGAGCAAAAACTCAAAGAAATGAATAAAGGTTTGGAACAGTTTGCCTATGTTGCTTCCCACGATTTAAAAGAACCTCTGCGAACAATCGGCAGCTTTATTCAACTCATCGAAAAAGAATTACAAAAGAACGGAAATACGCATACAAATGAATATATTAATTTTGTAACCGATGGTGTAGACCGCATGAATGCGATGATAAGCAACTTGTTGAATGATATTCAAAATACGAAAAAAGACCACAGCGAAGTAGATTTGAATAATGTTATACTCCTCGTAATGAACAATTTATCAGCTTCCGTAAAAGAAAGAGGTGCAAAAATAAGTTGCGATAATCTTCCTTCAGTAGAGGGCAATTCGACTACTTATATACAGCTTTTTCAAAACCTCATTAGCAATAGTTTGAAGTTTCAAAAAACGGATGTGCCACCTCATATTCGAATTATCAATACTGGCGTCAATGGTCATTATCACATCAAAGTTTCCGACAATGGTGTGGGCATTCCAAAAGATTACCTACCAAATGTATTTGACCTTTATAATCGCGGAGAAATCAAAGAATCGCACAGCGGACATGGTATAGGACTTTTCACCTGCAAGGAAATAGTCCACCGCTACGGAGGCGATATTTCGGTTGATTCAACGGTCAATAAAGGGACTGTATTTACGATTAAACTGCCGAAGGCACGAGTCGTTGACTCGTGAGTCGTGTATTCGTTATCCGTGTATTCGTTATCCGTGTATTCGTTATCCGTGTATTCGTTATCCGTGTATTCGTTATCCGTGTATTCGTTATCCGTGTATTCGTTATCCGTGTATTCGTTATCCGTGTATTCGTTATCCGTGTATTCGTTATCCGTGTATTCGTTATCCGTGTATTCGTTATCCGTGTATTCGTTATTCGTTATCCGTTATCCGCTATCCGTTTGATTATTTGCCGAAGGCAAAATACGAAAATACGAAAATACGAAAATACGAAAATACGAAAATACGAAAATACGAAAATACGAAAATACGAAAATACGAAAATACGAAAATACGAATAACGAGTCAACGAATAACGAGTACACGGATAACGGATAACGAGTACACGAATAACGAATAAACAGGTCAAAAAATCATCTGATATTTCAAATTATATAAGCGTGGTGGACCGGGTTTTGCTGCGCGTAAAGTATAATCTCGATTAAACACATTATTGGTAGAAAAAGTCAAGCGATGGTCATTTTCAAAGCTGTATGCGAGTCGTATATCGACAATCAAATCGCCTTGTCCATAGCGTTCGGCTCTATAATCACGCACCTCCAAGACCGCAGGTAGCACCGTACTCACCAAAGGTCCGTACTGCCCTTGTGCTTCAAATATATCGTCTATATTATATACAAAACTCTTATAATTGGCGGCTGCTCCTATCGTGAAATTTTTAATGTCGGTTTCTATGTCGAGGCGTGCCGTATGTAGACTTCTGTATTTTAGAATACTATTGACATCGGCAGAATCCACTGCAGTGAGATTGCGGGCAGCGGTAGCCATAAAATTACCGAAATTGACCAGCGTAGTATCGGCACTCATATCGCCCGGAAAACTGTAGGTCACGCCTGTCCATATACGAGTTGGAATATTACCGATTTTACCTGCTCCAAACACCGTCAATTCTGCACCTGCGATACGTGCGCGACTCACATTGACCGCCTTGAAGCCCAAATAGGTAAATAATTCATCGAGTGTAATCGGCTCACCTGCCAAAGAATCAGGACGATACAAGTCGAAATAAAACTCCGTCATATCTTTATATTCCATCACAAAAGCCGCTACATCTATGTAGCCATTCCATTTATCGCCGCCTCCATCAATGACTTTTTTGTACCCAAACTCGGTACTCCAACCGCTTTCGGGACGGAGTTGGGGATTGGGAAAAATAAATACACCATCCGTAATATCATCGTCGATATATCGCTCGGCAAGGCTCGGCACACGGTAGCCCTGTCCAAAAGATGCACGAAAAAAATCGGTTTTACTTGCCGAATAATTCAAGCCAAAACGAAACACAGGCAACGCAGCAATCGACTCACCGGCTACCTCAAAACTTTCCCAACGAACACCAAATGTGCTATTCAATTTGTTGAAAAATTTCTTATCCACCTGCCCGTAAACAGCATAAGTCAGACCGCCTTGCCCAGTCAGACCGCCTGTACTATCGCGTGCAAATAAGGCACTTTTTGCATAAAAAAGCTGCCCTAATGTACCTGCGGTTACATTTAGGTTGCCATCAAATTGGCGTTGGTAGCGATATTCTAAGCTACCGATTTGTGCGGGTGCATTGCCTGGTTCGCGCAATTTGACGACATTAAAGTAACGTCCTTTTATAGCGTGTTTGTTTTCGTATTTGTCAAAAATATTTATCCACGGGTCAATAGAAGTTGTGTGATAGCGGTCATTCTCAATCGGGTCAGTTATATGAGTATAGTGCTGCGTTGGTTCATTTCCCCATAAAAAGAAATTGCCGATACTGTGGTACATCGTATTCCCCGAAATACCATACGAAATATGTTCTTTATTCGGCGGATTGTACCGCAAATCAAAATTGAAACGAGCGCGTTCTTCGTCTGCATCTTTTAAATATCCTTTCAAAAAATGAATATTTCCACCCAAAACCAAGCCTAAATGTGGGTTCAACTTTTGTCGATGTGCAAAATAAATACCTGTTTGATAAGGGCGTTCCAAGGGCGATTCCCACCAAATTTGTGAAGTATCTCGCATATTATTATAAATCCCCGAATACATCGAAACGGAAGTATAAGGCGTTTCGGTCGCTCGTGCGAGTCGTACATTTATGACACCATTGAGTGCCGCCGAACCGTAGAGTACCGAGGATGAACCTTTAATGATTTCGACTTGTGCAGCGTTTTCTATCGGAATAAAATTCCATTTCACGTCGCCATTATCTGCCGAGAGCAAAGGTTGCCCATCTACAAGTAAGACTACGCGACTGCCCGCACCATAAGCAAAGCCGCTTCCGCTACGTATATTGGGCTGACCGTCAATGACTTCTACGCCCGGTATGCGCTGTACCACATCTGCCAACGAAATATTATTTTTGCGTTGAATGAATTCGGGAGAAATGACATCTATGGACACCGTTTCCTCTGTCAGCTTTTTTTCTACCTGACTCCCTGTGACCGTCACCATATCTAAAATAGAAGTACCTTCGCCCATTTTTACATCGAAAATAAGGCGTTCTTCGCTATTTACCGTGATGGCTTTGGGTAGGTCTTCGTAGCCGATATAGCTAAAAATGAGTTGGTAAGTACCACTTTCAAGCGTGATTTCGTACTTGCCATTGATGTCGGTGGTGACACCTCTGCCGCTTTCTCTAGCAAAAACGGTTGCGCCGATGAGTGTTTCACCGGATTTGGCATCCGCCACCGTACCGCTGACGATGGTTTGTGCATGGTTGATTTTAACCATGCAAAAAACTAATAAACAGGTCGTTATGATTTTAATTATTATTTTCATGTGCCTTGATTTTAGGGAATAAAACGGGTGACTGATACTTTTTATTAGTTACAAAGATAATCAAATGTAAACAACCGTAGCATGGTGCTTCCAGCCGTGTGTATTACAAATTGCACAGTAGGTGATTTTCACGCAGAGAGCGCAGAGGACTGATAATCAAATACCTCTGCGTACTTTGCGTGAGATGGTTTGTGCAATTTGTTATATAAGTAGTGAGACAAAAATATCCTTATTTAATTTCTTTCACTAAGCCTATTTTTGTCTCACTACTTATACTCCAGCTCGTGTAACATTATGCGCATTCTTAGTGCGGCATGGACTGGAAGCGCCGTGCTACGTGGCTACAGCGGCTACGAATTACAAATCTCCCAACTGTGGGCGCATGACCAATTCTTCGATGACGGCTTGGTCGCTAAGTTTGTATGCGCCCCAGAGTGTTTCGGCGACGTCGCTGGCTTTCATTAGGCGGCTTTCGGGGAGTTGGTCTTTCATGGCGTTCCAGGAGTACGACCAGGTTGCGCCAGGCATGACGGCAGTGACACGGATGCCTTTGTCCTTCATTTCTTCGCGCAAGACCTTATTGAAACCTAGTAGCGCGAATTTGGAAATACTATACGAACCACCGCCCGGTAAGGCGATGAGGCTGGCGACCGAACACATGTTAAAAATATGTCCTTTCGCCTGCGGCAACATCACTGGCAGTAGGGCGCGAGTGAGGTGATAAGCACTGTATAGATTGGTTTCTATCAAGGCTTCGAGCATGCCTTCGCCTTCGCTGTGCACGTCGCCGGGGAAGAAAGCCCCGGCGTTATTGATGAGCACATCAAGAGTAGACCATTCGGTTTTGATATATTCGGCAAATGCGATAACTTGCTCTTTTTTAGCGACGTCCGTAACTTTGTAAATGACTTTTATGCCGTATTTTTCCTGTAATTCGCTTTGCAAATTCTTTAAATCGTTTTCATTGCGGGCGCAGACGGCGAGGTCGTGTCCTTCACGTGCAAATACCTCGGCAGTGGCTCGTCCAATGCCTTTTGTAGCTCCTGTGATAACTGTTTTCATTTTTTTACGTTGTAAGTAGTGAGATAAAAATATCCTTAGTGAAAGAAAATAAATAACTTGCCCCATTATGCTTGTTCTTTTCCCTTCTAAAAAACACAAAAAATAGTTCCGTAACTATGGCTATGCAACGATTTTTTGAATTCTTTAGAAGAAAAAATTACGGCGCATTATGGAACAATTTATTTAATTTCTTTCACTTACTTTTTGACGGTTTCTTTTTCCACTATTTTTCCCTACAAAAATCCTTATCCCGAATCAAGTACGGGACAGGCTGTAGCGTAGACTATGTGCGGTTTTTGTAAGAAAAAATATCGAAAAAATAACCACGTCAAAATTGTAAGCCTATTTTTGTCCCACTACTTAAGGTGATAAGGGAAGACGAAAAAAATAATCTACCCG
>Ga0209093_1001851_pt1 | contig 11993 bp, 5 predicted proteins | sample SidtaG_4_FD_187450 | JGI IMG/M metagenome (GOLD analysis project Ga0209093, IMG submission 187450) | Marine algal microbial communities from Sidmouth, United Kingdom - Sidmouth_Male1 metaG (SPAdes) (version 2) | ecosystem: Host-associated > Algae > Red algae > Unclassified | place: Sidmouth...
GTTCTAACGACGAATCTACGTAACGTGCGGTTCCACCACCTGTCATTTCTTCTCCTAAAACATTCCATGGTTCAATACCTGCTCTTAACTCTAAGTGTATATCGTTAATATCTACCATCCCATGCAGAGGAAATCTAAATTCAAAAAACGGATCAAACCAATCTTCTTGAAATTTATACCCTGCGTTGTTTAATTGTAGTACAATATCCTTTATGTCTTGTCTTACAAAATGTTCTATCAAAAATTTATCATGTAACTCTGTTCCCCATCTTACTAAGTTGTGTTCATACGGTTTTTTCCAAAACCAGGCTACCAAGGTTCTAACAAGTAGCATTTGTACCAAACTCATTTGTGGGTGAGGAGGCATATCAAAACCTCTTAGCTCTAAAATACCTAAACGTCCTGAAGAAGAATCTGGGGAATATAATTTATCAATACAAAATTCTGCTCTATGTGTATTTCCTGTTAAATCGGTCAATAAATGTCTAAACAATCTATCCGTTAACCAAAAAGGGACATCACCATCTTTTGGTATTTGACTAAATGCTATTTCCAATTCATACAAATTTTCCATTCTTGCTTCATCAATTCTAGGAGCTTGGCTGGTAGCACCTACAAAGGCACCTGAAAACAAGTAAGACAATCCTGGGTGATGTTGCCAAAACGTTAATAAACTTCTTAACAAACTTGGCTTTCTTAACAACGGACTATCCTCGGGTGTTACTCCCCCTAATGTTACATGATTTCCACCTCCTGTACCTGTGTGTTTACCATCTAACATAAATTTCTCAGTACCTAAGCGAGCTTTTTTAGCTTCGCTATACAACGTGGTTGTATTTTCTACAATCTCCTCCCATGATTTCATTGGGTGAACATTTACCTCAATAACACCTGGATCTGGCGTAATTTTCATAGACTCTACTCTGTTATCATGCGGAGGATTGTATCCCTCTAATATAATTGGCATATTTAACTCGGTAGATGTTGCTTCTATAGAAGCAATTAAGTCTAAAAAAGCGTCTGCAGAATCTAATGGTGGTAAAAATAAATACAACTTTCCTTCTCTTATTTCTGAACAAATGGCTGTTCTTACAAAATATTTAGGTTTGTTTGTATCTATCCCATTTTCACAAAAGTCTTTATATCGGGCGTTTACAACTCTTTTAAAACTAGGCAAAGCTTTTCTAGCTTTAAATAAGTCAGGTTCGTAGATAGGGAAATCTTGATATTCTGGTTTTGTCATTAAAGAACTTAAAGGGAGTCTTAAACCAATAGGAGAGGTACCAGGTGTTAAATAAAGATATTTTCTTCTAAACAACCATTCGCTTGTAAACCATTGATCTCCTGACTTGTTTAAAGGCAATACATATCCTGCACTTTTGTGCGTTCCACGCTCTAGTATATCTGCTAATTTTTTACGGACTAACTCCTCGCTGTCTTCCTTATCAATATCTATGTCTATAGGTAAATTACCTTGCTCCCATAACATATAGAAAGCATCCTCGTAGGTAGGTGTAATATGGTAAGGAGTTACGTTTAAATAACGGCTTAACGTTTGTAAAAACAATAAATCGCTCCCTTCTGGAACAATAGGGTTGGAGGCAAAACAAGAAAGTAATTGTTCATTACTCCAAATAGTTTTTCCGTCTTTTCTCCAATATAATTGTATTTCCCATCTAGGCAAAGGCTCTCCAGGATACCATTTTCCTTGGGCATGATGCAACATTCCTCCAGAAGCTATTTTATCTAACAATCTTTTGGTTAAATCATTTGCTAGTCTTCTTTTATGGGGGCCATCAGCTGCGGTGTTCCACTCTGGAGACTCCATATCATCAATAGAAACAAAGGTTGGTTCTCCACCCATCGTTAACCTAACGTCTCCTTTTTGTAAATCTTTTTCAACTTTATGACCTAATTTTTCAATGGCTTTCCATTGATCTTCAGTATATGGCTTGGTTACACGAGGGGATTCTAAAATTCTAGTCACTGAATTTTCAAATTCAAATTCAGTCTCACATTTATCCGACATTCCACTTACAGGAGCTGCACTCTCGTAATGTGGAGTACAAGATAACGGAATATGTCCTTCTCCTGCTAATAAGCCTGACGTAGCATCAAAACCAATCCAACCAGCGCCTGGTAAGTAAATTTCTACCCAAGCATGTAGGTCTGTAAAGTCTTCTTCTGGTCCCGATGGACCGTCTAAAGATTTTTCATCTGATTTTAATTGCACTATATACCCCGAAACAAAACGAGCTCCAAAACCTAAGTGACGAGCTACTTGTACTAACAACCATGCATAATCTCTACAAGAACCTGTTCTACAACTTAAAGTTGCTTCTGGAGATTGTACCCCAGGTTCCATTCTGATATTGTAGCTTAAATATTCATACACTTTTTGGTTTAAATCTATTAAAAAATAGATGGTTTTTCTACGGGTATAATCTATCGTTTGGATAAATTGATCCATCAAATTACTTTTTTCTGTAATTTCTAGGTATGGTGATAACTCTTTTTTAGTAATATCAGTGTACTCAAAAGGATACTCCTCAGCACTCTCTTCTACAAAAAAATCAAAGGGATTGATTGTTTTTAAATCTGCAATAATCTCTACATCTATTGACAATTCTGTTGTTTTATCAGGAAAAACAACTCTTGCCTGATAATTACCAAAAGGGTCTTGTTGCCAATTGAAAAAATGATTTTCTGGTTGTATTTTTAACGAGTAAGATTCTATAGGAGTTCTACTATGTGGTGCGGGCCTTAGTCTAAAAATATGGGGAGATAAAGCTACAGAACGATCATATTTATATTTAGTTTTGTGAGAAATTACTACTTTTAAAGCCATATATCTTTTATTGTTTGTTATTTTATATACTTTGCTAACTTGAACTTAAAGTGTAAAAATACTCTTTTTATAAAAAAAGAACACAATTTTTGTATATATTTAAAACTGCTACATCGCAGTTTTTTTAATTTATTAAAAGTTAAATTTGACATCTATTATTTATATAAAATAGTTTAAAAAAACATATAACAACCTGTTCAAAAACAGGTTGTTATTATAAGTAATTATACAAACGTATTTAAATATCATTTATTAAATTGCAACCCTTTAAACATATGACATGATTGATTACACAAAGCTGCCTATATTTTCATCATATAATTTAAATGCGAATTTTTATGATGAAATATTTAAAGATAATAATGAAGTTAGAAAAATTTACAAGAGCTTGTTTAATATGTTTAATGAGTACAAAGTTGATGACTTTGAATTGTTAAATGAAAAAGCAAAGTCTTCTTTTTTAAATCAAGGAATTACGTTTCAAGTTTATGGTGAAAAGGACACTAAAGAAAAAGTATTCCCTTTTGATTTGTTTCCAAGAATTATTGCTGCCAATGAATGGAAGCATATAGAGCAAGGAGCTTTACAAAGAAGCAAGGCTTTAAATTTGTTTTTAGAAGACTTATATCACAAACAATCTATTATAAAAGATGGAATTGTTCCTATGGACTTGATAGCTTCTTCTAAAAATTTTTTACAACAAATGAAAGGAATCGTTCCTCCTGGTAAAATATACAATCATATTTCTGGAACCGATTTAATCAAACATTCTGATGGTAAATATTATGTTTTAGAAGACAATATTAGATGTCCTTCTGGGGTTAGTTATGTAATTAGTAATAGAGCTGCTTTAAAAAGAGCAATCCATGGTGCGTTTAATGATTATCCAACCTACAATGTTGATAATTATGCAGAAAATTTGCTAATGATTATGGAATCCGTTAAACCTGCTGGAGTTGACAATCCTACTTGTGTTGTAATTACTCCTGGTGTATACAACTCTGCTTATTACGAGCATTCTTATTTAGCAAAAGCAATGGGTATAGAATTGGTAGAAGGGAGAGACTTGTTTGTAGAAAATGATTTTGTGTACATGAAAACCATCTATGGTCCTAAAAAAGTAGATGTTATTTATCGTAGAATTGATGATGAATTTATTGATCCTTTAGCCTTTAATCCTAAAAGTGTTTTAGGAGTACCTGGTTTGTTTGAATCTTACAAAAAAGGAAATGTTTGTTTGGTAAATGCACCGGGGACTGGAGTTGCAGATGATAAAGCAATTTATACTTATATGCCTCAAATCATAAAATATTATTTGGGAGAGGATGCTATTTTAAACAATGTACACACGTACCATTGTAGCAAGCCAAAGGATATGGATTATATTTTAAACAACATTGCTAAACTGGTTATAAAACCAGTAGATGAGTCTGGTGGGTATGGTATTTCTATTGGAAATAAATTAACCAAAGCAGAAATAGAAGAAGTGAAGAGGGTTATAAAATCAGATCCTAGAAAATACATAGCACAACCTATTATGTCTTTGTCAACACATGCAACTTATATTGATGACGAAGAAAAATTTGAACCTAGACATGTAGACTTAAGAACTTTTACATTATTAGGAAAAGATAAAGAGTTTGTATTAAAAGGAGGATTGACACGTGTGGCTTTAAAAAGAGGGAATTTGGTGGTTAATTCTTCTCAAGGTGGGGGATCTAAAGATACATGGGTATTAAAAAAGTAAGAATATATGTTAGCAAGAGTAGCCAATAATTTATTTTGGATGGGTAGGTATTTAGAAAGAACAGAACATATTGCAAGGTATGTAAATGTAAATTATTTCTCTTCTTTAGATGCCTCTAATGATGTTTCACAATCAAGACAATTTGTGTTAAAGTCTATTTTGTTTATGGCAGATGATATTGTTTGTGATGATGAAAAGGTTTTGAATGAAAATGATGTAATTTATGATATAGGTCTAAATCCTAAAAAAACGTATTCCATTTTTAGCTGTTTTAAATCTGCAAGAGATAACGCAAGTGGTTCTAGAGATTTGTTATCTACAGAAGTATTTGAGTCAATCAATAGTCTACATCACTATATTCTAAATTATTCTGTAGAACATTTCACAAACAAGGGATTGGATGAGTTTACAACCCACATTACTAAAGAGGTAGCAGTGTTAAGAGGTAGAATAATAGACACTCTGATGCACGATGAAGCGTATGCTTTTATTTCTTTAGGAATGAATTTAGAAAGAGCTTCTCAAATTATAAGAATAATCAACACCAAATATATTGATGCTGAATCTTCTAAATCTAAACTACATGAAGATTTTAATACAAGTCCTGAATGGATTACTTTGTTAAAGTGTACTCAATCTTTTGATATGATGAAGCGTTATTATAAAAAGACTCCTACCAGTGCTAATACTTTAGAATTTTTAATATTAAATCCTTTGTGCACAAAATCTGTTTTAAGCAGTTTAAATAGTGCTGCTAGTAATATTAAAATTTTAACGCACAAAGAAACTCTTGACAGCACTTCTTTTTTAATTAACAAGACAAGATTTGAGTATAAATACACCGAAGTTGATGAAATTGAAGGTAGATTTGCAGAATGTATTGAAGAAATTATAGCAAAAATAACAGATATTAGTACAAGTATAGAAGAAGAGTTTTTTAGTTTTTAATTAGATAATTACTTTAAAAAACACGAATAGTACCGTTTTTTATGAATTTTAAAAACTCTTAAAAACGGTGTTTTTTTAACACTATAAAACCAAATAGGCTCTTATTTTAATTTATCTTTTAAAGCTTTTATTTGATCTCTAAACGTAGCAGCCGTCATAAAATCTAATGCTTTGGCTGCTTTTTCCATAGCACGTTGTTTTTCTCTAATTTTCTCTTCAATTACTGGTTTTGTTAGGTAGTCTAAATCCTCTTCAGCAGCTAAATTTTGCTGTATTTCTTCAAAATTAGTTCCTTGGTTATCAGTTAAATTATTACCAAAATCTTTTTTAATTTGAGTAGGAGTAATGTTGTTTTCTAAATTGTAGGCTATTTGTTTTTCTCGTCTTCGGGCAGTTTCATCAATGGTTAACTGCATACTCTTGGTTATTTTATCACCATACAAAATAGCCATTCCGTTTACATTACGGGCAGCCCTACCAACAGTTTGAGTAATAGATCTATGCGAACGTAAAAAACCTTCTTTATCTGCATCAATAATCGCAACTAAAGATACCTCTGGTAAATCTAACCCTTCACGCAAGAGGTTTACACCAATTAACACGTCAAAAAGCCCTCTACGCAAATCTTGCATAATTTCTACTCGCTCCAAAGTGTCTACATCAGAATGAATATACCTACATCTAACCTGAATACGAGTTAAATACTTTGCCAATTCCTCTGCCATACGTTTGGTTAAAGTAGTAACTAATACACGTTCATCAATTTCTATTCTTTTATGAATTTCTTCAATCAAGTCATCAATTTGATTTTTACTAGGGCGAACTTCTATAATAGGATCTAACAAGCCTGTAGGTCTAATAACTTGTTCCACCACAACACCGCCTGTTTTTTCTAATTCATAATCAGCAGGTGTAGCAGTAACATAGATTACTTGATTTTGAATTGCTTCAAATTCCTCAAATTTTAAAGGACGATTGTCCATGGCTGCGGGTAGCCTAAAGCCGTACTCTACCAAATTCTCTTTACGAGATCTATCTCCACCATACATGGCATGTGTTTGCGGTACGGTTACATGACTTTCATCAATTACCATTAAATAATCGTCTGAAAAATAATCTAACAAACAATAAGGTCTGGTTCCAGGCTCACGACCGTCTAAATAACGAGAATAATTTTCTATTCCACTACAATATCCTAATTCACGAATCATTTCTAAATCAAACTCAGTACGCTCTTTTAAACGCTTTGCCTCAAGCCCTTTACCAATTTCGTTAAAATAATCGTACTGCTTCATTAAATCTTCTTGAATTTGATGAATAGCATTTTGTAAAACATCAGGGGAGGTTACAAATAAATTAGCTGGATAAATATCTAGTTTTTCAAAACGCTCTATTACCTGTTTGTTTTCCAAATCATAGGCTTCTATTTCTTCTATTTCATCACCAAAAAAATGTACTCTGTAAGCGTATTCACCATAAGATGGAAATATAGTTACGGTATCGCCTTTTACTTTAAAATTACCACTTTTCATTTCTTCCTCTGTACGAGAATACAAACTTTGCACCAATTGATGCAGAAATTTAGTTCTACTTAAAAGTTGATCTACCTCAATGGTAACTACATTTTTTTTAAATTCTTCAGGATTTCCAACCCCATACAAACAAGACACAGATGCAACCACCAAAACATCTCTACGACCAGACAAAAGGGTTGAAGTAGTGCTTAAACGCAAACGTTCTATTTCTTCGTTAATAGATAAATCTTTTTCAATATATACTCCAGAAGAAGGAATGTAGGCTTCGGGTTGATAATAATCATAGTACGATACAAAATACTCAACCGCATTGTCTGGAAAAAAGTTTTTAAACTCTGAATACAATTGAGCTGCCAAAGTTTTGTTATGTGCCAAAACCAAGGTAGGCTTGTTAACCTCTTGCACCACATTGGCAACGGTAAAGGTTTTACCAGATCCTGTAACACCTAATAATGTTTGGTATTTGTCTTGGTTGTTAATTCCTGTTACTAACTCTTTAATAGCCGTAGGCTGATCTCCTGCGGGATTGTATTTTGAAACGACTTTAAAATCCATATTACAAATTTATGTAAAGCTAGTACGTGGAACTAATATATTTTACAAATTGGATCTAAGTTAGTTATTTAAATCTACTACAAATAAAGACATCTACTCTAAAAATAATAATTTTTAGAGTAGATATTATAAATTTATTACACATTAATAAAAGCGCACAAATCCCAATACATTTATTTTTGCTGATGTAAAATTATTTACATTAAAAGATAAATCAACTTTGATTAATTTAGTAAGCATAGTAATCTTATCAATCGTGATTTATAAATTACACCCCTATCTAAAGTTAAGCCCATTTATTTAAAATGGGCTTTTTTTACCTTAATGTATTATTATAAAACTAAATATTTTAATTGCTCAATGGCATAATCAACTTCGTCCTTAACGGTAAGTTTAGAAAAAGAAAAACGGACAGATGTATGTATTTGTTCTTCTGTTTTTAAAAAACTTTGCAATACATGAGAGCCTTTATGACTACCGCTTTGACAGGCTGAACCTCCAGAAACAGCAATCCCTTTTAAATCTAATTGAAATAAAAGCATGGGTAACTCTTTAGCAAACTGAACACTTACAATAGTATGCGTACTTTTTGTTAAATTGTTAGATACTCCGTTAAATTTTACAGAAACAATATGAGTTTTTAATTGATTGATAAAATAATTTTTAAGGTCTTTTAAATACACAATATCCGATTCTAAATTCCCTAAAGACAAACTCAAAGCTTTTTCCATACCTACAATAGCTGCTGTGTTTTCTGTTCCAGCACGTGTACCACGCTCTTGTTCGCCACCCAAAATCTCAGGATAAATACCCGTTCCTTTTCTAAAAAAAGCAAAACCAACCCCTTTAGGACCATGAAATTTATGAGCTGCGGCTGTGATAAAATCAATACCCAACTCATTTAAATTGATGTCAAAATGCCCAACAGATTGTACCGTGTCGCTATGAAACAAAGCATTGTATTGTTTTTTTAAACAAACTACTTTTTTAACCTCTAAAATAGTTCCAATTTCATTATTTACGTGCATTAATGAAATTAATGTTTTTTGAGTAGTGCTTTTTAATAATTCTTCTAAATGGTCATAATCTATCGTGCCATTATCTTTTACATCTACGTAAGAAATTTGAATTCCTTTTGTTTCTAAAAATGCTACCGTATGCAAAACGGCATGATGTTCTAATTTAGAGGTAATAATATGTGTAACATTTAAATTATAAACCGCATTTTTTAATATTAAATTATCAGCCTCTGTTCCTCCTGATGTAAACACCAATTCGGAAGTAGAGCAAACCAATAGTTTGGCTATAGATTTTCTAGCATTTTCTATAACTGCCTTGGCACTTCTTCCAAAAGAATGAGTAGAAGAGGGGTTTCCAAAAATATTTCCTAAGCTTTTTGCCATAGTCTCCACAACTTCAGAAAACATGGGTGTAGTTGCAGCATTGTCTAAATAAACTTTTTTCATTTAACAAAAATAATGTTATCCTATTAAATAAACTTAAGCTATTTACAATTTGTCAGTCTTATAGTTTTATGGCATTATCCTTGACTTATTACTTCTAGTTATTAATAAACGCTTGTTTTTCTGTATATTTACAGTCCTTAAACAAGTTTACTAAACTTGTCTATTGTCACATTGACATTATTAAACCTATGAGTAGATACGAAAACATAAAAATAGACACTTTGTCTATGCACAATATGATTGATGAAGATTCTGAATTAATTCCGTTATTAAGTCCAGAAGATGAAGAAGAAATGAACAAAGAATTGGTACCTGAAACGTTGCCAATTTTACCTTTAAGAAATACCGTTTTATTCCCTGGAGTTGTAATTCCTATTACAGCTACAAGAGACAAAGCCATTGCTTTGATTAAAGAGGTTAATAAAGGAGATAAAATTTTAGGAATTGTAGCTCAAAAAGATCCTGCAAATAAAGATCCTAAATTTGATGACATTCACCACACAGGCGTAGTTGCTCAAATTTTACGTGTTTTAAAAATGCCTGACGGAAATACAACCGTTATCATTCAAGGAAAAAAGAGAATAAAGATTGAATCGATTCTAAAAGAAGAACCTTATTTGGTAGGTTCTGCTATTGAAATTATTGATGATATTTTTGTTGAAGATACCAACGAATTTAAAGAAATTATTAAAACCGTAAAAGAAACTGCCTTAAATGTAATTGAAGAAAACCCAAACATTCCTACAGAAGGAACTTTTGCAATTAAAAACATTCAAAGTAATTCTTTTTTAATCAATTTTATATCTTCTAATATAGACTTATCTGTAAAAGAAAAACAAGAGTTGTTAGAAATTAACAATTTAAAAGAGCGTGCCATTGCTACACTTAAAAAACTAAACATTGAATTGCAACGTTTAGAGCTTCGTAATGACATTCAGAACAAAACCCGAGTAGACTTAGATCAACAGCAAAAGGAATATTATTTACACCAACAATTAAAAACCATTCAGGATGAGTTGGGAGGGAACTCTCATGAAACTGAGGTAAAAGAATTAATAGAGAAGGCTAAAGAGAAAAAATGGTCTAAAGATATTAAAGAAACTTTTGAGAAAGAAGTTACTAGAATGAAGCGTTTGAATCCTCAAATGCCAGAATATTCTATTCAACGTAACTACTTAGAGTTGATGCTAGAACTGCCATGGAATACCTATTCTAAAGATAAATTTGATTTAAAAAAAGCAGAAAAGGTATTAGAAAGAGAGCATTTTGGTTTGGAAAAAGTAAAAGATAGAATTCTTGAGCACTTGGCTGTTTTAAAATTAAAAGGAGATATGAAATCTCCTATCATCTGTTTGTACGGACCTCCTGGAGTGGGTAAAACTTCTTTAGGGAAATCTATTGCAGAGGCTTTGGGTAGAAAATATATACGTATGGCTTTGGGTGGTTTGCGTGATGAGTCTGAAATTAGAGGACACCGTAAAACTTACATTGGAGCCATGCCAGGTAGATTGATTCAAAATATTAAAAAAGCAGGAACAAGCAATCCTGTTTTTGTATTGGATGAAATTGACAAAATGGCTTCTGGAATTCAAGGAGATCCAACCTCTGCCATGTTAGAGGTTTTAGATCCCGAGCAAAACTCTGCTTTTTATGATAACTTTTTAGAAGTAGGCTACGATTTATCTAAAGCAATGTTTATTGCTACTGCCAATAACATTGGAGACATTCCTTGGGCTTTAAGAGATCGTATGGAAATGATTAATGTTTCTGGATACACTGTTGAAGAAAAAATGGAAATTGCTAAAAGACATTTACTACCTAAGCAATTAAAAGAACACGGTTTAAAAACTTCTGATTTAAAAATAGGAAAACTAGAGCTAGAGTTGATTGTAACAGGATATACAAGAGAGTCTGGAGTACGTAATTTAGAAAAAGTAATTGCCAAATTAGTTAGGTTTACGGCTAAATCTATTGCTTTGGAAGAAGAGTATGAAGTTATATTAACCCCTAAAAAAATTGAGGATATTTTAGGATCTCCTAGATTAGAAAGAGGTAAGTACGAAAATAATGATACCGCAGGTGTAGTTACAGGATTGGCATGGACAAGTGTGGGTGGTGATATTTTATTTATTGAATCTATATTATCTAAAGGTAAAGGACTTTCTGTTACAGGAAACTTAGGAAAGGTAATGAAAGAATCTGCCACTATTGCTTTAGAATATATCAAAGCAAATGCAAAAGAACTAAAGATAAAACAAAGCATATTAGATGATTACAAAATACATGTACACGTGCCAGAAGGAGCAACTCCTAAAGATGGACCAAGTGCAGGTATTACCATGCTAACCTCTTTAGTATCTACATTTACACAAAGAAAAGTAAAGTCTAAACTTGCCATGACTGGTGAGATTACGCTTAGGGGTAAAGTACTACCTGTTGGAGGAATTAAAGAAAAAATACTGGCAGCCAAAAGAGCCAATATTAAAGAGATTATTTTGTGTGAAGATAATAAAAGAGATATTGACGAAATTAAAGAATCTTATATTAAAGGCTTAAAATTTTACTATGTAAGTAAAATGGAAGAGGTGTTAGAAATAGCTTTAACCAAACAAAAGGTGAAAAATGCTAAGAAATTAGATTAATTTAGACTCTTCTTTTAATATCATAAGAATAATTATACCTTACCGTAAAGCATAAAAAAAGGAGACAATGAGTCTCCTTTTTTTATGCTTTGTAATTTTACCAAAAACACAACAACATCAAGTTTTTTTATTGTTTAAAAGTAGATTTTTAAAACAAAACAGTCGTCACATTGTTCTTGAAGTGCTATTTTAAATACGGAAGGGAGTCTATTTATGTAATTGTCAAAATAACACCTTTTAAAAAATAACAGT
>Ga0209093_1001853_pt1 | contig 11978 bp, 15 predicted proteins | sample SidtaG_4_FD_187450 | JGI IMG/M metagenome (GOLD analysis project Ga0209093, IMG submission 187450) | Marine algal microbial communities from Sidmouth, United Kingdom - Sidmouth_Male1 metaG (SPAdes) (version 2) | ecosystem: Host-associated > Algae > Red algae > Unclassified | place: Sidmouth...
ACGAGGAGCGGGGGGGGGCGTGTGGGGGGGGCGCGATGAGCGGGGGGGGATGAGTGGGGGGGGGGAGCAGCGGCAGCTACTCAGGGCGGAGCCGATCACAGAGAACAAAGATGGGGTGGGCCGTCCTAAAGAAGGAGGCGTGGACCTGGGGGCAAGTTGATGAGCTGGCCCAGAGATGCGTGAGGCGCCCGTGCTACATGGGACAGTGAGGCCGACCTCATAATTGAGACGAAGACTGCCGCAAGGATGACAGCAAGCGCGGTCGAAAACGGCGGCAGCCTCAGTCAGCCCACTGGATGCTCGCGTTGTATCGGCGCACGTGGTGGACGGCACTGTCTTTCATTGCAGACGAGTCGCAGCGATCGCGAAGATGATTCCACCATTCCATATTATTAGCATACGTTCGTCCAACAAGTCTCATATCGTTATCCGATACACGACCGAGGTGCCAACTCTGTGCACTCGAAAAATCTGAGTGTGTCAACTTCTTGTACGCGGGCGCAAAAAGAAATAATCGGCACCCGAGAAGGAAAAACATCTGGCTCCTTACTCGAACTTAAGACACACAACAGGGCCGGATACTTCACTCAGGACAAAAAGTGGTACTCATGAAAGGGCCTGATTGGATGGACCAGAACACGCACTCCCGCTTCTCAGAGACCAAGGAGGAGCTCCTCGTACGTGTCGCCCCCCTAGACGGGGCTGTCCAAGTGGACGTCCCGTTCACCCTGCGCCAGGACCTCCTGCGGTTGGAACACGACGTGGTACGCGCTGGTCATCCTGGGGTCAACCGGATGTACGCCGCCATCAGGCGCCACTACTACTGGGAGTCCATGGCCGCGGACGTGTACGACTGGGTGGCCAGTTGTGCGTCTTGCGCCAGGAACAGGATCGCATCAAGGCGATGCACGGCGATGCTCAAGTTGTTCCCGGCGACAGACCCCTTCGCGAGCCTGTCTGTGGACCTCCTCGGACCTTTGACAGAGACCAATACCGGGAGCGTCTTCCTCCTCATCATTGTAGACCGGTTCCCTCAGCTGGTCCGAGCCGTCCCCCTGGCTGGCATCACCGCGACGGACGTCTCGTCGGCGTTCTGCCGGGATTGGATTTCCGTGTATGGGCCCCCGGACACAGTCCTGACGGAGAACGGACCCCAGTTCGCCTCCCTGTTCTTCCAGGGTGTGTGTAGCCTGATGGGCATCCGGAACCTGTACACGTCCACGTACCACCGGCAAACCAATGGCCAGGTCGAGCGCTTCAACAAGACGTTCGTGGACATGTTCATGCACGTCATCGAGGACCACCAGGACAACTGGGACGAGCTCGTCTCCGTGTTGGCGCTGGCGTACAACTCGAGAACCCACCGAACTACGGGCGTGGCCCCCATGGACTTGGTCACCCCACGGCGCCTTAGAAACTTCTCCCTGGAACGGATGCCGGACTGCATGACGCCGGACCCGAGCCAGTCGGTGGCCGAGGCCAAGGACGCCTTTCTGGAGTCGCTCAAGGCCTTGCTCCCCCAAGTACGGGACTCGATTGCCAAGACACAAGCCCGGTACAAGAGGGACTAGGAAAAGAAAGTCCGCCCTCGCCGGGTAGCGGTGACCAGTGGTGACTGGGTGTGCCTGTGGAACCACACCCGGAAGCACATGCTCGACCCTAAGGTGACAGGGCCGTACGAGGTGTTGGAGACCTACGGGAGAACCTACCTGATTGACCAAGACGGACTCCCTTACCGGGTGAGCGGCGACCATGTGGTGCCAACGGGTCCTGAGGACCCCGCGAACCGGCCCAAGCAACTGCAAGTGGCCATATCAGACGCGCTCCAACCGGGTGGGTCCGAGTTTGTGTTCGAGCGGTTCGTGGACTACACCTGGGACGAGGAGGGGGTGCTCTGCCTGCTGGTCCGCTGGTTTGGCTATGGGCCGGAAGACGACACCTGGCAACACTCGGGTCGCCTACCGGTAAGGGCCGTGTATCGGTATTGTCGTCGCAAGGGGCTTCTCCCCCAGGATCCAGACAAGGCGGAGCCGGGTCGGGACGCCCAGGAGGCGTGACGGGACAGCCGAGAGACAACAAATCCTCGTTTATGCACGTACCATGTCTCCCGATTCATCCCTCGCCAAGGGTCCGGGAACTACCCTGGCCAATACAAAGCACACGCAGGCTCCCTAAACCGACCAACACCGACCTGGGGCACGACGCTTCAGTCCAGACGAGGACAAGTCGACGACGGACCCTCATAACCGGACGGACCATCTTGGCCACCGTAAGTACGACCATACCCACGCGTGGTATCAACCGGGGTGCTCGCCCGAGGACGCGACTCGTGCCAGCTGTTCCCCGGCCACGTCTGGTTGCCGCCACCGCCGGTGCCACGCTGGGGGCGCCCAGGTGCGTCGCGATACAAGGTCTCGTTGGCTCCCGCGGCCTCTTCTCGCAGATCACCGGTGCCCGACCCGCGGGCGCGCCAAGTACCTGCCTGCTCCGCCCGGCGAAGATGGTTCTCCTGCCGCTGCTGATGGACGTTCAAGAGGCGCCAGAGCTGGTCGTTGACGCCGGCACGGGACCACCCCTACATGACCGCCTCCAGAGCCTCGGGGTCCCCCACCGGGTGCGTCTCCACCCAAATGAGCAAGTCGTTCGACAAGCTCCCAAGCATGTCGACCAGCGAGACCAAGAGCACGCTGGTGGGAAAATCCAGCCGACGCCCCACGGAGGCGTCCGACAAGAAGCTCCAGCCAGGCCTCACCCTCCGACCCCAGCGTTGCCGAGGTATCGGACAGGAGTGAGTCTGGCACCGGGGGGGCCAACGGCAAGCGGTTGACCGTCGCAACCCTGGCCACAGGTCTCACCACGGGAGTCGCAGGGTCCGCCCGAGACGAAGGAGCCGTCGTCGCCAACGTCACAGGGCTGGCGAGAAGGGAAGCACGGGGAGGCGGCACCAGTTGATGACCCTGGAAAGGCAGACCACCCAAGGGCGAAGAGCCAGAACCACCGGCTCGCTGCGCCGCGGCGGACGCCCACCCCGAAGGGACCCCGAACGACGCAAGGGGAACTTGGGCGCGGCCCAGAGGTGCCTCCGCCAGGACCGCCATGCAAGACGCCGGGATCGAGTACGCCGCGGCGTCAAGGGGGTCCTGGATGACTATGCGCATCCCCTCGGTGTCGTGTCGGGTCACCACCGTGAGCCACCCATCCCTGTCCCGACGGGAAGTATCAAGACAGCGCACGGCGTCGTGGAAGGCTTGGTCCTTGACCGGGAGAGCCGCCCGCAGAGCCAGCATGGTCTTAAAGAAGTCCGAGGCATCGGCGTCATCACCGGCGAAGCTCCTCCGGCTCGTGCTGCTTGACCCAGACAAACAAGGCGTCCGAGAACAGCCAGAAACGGCCGTCACGCGCCTCCTCGTACCAGCGGTTGCCCGCAATCACCAAGTACTCGGCCACCCAGATGGCCATCGTGACCGAGTGCGCGTCCCGACACGACCGGTAGATCTCAACCCGGGCGTAGTACGCCACCAAGGAGCCCTCAGTTGTAGTACTACGCCAGAGGCGCTGTACTGGTGGATGTGGGCGCTGGTGCGCGGAAACCGGCCGGCGGGTGGTGTGTCGCCTTTATTGCGTGCCGCTGCGGCTTGTGAGCGCCTTAGGCGCACTTGCCCGGGTGAGCTCGTCGGCTAGTTATGTGCTGACAGCGGGGCGGGTCAAGTCAGATGGAGGAGAGTCATGCATTGGATGGAACTATCTGCATCGTAGGTATTCGTCAGCGCGGGACTGGGCCAACTAGTGGCCCCGGTTCCCGCGCAGCGGTTTCCGCCTTTTAAGGACGAAGGGCAACGACGGTGGGAGGCACCATCGTCGCCGGCAAGTAAACCGTGTCTTCATGTCTTGGCGTTTCGATCGGCCCGACTTCCTGGACCTCGAGTCCCATAGCGGGTGTCGCGCGAGCGGCCGAGACGGCCGTTACTTCCCTCCTCTCCGAGGTGATCGGGATCCATTGTACTACATTTGGCGCTCCGGGTAAGACTCTGACATTGCTAGCGCGGTGCCGGGGACGAGCCATGGTGGTGCATCGATCGCGTGACCCCAGAGGGGTTGTCTTGGGTGTAACTTTGACGGTCGAGCGAGGACGTCCCGAGGGACCGTGCTTCCTGTTGTCTTTTCGGATTGCGGATTTCCCTCTCCTTCCCCGCTTAACGATGTCGCGTGGTAGATCGACGTGCCTGACAAGCATCAAGAGCTACCACGCCATCGGCGGGAGACGACGGCACGCTGGCGCGGCCAACCCGGGACCCGGGTGTTTAGCAGAGGGCCGGCCCCGGCTTGGCGGCGGTGGTACGGTGGTAGGTGAGTTGGACTCCCTACACGAGGACCCCGGCCACACGCCGACCAGCGGGACTCGGCCCCCCATCATCCGGAACGGGTGGCTGCGGGCACGGTGTGCCTTGATGGCCGCCAGGGGGCCTCCAATGAACCCCTGGAATCAAGGCTCGCCGGGCTATGGGACGGTGGCCACTTCCCATTGGGGCGCGGGTGACGTCAAGCGGTGCTTGGCCGGTGAGCTGTGTCGGTTGTGGCGATGTCTCTAAAAAGTTCATCCCGACCGCGCCCCGGTACGATTGAGCTGGCGTCCTTGGAGCTGGGCTACGTTGGTGCACCGGATTGGCGACCCGGAAAGCGGCGGTGCTCAGCGCTGGAGAGCGCTCCCATGAATTCCCGGCGGGGTAATCGACGGAGGAGCGTGAGGCGGACGAAGACCAAGATTCTTGGCGGGGTCGACACCATCGGTGTCTTCCCCCGGCCTCGCCGGAACTGTGGGTCGGGCTTTGCTCGTGGCAGCCCATCCCGGTGATGACGCCCTGTCAAGTTTCTCGGAGAACCTCCGGCCCCACGCGGGGTACCTCGGCAGACAGCGGTACTTTGTTGCAAGAAGGACCGGGAAAGATAAGACGTGACTAGTATCGCACAACGCGAGAGAAGGAGGAAGCAGATAATTGGGCGAGCCCAAGACATAAGGGGAGCTGCTGCGATAACGACGACGAGCCGTAGGGAACCTCAGCACCGACGGCAATGACAAAGTGTGGTCACCAACGTCGCCGCAGCAGTCGGATCCGCAGCCGTAGCCGGCCGACATGGGCGCCACCGTCCTCTTCCCCCGAGCCCAGATCGAGCCGACGGAACCGGCCCCGCCGGCACGCACGCCTACGAGACGCCCTTCTGGGGCGGGCGCTGCCTGGTCACCAGCGCTTCGCCACGGGAGGGGTCGGGTCGGCTCGCAGCGATGCGTGCTTGCGGCGGCAGAGCCGCCACGGTCGGCCCCGTTGAGGAGTGGGAGGGGCGACGCCGGTGCCGGGCGTCGGCGCACGCGGCCTGTCCGTCCCCGTGCCGTGTGGACGACAGCACGGGCAGAGGCGCAGCGGCGATTGACGCCCCTGACAGGGGCTGCCGCTCGTTGGCAACGCAGGGCATCCCCGCGGCCGAATGGTCGTCGACGACGCCGGCGGCGCGTCGGCGGCGTCGAAGACTGAGTCGTTGACGGCGACGGATCAAGGGCGTCGTCGACGCGATCAGAGGCGGCGGCGCGACGGGCCGACATCGGCGTCGCCGTCCTCTTCCCCCGAACCGAGATCGAGCCGACGGAACCGGCCCTGCCGGCACGCATGCCCACGAGACTCCCTTCTGGGGCTGGCGCTGCCTGGTCACCAGCGCTTCGCCCCGGGAGAGGTCGGGTCGGCTCGCAGCGATGCGTGCTTGCGGCGGCAGAGCCGCCACGGTCGGCCCCGTTGAGGAGGGGGAAGGGCGACGCCCGTGCCGGGCGTCGGCGCACGCAGCCTGTCCGTCCCCGTGTCTTGGGGACAACCACGCGGGCAGAGGCGCAGCGGCGGGTGACGCCCCTGACAGGGGTTGCCGCTCGTCGGCAGTGAGGGGCATCCCCGAGGACAGACCGTCGCGATCGGCGGCGACTGGACTTCGGAGGCGTCGACGACAACGAGAAGGACGGCGACGCGTCAAGAACGTCGTCGACGCGATCGAAGTCGTCCGCACAACGGGCGGAGATCGGCTTCGCGTTCCTCTTCCCCCGAACTGAGATTGAGCGGACGGTCCCGGCACCGCCGGCACGCATGGCGACGAATCCGCCCTCTGGGACGAACGCTGATCGACAGACAGCGCCCTGCCCGCGAGGGGGCGTGATCGGGTCGACGCGGTGCGTGCTAGGGGCGGCGCAGCCGTAATGGTTGGCGTCGTTGAGGAGGGGGAGGGGTGACGCCCATGCGGTTGCCCGGGATTATGTCCGGGAGGGTGAGCCGCGACGCCCGTTCGGGGCGTCGTCCCATGCGGTTTGGCCGCTCACGCGTCGTCGGGAGCCGGCGCGAGCAGGGACCCGCAGACGAGTCATGCCGCTGACTGGGATGCACGCGCGTTGGACGCGCGGGCCAACCCTGAGGACAGTCGGTCGTGAGGGACGGCGAATGGATGTCGGGCGGCGTCGACGGCAAAGGCCGTGACGGCGACGCGTCAAGGGCGTCGCCGACGCGATCAATTTCGGCGTCGCCAATGGCGATGGTCGGCATCGCCCTCCTCTTCCGCGGACTTGAGATAGAGCCGACAGTCCCGGCCCCGCCCGCACGCGTGGCGTCGAACCCGCCTTTTGGGGCGGGCGCTGATTGGCAAACAGCGCTCTGCCCGGGAGGGGTCGTGGACGGGTCGACGCGATGCGCCCTCGGGGCAGAGGAGCCGCGACAGTCGGAGACATCGAAGATGGGAAACAGCGACGCCAATGCGGGGCGCCCGCGCGTTTTCGCCTGCCCCCGTCATAGTCGGCGGGCGCGGTGACGCCGACGGGGGGAGGTCGTCCCGTCGTCCGATTCGCGCTGCGACGACGGCGGCGCGGGCTCCGCGAGGCTTGCTTCCCCTCTGGCGTAGGGGGAAGTCGGGGGCCGCAACGCCCTCGGCGTGGGGTCGCACCGCCCCTGGCGGCCGGCGGCGGCGGCGGCAACGACAGAAAGCTTCTGCCAGCGCGGTGCAGTGGCCCCGCCCGATCGATAACGGTGCAATCGGCGGCCGTCCTGCCCTGGGGGCGGGGCGCAGATTCCTCTGCTTCTCCGTAGCGGGCGGGCACTGTCCGCCTGTGTCGCCGGGGGGGTTGCCATCGTCGGTGTCGGATGCCGTCGGCCTTCACGTGTGGTCCACGGGATCGCCTCTTCTCCCCGTCAACGCGGCCCTGGGCCGGCGCACCGTGTGCGGCGGTTTTCCGGGTCTCCCGTTTCGCGCGTCGATGCGCTATTGGCGGTCTCCGTCGTGTGGCGCAGACGCCGCAGTCTCAGACGGGGGATATGTAGTCCTACGCCAGAGGCGCTGTACTGGTGGCTGTGGGCGCTGGTGCGCGGAAGCCGGCCGGCCGGTGGTGTCTCGCATTTGTGGCGTGCCGCTGCGACTGGTGAGCGCCTTAGGCGCACTTGTCCGGGTGAGCTCGTCGGCTAGTTATGTTCTGACAGCGGGGCGGGTCATTCCAGATGGAGGAGTGTCATGCACTGGAGGGAATTATCTGCATCATAGGTATTTGGCAGCGCGGGACCGGGCCAACTAGTGGCCCCGGTTCCCGCGCAGCGCTTTCCGCCCTTTCAGGACGAAGAGCGACGACGGTGGGAGGCACCGTCTTCGCCGGAAAGTAAACCGTGTCTTCATGTCATGGCGTTTCGATCGGCCCGACTTTCTGGACCTAGAGTCCCATAGCGGGTGTCGCGCGAGCGGCCGAGACGGCCGTTACCTCCCTCCTCTCAGAGGTGATCGCGATCCATTGTACTACAACAGTGGTGAACCCAATCGGGGTGTCCATCTGGGCGAACCAAGTGGGCACCGCGGCGAAGAACTTGGTGCGCATCACCGGGGGAAGGCGCCAAAACTCTTGGTGGTTTCAGCTGATCAGGCAGCCCCGGCGACGCGCCCGCTGCTCGGAGTTGGCATGAGATGACGAGGCCATGATGGGCTGTCTACGCAAGTAAGGAACCGGAATCGGCATGCATAGCAGGGTGGGGTCCGCTGGCGGCGCGGCCAAGGCCTTCACCCGTGACACCGTCGCGGCCAACCACCCGAGGTACTCATCCTCGATCGGCGCTCGGATAACCGGCGCAGAGATGATAGCGTCGTAGCGCACGACGGGATCCCGGACCAAGCAATCGGGGAGGCCGGCAAGACGAGTAGCCCAGGCGCTACCCGGAGGACAAGGCGTGCGGTCAGAGTCAAGGGCCAAACCCGGAGCGGAGTGCACAACCTCCCCCGCCCCGGGGTCAGCCGAGACAAGCGCCGTCGTGTCCAGCCGCGTCAAGAACCCTCGCCGCTGCTCCCGGGTCCAGCTCAGTGCCAGGTCGGGGCGCATGGCCAGGAACCCCTGGAGGCGCTCCGACGAGTTGACGTCCTCGGGCGGCGCCGGCACGACACCAACGACCACCCGGTACAGGCGCATTAACATGGCGGGTTCCAGGAGACTCGGAGGGGGCGCGACGCCCGCCCTAGCCGCGGGCAAGGCCACGCCAGGGATGACCCCTCCGACGGGCGCCGGGCTCGTGCCGGGGGGACCGCCATGCTCCTCAGAGTGGTCGTCCGACCCCGGCGCTACCTCCACGGACCCTGACGACGACATCTTGAACTTGGTCGGGGACGCCTTGATCTTGCCCTTGGCCTTGGACTGGGACTCCTTGCCCTTTTGCCGGCTACCTCCACCAAGAACGGACCTCCTCTGGGGGACAAGGTGGGGACTGGGGATGGTGGGCCTGGTTCAGGGTCCCACGGGGATAAGTTGTGCACCAGTGGAACAAGACAAGGGGCGGGGGGACGCACGTGCGGACTCGCCCTCACCCGGGCGTGTACCCTCCTCCTCGCTCTTACCCTGGACAGCCCGCGTCCCAGCCCCGACGGTCCTCCTCCTCCCCACGGTCCACCCTCACGCGGGGAACCGGTCGGCCCCGAGATCGGGACGGACGGCAGCGCGGCACGCACGCCACCCCGTGAGACCCGCGGGACACCGAAGGGTCGTGACGAGGCGCCTGTTGGGGAACCGCCTGAGCTGGCCCGGGACGGACCACGCTGAGAAGGGAGCTATGTCGCATTTCGCGTCCCGGCCCACGCCCGTTGGCTGGCCAGGAGGTCGATGGCGCGCCGGGCGACGCCGATGACGTGTCACGCCGCCGATTGGACAGGTGGCGCTGTCGGTGCTGGTTGGGATCTTGATTGATTGTGGGTCGTTTTCATTTGTATTTCAATTGCTTGAATTATCTGCTTTACAGTAGGAGGGTCCACTATTAGGGATCCCCAGATCTCCCCATGGGGAGACTACTGCGTGGGATTCGGGGCCATGTGGGCCCGCTTGCTCGGTTAGCTTAAGGGGACAGCGGGGCGCCCGTGGCCCGGCTTCCCCACAAAAAAATAACTGCGTTCTCACCTCCTTCCTCCCGCTTCGCGCCTCCGGGTGTTTTCGTAGGTGACCGTGTCACCGGGAGAGCGTAGAGCGAGGGTGTGCGGGTGGGTTCCCTCAGCTGGGCAGGTGTCCCCATCTGTTCCTGTGGGCTGGGGTGACACGGAGTTTTATGCGACAGAAAGCTCCAGCTGTGCGGCCATCAGGAGAACTCCGAGACTCCTCCTTTGTTGACTGCGACTCGTCGCTGCTGCCGGGCTCGAACACGGGACTTCAGCCCGAGTTCTGATGCAAATTGTTCGACTGTTCTGTGTGCAGCCGACGGCGTAAGCAGGATCTCAGAGGTGGGTTCGATTTGGGGACTTCGTTCTCGAATGCAACTCTAATAGTTTGCTGTTCTTTCCTTTTCCATTCTTGCTCAGTTCTCCTACGTTTCTTCTCTCAGGATGTCGCAGTAAAGCGGTGTCGACGCCGTTCGCATGACGCAGCACCACCCAAGAGATCCACCGGCACGCCGCTGCAGGTCGTGATGACGAAGTGCTCATGCCCAGCATATATGTTGAAGCACCACAGCGATAAAAGGGATAAAACAGCCCCACGCGGCACACAACCCGGCCCAAGACGGAGCGGGCGCCGCCGACGGTGGCACGACGGGCGGGAGGCGCTAGTTCCCGCGGGTGAGGAGATAGCTGCCCGCTAGAGGAGACCGAGGAGCGCCCGCGAGCGAGTGGAGGCGGCGGCAGCGGCGACCCGGCAGGGGCCGGTGGAAAGGCGAGTGTGGCGCCAGGAACCACGCCAGTGCTAGCACACGGTGTCGAAGGCAGCAGCGGCGTCGGCAACGTCGCTCTCGCGTCGCCGCCGCCGCTTGCTCTGCGATGGCCGACCAGTCCCTTGCGGCGCGCCACCCCCCACCTCCACCACCGTCGGCGAGGAGGTTCCGCGTCTGTCGCCGCCGCCCCCCGCGCCCGCCGCGCCGCCGCCGGTGCCGCCACCGCCGCCGCACGGAGGTCAAAGGACGGCCCCGCGGCGGCGGTGGGGCCGGCCACCCCCACAGCAGTCGGGTCTGGGCCGGCGGTTGATGTGACCACCGCCGGCGCAGACAGGGGGGTGGTGGACGAGGACAGCCGCAGGGAGGTCCAACACGGCGGCGGCGGCCGGCGCCGCAGCCACCTTCCGGCGAGCGGTGGCGACAGGGGATCCCCAGCGCCACCACGGCGGCGGCGGCGGCGGCGCGCCGCCGACTGCGAGTGGCGGGCGTCGCGAGCGCCGCCGACCGCGTGCCGTCAGGACATGCGGTGCCTCCCGCATAAATCGCGACGAGCGAGGCGGCCGGCAGCTGTCTTGTGGACACCTTGGCTGTCTCTAAGGGCAGGTAAATGTCCGACGCCGAGGTGTGAACCGGTGCAACGCTGGAGCGGCGGCAATGCTGGGCAGTGCGGGCACAAGCACGAAGATACTGACTGTCTCCCTTTCGCACACTCTCCCCGCCTCATCACTCGGGGCACCACAATAGGCCACAAGCACGACCAGAGAAATCAGCACCGCTCATACAGTGGGTGATACAGAAAGAGCTTTGCCACCCAACAAAGTGCGGTACAAGACGCCCAGCAGCCATCACCTGCACGAACGCACCAGCTCAGACCTCGCACGCCGCGTAATGTCACCATCCCACACTCCACAGCATCACGCGACACGTTAACTGACAACAACTGCACAGCCCACAGTTTGAGCACACGCACCAGAAGCCCCATTTGTCGTTTGAGAATCTCAACGAACGAGACCTCGGGCCCTTTTAAAGTCGCCGCCGTTCCATGCAGCTGCGTCTGGTGCCGTTCAGGTGCAAGATGCGGCGTCAGCCGACGCGGCGCGTTCGGACGACCCACCCACACCACCGCCGCGCTCAGATGCACAGTCTTGCCGACCGAAGCCTGCGACAGAGCCAAACAGAAGACCGCATCAAGGGCACTCATACCATATGCGGGCACCAGGAGGAATGCTGAATCTGTCACGGCCTATTGAGTGGGAGCAATCTGCATTAACGCACCCGCACCGGGCAGTCAGTTGCCTTACGCTGTCGCCGAGATAAATGACAACAGGCCTCCGGGGAACCGTTCCGGATACGACGTAGATGGAGACCTGAGCATAATGCGACACAGAGGAATTAGGCTGCATGCTGTGAGGGGCCCCACCGCACTGCGGACACACCTCGGCAGCGGGGTGTGGCGCAGCAGGAGCAGTAGACGGCGAGGGGGGACGGAGCGGCGTCGACGAGTGATGTGACAACACGCCCAGCCTACCCCACCCAGTCGGGGGGAAGGCGAGCCAGGCCGTGTCGCCGGGTAGTCCTGTCGGGGAATGCCCGCCCCGGAAGGAAACCCCGAAGAGCACACACGCACGGCGTCGACCGGGGGAAGACGCCCCGAGCGACAAGCACGAGTTTGTGGCAGCATGGCCACACGGAGGCCATCTGGACTTGACAGCTGATGGGGCCATTAAGTGGAAGGCCCACAGGCGGACACGCCGTTGAGGCGGGTCTTGCTCGGAGCTCGCCTAAGTGAGGCTGAGA
>Ga0209093_1001856_pt1 | contig 11963 bp, 10 predicted proteins | sample SidtaG_4_FD_187450 | JGI IMG/M metagenome (GOLD analysis project Ga0209093, IMG submission 187450) | Marine algal microbial communities from Sidmouth, United Kingdom - Sidmouth_Male1 metaG (SPAdes) (version 2) | ecosystem: Host-associated > Algae > Red algae > Unclassified | place: Sidmouth...
TGGTCGTGGTGCCTAAATTGCTGTGTACTGTTGCGAGCAAACTACTGTACGCACTATGGATTTGGTGGATATACGGCAAGAGGCTCTTTTCGCTCTTATCCGGTTTGCCGAGTTCAGCAAAACGCCCGGCGGTGGTGCGGGCGTTTGCCAATATGGTGTGATGTGCGCGAGTGAGTTGAGGCAACAGCATAAAAGGTGGCAGAAGATTGTCCTTGATTGCTGTGGTTGCCTTGTTGCTTCTGTTGGGGGTATTATTGCAGATGTGAGCGTAATTGTCTAATTGCTTTCGATAAATACTTCAAGGTTACTGGTTTGAAGTCCCACCTCATCTGTGACATTTTTCCACCTTCCGTTTAATCCTCTGGGTGGATTGGCTTTTTCTGTTGCAATAAATCCACTAATTTTATTTACCTTTAATAAAATAGTTGCGTTTTTGGTGTTCAATTTGGTAATTATCTCATCTTTTTGACTTAGCTTAGTATTGAGTTCAGTGAGTTGTCCATTCAAACCTGTTATTTCATCATCTTTTTTGTCTATTTCATCTTGTAAACTTGCAACTTCATCTTCATGGGCTTCTTTTGTTTGTTCTGCTACCTTCTCATTGTCCTCACTCATTTTTTCTGCCTCTTTTTTCTTATCCTCTTTTGCCTCAACATTATTACTTCTCAACTCATCTATCTTCCCCTCATTTTCAGCTAAAATTGCGTATATATTATCTATTTTGTCTCTGTTATCTTCAAGGTTTTTACTGATTTTTATGTCTTGTATTTTTTCGTATAGTCTTTTGATTTTAAGTTCTGTCTTATCTATCTCACCTTTTTTACTTCCTCTATTTTCAAATTCTTGCTTATCCAGAGCAACTAATTCTTTTGTAAGTGTAGCAACATTATCAATGTAAAATATCATTTGTTCTAAAGCATCATTATCTGCTTTTATTTGCTGAAAACTTGATTCATTGCCAGTACTTCCATTACCGGAAGGAATAGGATTTTTCACATTATTTCGAATAATAAAAATAAGTAGCGGAATAGTACAAAGATAGAGTATTGCAGCTTTAAAAAAAGCAATAAGTCTTTGATTACGATTATTAACTTGTCCTATAGTTGCCATAATTGAGCGATTTTAGCCAGTTGTTTTCTTTTCTTCTTCGGGAGTTGTATCGACAATAGATATGACTTCGGTTTCAATTTTTTTCCATCCGAAATTCTTGACAGGTAATCCGGTTTTATCGTCATACAATTTGTGTAAAAATACTGAAAATTGATGAATAACTTGAACTGCCTTATCTATCCTCTCATGTTCATATTCAAATTCTATGAGGTCAGTTACAGGTTGAATATCATGAATTTGTAGCGATTCTTTTAGGTAATTTTGCAGGGAATTTTGAGCGAGATTGCCTTCTAAGCTATCCAAGCGAATTTTTATGCGCCAAGCCAATTGCTGAAAGGCAGTCAATGTAAAAATAAAAGGTTGTTCTTTGAGATGAACAAAGGAAGGAATCATATCTATGACTTTCTCCATGATAGATACTGTTAAACTTTTGCCTGCTTCTGTAAGTGTCTGATTTTTCGAATTACCTATTTTTTCTATATTTTTGAGTGTGTTTTTCAAATTATCTAAGAGTCGAACACTCAAGCCGTTTTTCCACTCAGTAAATTTATTAAGGAGTTCGTTTGAGGCATTCACCGCCATACAGGGAGGGATATATTGTTCGTCTTTTTCTACTCCATCATTAGTTTTGACGAGACGACCTATGACCAATTGAGCATTGCCGTCAATCATCTGACGCGATATTTCCTGATAATTGCAAATACTCAAATACGTATTGGGTATAGTATAGGGTTGTCTTGGAGGATTTTCACCGGGTAAGTTTTCGCCGTAGCCTTTTCTATTATATATGTCAATATTGGCGACAACATAAAGTGCCTGTTCATCACTGTTTTTCAATCGTTCAAATATGGATGCTTTGTCAATTCTGTATTCTTCCAAATGTTGTTGTTGCGGTTCAATAGCAATGACAGCACCTCCGGGAGTAACGGCGTGGCAGGTCAGTAAATTCAGAACGATTTGGTCGGATTGGTCTAATTTAAAAAATAAATCACAAGAAGATGCTGTTCCTTTCTGTGGGATTAATCCGTAGTTATACGATGTTTGATATAATCCGATGTGATCAAGCAATTCGTTGCGTATGGCATATTCCATGCCTTGAAAGTGATTTTTACTCACCTTCATACCGTCTTGCCAATTGATATGCAGCTTTTTCATTTATTCTTGGTTTGTTCCGTTTGAATGACTTATCGTTCCGTGATAATGATTTCGTCGTCGTCGCTGATTGAGGGAGTCGTTGCGATATTTATATCCGGTTCCGTTGATTTATATTCTTCACCCATAGTTACCCTCCTTGCTTCTACGAAATCCCCTTCCTTTATTTGGCTGAAAGCACTTTTATAGGGGTCAATAATAAATTGTCGTCCGCGTTTTGTTTTTCGCCCATAAAAAAGCCAGCCTATCGTTTGGTGTTGTTCGTTTTTATTGAGATTCGTGATAGGGTAGGTATTGTCTTCATTATAGTCTGACACAAAATTTTGAAAGAAATCTCCAAAGGCGGCGTTTTTGGGCATTCTTGCACGGTGGTCGGTAATTTTTCCCGCCTGATAATCTTCTGAGCGTGTAAACATATTCAAATACACAAACACCACATTATCATCACTCAAATTCAACTTACGTGCATCCGTTTCGGGAAATTTCCAAGCCACAAATCTTTTTTGAGGGATTTGTAAAATAAAATCATACAGCCGCAAAAATAAATACGGAATGGGCAGCCACAAAACCGCCCGAACCATTTTGCCGTGAAGTCCTAATTCGAAATCAAATACTTTTTCTAAGCCCCACACCCACAATCCGGCGTGAAAGCCTAATGCGACTGCGAGTGTTGCCGCTAAAGTCAAGACTGTTTCGGGCAAAAATGAGGTACGTTCCGCCCATTCGTAGTAACTGAACAATAACCAAACGTGAAAAACCCCGAAAGCAAACATGCTAAGTTGAGTCAGCCAAAACCCGACCCCGGCATTTTGCGTGTAAAAAATACCGATGAGTCCGAATACAAAGAGAAATACTATAGTAATCAAGAGGTAGAATATAATACCTTTTCGTCCAAATTTTCGGTCATTTCTTTGAATGATAAACAAAGCTATCGCCGCAATCAATACGCCGACGGCAAGTAGTACCAATGTTATGATTTTTGTACTCATTATCAAATGAATGTAGTGTATCCGAGAATATCGTTACAGTTTTTTGTATCGGTATCTGTATGTTCAAATTCAAATGTTCTTTCTTGCTCTATCATATCTAATTCCAAGTCTTTATCTGCATCAATCGGGAGGAAGAAACGCTGCAAAATATTTAATAACTTATGTTGATTGCGTCCGGGTAAATATTTCAAAGTTTCCTCTGCACTCAAACCTGTAATTTTGATTTGCAGTCCGGTTATCCAATCTTCAAATGTCTGGCCAAGTACGAGTGTTTCTCCTAAAAAGAAATTACCTAAGGTTTGTACATTATTTTGGTCAATATGGCTTGTGTTGCTTTCTACGATTTCTATGTGGACATTATCTCCGAGTATTAAGGAAAATACCGTATTTAATTCCTCCAATCTACCTTTATAGCGAAAAGTATATGGCAGAAAAAATAGCAAGGCAATGATTTTTTTATTGTCTATGCCGTTAGTGTCTAATTCCCAAAGTTCCTTTGCAAAGGCAGCTGTTTCTCGTTCATTTCTAAAGCCAGATAATACGGCACGTTCCTGCAGTTCTAAAAAAATCCTTTGGTTATAAAATTCCTGCTCAATAGGCGCAAAGAAATCTCTGGCGGCTTGTTTTTCTTTCTGTTCAATTTCAACGCCTTGTTTAGCTTGTTCGAGCGTTGAGCGTTTTTGTTCTTTTCTTAAATCGTGAAAAATTCCTTTCGGCAAACTGTCATATATCCCCTCGCGCCATATCGAAAAAACAAAATTTTTAAAGACATTGAGTTTTTCATCCTTATCAAGATGTATCTCATTAACATCCCTGCGATACCCTCTGCGAAACAAACCCAATGTTTTTACCTTTTTTTCATTGAGTTTAATTTGCTTATTATCAATAAGTTCAGATAGTAGTGCCTCTACCTTGATGTCATTATTCAGGTGAGCTATTTTTTTCAGCAAATTTTCATAATCTTCAATTCTCATTCGCGTCACCTGTTTTTTAATTTACAAAAACTTCAATGGGTAAGTAAGAAGCCGACTTTTCATTGAGTTCTACCGTTAATTTTTCAGTCAGATAAGTCATATATTGGGGATTACTGTCGTTTTTGAGCGTGATAAATACATTCAACGTTCGGATAAAACCTTCTCTTTTGCCCTGTCCGATTTTTGCTCCTTTTTCAATACGCCAGTCGCGGATATTTTCACCTGCTACCTGATAACAATAAAACCTAATATCTTCTTCCGTAACGATTTTATCTTTTACAGTCAATGCAGAACGGAACAAACTCAAATGGTCTTTTTTCAAAGCCCCATCTTCTCCCCCGACGGATGTAGTCATTAATTTTAAGCCCTTATCGTCATATCCACCTCTTGAGGAATCTACGGTGGTCAAAGGTTCGCCAAGCGGAATATTTTTCGCTGCCGCTCCCTTCGTTGACCAAAAACGGACGACGACATATTCTTTTTCAGCCGGAGGAAATGCAATGAAAATTTTATGTTCCATGACACTTTCGCGGCGGGTTTCATTCATTTTTCCCCGAATATCATTAACGGATTTTTGTATGTCTTTAAGGTTTCGGATAATGATATTGCTGCCGCCCAAAGCATTATATATAGATGTTTCTTCCCGAATGATTTGAAGGACATTCTCCATATATTCCATGGAAGCCCTTTTGTCAAAACGATGTACACCTTGTTTGCGTAGGGCATATATTTTTGATTCCTTATTCTTATTGTCTCCTTTGACGAACTGCGAAAAAGGTTTTTCGATGTAATACTTCTTCGTGTCAGACGACTTGACATCCTCAATACCGTAAAAATCTTCGCCTTTGACATTCAATACAAACATATTAAATGCCTCGTTGAGCGAAAAGGGATGTGGTTTGTGAAAACGCCTGTTGACCACCGGAAAGCAATTAATTTGACCGATTAATTTGTAGAGCGTATCTGTCAGTGTTTTTTCTGAGGAAAATGAAGCGCGGGAAAAATCCGTTTTTATCCAAAGGATGTCCTTTTTTAGCTCGCCTTCCAAATTTTCGACACCAAAACAATCTACCAATTCTTTAGGATATAATTGCAGTTTTAAATCACTGAATTGTTTGTTTTCGGGTAATGTTACGGTTACAAATTTGTGATTATAATAAGCGTTAATTTCAGATTCATGTTGGCGAATAAGATGAAATTCAGCAAACTTTTCGGAATTACCGTCACTTTCCGCTAAACGGAGTCCTCTTGAACCGTTCAATTCCATATCCTCTGTTTGCCACCTTGACGAAAACAACAACTCGTCCAAGCGGTTGGGATTACTTTCAAAAGGCAAATCAAAGTAGAAAGAAAGGTAATCGGTGTCAAGACTTTCTGCGTCTATCTCCAAACCTATCCAAAGTGTACCCGCCGCGAGTGAGTTATGTTCAGTCCTGAACAATTCGTCTTTGTCGGTGTAATTTTTTAGGGCAAAAAAGGAATTTCCCGAAGCCATGTAAGCAACTGTTCCGTTCAAGAGTTGAAATTCGCCCGTAGGCATAAACATAAATTTTTCTTCTTCGGAAAAGGTATAACTGAATTTATCTTTGAATTTGTCCGTTATAATTTGGCTGTCTTTTATCGGGGCATGAAGCACCGCATGGGCAGGCTTCGGACCAATATACGCATCGGGTATCAAGACCCCCGCGAGGTGGGTCAACATTCTTGTTTTGGAGGATTCTATTTCGTCCGCAAAAATCTTAAACTCACTCGCACAGGCATTGATAAGCATCAGTACAAGCGGATCGAAGCCATCTAAGCTGCTGATATCCTGCTTGAGATATTGCTTATACACTTCGGCAGCTTCCTTGTACATACGCTGCTGAATAAGGGCTTTGTCTGTGGAGAAATCATCCATAAAAACTTAAAATTCCAAAAAACAAAATTCAAATTCCAATTCAAGTTTGTTTATGTATCTATGAGGTCGAAACTTGTTCAAGTTTGCAAGGTTATCCGCAACTTGCGTTATCGAGAATACGGACTAAAAAATAAAGTATCGGCGTATTCAAATTTTTTATTCGTGCCGTGAATACCGCCTACTATTTGAAAATCAAGCACTTGCCCACCACCACCGCCCCGATGACGGTCTCTATCTACATCAATTTTAAAGACTTCCAATACATCTATCCGATGTTCGTATTTTATAATTGCCTCTTCTAAGGCTGCTTTAATTTCTTCTTTCCAAATATTGATATTCGCGGGTACGATAAAATCCACCTCCCATATTTCGCAGCCATAAGTAGCATCGTACCGAAATTCGTTAAATTTAGACGTAATAATCAAAGAGATATTTTGAGCTATAGAGTCCTCTACCGTACAAGTGAAGGCTTCCCGTCGCTCCCGTCGAAGTACTGCCTCGAAACTGAATGGTATGTTGTAGTAGGTTGCCATTTTGTTAGTTGAGTTGAACAAGTGCACCACTTACTACAACAGGTCCTGTTCCTTTAACATCTACGGTTTTACCTTCCACAATTGTAGGTCCACCACTGCTAAGAGATCCACCATCTGCGCCAGAAAGCTCTATGGAACTACCTGATATAACGCCTATTGCTCCACCTGCATTTATACCTGCGTTTCCGTTGGTATCAATTAGTACATCTCCCCCCGAATTAATGGTTGTTCCTCCACTGCCTGCCGTAATAGTCACTTTTCCGGAATCTATGGACTTTTCATCACAAAAAGTAGCCATAATTCCTGTGTTAATGCGAGATTCATTAGTCGTATTGACACCTAAATTCTCGGAAGTAATTGTTGTCATTGCGCTTGTAAAGGTGTCCATATTTTTACTATTAATAGTGGTTGTTTCTTCTATATTTACATTCCAATTTTTAGCACTCATATCTAGGTTTTCACTCGCACTAATACTGATATTCTTACCAGACAAACTCATCTGATTATTGGTAGAAATACTAATAGAACCTCCACTATTCATTGTCATCGTAATGGAGTTTTTGCCGCTATTATTAAGTATAGTAATTGATGCTTCTCCTTCTTTATCGTTAAAAATGACTTCGTTGTTGGATCTGGTTTTGAAGGCTTTGATATTATTTTCTTCTTCGGGCCAACTCTCGGCAGGTTTAGCCTTCATATTATAAACAGAGCCGAGTACAAAGGGACGGTCAGGGTGTTGGTGAATATAACTAACCATGACCTCATCCTTTTTCTCCGGTACGATGAAGGCACCATGATCAAGTCCGGCGTGAGGTTTCACTAAACGTATCCAAGGCGTTTCTTCCTCCCCTTTTTGCCAGTGAAATTTCACTTTTATTCTGCCAAGTTTGAGGTTGGGGTCATCTTCCTCCCCCTCATCAATGTTTTCTGTAACAATGGCAAGTTCAGGTTGTGCTAATGGGATGTGGATATTAGGATTGGTAGGTGGTACTTTTACTTCGACAGGAATGGCTTGAAAACTGTTGTAATAGTCACCGTCACCACCAACATAGTGATGTATTTTAGTAATTACAAACTTTCCAAAGTCTTCAAACCCGTCAATTCTATCTTCTCCTTTGGCTGCGGTTACAGAAAGCGTTTGACCTACACCAAGTCCGATGTGGTCGCTGTCTGCATATAGGTTGACCATGCTGCTGGCTGTTTGGTCGAGATGATGTTTTACGTGTTGTTTGAGTTCATCTTCACTCTTGGTAGGCAGGACATTGAGTTGAGAAGGAACGGCTGCGAGAATTGTACCCGATTCATTATAAGCTAACTCTCCATAAGCGGGATCGTAGTCGCTGATTTCACTTTTCGCCCCAGTTGTTGTATAGACTTCACTTTTTTTGTAATCGTAAAACGCAGTTTCGTAATTGGTGGGTGCAAGGGCAAGTTTAAGTTCAAAATTGTATAAATTTCTACCCAATATAAGTGGAATAGCATCGGTATCTTCTAATTTACCGAAGACCAAACTGCTGCCATGAAAATAAATCCACTCGGAATACCTTGCTGCAATTCGCTGTAAAAAATTCAAATCGGACTCACCATATTGTACAATATATGGGATTTCAGTGGTAAAGACAGGGTCGTTGGTGTATTCCAAACCATAGTTTTCCATAATTCCGTCAACGACATCAGCAAGTGTTTTTTTAGAAAATGAACGGAAATTTCGCCCCGTATCCATCAGAATTGTTGGACTTTTCCCTTCAATCACCAAATCATTACTACTGCCATGTGAACGTGCAAAACCGATATTAGTGACAATGCCGACAAAGGGTGGACTGGAAGCATCTAATAGCAAATCGGATGTTAAGCCGATTTGTACCGCTTTCCCAATAATAGATTTAGATTTATTGAATACGAATTTTCCTTCACCTTCAATGGACTCAATGGGTACTTGAATACGAAATTCGTGATGTCCGTATATGCTTTGGTCAATATGAACATGCGTAAAACGGGTAATCTCCTGAACGCCATCAATATTGATGTATGCTATTGCTTTTTTTGCCACAGATTTGAATTTGGTTTGACAAAAATTAAGTGAAGATTTGTCAAAATATAAAAAGGGTACTCTGCAAATTCAGCCTGTACAACTGCTTTAAAATACGAGGTCAGTCATACACTTTAATATGAATAACTTTTCTTTGAGGACAAAGTCGTCTTACAAGAGATGAAGCCAAAAGTTTTATCCACTGAAATTGTATTTAAGTATAAATACTGAATTTGCAGAGTACTTAAAAGAATCAAAATGCTTGATGTAAAAACTCCAATGCTTTAAAGCATGGAATCATTACTTATACCAGTCATTTTCATGTACGCCGTCACCAATACTCAACTTTTTGGCAGAAATCGTAAATGTTTCTACCATACCGTTTTCTCCCTTTGAGCCAAACATTTCTTCGTAGGAAATCATGTAGGCATCCTCAAATTCTACGACTTTAAGGTCGGCATCTTCGGTGGGGTCCTCAAAGGTAATCTTGCCGCTCTTACGGAGTTTGGGAGACATCATCCATGTAGAATACATAGTAGTCCCGGTAGTCTCTATTGTAACGGTAACTTTGCCTCCGCGCGGTTCACTGGAGGGTTTACCAAATTGGTCGGTATCTCTATCAAATGCGTAATTACATTCCAAGACGCGAGATACTTCGCCATCGACATCTAAATTAGCACTAAAAGGCATAATAAATATTTATATGGTTAAAAAATAAAGTTTACTTTGTTATTTTGCATCTGCTTACGCACACCTCCTACTCCTGAAGGAGAGTCCGCGCTCACAAATATCTGTTTTGTTTGTGAATGATAAAATCGGCTATCCGTCTAAGTTTGCCTGCGGGGTTTACTCGGCAGACGAAGGTTGTTATAAAATGTAGTGATTTATCGCATAAAATATTCACTCCGAACAAAGGGATTCGTTTGACGAGTCTTTGCTTTACAAATATCTGTTTTATTTGTGAATGATAAAATCTAAATGACGTATTTTGAACTTGACACTTGAATTTGCACTTTATTACTTATCCGATTTGAGCAATGTCTGTATTCCAAATATAGTTATCAACTCCCTCGCCAGATGTTCCGTCCATTTTAAGGGCGAAAGTCTTTGCCGGAAAAAGCGGATCCATGACAATATGTACCAATATTCTATCCGGTCTTCCGTTGGCGGTATCTGCCTCAAATTTATTGATTCTAAAATCTTTGATTAGTTTGCTGGGACCGGTAATGCTGTTCAAAAACTTGGCTACTTGACCACGGTAAGTGTCTAACATCTGTTGGCTGGCATTTTCAAAACCTGCCTGATTCAGAAAGTCCATCACGACTTTGCCTACCCAATCATACACCCTGACCACGCTATACGTTTGAAGTCCGACATCATCTGCCGTACTCAAAGTCCTTGCACTGTAAGGCATGACGGTATTAAAATCTTTTACAAGCGGCACCAAACCCTGCTCGTCCAATAGACCGATATGCTCCATCAGCAACTCAAAGCGAACGTCCTCTGCATATTCTAAAGAACCATATCTTTTGCCTGCACGCGGTTGTGAAATCTGAATATTCGGATTATAAAGTTTACCGGCAAGTGCCATAGAAGGGGGAATCGTGAGATCATCCATTTCGTCAGCTTCTTCGTCTTTCCCTCTGCCGATTATCCAGTTGCAAGTCATCACGATATTGGTTTTGTCTAAATCGGCATAACCAGAATCTGCAAACTCTTCCAAAATACTATCGTGGCTGCTCAAATCATGAAAATCAGTCAGTAACATCACCTTATTGTCCCGCGCCATTCTTGCAAATTCATTGAGAACGGATTTGTTGCCTATACAACCCGGAACGACCATCAAAGAGTAGTTCTGCGACTTGCCGAGTTTTCCATAAGACCAAAGCAACTCATTTTCAATTTTCTCCCTGAACTCAGGTAATTTCGGATTGGTGAGTTGATCCATACTCGCATTGAGTATCGTCAGGTTTTTGATTTTATTGACTTGAGCATTTTTGAAAAATATGAATAAAGACTGATAGCTCTTTTCGAGAAGGCTTGTGGCTTCTAAGGCTGTACCAATATTTTTATTGAGCAATGCTTTCGCTTTTTCTGCTTCCTCCTTTGCCTTGTTTTTCATGTCCGTAACAGACTCCGCACTTTCTAACAAAGTCACCCACGATTTGAGACGGGTTTTCAGTTCCTGTCGCTTTTCTTTTTTACTGTCATCCCGTAAGAAAATACCGCGCTCCGCTTTTTTTCGCGGGTCTAGGCGTTTAGCATCCTCTACGGTTTTGGCAACCATGCTAAATTTTCCGTATTTGGAAAGTTGATCCACCAAGGTTTTATATTTTTCCTGAACATTGACTTGTTCTTGTTCTGGCATAATTCAAATTTTAGTTTGGATTGATATAAATGGTATTCGTTTAAAATCGTGATTCGTTTTTATTCTTCATCGCTACTTGGATCGGCTGCTTCCAATTCTTCTATCAAACTTTTGAGAATATCGATGTAAGCCGTTTTTTCTTCTGGATTAGTAAGTAGAATATTCAATTGCTCATCTGTGAGTTTTTCCATAAAACCACCAAACATTTCTTGCTTGTCGGAAATTTTATTGAGCATATCAGACTGTTCTATGATGCCTTCTCTGCCGAAGTCTTTTAGTGCGTTGAAGTTCAATGCTACTTCTTCCCCTACGCCTTCTTCATTTTCAAATTCCACCAATTTAGAAGGTTTGAATCTTTCAAATACTTCACCTACAGTCTTGCAATCCTGAATGAATTCTACATCGGCAGGTGCTTCATCCGTAAACTGTTGGGCCATCAGTATCCTGTTGTAAGGAATTTGAGGAACAGCGGCAGGTAGTTCGTTTTCGACTAGCCATGTGCCGGGCCATTTTATATCTCTGAAATCAAAAAATTTACGTGGCATTTGTTAAAGTTTCGAGTTTACGAGTTGCGAGGGTATTAACTGACTTGCAACTTGCGTTAAATTAAGTAATCAAATATTTCTGAAATGATGATAGGCTACTTTTATAGTATAGTCGTCGGACGATTGTTATTTTCAAATATTATCGTTTGTTAACAATCGTTTATCTCAATTAAACCGAATCGTCAAACGACACTTGCTCATCATTTATCATTCTTTTTCTTTCGTAACGTTCCATTTCATTTCACCATCCTGAAAATCTACAAATAGTGAATCAGCTGTATTGACTTCTCCTTTGATAATCATGGTAGAGAGAGGTTGACTCAACTGTGCTTTGATTTCCCGAAGTAGCGGACGTGCGCCAAATTC
>Ga0209093_1001863_pt1 | contig 11948 bp, 10 predicted proteins | sample SidtaG_4_FD_187450 | JGI IMG/M metagenome (GOLD analysis project Ga0209093, IMG submission 187450) | Marine algal microbial communities from Sidmouth, United Kingdom - Sidmouth_Male1 metaG (SPAdes) (version 2) | ecosystem: Host-associated > Algae > Red algae > Unclassified | place: Sidmouth...
GGGGGGGGGGGGGGGGGGGGGTGGGGGGGGGGGGGGGGGGGGGGGGGGGGGGGGGGGGGGGGGGGGGGGGGGGGGGGGGGGGGGGGCCGCCACGCTCCACTCGACCGTCGCACTTACATCGGATTGGCCCTGCGATCGACCTCGGCCGTCGTGCATCACCGACCCCCTGATTTGATGGCATCGCGGACACAGTGACCTCGAAGATTGGGGCCCCAGCTCTGGGCCGACGGCGCTTCCGCCACCAGCTAGTCGCCCGCCGCGCCCCGACAGTGGGATCGGTGCGGTGTGGTGCAGCGGGGCGCGGGCGAGGGGCGAGGACGGGGTGGAGGCGGGTCGCATATCTGGGGCCGAGAGGTCGTGCGCGCACGCTCGCACGTCGTCAACGCCATGTCGGCGCTACCGGCCTGGCCATGGTGCTGTCGTGGTCGGTACGGTTACCCATGACGTGAGGTGCAGGCATATATTGGCCGGTGCACGTCGCGGAGCCCGTGGCGCGAGGTTGGTGAGCGCGCTTGCACGTGGGGTGGCGCTCCCCACGGGGTCGTGTGTGGGGGGGTCACAGGGTGGTGCGCAAGCGTGCGACCTGCTTGCAATTTCCGTTTCTACTACCTGGCATTGGGGGAGGGGACGCTCTCCAACGCGGAGGAGGTTGATGTTTTTCCGACGAGCCGGGTGTGCTTGGGTCCTCGTGCCTGAGTCCACGTGCGTCATCTCACACGGTTGCACGGAAGTGTGCATGACGTCGGCGCCGAGGCCGACGGTATCCCTGGGAGAGTGGCGGGCTCATCCCGGGCCCTGCAAGTGTGGTCCGAGCGGTGGCGAGGGGACGTACTGCTGTGCTGCTTTATTCAACTACTTGGTACGTCACGCGAGTGTGTTTGTCGCCGTTCTGGTGCTGTTATTGTTGTGTTCGTCTGCGTCTCATCGTCCATGCGCTCGCGCCGCGTTGTCTCTCACTTTTGAGTGACGGCCACTGACCGATGTTTGCATGTTTTAACCCACCCGCACGCTTCGCGATGTCCATGGTCTCTGGCTGTTGATACTGAATTTGACAACTTGATGGCATCTTGTGCAGGCGTCATGCCGACAGCGACGGAACAAGACAAGGAGTACCTGCTTTTTTTGGAGTCGCTTGGCATCCCGGACGTTAGCAAGGTGGTCTTCCTTGCTGGCCTACTGCGGGACGCGCATGAAGCTGCGGCCAAGCTGGACAAGTACTTGGAGCCGCATGGGGCCTTCGTCTTCCTCGATCACCACAACGTCCGGGGAGCTCAGCTCCTTGCAAAGCGAGGAGGACGACATCGGTGGTGACGGCCGGTCACGCAGGCTGCTACCACCGGGAGGAGTCACCGGGCTGGCCTCGAGGCTGTCAAACAGGGCACCTTTGGTCGACTGACCGCATCGTTGCTCGGCGACCACGCCGCCCGTGCGCAGTGCTCCCCGTAACTCCACGTTGGGGGCAGTGGGAGCCAATGAACTCTTGGCGCCTGAGGCAGCAGGGGTGCCCGGTGCCGTCCCCTGCGCCTCCTTGGTAGCCGCGGTCCACTCCTGGGTGTGCGTCTCCATCATCTTGGAGATCTCCGACATGGAGAGCATCCCACTCCAAGGCTCGCGCGATGAGTGACGCGGGTTGAGTGCCGTTCCGGGCGCCATGTCCTTGGGGGCGCTCGGCTTCAGCTTCTTAAAGAAGGTCGGAAAGGCCACAGCCTTCGTCGAAGCCGCGCCGTCAAAGGCACTGCCGGACCGCACAGACGAGCCGCCCTGCTTGGGATGACCATCATTCGCGGCGGCGCCGGGGTGTCGCGCTTGTCGGATTGAGCGCTTGCCTAGAGCCGAGCACATGCCCGAGCGTCGCGATGACATACCGCCGCCGCCACGGCTTGGCGAGGCAGTTGCCGGGGGCAGGCACTTGAACGACAGGCCGCCCACAGCGGCAGGAGCACGTGGAATAGCCCGACGGGAGCGGGCCTGCCCAACAGACGGGGATGTGACAGCACAAGGGTGAAGACCGACCACCGGATCATCACCCTCTGGCAAAGTGGCAGTTGGCGTGTGCCCCGCCGTCGCGCTCACCACCGGCTGCCGCCGGTCAAGCGCGTCCTTGACACCTTCCGTCGCCGTCGCGGCGGCATCAGCTCCGGATCCCCAACTGACCACTTCCAACAGCGTCCGCCCCGCCGACCCCGTCAACCACCGCCATGCAAGCGCGTCCGTTGGAAACCAATGGAAGACACACAGGCCAACGCCACCGTTCCGGACCAAAGAGAGTGCAGCCGCGAGTCTCGCCTCGTCCAACTGGAAGCAGGAACGAAAGGACGGCGTCGTTTCCGCCAACCATCCGGTAGTGGTGCGAGGGAGAGCTACCACACACGGGTCGTCGTCCGAGTGGCAACCGGCAACCGCCTCCGTCCGCACAGGGTTCGTGACCCAGCACACGGCCGCCTCCTGCGAAACGAAGCAGTTGGTGACAAAGCGGGCCTCATCGCCGCCGAGAAGGCGCTCAGCAAGGCCCTCCGCATCAGTCGAGCTGTGGATGACCGAGATCAGCGGGGAGACGAAGCCAACAAAGGGGTGCAGCGTGAATCCGCCACCTACACCCGCGGCCGCCATGAAGAGAGGTCGGGGAGGATGGGGGGCGCCGGGTGCGGGTTTCGGGGTGCGGATGTCCCGATGCACGGCGGCACTGCGCTCCAACTGACAAGGCGGGCGCACGCGTGAGACGTCGACCACCGCGATCACAACAAGTACGGCGAGCCCCCAACAAAACAAGGCGTCGACACTCGAGGGCTCGCGCAAGCAGTTCTGGGTGCTACGGGCGAGTTGTAAACCAAGCGTCAAGTGGGCGCCGAACGGAACGCGCCGCGGGTCCCGCTCCACCACAAAGGCCCCGCGGTCAAAAGCATGGAAGGGGGGGGGGAGGGTAAGGAGGTTGTCGGCGGAAATGCAAGGCACGGTGGCAGCGCGGGTTGGGAGTGGGCGCCGAGGCGGGCCATGGATAGGCGGGAAACGGGTGGGCGGGCACAGGGCGGGCGGGAAAAACGTGGGCAGGAAAAGCGCGGGCGAAGGGCGGGCAAGACCGGAACGGATCCTGGCGCGAAGCCGGTCTTGCCCGATCCGTCCGCGCGGTCGGGTTCGAAGCCGGCATTGGGGCCCCATGGGACCCCTCAAAATGCGGCACGACTGAGTCACAAACCCGAGGCAGGACTCTCCAATGGGGGCTAACTTACTGGAATCGCATCTGATGTCCTCAATGCAATGAGGCCAATGCGGTCGGTACCGCAAACTTTCCATCTCTCGAGGTCAACCGTGTACAGATCTTGCCGCAACGGCTATCTGATGGAAGCATACCATTGGCGGACGTGTCGCACTGCTGTGCCGCTCCTGACGATGCTGCACCTCAGATCGCGTTTTGACACCATTGCCATCGGCCTGGTCGCCTCGCCGGCGCGCCAAGAATGCCACCCGCTTGCACTGCACGCGGGTATGCCTCAAATGGGCTCAATGGCCGTGCCGATGCCCTCTCTGGACGGCTGCGCCTGCGGGACGGTGCCCATGTTCTTGTATTGTCGGTAGGGTGATGTGTGATATGGTTCCACAGTGACATCACACTGCCTGGTTCGCTCGCTGACAGTCAGACGTGCATATAGGAATGGTCTGTGGTGTGGCGAAGGTTTGACTATGACTGTGAGACTTTGAAGTGAGCTTCAGGACGGTAACAGATGCTCATCGAGAGAAGCATTGAGTCGGTGTTCCTTGCTGCCCCATAGCTGGTGAGCTCATACTTCGGGTGCAACTACGCCAATCCCAACACCTGGCCCCTGAGCAGTGAAGCCCACTTGCCTCGGGCAGTATGCCAACAGGCCACCTGGGGAACACTAGTGACCGGTGTGGTTGGCCTGAAACGAAACACGTTCCATGGGATGAGTACTGAACCAGCCGAGATCATTCGTTGTCTCCGGGTTTGTGGTGTCGCTTCAGACGAGCACATGGGAAACACTAGTGACCGGTGTGTTTGGCCAGAAACGAAACATGTTCGATGGGATGAGTACTGAACCAGCCCAGATTATTCGTTGTCTCCGAGTGTGAGGTGTCGCTTCAGATGAGCATACGGGCGCCACAAGGGCTACACAGCGATCAATCGATGTGCGCTTGCCTGTGCGGACCGGTCTTGCCGTCGCTCTCAGAAGAACGGTACTGAGCTTCTGGGTTTGAAAGGCGTTCCTGCCTATCCTATTGTGTCAGCCTGCCCTGGTGTATCCCGCCACTGCCCACCTCAGATTGTCAGTTCGCGCTCCATGAGACAGCTGGACCACCAGACTCAGTCCACAGCGCTGCTTTGAGGTCTCTTCAGCCCCAGGGCAGCCAGTCTCTGAAAGCCTGGCAGAAGGCGTCCTCGTGCTTAATGCATCTCTTCCTGGTTTCACCAGACCAGCGACGCTATCCTCGCAGTCGCCATTGAAGGGCGTGAAGGGAAATGTCCATCTGTGCATGGCTGTGCGTGAGGATCCAGACCCCTTTCGCTCGCGAGCCCACCATCACTCAGGTCGGAGGTTCACGGCCAGCGCCTGACCTAGTGCTGAACGTTCTCAACTACGACTCGTGGCTTTCACACCTACAACCCTTAGTACCAGGGGGTGGTCAAGCGCCACTCACGTTGCTTCCGACATTGGTCCTGGGCTATGCCGCGCACATTGAGCCAATATGACAGTAACATTGCCAGCGACATGATGCTTTCATGAAGTCCCCGGGCACGCCCACGGCCTACAAAACACCCCCCAGAGATAAACAGTCATCGTCAAGCAACCCAAAGTCGAGGTCGTCCCAGCAGAGGAGAATAGCCAAGCGTTTCCTAAGCACGGCAATGTCCTTCTGGGAGAAACACAACGATGCACAACAAGACAAACGGTAAGCAACTGTCAACACGAAAACCCCACAGCTGCCGGTATCGTGCTGCATGGGTAGGTCCTGGGTGTCGAGCAGCGTCCACGAGTCCACATCCCACTCTTGCACCGCATCGTCACCAAGCTGATGGAGCAGCTCGTCCTTGAGCCACCGGCGCAAAGTGTTGACCACTCCTCCGCCGTCCGGACCCCCAAATGGATCGAAGAACAGGATGGAACGGCCCCGCACGACCAGATGCACCAGCACCCAATGAGTGTTGTGGAGGTTGACTGGTACGAGGATGCTGTCAATGGACGACATGTCCAACTTGAGCTTGGCACTCCACGCGCGCACCCCGTCGTAGTCGTACCCACCACAACGCGCCGACGCCAGCCGCTGGAAGAAGTAGGTGTGGTGCATGACGACACGCAACGGGCGAGGAAAGGAGCCGCCCGTCGGGGTGGCCGCGACGGTGGCGGCCTTGTGGTTGACGATGCTGGAAAACGAGTTCATAATCTCGTCGTTGAGCCACGACTCCCCGCATAGCCGCTTGAAGTCGGCCACCGACAGGTAGATCCGGGCCTTGTTGCGCCGGCGGATGGCCTCCCCACCAAGGTTTTCATCTGTCAGCGCCGCAACAAAGTCACTCTGTTGCTGCGTGAGGGGGCGCACGCTCATGGGGTCAAACGCGCCGCGCACGCCGTCTTCTCTCTGCCCCAGGGAGACAAGCGACCTTGCCGACACCCCCATCGCCGCTGCAACGCGACCGGCTCGGCACGTGGCAAGCACAGGGCCCCCGAGCTCGGCCGCCTCTCTGTCGCCGGCACCGTGCCGCTCCTCCATCGGCATGCCCTCCGAGTCGATGCCGCCATCGGCAGCATCGAATGGCTGCGCTGTAGCAGTGGGAGGCGCGCCGCCCGCGGCGCTCGGGGCCTCCGACCGCAGAGGGGAACCGAGAGCTTGGCCGTGCTTGTCGGACGCTGCAGCCAGCACAACACCGCAATCGCCACCAGCTGGGGATGGATCTTGACTTCCCCGCTTGTCGATCACCACCTCGCCACCTGCTTGAATAGTGGGCGAGCAACGGCACGTGGGTCCGACTTGGCATACGCCCGCCAGCCGGTCATGGAAGAATGGGGCAAGCGGGACGTGGTCGTTCTCCCCGGCGCCCTCGTCTGAGTACATCCGACACAGCTTGCGTACGTTCATGAAGGCCACTTGGATGATGCGATGGATGATGTACGTCGATGGCCGCATGTAGGCGAGACCCGTCCGGTTGGCGACCGAGATTGAGTGTGACACCTCCGCGGCCTGCGTGGCGACACCCGCCGTCTTACCCAGGCTCTCGTCCAGCATGTAGACCGGCGAGCACGTGTGGGTGATTGAGTGCGGCCTGTCCAGGATGCACTTGACGGCGTGCTTGCGCATGATAGGGCGCACGCGCCGCATTGCGTTCTTGTCAATCTTGCAAGCGACGTCGTAGAAGATGACCATTGGGAGCTTGGGGAAGCGCTCAAGGACGATCGACAGCGCCTCCCCCACGCTCTCCGCCTGGAAGAGGCATCGGAAGCCGAGGGTAATGACATGCGGGCACACGACATTAAACACCCCCTGCGTGAGGCCCGCCGTGATCGAAAAGGCTTTGTTGCAGGCGTCCCCTTCGCCCTCAATGTCAGCGACGTGCTTGTCATTTCCGCGGTAGGCGACGCGACGCTTGGCCGCCTCCGAGTCCTAGATGCCAGGTCGCACACGGGGCAGTCCGGCAAACGACTCAAAAGAAATAAGCGGGTCGTCGACGTCCACGTCGACGAGGTCCACCTGTGTCGCCTTCCACTTCCGGTAGTCCTCCGCCGTTGGGGTGCCACCCCACTTGGTGCAGTAGGCCGCGTTGACCCAGCCCTTGGCCATTGTATCCTTGGAGGCCGACACGTTCTCAAACGCCTGGTCGACTTACTCTTCAACGTCGACCGCCCGCTGTAGCAGCTTGGCCACGCACACCCTGAAGTGCTGCTCCGCATCGAGCTCGTCGGCAAACAAGCCGATGAAGCTTGCCACAAACCCCACACCGTCCGCGGCGTGCGTGACGTCCCGCCACGATCCGGCCTTTCCAACTCGCATCTTGTGGACGAGGAGCCGCATCGCCTGCTCGTCTGGACGTTGAAACATGCCGGCCACCGTATCGGTCAGAAGAGCCTGCAAGAAAGGACGTACGAAAACCCAGAGCGCATCGTAAGACCGCGGGTACCGCTGGAAATCCGGCTTGCAAAGGCCGACGCGGTCACGCCACGTCTCGGAAGGCCGCGCAACCTGGCCCTTCCCGCCGAGCACCGACTTCCCGTCCTTGTCGAGGCGCACGGCGCTCTCCAGGCTGCTATCCAGCTTGGTCTTTCGCCTTTTGCGGCCACAGGTTGGGCCCGTCGCTGCTCCAGCGTCGGTGCCAGCATCCGGATGGGCAGCAGCCACGGCGACCGAGGGGCGGGCACTGGCGATTTCCTCCGTGCCGAGCGGGAAGAAGCGGAAAAAGACGACAGCGGCAGCGACCTCGGGGGATGGTCGACCACTGTGGGTGAAGTTGGCGTGCCAGTCCCGCATTAGCTGCGTCTGGGCCAGCGTCAGTGGCGAGGAGGAGCGCAACACCCGGTCAACAGCGGCACGTAGACCGGCGCTCTCCAGGATGCACAACTTTGAGGCTGGAATGTCCAGGACCGGGCAGTTGTCGGCCGGGCGCACGGGCTTGACGACGTCAGGGTCCGTACAACCGAGCGCTTGAGCATCGATGACGATGAACTTGGGGTTGGGGCCGCAGATAGGGCAGCGGGTCGTCTCGGGTGGCACCACGTACGTTCTCAGCGCTGACGTCCCGAGCTTGACCACATCTTGGCGGCGGAGAGAGAACGAGAGCACATCGGCCGACAGATGACGCGTTGCGGCAGTGTACGTGGTCCGCCCAGCAATAATAAACGACACGATCTTGTCGACGATGCCGCGTGTAAACAACAACCATTGCCGCTGCCTATTTCGCCGTCGCAGGTTGAAGATAGCGTCGCTGTCCCCGTCGTACTCCACCTGCTTCCCGCGCCCGTCCGCGTCGCAAAGCCACCGGCCTATGGTCACCTACACACGGAGAAGCAAAACATGAGAAATAGCAGCAAGAGTGGGCAGTGATTAGTACGTCGCTTGGACTCTATCCAAAGACCCTCGAGCAGCGGACCCGATCCAGTGGCGTAGGCGAAAAGCACCGGCGGCACCCAGCCCGCCAGAGCAAGCAAATGATGACTTACCTTGATCGCCGGCGCCGTTGGATGGTGTGTTGTTAGAAGGGCAGGCTCCTCAATGACCGCGTGGCGCTCTAAGCGCTTCTGGCCGCAGCTTCCACAGGGCGCCTCCACCAGTGTCCGCCGCGAATCGATGAAGAGGTCCCGTCTAGCACCTGAAGACATGACGGCCTGCATCATGTTGAGGTCATCCTGTCGCCCTTGAGGCGGACCGCGAGCGCGTTGGATGTAGAGGGACCGCCAATCCGCTGTCCGGTTCCATGCCTCGCCTTGCAGGAGCTCGCCGCGGCAGGGCAACATGCTGCGCGGTAGGCAATCACAGCTTGACGTGGTCGCCGAGTCGTTCTCATCCCGGATGGTGTCGGAAGGCAGCTGCTCCACGCCGTCGTCCTCCTCCTCGCTCTGCAAAACCCTTGACCGGCGAGCACCCGCAGCCAACTTCTTTGGCTTGGCCGTGACATCTGGTGGCAGGCCGCTATGCCCAGTGACGCCCAAGCGCTTCTGGGCATCTCGAAAAACTTGGACATGGCCGCATCGTCCCCGGAAGCGCCGGCACCCGGGGGCAATGCACGTAGCAACATTTCCAGGGGAAAACGACACCACCGAAAAGACGGACCGGTAGAGCACTGTCCACAGCAGGGAAGCGCCGTATGCCGAGCAGTTGGAAAAGTCGGTCGCGCCGTCCTTCAGCTGCATGCGCGACCGGAACCTGCTCGTCGGGATGCTGGCGGCGCAAAGGGCGGCGTTCACAGCCGCCGTGTGGGAGCACTCGGAGCTGCGGGAGGAGGCCGACAGGAAGAGCGCGTTTTGCGTGCCTGCAAAGCAAGAGCACAGGAGACCGCCACGACGAGACACCCACATGATGGAGACGTCCTTCTTGCCCGATCCGCACCGCAGCACGATGGCACGCGACGACGACGTGTTGTCGCCAACAATATTGGCGGTCACCGGGACGACGCGTTGGCGGACCACCTCCGACAGGGGCAAACCACATGCACGACGTGAACACGGGATGAGCGCATCTTGGATGTAGTCCTCCACGAGCAACTTGCCATCCGGTCGCGCCGCGCGACTCACGCGCTGCGGCGGCGCGAGGAGGCTGTCGCCCACGACTGCCGCATCTTCATACTCATCCCCTACATCATCGGCACCACCGCTGGCCGCCACCACGAAACACCGCGGCGCAGCAGTCCGTGGACGAGGTCGATGCATGCGGCGGCCAGCACTGGCCCGACCAGCCGCCACTGGGAGCTTCAGGCGACCGCCCAGCGGAGAAGCAACGCCTCTGCACCTTGAGTCGGGCGCGTCTGGTCGAACGACGGTCTTGCCCAGAGCACCTGCGGCCGGCAGGAAAGCATGGTGCAGGAGCACAGCGCGGGCATCGCCGATGCCCCCCGCAAGCGGGAAGCGCACAGGAGCATGGAAGGTCGGATTGTCGTCGGACATCTCAAAGCCACCACAAGTAGCAGCCAACAGGCAAATGCCACACCAGCGAGTGCAAGCCACAGAGACGACGGCAAGAGGAGCGAAAGCAACGAGCAGGTAGAGTAACGAGCCTCGCACTAGGGGGGGGGTGGAAGAGAGCCGAGGGCAGAACCGGTACACCAACAAAATATCGGCCACGCTGAGGGGGAAAGTGGGGGCGTCCGTAAAGAAAGATCGGGGGGGGGAGGGGGGGGGGCGCACAGAAGCGGTAGCGACGGCATCGCCACTGCCGCCGTCGGCACGAGCACCGAGCAAGACCCAGCCGGTAGGACGAGGCACCATTACCGCCGCAAGCGAGCAGGGGTGACGGTGTACCCGATTCCGACAACGAGGCCGAGAGCCGGGCAGGGACCGTCACGCGCCGCAATGGCCAGACGCAGCCACGCGCCGCCGTCGCCGCCCGTGGCGGCGACGCCGCCCGTGGCGGCAACGCCGACGAGAACAGCACACTGCTGACCCGTACGCCCGGATGCCGACAACGATGGTGAGGAGAGTGCCGGCGACAGTCGCAGCGGGCCGGCCAGACCGCATGTACCGGTCGCCACGACGACGACCTGGCCCCATGGCTGTCAACCGGTCCACTGAGGACCTGAAGTGGGGCCAACCAGAGGCCCCATTTGTCACTGACAACGGCACGTGCCAACTGGTGGGGAGATCACCACAAAAACCAAAACCTGCGGCACCAATAAATGACAAGGACCCCCAAAGCATCGTGCACGCAGGGTGTGGCCACCCAGATCGGGCCTGCCGCAATTCACGGGGCACCCAGGCGCGCGTGCTGCAGCCCCCGCCGCACGCGGCCCGGACCGATCGCAGAGGGGGGCCCCAAACATGCGTGCACGCAGGGCGTGGCCACCCAGATCGGGCCGGCGGCCACTTACGGGGCACCCAAGCCCGCGTGCTGCTGCCCCCGCCGCACGCGGCCCGGACCGATCGCAGAGGGGGGCCCCAAACGTGCGTGCACGAAGGGTGTGGCCACCCAGGTCGGGCCGGCGGCAATTCACGGGGCACCCAGGCGCGCGTGCTGCAGCCCCCGCCGCACGCGGCCCGGACCGATCGCAGAGGGGGTCCCCAAACGTGCGTGCACGCAGGGTGTGGCCACCCAGATCGGGCCGGCGGCAATTCACGGGGCACCCAGGCGCGCGTGCTGCAGCCCCCGCCGCACGCGGCCCGGACCGATCTCAAGCGGGGCCCCCAAACGTGCGTGCACGGTGGGTGTGGCCACCCAGATCGGGCCAGCGGCAATTCACGGGGCACCCAGGCGCGCGTGCTGCAGCCCCCGCCGCACGCGGCCCGGGCCGATTGCGGCTGGGCCCCCCGAACATGCCTGCATGCGTGGTCTGGCCGCGCAGATCCGGCGGTACGATCTATATCTGGGGCATATCTGGCGCCTCGCTGACTGTCTGCGTCGTGTCTGGGGCCTGGATGTCCTGGACAGCTGGCAGACATTGCCGGCGATCATTGTGTCTGGGCTGGTGTCAATGTCGAGCGTTGCTGAGTGCGGTCGTCTCCTGTATCCGATCGTTTTCGACGATCGGTCACCATACGGCCGGGATCTCGCGTGCGGGTCATCTGGGGGGGGTTCGTGTCGTGGTCGATTGAGCGCATCTGATTGGCTAGTTCAGATTCACCAGCAGGTTCACCGCGTTTCTTGGTGATACAGTCTTTCTCCATTCCTATGCACCCCTTTTGTCGATCGTCCTGGGAGAACCAGGACGAGAAACCCAGCCCAATCGCGTTGCATTCTACGCCAGATCACTGATGGATCGGGAAGGATCAAAGGGTCGATTGCTGTCTCCCGGGTTGAGCGGCGATGATCGTAGGAGTTTCTCGGTAGTTGAATCCATCCATGCAACGAATTCCTTGATCGGGCTGTTCCCATTGTCTGTCCGTCCTCGTCGCAAGGCGCTCTCGACTTTGCCATGTTCTTCGTCTTCGCCATTGTCAGAGCAGTAGCATGACGTCGCTGTACACCCCCTCCCTTCAACTTGAGCAAGCCGCACCCACGAGCGTGAGATTTCTATGCCACCCCCCGCCCCTCTGCAGACGCTTTATTATCAGTTGGCGTTTGTAGGCTGCGACTGGGGACATCTTTCACCCCGCCTGCCTTTCTCTGCCACGCACGCCCGTGTACGCAGGCCGCCACCCCGCACCCTTCCTCAGGTCTCTGATCAACTGTCGGGCACAGCTTTATGGCTCTCTGCATAAACATGACGGGACCCACCAGTGCCAACTAGTACACCTACCCCGCCATAGTGAGGAGAAATGCGACCCAGACCACCAAGAGCACCCTCCTGCGGGAACCGG
>Ga0209093_1001865_pt1 | contig 11944 bp, 12 predicted proteins | sample SidtaG_4_FD_187450 | JGI IMG/M metagenome (GOLD analysis project Ga0209093, IMG submission 187450) | Marine algal microbial communities from Sidmouth, United Kingdom - Sidmouth_Male1 metaG (SPAdes) (version 2) | ecosystem: Host-associated > Algae > Red algae > Unclassified | place: Sidmouth...
TTTGCCGACGCTCTCCAGCAGGGCCGTTCTGGCACAAGCTGGAGAGGCCCTAGTCAAGCCGATCGCTGTCTGGACCAATCAAACAGAGAAAAGCGCCTCATTGACAGGCCGGGACTATCCACTTTTTGGCGAAACGACGATAAAGCTATGATTTTTCCGTCATCGGTCTTCGCATCGGATCGGTCTTCCACCATCGGATCTCAGCTGCCGATGGCGGTTCTGATGACCCCCAGCCGATGGCGATTTGACCATCGGATTTTTCCGATGGCGTGTGTCCCAAAAGGAGACTTTGGCAGCTGACAAATTTCACGATCAATCCGGTCCGGCCACTGCGTACTTCATCTGTCATACTGAAATGGAATTTCAGCCACACACTGCTCACGTCGCCAGAAAGGTGGTTATGTCGTGTACAGATTCTGTTTCTTCTCGCAATGACTTCTTGCTTTAAGGCCGACCAGGTGCAATCTGTTGGACTGCTCAGCGGTAAAGCACTGCGGCGCGTCCCAGAAGAATGATCGGATTCGAAGAAAACTCACAGCAAGTCACAGCCGTTCAAAGCAGCTCACAAACAGAATTTAGAATTGCTGTGATCGGGCTTGTCTCGCACAGACCCATCCAGCAGCCCTGAAAACATAGTCTCATTTTGAAGCACGATCACAGCCCAGTCGCAGCACGCTGTGATTTTCTGTGAGATTTTCTCGGTTCCAATCGCCCCTCTGGGACGCGTCATACATTTCGTTGACTTTGCCAGCGCAGCGCGCTGGCGCGCGCGTCTTGATCATCCCTGACACTCGCCCTGCGTCCGGCGTCTACGTCGCCAACGTTAATGTCTCGCTCGCTGCAGACGTCGCCGGCGTTGCGCCCAGGGGTCATAACGTCTCGGATCAGTCCGCTGTGGGGCAACCACGATGTCGAGGGGGGGGCAGGCTGGAGTGGGCTCCGCGAGCCCAGTGCCGTGTACGTCGCCTGTGGAGCCTTTGAACGGTTTGCTGTCGTGTCCGCCGGGCCGAGGCGGCGACGAGGATGATCGCTCCTCGGGTGCCAAGTACATGGACCCTGTGAGATATGGTGTCTGAGTGACTAGGCGTTCGGATCTGTGCGTAGAAGTGGCCGCGACGGGCCGTTTCGCATCCCATATCTGGCTGCCTGGCCAGGCGCCTGCCCGATCATCGCTCTGTGAGGCGGTTTGTTTCCCTGGCCTCGCTGCATGGCCGCTTGGTCTTCCGATGTGCGCTCGTTACGGCGGTTTCGCTTGGATGGTCTCGTTGCATGTCGATGTGTCTGGCCGATGGGCTCCCTGTGGCGTACTGACATGTCCTCGTGCGCCTCCTTTCCCGCCACATGCGGTGCCAAGCTCGCTCGTTCCGTTTCTCTGTTTTTTCGGTCGAGCCCTTGCCCACCTGCGGTCGACCTCGCTGGAAGCTCTGTGAAAGACCACGTCATGGGGTGTGCAGGGCGGCTCACGGGCAGCCCTGTAGATGCGCGTTCCGGCCCGGGTGATAGCCACTGGGACGAGCCCCTTGCTCCGCTACTCGAGCCGTCGCTTGTGCCGTGCGGTGCACCACCACCAGGGGCTTGCGGATAAACCCTGGAATAAATGTAGCTACTGTAATTGCTTCTATAAAGACATTTTCTGATGTCGCAGGCACAGATCTATCAAGGATAATGGCATCCTGCCGTACAGAGCGCCTCGAAGCCGTCTCTAAATATTCACTTCCGGAAGTAGAAAAAAAGTATTCTGCCATTATTCCGCGGATATATCCTAATCTATCCGGATTCCGGCCAAAAAAGCCGGATCCGGAAGCCCCTGACCACCACCCTATAAGAGCCCCGACCGCCGTCGCCGCCGACCATTGCTCGTGCACTCACCACCCGCACCCCACACGACTCACCTCACATGCCCCCTTCCTTCCCCTGCCACTCACTCCCTTCCCGCTGTTTTGAGACCGCGCATCTTCTCCCCCCCCATCCCCATTCCGGCCTTCTCCGTACGGTGCTACATTGGGGGCCGCAAACGAAAGCTTCCTGCGGCCCTGACTACCGAGCACAACCCCCCGAAGATGTACGCGCCTACACCATTCGTCCCGATGCCACCCGACTATGACCAATCCATGGAGCTTCGCAAGCTCATGACCTCCTCCGCGCAGGGCTACAAAGGCGACGAAGAGGTCTCGGACGTCGAGCGCACCGGAGCGGTCCATCACGGCGGCTTATCCACGACTGGCGGGGCCGCGGCGGCCGTTGGGTACGGCGTGAGCAGCGCCACGGGCGGAGCCGCCGGGGCCAGCGGAGGCGGCGCTGCCATGGCAAACGGGTATGGTGGCGGTGGAAAGACGGGCGAGGCGGCCGCGGCTGGCCTGTACGGCGGGCGTGGCACGGCGGGTGGGGCCGCCGCGGCCGCCGCGGGCGGTGGGAGCGTCGCTGCGTGTGGGGCAGCCATGGACGGCGCGGTCGGGGCCGCCTCGGCGGGAGGATTTGTCGGGATCGGCGGCATCGGCATGGCGGCCGGTGGCGGCAGTGGTGGCGGCGGCGGGTACCGCGGGAGCGGCATGGCGGGCGAGGCCGCCGCCCCCCACGCCTACGGTGGGAGCGGCGGAGCAGTTGCTTTTCCAATGAGCGGTGGCCAGCATGGCAGCCAGTACGGCTTGGGCGCTGGCTACATCAATGGCCCCGCCGCGGTGTACATTGGAGGCCTTGCGCCGCCCTGCGCTCCGCCACCGTCTGTGCCTGGGTCAGTGCAGGAGCAGAACGGTCGCGCGTACGTCGCCCCGCGCTTCCATGGCAACAACTACTCGACCGTGCCGTCATTTGGATTCGACGGCCATCATGCCTCGTCCATGCCGAACGGCGGGCTCTACTCATCGGGATTCTCCACCGTGTCTGCTCGGCTGGCGCCCACCGTCGCGGCGCCGCCTGTGCCCGCTGACGTGGCGAATTTGGCATCGTCCGGATGCCCCGTGGGGCTGCCGACTGTGGCGGGCGCGGCCGGCGCCGTTGTTGGGTCTCAGCCCGGCGAAGCGCCGATCGGCTCCCAGGTACCATCGCCGTCCCCGTACATGCAAATGCACACGCAGATGCCGGCACCTGGTCCGTACTCGCAGGCAGCCGCGGCGATGCCCCGCACGCTGCAGCCGACAATGCCGACCTCGCCGGGGGTGGGAGGCGGCACTTCCGGTGATCTTGTAGATGACATGGACGAGGTGACGCCCGTCGCCCGGGGCCCCTTCCAAGGCCCGTGCGAGCCTCCGCCTCCGCCCGAGCACCTCGCGCCGGTGCTGCGCATGGCCGCAATTTCCGCGCCGCCGCCGCCGCCGCCGACGCCGCCTCCGCCGCCTCCTGCGGCTGCAGCGGCGGTGGCGTCAGCGGCGACGGAGACGCGGCACGTCATCTCAAAGGGGCGCCGGTCCCGTCGCGGGGGTGCTGACACGCAATCGACAAAGCGGAAGGCCACCACCAATTTCAAGGCCGGGGGCAAAAAGGCGTCGGCATCCACACCGTCGGTGATCGAGGGCGCCGGGGCTTTGCTAAACATGACGCCCATCGACGTCGACGTGCAGCTGAGTGGCCAGCCCGAAGGCCGGTCCATTGTCATTCGCGAGGGCGAGCTGAAGAGCGTCGTTCAATCGGCGATGGCTCCCCTGCAGGCGCATATCGACATGGCGTGCAAGGACATCAAGGAGATAATGGGCTCAATGAAGGAGGTGCGCCAAGTGCTGGACGCCCAGGGTCACGCGGTCGACCGCATGGCCAGTGGCATGACGATGGCTAATGCCAACAAGGCCAACGCCGGTGACGCCAACGAGCGCCGCACCAAGAAGGAGGAGGTCAAGGCGCGCGTCAACAGCGTGCGGAAGGCGAAGCTGCTCGTCGCCAAGAAGAATTACAAGCACATGGATGCCGTTCGTGCGGTGTTCAAGAAGAACATGAAGGGGGACATAGGGATGGCAACTGTCATCTCCCGCGTGTACCCAAGCGGCGGCGTTAGCTACGAGGAGACCGTGCGGGCCATTATGGAGGTGCACAACATGAACGATAAGGAGGCCAACGACTACGCGCTGAGCGTGCGCCAGTTTCCCAAGCGCGACAAGGCCAAGGTGAAGGAGTCGCGCGTCTCGGCTCTCATCCTCAGCTCCAAGTCTCACTTTGGGCAGCAGCTCAAGACGGTCGTGCTGGGTGCCTGGTGCCACATTTTTGGCGTCAAATTTCCAGCCAAGCGCCAGCGCAAAAAGCGGGACGCCGGGGTAGCGGCCAAGGCGCCAGGTATTGGAAAGTCGGGCGGCAGCCAGCGCGCCTCGACCAGCGCCAAGGGCGTGTCACATGGCGAGCTGGAGGACGCCACCGCACGTACTGCGGTCCTCGAGACGTACAAGGAGAAGCGGGCGACGGCGGCCGCGAAGTGGCTTATCGAAGAGGCGTACTCCAAGTCAGGCGGCGGCTTCAAGGGCCTCATGGCTGCGGTTAAGGCGCAGCTCAAGTTCCTCGGCGTGCCGCAGCGCATCATCAAGCCCAGGAAGACCGGCGAGCAAAAGTACAACTGCTGCTGCATGGGACTCGTGGCGCTTCCTGCAGCCATCATCCGTGACTACCTGGAGAAGGAGGCTGGAAAGCGTTCGAGGCGCCGTCGTGGGGTATCTGACGGTATGTATGAGCAGTTTTCAGCTGAGCTTAAGCGGGTGCATTCGTGGCTGCCGCGGGACGGCAAGGTCAACGGTGGCCTGCTCCTCACGGACGGCGCAAGCAAGGACCGATGCAAATTTGAGGCGGAGAGCGCATCGTCGGCCGCCAAGGCACGTCTGCTGGACTCGGACAACAAGACGTCTTCCATGGCCGGTGCGGCGTCCGAAGACGGCTCACAGCTGGAGGAAGAGGAGTTTGACCTCGACGAGCTCCAGCTGGAGCACATTGCGGGGCGCCAGGGCGGGGACGGTGCGGACGCCGGTGACGACGGCGAGGAGGAGAGCGGTGTCGATGAGGACACCGCCGACGACGACGGCAGCGACGGCGGGGACACTGACAAGGATGGGAGCGCCGCGAACGAAGAGGGAGAGGGGGGAGACAGCGCTTGAGTGACTGTGGTTAGACGCTTCTGGTTGGGTTGAGTGGTGCCCTGTATGGCATACGCTGTGTTGTACTCTGTTTGATACGTTAGTTTTGGAGTCACTACATGTCGCTTCCCTGTCCGACTGCTTCAGCTCTCGCCCATACACACTTTATGGGCCGCCACCGCCGAGCAGCGGCTGCGGCTGCCGCCAGCCTGCCGCCCTGGTGCTCGCCCAACCCGCCAGCGCCGCAGCCGCTGCCGTTGCCACCGCCATTGCCGCCGTCATACACGGAAGCGCCGGCCGCAACGTGCACCGACTGCGTGGCGGCGGACGACGGCGTGGCGGCTACTGGCGCCGCCACCGGCCCAAAGACACCCCCCCCCTCGCTCCCCCCGCCCGCGCCCGTCGGTGGCACGGCCGCCTCGGCCGCCGGCGCGTGGCGGGCGGCCGGGGGCCGCAATAGCCCGCCGCTGGCCAGCAGCGGCGGCGGCCGCTGCCCGCCTGCCGCCCCGGTGCTCTCCCAACCCGCCACCGCCGCAGCCGCCGCTGTCGCCACCGCCAATGCCGCCGCCCTACAGGAAAGCGCCGGCCGCGACGGGCGTCGACGGCGTGGCGGCGGGCGACAGCGTGGCGGCTGCTGGAGCCGCCGCAGGCACAGAAGCGCCCCCCCCCTCCCACCCCCCACCCGCGCCCGTCGGTGGCACGGCCGTCTCGGCCGCCGGCGAGTGGCAGGCGGCGGCCGGAAGCAGCGGCCTGGGGCTGGCCAGCGGCGGTGGTGCCTGCCGCCCGCCCGCCACCCCGGCGCGCGCGCCACGCGCCACGACCGCCGATGCCGCCACCGCCGCCGCCGGCGTCGGCGCGTCCGTGTCACGTGGTGGTCGGGCGTCGACGGCGATGCTCGGCGGCTGCGCGACGAGGGCCACCGCACGGGCCATGTCGTCTGAAGGCGCCACCGACGATGGCGGCGGCGGCGGCGGGGATAAAGACGGCGGCGGCAGCAACGACGGCGACAGCGACAGCGGCGAGGGCGGGGGCGGGAACCTCGCGGCAGCCGCGACAGAGAAAGAGAGCAGAGAACGTGCGGGTACCACAGACGTGTATTCGTAGGGGGGGGGATCTGCGGCTGGCTGTCGATCAAGTCCCTGCGGCAATGCCAACTGGGAGTTCGCAGGCATCAATACACGCCTCACGGCTCCTGCAGAAGCTTTGACACCCTGAGCCTGTGGTTGGTCAGAAAAGAGCTGTCAGTCAAGAAAGTCTCGTGACTCTCGACGATTGTGCCCGATGGGGCCGGATGCAATCGGGCAAGAATCTCCATCGGGCGCCCATCAGTTCCAATCGAGCACCCTGTTCGATGGGCCATCAGGTCCCATCGAATCGGGTGTCCGATGGGCATCTTAGCGGAAGCTGACGACGCCTTCACATCCCGCGCGCCTACGTTCCGGACCGATGGACGAGTGGGCTGTCGCACATCGTCTCCTTCGGATGCAAATGGCATGTTCCCGCAAATCGCGTGGCCTTAGGTGATGGCAATCCGGGCCAACCACGATGCGGATTTGTCGGGCCACCCGGCGCGGACAGGCGATAGACATTTCCGCCTCGCGGTCCGCGCGAATAGCGCCTAAGACTCTCTGAAATGCGATGCGCGTCACAGTTGAAAGAAATATCAGGAGGGAGGTAGTTTGTTCCCAGAAAGAAGCAGACGCCCTTACACTAAAATGAGGACCAATGCCTGCTTGACACGGGTATGACATTGGACGGGAGAAAAAGGGAGCACATCTCGAGCAGGGGGGCGCAGAACGCCGAAGTCAAGATTTGATCACTGGACCTCCGCCATCTCGGAATGACTCCATTGTGAGAATAAATGCTGTATATTCCTGTCGGGCACGGCCGGCCACCCCTGACCACCGCCGTCCCGACTGCTATCGACCACACTGCGGCCCACCCCACCGTCGGCGGCGTGCCGTCCATGGACTACCGACCTTACAGTGCTAATTCACAGCCATGACGCCCAAGGCCATACATACCAACTACACTGCAGGTTTATTGCTGTTGTCCAAGACGGAAAAAACGAAGCTCTGTACCACGGCCTCATTCTGTTTACATGGCAGACCCTCTGAAGGCAGCACACATACACTCCTGTGCCGCTTCCGACCACGCAGAAGGTGCTTCTCCAACCCTCCCTTACCCTGAAGAACGGGTTTTTGGTGCCCCACGCTGTCGAATGTGTCTTTGGTGCAGGAAGGCCATGGCCGTGGTCGCAGTGCTTTTGGCATCGGGGTGTGATGAGTACGCAGTGAAGAACCACACCACCCTTTGCTCATCTTCGTTGAATCTCGGCCGTCTATCGTCCTCCGCCCGCCCCCCGCACAGCCCGCCCTGCGGCTTCGTTTGACTCGGCGCGGTCTTGTCAAGCACTGACTCCAGTGTGGTGTAAGCCTGAACGTCGAGGCCCTTTGAGAATTTTTAGCGAGACAGACAGCCAATCACGCTCCTCAAAGCCACATCCTGCGGTGATTTAACCTACCCACAACTCGCGGAGCAAAGTAAAGCCATTACTTGCGCCGCATCGCGGCGACCTATCCGCCATCGCGTTGTGACTGGCGATGCCATCCGCGACGGGGGTTTCGCGATTGGGCGATGCCCATCGAATCGCCGCGATGCGATTTGCGTCCGAAGGGGACGATGCCCTCCCATGAACGTGCAAATTGTGTGCCGCACGGCTGTTTGCACGAGATTGGTGCCATGGCGAAAAGGGGTGACAGCTGACATGCGTGGGAGCCCATGGCCTGGATCCATGGGCAGTGATGCATATCGTGTGTTCACCACCAAACGTTTTTTTCTTGTAAAAAGCTCCGTAAAAATCTTGCAGACCGGCCGGGATGGAGCCGGAAACGGAGATTTCGCCCAAAACAATTTGCGCAGCGGAAGAGCACGTCGTCCGGTTTGTCAACTGGCGGGCCCCGCTCTGGAGCGATCGAGTTGCGCTCAGTTATGGCGCGTCGCCAAAGAATGATATCCGATCATTCTTAGGCGACGCGCCATATAAGATGGGCATCCTATAAGCGGGAGACATATAAGTGAGCATTGACTGTATCAGCCTGTGGGTCACCCCGTAAAATGTGAGCCACCAACTCTTGCGGCCTCTCCCGCAGTTCCTCCACAGTTTTTCTCCAAATCGACGTCCTTTGGGAGGTCCTTACGGAGGAGGTTTCGGGGCTATTCACAAGCAAAACGCATTTGCGCGTGAACGCACGACAAGCACCTCTGCGCTGGGACAATTGGAGGCGTCACGTTGCGTTGCGTTTGGATTGCGGGCCACGGTGCTCGAAGACCAGGGATGAGAGGCGATAATTATCACCTGAATATTATCGAGTAAAATTCTCGATATTTATCGAAACCATCAGCCGAGATCTGATAATTGTCAACACGTGTACTGTCATCTCGCGGCACGTGGACCAGTCATGCACCAGTCCGGGTAGCCTGACTCCTCTCGAATGCAGGCCAAGAGCTCTACAGTGCTCTGACCCAGGATTCCTGGGTCACTGTGGCGGACTGAAGCAGTGGTTGGGGCAGATACGTACGTTCCACAGGCAGCGTGCCGCCTTCATGCAATGGATCAGCTCCTCGCTGACTGCGATTGAGCGGTCACGTGATCCTGATACTTGGCACCTTGTCAGCCGCCCATTGATAAATATCACCATATTAATCGATAAATATCAATAATTTACAAACCATCCATGATTTCGGCCAAAACGCTCATCCCTGTCGGAGACCAGTGCCGTGTGTGGTCCTTGCCCGATTTGGCGCGGCAGAGGGGTCAGGATGCCCCTCCGAGTGTCTTACGTAGCGGTTGTTGGGTCGTACCTACCTCTGCGAAGAAACTAGGAATCTTCGCTGACGGCGCCACGCTGCGCTCCGCGCTGATGGATGATCAGTTGTGCGACGCACGGAGGACCTCCACCCGGGCTCCAACGAGGGCCACGCGGCACGCCCTGTGCACAGGCCGAGTGCCAGCCGGCGGCCCACCACATGTGGTGGGCCGCCGGCTGGCACTCGGCCCTAGTTGCTTGCTGCTCGTGCTGCGAGTGGGGCCACGTACGATCGTCTTGCGTGGACGTGCGCGCCCGTGTGGCTGACGAGGCTGTGGTCAAGCGCGGCCTCGGCAGCGCCCGGAAGATTGCCAACTGCTATTGCCAGCTGGCTGGGGAGCTCGGAGGATACTGAGGCAGTCCTTAAAGGGGCCGACGCTCGTCAACCTCTCCCGCGCGGCAAGCATACCACCCCTACCTCACCCACCCTCGATTGGCATGCTGGGTCGTGCCGCTCTCTCTCGTATCGCCTCCCTTCTGGCTCGCATCCAATTGGCTTTGGTGCCCCACCTCTCTACTCCCCAAGAGTGTTGTCCCGGCGCGCTGCCGGAGAGCGTGTCTTTCACCGCCGCCCCCTTCCCGTGCCGCACCCTCACCATGGCCACCCTGCGTCTCACCCTGCTGGTCGTTTTCCTGATGGGTTTGGCGCTCTTGACAGCCCCTCGCGACACCGATGGTGCTCTCGCCCGCGGACTCCCCCTCATTACGCCTTGCAGGACGGAATATGTAGCATGCACCTCCCTTGGCCAGCGATGCGCCCAGTGTGTTACTACTTGCAAGAAGGCGCAGGCGTCCGTAATGCCCGTCACGGCCTCCAACGCGATGATCTTCTGCGGGAAGATGGTGCAGGCCCTTGCACGTGGACGCTAGGAACGGGGCTGACGGGCGCTTCCGCGTGCCTACTGGAACGGGCGCGGCAGTGTGCAGGTGGCGTGCGCGTGCTTCGCGTTCTGCTCTCGTCTCGTGTCGGTGAGCGCTTTGTTTCATGGAGGGGAGCCCGTTTCGGGTGGTAGGGGCTGCTCGCGAGCGCCCCTCCGCGGAGTACCAGAGTTGATCAATTGTTTTTGCGCATGACTTCGGTGGATCTCTTTTTCTTGCGTATGACTTCGGTGGATCTCTTTTTTGTGCACTCTTGCTCGTAGTTGTCCCGTGGAGGTGACTGACGCCGCCTGTCCTGATGGCAGCGCAAGCTCAGGTCTGAGTGTCCGCCTCTGTTACAAAATAGATGCACCACCGTCCGCAGCGGTCGCTCCGCTCACGGTCTCACAGGCAGCAGCTGGGTCACGGTCGTCTATTCATCCCGGGCCAAACTAGCCTTGGTCCGGTCACTTTAGTTCCCTGAGGTGGAAGCGCCAGTCGCACGCACTCGCCCCCCCCCCCGCACACCCGCGCAGCTCGGACGTGTCTCTGGTCTGCCCTAGCGCCCACGAGCCCCACCCTGGCGTCTCCACGGTGGGGTTCCCGCCCGACAAGGTCCCGCCAATGCAAGCACTCCGGCGTCGCATGTCGTGTCGCCGCGTGAGCACACGCACGCTGCCCTACTCCCGCAGTTGTCAGTCCTTGTCTGCAGGCTCTCCAGGAGAGGGCCTCCCCAACCGCCATGAAGTTAGGTTCAGGGAGCCCGCCACGTCCGCGTAGCGCTACGTCTGGCTGCGCTCGTGCACAGCCGCCGACGGGGGGCGCACCGACCGGGAGCCCCCCATGCTCTCTCAAATCAACAGCCTCGCAGCTAAGGACGTGATCCACCCCGCAAAGTCGGCGACGGCGGCTTTGCCACCAGCGGGAGGGTTAGGACAGCCGCATCGGCGGCAAGCTGCGCGACCGCCACCGCCCCACATGCGCGGCGGCACTGTAGCGCTCCTTCGCCGGCGCCACCGCTGCCTCCCTGGCCTCGCCGCCGCATACGGAGACTACAAGGGCGACTGTGGCAGCGTCGCGGCCGCGACAAGGCGAGCAGCCACGAGGCGGCGGCAGCAACGGCGTCTTTGACGGCGGCGTGGGGCCGGGCGGCGGCAAGTACCACGCGTGGATGATCGCAGGGGGGGGGCGCTGTGCTAGGGGGGGCTGTCGCGGGGCCACCGCCCTAGCCTCGCCAGCGGCCGCTGTGCGGGCCGCAGGGGGGTGACGACTCCCGCGGCGGCGGGAGGCCGCGCGACCGCCGCCGCGTCACCTGCGAGGATGTACTGTGGCGCGCCACCGCCGCCGCCATCGCTGCAACCGCCGAAGCCCCGCCGCCGACGACGACTCCAAAGGCGATTTTGGCGGCGGCGCGGCCAGAACGAGGAGCGCAGCCAGGCCGTGGAGGCAACGACGGCGTCGTCGGCGGCGGGGCGGGGCACTTTTGTCTGCCGCCAGAATTGTGCTCGCTGTTTTCTTTTTCATGTGCGTCGCGCCGTATTTCTAGAGGACTTTCTCTGAATGTTTAGGGCGCGTGCAGGTTGTGTAGGCGCAGAGCTCTGCGGCTCTAGAGCCGCGGGCCACACGACGCGGCTAGTACGCCCTGTGATGTGATTTGGCCTTGGGCGTGACTTTGAGCATGACACAGGCGTCGAACTTGGGCGCCATGCAATGTGATCGCACGGAAACGACGAAAGAAGCAGGGGCAGGTGAGGCAGTGGGGGGGAAGAGAGAGAGCGGGGCGGCAATGATGGCGTTGCTGAGGGAGGACGTCACTTGGGAGGCAGGAGAAATTGTTCGATCTAAGCGGAACCGAGCAATGGAGGGCGTCAGTCGAAGGCAGAGGCGCTCGGGATCGGTCCCAAAGCCCAGCTTCTCCTGGCGTTTGCGGCCAGTTTCCGTACATCTCAGCCCGGATCCGGACGAGACGCGATCAATTTTCCGCAAACGGCGCCGGTATCGCCTCTGTTTGCCCCAGACTCCGTCCGACTCCGGGCGAGGCTCCAAGAGCACACCCAACAACGTCGGTTGCGAACCGCTTTTGCGTATTATTCGTTAAACGTGGCATATTTGCCAGTTATGGGCAGAGGTATGGGAAAACCGGTCATCCCACCAACGTCGCGAACCAGATCT